>Ga0182015_10000256_pt1 | contig 76828 bp, 71 predicted proteins | sample 712P3MmetaG_FD_120478 | JGI IMG/M metagenome (GOLD analysis project Ga0182015, IMG submission 120478) | Permafrost microbial communities from Stordalen Mire, Sweden - 712P3M metaG | ecosystem: Environmental > Terrestrial > Soil > Wetlands > Permafrost | place: Sweden: Stordalen | collected...
AAATCTCATTGTGATTTTGCTGTGCCTTGCAGCTTTCGGCGAGCATATCATTCGTCGCCATTCTTGGACTGGATTAACGCGGTAACCTGACAAGTGAAAGTGGGTCGCTCTAGTGCAGCGTTGGCTTTCTCGCAGGGCGTCCAAGAAATTCGTGTGGCCTTCGTGCTGCCCGGTAAACGCGACCTAGGCGCTCCCGTGTGCGTTGTAAAAGAAAAATACCAGCCCCAGCGCCATCAGGAACCACTGGCCAGACGCATTGGCGCACCGACCGGAGTGGACCACGTGCGCGAAATCAGCGGCGGAATTGGCGGCTTGTGCTTCCCTTCACGCTCGCCAGTTTTGTTTTGGAAGCGTGGTCCGACGCAACTGCGCAGTGAAAATCTGGAAGAAGGGTTGGCGGCGGTGCTGCCGAAAAAAGGTCCATCGCCAAAGTCATTTAAGCCCCGCAGAATCATAGGCGGTTTTTGCGGTTTCCGCTGCCCAGTAAACATGTGTTTATTTAGCGATGACAGCCATCAACCACATTCGCCGCTGAGTGCCCAATTGTGAGACCTTCTGCTATATCAATGAACGATTATAATAGGGAGCGAGAGCACATCATGAATGAGGGAATCAAAATCTCCGACTTTCAAAGTGCCGATTGCGAAAATGCCTAGCCCTTTGACTGTCGAGCAAGTTGATGGGCTGTACGGTTCTTTACGGCTCCTGCTGCAAGAACAGCGGTCCGGCATAATTCGCAGCCTTGCTGGAGACGCGGGTTTTGACCTAGGCCAAATACCGGATGGAATAACCAACGGAAGTATAAGCAGAGCACCCATCCTGAGCGCGATTGATGGCCAATGGGGAAGCTGGGAACGGGGACGCCAAGAACGCACTCTGCCAAAGCTGGCGGAAGCTGTGGCGCGTTCCGCAACACTCGGGGAAGTCAACGCCCGAATCCTTAAACATGGATTCAAGTTTGAAAACGGCGGATTTGTTCCGGTGAATGCAGTTGGCGAAATTCCACTGTGACAAGCGATGCCAAGATGGCGACATGTGGCCAATGCGGAAAGCCAGCCATCTTCAATGTGGACGGGCACCCGGTCTGTGTTGACTGTAACCTTAAAATTCAGCAGGCTTTCCAAATCCGCGACAATGCTGCGAAACAGCAAATTAATTTTTTACTGGACCAAGCTGACGCAATCACTGGGTTAACTGGCGTCTTTGGACGCTACCACTTACAAAATCCATTGGTTCAGGGACCAGTTGCTTTTCACAGTATCAACGTTGACAGAAGTGTGGTCGGTAGCATCAACACCGGAACTGTGGAGAAAATGGAAGTCGCCCTGAATAACATCCATGTTTATAACCAAAATGAACAATTGGAGCACGCGCTAAGGGAGTTTGCGGAAGCCATCATCGGTGATAAATCGCTGGCACCGGATGCCAAGGATGAAATTATTGAGCAGTTATCCTTGTTAGCGGCCCAAGCTGCGACGAAGAAAGAGTCTCGGACGATGATTATGATGAAAGCGTTGGTCAGAAGCATTGGAACGAGTATTCCTGCTGCGTTGATTGAGCACTGGGACAAGATTCGAGTGCTGATTGGAGCCTGATGGCTGACCCGGCCAAAGCCGACCAGCGGTGAACGGTGTAGCGTGTCAGGGATTATAATTCTGGCCGGATGTGCCAAGCAGATACGTCACTACAGAAAATTAAACCCCTCCCGGCGAAAAACCTGAAGCACATTTAAGGTCGTTTCCAAGTACTGGATGTCCGCCATACTTGGAAGGCGCTCTGGGTTCCACCGACAAGCTTCCCATCGTTCTCGGTATAAAAATCGCACTCGGGAAGGAGTCAGACCGGAGAGCATCTCGAAGAATCTATCCCGTTCTTCCTTGGTGACTGAACCGTTCTCGATGCGTTCTGGCTCGGGTATCCGAGCACTGGCCAGACGTCGCGTAGCCCGGAACTGTTCAAGGGTCGGCGTCTGGTCTGACGTCAACTCAGAGGGTTTCGCGACGTCAGGGAAGCCCTTCAACTTCACCCACAGTTTTATTTCATCAACTGCATCCTCTTTGGCCCATGGCGATATGACCACATCGGTGAGCAAGGAGCGCAGGTTTATCCGTCTCCGTTTGCACTCTGGAACCCATGCATGGCGAGGATTGACGTCAAGCGGATGCGGATGCGGAAACCCATTGAAGTCAATATGGCGATTGCCGCCCGCCAATGGGTCAATAGCAGTGACCCACGCACGAACTTCCCGTTCACCAGAATATTGAAGTTGTTTGGTCGTGATGAATTCCAAAGCGTTGAACGTGTTCGCCAGATGGGCCGTACCATACCGTACCAATCCGGCGTGACCTTCATCGAGCAATCCATCCATGGCTGACTTCAGCAGTCCATATCGCGAACAAACAGCCACTCCGTCATCGCCGTATTGGTCCCACATATCGAGCGTTTCTTGGCTATGGAGTTGCCAGCAACTTATGTAGTAGGACTCACGATTCTGAGCAAGCGAACCAAGATGATTGTTCAGGCGCACCCGGTCGTTGATGTCGTACGGGTCCAAACCAAGAACCTGCATTGCGTATTGCTCAGGCGGCAGCCCTTCGCTCTTATCGGGGAATAAATCGGCTCGCCGGAAGTAAAGTTCCTCGTTGGCCATCAAGTCCCGAAACTTTCGAAGGTCTATGAAGCGCCAAATCATGGCTTCATCGCTGGGTTCTACGCGGTTGATGTATGGAACGATGGGCATTCCTCTTCTTCTACTCCGTGTCCCCAACCAGCACAAGGGTCTCGCGATGCGAAGACACGACGCCGTTGTGATTGTCGTGACACCTTGGTGAACGACACCGTTATGCGGCGTTGGGGTTGGACCGCTCTGCGCGAAATCAGCCTGCGGGTCTGGTAAAAAATTGTCGCTGTCCCAACCCGGAGTCGGTGCCTTGGTTCAGCGCAGCGGCACTTGTGGGGCAACCAACTTCCATGGGTAACGCGCTTATCGGATAAGTGGCTTACACTCTGGTGATGAGCAAGAAATTTCGGGTCGGAGACAAAGTAAAGGTTGTCGGAATGTCGCCCGTAACGTATGCACCCGGAGTAAAGGACGAACTGGGCACCGAGAAGCTATTCAAACGCATGCTCGGAAAGGTCTACACCGTTCGCGGATTCGACAAATATGGAAACGTGGAACTTCAACCGAAGCGACTGAACACCGTTTGGGTCGAACCGGAATTTTTGAAACTGCGGGCAAAGAAGCGCATCTTAAAATAGGTTTTTGTTCCCATGCATGATTAACGCTAACCGCACAAGTGGAACTTCCCGGTGATGGCCGCTCTGCTCACCGCTTTTTCGTACTCTGCACCGGGGTTGAACTCCCTTCAGAGGGATTTCGCGCACGCCGTGCGTTGGCGGAAATATTCACCGTACGCGGGAAACGGGACCGCAGACTGTCGCGAGAAGCTACAGCCCCATGACGTAGCACACTCCCATATCGTAAAATGACGCCCGATAATGGGAAAGTGGAATCGGCGATGAATTCGTGGAAGGTGAAAATACTAGTTGCGGCTGTGGTCATTAGCGCGGGTTACGCCGTAGCCACTGCGCAGGAACCCCAGTCCCTGCTCGGAAGCTGGGACTATAAGTCGATGACGAATTTAAAGGATGGCAAACCGTTCGGAACTATACGCTTTAAGCCCGGGCAGTGGACCATAACTTTCAACGCCGATGGCCATTGGACTAGAAACGCTCCGTTCCCGGCTGCGAAGCCACAATCGGGGAAGTATAAGGTGCATGAGCGCCACCTGACGCTCAATCTTGATGGCATGGAGCACCGCGAAAAGTACGAATTCGCGATACAAAACGATGGAAAAGAATTGACGTTAACCGACAAAAAGGCCATTTTTCAGACGGTCCGTCAGCCGTAATTGAACGCACCACCAGCCGCGTCCCGCCAACGTGGAAGAGTGAGAAAAAGTGGTTCATCGGTCATCCCGCAATCCCCGGCACAGCGTCATGTGGTCACCAACGGGGACTTGCATGGCCTGTGCTATCGTACGCGCATGAGCCGTTTTGACGCCAAGTTGCGTGCGTTTCTGGAACAAATGCGTGGTCCAGACCAACATCAACAGCCTGAGTTGGTAAGCGAGTCAGACTGGTCATACGTGTACAAGTCTGGTGAGAAATCTTATGTAAGGATATCGAAGTTTTCCTTGGACGAGACTTTTGCAGTCAGCGCGTCAGAGATTCGCGGTAGATGGCCGAAAATGAACGAAAGCGAACGGCTCGATTTCGTTTCAAATTTCTGGTTAAAAGAGAATTGGAGCGCCAACGATACTGAAATCTTGGAACTAATCATGCACGACGGAAATGACCGCCTGTGGGGAAATTGCGCTTTAGCCTTTCTCAAACATTCTGACAGGGACCGCGTCGTGAACTTTCTAATTAAGCGCGTGCAAGAATGTGCTGGAGATGAACGACTCAACTACATTCAGGCGCTGGGGCTGGCTAAAGACCAGCGGGCCACATCCGCCATTGAAACGCACTATGAAAAATACCGTCAGTTGGTGGAGACGGAGAGCATCACTGGTATTCCGGACGACGTTGTATTTGGCCCCATCCCTTACCACGCGTACTTCGTTGCGTGTGGCGCACTATTGAAAATCGACGGCTCACCGAAATATGACCAAGCAATCCGAAAGTACCTTGACCATCCGCATCAGCAGGTCCGACGGTGGGCGAATCGCGCACTAAAGAACGAAGAACCGACTACTTAACACAAACTCCGCGTTCGCCGTGACGCGACCAATAAAAGTTTTACTCGATAAACGCGTTAACTTGCACAAGTGCAACTCCCCGGTGATGAGCCTGCTCACCGTTTCACCGACTGCGTTCATGCGGTAGGCCCTATTCTGCCGGGATTCCGCATAGTGCCGTGCGGTTAGAACATCGGCGGGATGCGGTAGCGTCTTCCGGCGATGGGTGCAGTGATTGGCGCTGTGTATTTAATTTGCGGCGGGACCCGTGAACGCGCGTCATGCGGCGTTGGCTCTGGCACCGCACTGCGCGAAATTACGCGATGGTTCAGAAAATCGCACCAATCCATCGGGTCCGTGTCGCGGTAACCAGCACTGAAAAATGCGGGACCAATTAACCAACGATGAAATCGTGTATCACTTTTTCAAGCTGCTCCTGCGCCACCCAACGAGCATTCTGATAAGTCCACGCCACCCGGGAATCATCCTCAGCACGAATCCGCAGCAATTCACAACCGTCGGAATTTACCATCCATAAAAAGGAGCTATTGACGAATATCATGAAGTTTTTTCGAGCGGTTCCAAAAGTGTCTTCATTTCCAAGCTGCTGCCAATGAAGTGACTTTGCATCAAACGATGCAAAAAGAAATTCGAATAATTGTCCAACGTCTGGCGAACTCACGAGTTGTACCCCTTTATGAAAGTATTTGGCGTCCAGTTACGGAAGTAAACTTCCTCGCTGGCCATTAAGTCGGAGACCTTGCGCAGGTCAAGGAAACACCAAATCACACCGTGTTCCGAGGGTTCCGTCAGATTCAAGTGTGAAACGATAGGCATTGCCTACTTTCTTCTACGCCGGGTTCACAGCCCGCGCAAGGACGTGCTTAAGGCGCACCCAAAAGATGGTTCGGACAGGGGCTTTTCGTGATGCTGCCCTGCTAATCCCTTCCCCAACCTACCCGGTGTGCAGGCTCGTTCAGCCCACCTTCAAGCTATCCGTTTATGATTCTAAATCGTTAACTCCAGTGCTTTCAATGACATATGGTTGACTTCTGCCATACCTGACGGCTACATTGGAAGTTGTCACAGAAAACCGACGACTGTTGGGCTAAACGTGATTGATAAAGTACCGCACAACGAACTGGCTGAAAAATCCGTTCTCGGCGCAATTCTTCTCGATAACGCCGCGATGGGAACCGCAAGTTCCTTGCTTAAACCCGAGGACTTCTTTGCATCCTCACATCAGGCTATTTTTCACACGATGCAATCTATGGCCAAATCTTCGCTGCCAATCGATTTGGTGACTCTTCTTGAGGAATTGGAGCGTCAAGACGCAACTGAAATAGCGGGAGGAACCGCGTACATTTCCCAGTTGGCGGACGGACTTCCTCGCGTCACGAATATTGGCCATTATGCCGCAATTATAAAAAAAAAGGCGAATCTGCGCTCCCTAGCCAAAGCTTGTGACGTGGCCGCGCGAAAGGCGTTGGAGCCGGGGACTGACCCCGAAGAAATAACGACAACCTTGGAAACGCTTTGTGCCCAATATAGGAAAAGTGATTCGGCAGAAAGAAATCTCCAATTCAAAACTGGAGCGGACATGGGCCGCTTGGCACCACAGGAAGTGCAATGGATTGCGCGGCCTTGGGTAGCCGTAGGGTCAATCACCGAAATAGATGGCAAGGTAAAGTCCGCTGGGAAAAGCACATGGGTGACCCATCTCGTGGACGCGGTAATCGAAGGTAATCCCTTTATGGGACAGCCAGCAACGAAGTCACCAGTGGTGTATCTGAGCGAGCAGCCAAGCGCTTCGTTCGAACAGTCCATGGGGCGGGCAAGATTGATTGGCCATGACGACTTTATTTACCTACTTTGGAACGACACAATCGGGACCCCATGGCCGGAAATCGTTTCCGCCGCCGTTGCGGAGTGCATGCGGCGGGATGCCAAATTGTTGGTCATTGACACGCTCGCCCAGTTCGCCTGCCTTGCGGGCGATTCGGAAAACAACTCAGGGGATGCGCTCGCTGCAATGCAACCTCTTCAACAAGCGGCAGCTAAGGGTATTGGAGTAATCGTTGTGCGACACGAACGAAAAAGCGGCGGGGCAGTCGGAGACTCCGGTAGGGGAAGTTCCGCCTACGCTGGTGCAGTAGACATCGTCCTTTCGTTGCGACGGCCTGACGGAAAATCGCGGCCCACCATTCGGATAATGCAGGCCCTATCCCGATTCAGCGAAACACCAAGCGAGATGGTTATCGAGTTGACTCCCGACGGTTACGTTTCGCTAGGAACTGAATACGACCTAGCTCTTCAGGAAGCCATCAAAGCGATTCTGTCCGCGACTTCGGACGGCATCCCCGGTGGTTACCAGCTTCATGAACTTCTGGACGTTAGCGGCGTAAAAAGAACGACTGCGCAGCGTGCGATTCAGCAACTCCTGTCGGAGGGAAGATTGGTCCGCTTTGGCAATGGACGCCGTGGGAATCCGTTTAAGTTTGCTCAGGAAGCAAATGTTTCTGCCCAAGGTTCTTCCGTTAAAGGGCATCAAGAAACCGAAACCACGGTAACTGAAGAGGGATGACCGTGCATTGTGCCTTCCGGTCCGCTGCTGATGATATTTGAACCGATACTAACTATGACCACGCCGCAACACTGCTGGGTGGGCGCATTACTCGGTTTGCACCAGAAGACTGTGTGGTGGTACGCACTGGCCAAAATTCCGCGAGACTGGCCGATTCCATTGTTTCGCCTCCGGTGCGTGGGGCTTCATGGACTGGGCGCGTGAACGGTGGGCCAAAAATAAGCGGAATTCAACAAAGCGGAATCCTTCCACCGCAACGTTCCAGCGCACACCACCAATGCCGCCACGGACCGACCTTGCGGCTGTGCTGCAAAATTATCAACGCGATTGGCCCGGCAGTATCGGGGAGCAATATCTGCAATCGAGGGGAATCACGCTTGAACTGGCGCAAAGCTACGGTTTAGGTTACGCCCGTGCAGGGAAGTGGGCGCACCAATCACGTGATTGGAAGGGCGGCAGAGTGGTGTTTCCCGAACACGACCCGCATGGAAATTTGCTCAACCTTTATGGGCGAGCCGTGGAATCGAATTCAATCGTCCCCAAAAGAAATGCGACATGACCACCTGCCCGGACATCGCGGATTTTTCAACGCGTCAATTCTCCGGGTGGCACAGTCAGCATTTTTGACCGAAGGCGCTTTTGACGCTTTTTCAATCATCGCTGCTGGAACACCGATACCGTGGCAATTTTTGGCGTCCATGGTTGGCGTTGGGATTGGGCACGCGGTGTAACCAGCATCACGTTGGCTTTTGATGCTGACACCGCAGGTCAGAAGGGTTGGCGTGAAATTGCGCGGCAGGGGCGGTTACGTGGGAAGCGCGTACTTATTCTGTCACCTGAAGCTTACGGCGGTGCCAAGGATTCCAATGATGCGTGAGTAGCGGGCACTTTGAGACTCACGCCATAACGCATTACCCCGGTAGGAAATGCTTTCGAGATGGTGAAATTTTGATTGCGTCGAAGACCAAAGACACGGAATTTTCGCGATGGTTCTCTTCTTTGTTCAGTGGAACGCTTGTAGACCGACCAGCCCAGTGGCTTTAGCTTTATAGATGTACCATCCCGTCCATCACCAGCGCGGTTCATGGACGCGGCATGATTTTCGTCTGCCAGCTATAGCTCTCCAATCCCAAACGCATAAAACTGGCTTTCCCTTCCCTCTAAGCGACTGACGCGCAAGCGCTTAATCTTTGCGTTTGTGAAACTAGACGCTTAACATATTTGTTTTCAATGACATACATTGACAAGCGCTGGACCTGACAGCTACGTTGAAGCATGGCTAATCACCAAGCGAACTCATTGTCACCGAAATTGATAACGCTTAGCGGAAAACCAATGGTTAACCGCGCTAACAAACCCGGACTGCGTGGCGTCGTGCTTGTCATTTCCAATATCGCGCAGCGTTTTGGGAACGTGGCTGCCTTTATCCGCCAACTCCAGTTAGCCCGCGTCCACCACGAAGAAATTCGCGACAACAAAGGTAATCATGATTGCAGTCCAGCCAGAATAAAAAGGCAGTCCTGCGATGTTTGAACCGCTGCTGAACGATGAGGAAGCGGCGGCACTGCTGGGGATTCACCCGAAAACGCTGCAGCGAATGGCACGGAAGGGTGAAATTCCGGCGTACCGGGTACGTCGGTCATGGAAGTACCGCGCATCTGAACTGGACAACTGGTTGCGGTCAAGGGCACACTCTCAACGCCAATCCGCCGCCTTCTGCGTGGAATCCTTAAAAGGAGTTCCATGATGAAGTTCACGCGGCAGCATTACCAAGCAGGTTCGTTATCACAGGAAAACCGGAAGGCTGGCCCGCCAGTTTGGATTTTTCGCTGGCGACAGGATGGGCCAGAAGGACGGGTCAACCGAAAGGTTATCGTGGGGACTATTCAAGATTTTCCAACGAAGGCGGCGGCGAAACGCGCCGTTCAGCATCTTCGCTCATCCATCAACGCGGTCAACGGCACTACTCCAATGCCGCTAACCATACAGCAATTGGTGGTTCACTATCTGCAGAAGGAATTGCCCAGCAAAGCATTTTCGACGCAGCGGACTGTCCAGACATCCCTGAAAACGTGGGTTCTGCCAAGGTGGGGAGACTGCAAGCTTTCGGATATTAGAACGGTAGACGTAGAAGCTTGGCTTCACACTCTTCCATTGGCAAACGCGACCAAGGCCAGAATCAGAAATGTTATGCATGTCATCTTCGCCCACGCATGCCGCTACCAGTGGTCGGAAAAAAATCCGATTACTCTTGTGCGGCAAAGTGCCAAGCGTCAAAAGCTACCAGACGTGTTGGACCTTGATGACCTAAAAAAATTGTTGGCGAAACTGAATAACCCCGCTCGTATGCTGGTTTTCTTGATGGCTGCCACGGGGCTGAGGGTATCCGAAGCACTCGGATTATGCTGGTCCGACATCGACTTTGCTTCCGGGGTCATTCATCTTAGCCGGGCAATTGTTCATCAGCATGTGGGCGATATGAAGACCGAAGCATCCCGAAAACCCATACCAGTTGATGGGGCCTTATTGGTGGCTCTCCAAAATTGGCGGCTTGAAGCGCCATATCAAAAACCGACCGATTGGGTGTTTGCCAGCCCCTATAAAGATGGTGAAAAGCCATATTGGTCTGAAACCCTACTGAGGTCCCATGTGCTACCTGCGGCGAGGGGTCTGGGAATTACGAAGTCCTTAGGATGGCATTCACTCCGGCGGACGTTCGCCACACTATTGAACGGCGGCGGGGAGGATGTTAAAACCACGCAGGAACTGATGCGGCACGCGACCAGCAGGCTTACTTTAGACGTGTACATTCAGGCTCCAAGCCAAACGAAAAGGGCCGCCCACCTAAAGTTAGTTGGATTGATTTGCCCTGCGGAAACAGCAGTTGTTCCTATGTGTTCCCACGCTAAAGAAGCAATTGCCGTAAGTGCTTGAAAATATGGAGCGGCCTATCGGAATCGAACCGACACCTGAACCTTGGCAAGGTTCCGTACTACCACTATACTAAGGCCGCTCAGGACTCCTCTTTATATAACACGCCGGGCCGAGCACCCACAAGTATTCCCGCCATTTCTGCTTCTATTCCATAATTACGTAAAACGATCTGTCTGCTAGGAAACCTGCGTGATGCGCGCCGACTTCACCACCGGTGAACGCTTTTGCCGGTCGGCAAAGCGCGTAGCTTTATCCTTGTCCGTATATACGCGCCCGAATTTTTCCCCGTCCGCATAGAAGACGGTCACCAGCCAGTGGTGATGTTTGCGTCGTCGATCTTTGTTGAATGCTGATTTTTCCTGTTTGGGGCTGCTCTTAGCTATGCTTTTTGTCACGGGTAAGGTCCTGTCTTCGTACTAGTGATGCGCACTATCGCAAACAAATGTAGAACGCGCAAGTACTTCGATAGGTAGTAACGCTTTTTTTTCTAGGATGGATCGTCGCAAATGATCAGCGATCGATCAGCAACCCTCCAACGTCTTGAATAACCACACCAGAACTTGCTCGCTGGTTGCAATTCGAACCAAAACGCTCCGAACCATCTATCTTTGCCGCTGCGCCGGACATCAAATTGGTGAGACAAAAGCACTTCGGATTGCTTCGGGCGCAACTTCAATGGCTGCTGCATCTTCAGAAAAAGTTGTACTTCGTGAAACATTCCTGGAGTTATTTCGTCTTACTTAATGAGCGGTACGCTAAGCTGAATTAGTGGATAAACATATGATGTTAACGACAAAAAGAGCGCCAATCGTGCAAGACCTGCACAACCATTCCTTCGAGCAAGTGAGTGAATTGCGCATGCTTCTGGAACAAGGCGCTCCATCGAAACCCGATCCCCGGCGCCCCGGCTTTTTCGAAATGCAGGGCCGGCAAAACATTTTTTACGTTTTCAAATATCCCACCGGCGCAAAGGTTCTTTTGCTGGGAGTGTGGGACCGCGACCCCGTAGCGGAAATAGTGGCGTGCGGTTGTTGCTGCTCCGCGTAAACAACTGTGCAATTCGGTAAGCGCCGCGTCTCGTGCGCGGCTCTTTTTATTTCGCGTCCAGCTTTAGCGCTGCGGAATTGATGCAATAACGCAGCCCGGTTGGCGTCGGCCCATCGTCAAAAACGTGTCCCAGGTGGGCCTCGCATTTGCTGCACTTCACTTCGGTCCGCGCCATCCCGTGGCTCTTGTCCGTTTCTGTTTCCACCGCTTGCTTGTCCACCGGAGAATAAAAGCTCGGCCACCCGGAACCTGAGTGGAATTTCGTCTCCGAAGTGAATAGTGGCTGTCCGCAACATACGCACTTGTACGTGCCGGGATCTTCACTTTCCGCATATTCCCCGGTAAAAGGCGGCTCAGTGCCCTTCTGGCGCGTCACGTAGTATTGATTTTGCGTGAGTTCCTTCTTCCACTCCTTATGGTCCTTGCGAATCTTGTCTTCCATTCCGCCCTCCTCGACCCTCTATCCCGCTGGGTATTTGATTCAGCCCACACCCGGAACGTTTCAATTTCGCACAACCAATTATGGCCTCGCCGCACAACCCAGCGAAACATACTCCAACGCACCACCCCTCCCCCGAACCATAAACCATACTTTGGTTGACACGCCACTCGATTTTCCTTATCGTGGTCTTTCTTAAATGAAGACCGCTCCTTCACCTCGCACGCATCGGCACCATCATCATCACGGCCTATCGCCGCGTCTGCTGGGGTGCGCATAACAGTTCGTTAGGCAAAGCACTCATCGGCCCGCTGGCGCTAACAAGCCCAGCGGGTTTTTTGTTTTTAGGGCTCGAGCTTAGGAAGGACTCACGGTGAAAATTGCCTTTGAAAAATACAATGGACTGGTTCCGGCCATCATCCAGGACCATGCCACCGGCGAAGTCCTGATGCTCGGTTTCATGAACGAAGAAGCCCTGGCCGAAACGCAACGCACGCAGCAGGCGGTTTTCTTCAGCCGTTCGCGCAACAAGTTGTGGACAAAAGGTGAGTCCAGCGGGCACCTCCTAAAAGTTCGTGAACTGCGTGTCGATTGCGACTCCGACACTTTATTGCTGCGCGTGGAGCCCCTCGGCCCCGGCGTCTGTCATGAGGGCTACCGCACCTGTTTTTTTCGCCGGCTCGAAAATGACGGCACCACTACGCTAACCGAAGAACGCACCTTTGCTCCCGATGAAATATACGGCCAGAACGTCCAGGGCAAAAAACCATGAATCAACTAAAGCTGGGCATCCCCAAAGGGAGTTTGCAGGACGCGACCATCGACTTGTTTGCGCGCGCGGGCTGGAGAGTCACAATCAGCTCCCGCAGTTATGTGCCCTCCATCGATGATCCCGAAATCGAATGCCTCATGGTGCGCGCGCAAGAAATGGCCCGCTACGTGGAGACCGGGGCTCTGGATGCAGGCATCACCGGGCACGACTGGGTCGTGGAGACGGAAGCCAACGTCCAGGAGTTGGCCGAACTGGTCTATGCCAAGCAGCGCCTGGCTCGCGTGCGTTGGGTACTCGCCGTGCCGGAAGATTCGCCCATACAAAAGCCCGCCGACCTGGCCGGCAAAGTGATCGCCACCGAAGTGGTGCGCACCACGGAGAAATACCTGGCGAAGCACGGCGTAAAAGGTGCTCGCGTAGAATTTTCGTGGGGAGCCACCGAAGTGAAAGTACCGCGGCTCGCGGACGCCATCGTGGAGGTTACCGAAACGGGCTCGTCGCTGCGCGCCAATCGCTTAAGAATCGTCGACACCGTGCTGGAATCCGCCACCGTTTTCATCATGAATCGCGAAGCCGCCGCCTCTGCCTGGAAGCGCGAAAAAGCGGAAAACCTCATTCTCATGTTGCAGGGTGCTATCGACGCCACCAACAAAGTTGGACTCATGCTCAATGTCCGCCGCGAGCATTTGGATGCCGTCTTGGGCGTGCTGCCCGCGCTTAAAAATCCCACCATTTCCACGCTCAGTGATCCGGAGTGGGTGGCCGTCAATACCATCATCGAAGAAGCCGTCGTCCGCCAGATTTTGCCGAAGCTGAAAGCCGCCAAGGCCCAGGGCATCGTCGAATATCCGTTGAACAAAATTGTGCTCTGATGAAAATTCTGAAACTCACAAAAAATGTCGAGCGCTCGCTCCTGCGGTCCCGCAAGCAGCGCGACGCGGAGGCTCATCGAGTCGCCGCGCGTATCATCGCGGATGTGCGCAAGCGCGGTGATGCCGCGCTTCATGACTGGACGAAAAAGTTCGACGGCATCGATTTGCGCGAAGGCATGTGGGTCTCCGCCCGCGAAATCGACAAAGCCGGAAAGTCCGTCAGCAACGATCTCCGCCGCGCCATCCAGCACGCTGCTCGCAACATCGGCATCGTCGCTGAAAAACAATTGCCGCGGGCCTGGTCTGTTCAAGTCGAGCCCGGGGTACGAATCGCTCAGGTCGTTCGCCCTATCGACGCCATCGGTTGCTACTTGCCCGGCGGCCGTTTTTCCCTGCTGTCCACCCTGCTGATGACCGTCATCCCCGCCATGGTCGCTGGCGTAAAACACATTGTCGTGGCCTCTCCGAAGCCCAATGCGGAATTGCTGGCTGCGGCCAGCATTGTAGGCGTCTCGCGCATTGCAAGATTTGGCGGCGCTCAGGCAATCGCCGCCCTCGCTTATGGCACCAGGAGTCTGGCGCCCGTCGACAAAATTTTTGGCCCCGGCAATCGCTTCGTCACCGCCGCCAAGCAACTGGTGAGTGGCGATTGCGCCATCGACCTTCCCGCCGGACCGACCGAGGCCATCGTTTTGGCCAATACCGGAAACCCACAGTGGATTGCCGCCGATTTATTGGCGCAGGCCGAGCACGCTCCCGATGCTGGAAGTTTTTTGGTGACTACTTCGCGCGACCTCGCCCTTCGCACTCAGATGGAAATTCGCAAACAACTGAAGTTGCTCCCAGCCACCAATCCCGCTCACATTTCAGTCCGGCGCAGCGGTGCGATTCTACTGGCGCGCTCCATGGACGAGGCCTGTGAGTTTGTCAACCGTTTCGCTCCCGAACACCTCAGCTTGCCGGGGAGTTCGCAAAACTTGTTAAATAAAGTCACTGCCGCTGGCACCGTTTTTCTCGGCCCCTGGAGCGCCCAACCCTTTGGCGATTACGCCGCTGGAAGCAACCACGTTTTACCTACCGGCGGCTGGGCTCGCACCCGCGCTGGACTCAGCACCTGCGATTTTGTGAAATGCATTACCACCCAGACCATTACCCGCCGTGGATTCGAACGCTTGGCGGATGACGTTCAGTCCTTGGCGCATGCCGAAGGTTTGCTCGCACATGGTCATGCCGTCGAGGTGCGCCGATGAAAGTTCGCCTGCCGGTGCGCGGAGCCATCTTGCAACGCAAGACCTACGAAGCCCCGGCCGAAGGCCGTTTCAACAAGGTCCGGCTGGATTTCAACGAGAACACTACGGGTTGCGGGCCAGCCGTGTTGCGCGCGCTTCGACAGCTCACCCCGAAGCAGTTGGCCATGTATCCCGAATACGCCCAGCCGACGGCTCGCATTGCCAAACACTTCGGCGTCGCGGCGCAGGAATTGTTGCTGACCAATGGCGGGGACGACGCGCTGCGCGTCTTTTTCGATGCTTTTGTCGAGCCTGGCACTCATATTCTGATTTGTGAGCCGACCTTTCCGATGTACCGCTACTATGCCGAAATTGCCGGAGCGGACATCAACGCACTTCGTTATGGTTCCGCGATGGACTTTCCGCTCAACGAATTCCTTTCCGCGCTCCGAAAAAAACCGCGGGTAGTTTTTATCGCCAACCCTAATAACCCTACCGGAACTCTTTTGCCTCGCGACGCCATCCAGAAAATCCTTCGCGCCTCCGCTAACACGGTAGTAGTCATCGACGAAGCCTACGCTGAGTTTTCTGGCGTGAGCGTGTTGCCGTGGATTCGCAAATATCCGCAACTTTTCATCACGCGCACCTTCTCGAAAGCTGCCGGGCTGGCGGGTTTGCGTCTGGGCGCAGTCATGGCCTGCCGCGAATCATTGACGCTGCTTCGGCGCGCCATGCCTCCCTTCCCCGTAAATCTGGCTGCCCTAGTGGCCGCGGAAGCCGCTCTCGATGACCGCAAGGCGATACGAAATTACGTAACGCAGACGTGCCAATTGCGCGAATCCTTCGCGTCACAGTTGAAGCAACTGGGCGTGCGCGTCTTTCCCAGCGCCGGAAACTTTCTACTCGCCGACTTTGGCGTCCAAGGTCCGCTGCTTTTCCAAAAACTCGCTGACCAGGGAATTCTGGTTCGTGAACGAAGCAAAGACATGGGCCCGGCCTTTGTCCGCATCAGCATCGGCAGCAAATCGGAAATGCAGCGGCTCATCGGAGTCATTCGAAAAGAATTCGGCGCGCCGCGTCGTCAAGGAAACAAATAGTCATGGCCCGCACCGCAACGATTCATCGCACAACAAACGAGACCGACATCCACCTCAAAATCAATCTCGATGGTCACGCCAAGGCGCGCATTTCCACCGGCATCCGCTTTTTCGATCACATGCTCGATCTTGTCGCTCGCCATGGCGCCTTCGATCTGCATATCGTTGCCCGTGGCGATCTCGATGTCGATCAGCATCACACCGTCGAAGACGTGGGCATCGCCCTCGGCGAAGCCGTTTTGCAAGCTCTGGGAAAAAAACGCGGCATTCTCCGCGCCGGTTATTTCGTAATGCCCATGGACGAATCCCTGGCCGTAGCTGCGGTTGATTTCAGCGGCCGCCCCCATTGTGTCGTGAACGCCAAAATTCGCGCCACCCTCATCGGTGATTTTCAAACCGAACTGGTCGAAGACTTTTTTCAAGGATTCGCCCAAGCCGCGCGCGCCAACGTGCATTTGCGCGCACTCTACGGGCGTTCTTCGCATCACCAGGTGGAAGCCATGTTCAAAGCTTTCGCGCGTGCCTTGCGCTTCGCCGTGTCGCGCGACAAACGTTTGCGCGGCGTGCTGCCCAGCACCAAAGGCCTGCTATGAAACCTCCGCAAATTTCGCTGCTGGACTACGGCGCCGGAAATCTTCCCTCGGTGGAACGCGCTTTGCATCGTCTCGGCGCACAAACCGAGAGAGTGGACTCACCGGAAGGCGTGGCGCAGGCCTCCGCGCTGATTCTGCCCGGCGTGGGCCACTACGCCGCGCTGATTCGCGCGCTCGACAAAAATGTTCTGCGCGACCAACTCATCGCCGCCATCGCCCGCGGCATTCCGTTCCTGGGAATCTGTCTCGGCTTGCAGGCGCTTTATCAAACCAGCGAAGAAGCTCCCGATCTGCAGGGACTAAACATTCTTCCGGGCTCTGTGCGCGCGCTGACCGGTCCGGTGAAGTTGCCGCACATGGGCTGGAATCAGTTGCAAACTAAATCTGCGTCCCGTCTCCTGGAAGGAATCGCTCCGGACGCTCATTTTTATTTTGCCCATTCCTACGCCGCGCAAAACGGCAACGGCCATTCTACCTCCGAGGTTCGCGCCACATGTTTATACGGGAATGAATTTGTCGCCGTGGCCGAGAAAGAAAATATCTTCGCGGTCCAATTCCATCCTGAAAAGAGCGGCGACGCCGGCCAGCGCGTGCTGCAAAATTTTCTGCGGATCGCCGCATGAGCCTGGCCCGGCGCATCATTCCCTGCCTTGATACCGACGGCGAGCGCGTCGTCAAAGGTGTCAACTTCGTTAGCTTGCGCGATGCCGGTGATCCCGTGGCGCTGGCCGCCCGCTACAATGCGGAAGGCGCCGACGAGTTAGTTGTTCTCGACATTGCCGCCTCTCGCAATCGCCGTCCTACATTTCTTGAAACCATTCGCCGCGTCGCAGCAGAACTCGCTATTCCTCTCACCGCCGGCGGCGGCATTCGCACATTGGACGATGCACGCGCCGTCGTTCGCGCCGGAGCCGACAAAATCACCGTGAACACCGCCGCAGTCTTGCGTCCCAATCTAATTTCGGAATTGTCGGCGGAGTTTGGCTCCCAGGCTGTCGTACTCGCAATCGACGCCAAGAAAAATAGTGCAGGCTGGACGGTCACCGTAAGAGGCGGAGGTGAATTAACCGACCTGGACGCCGTCGTGTGGGCCACCCGTGGAGCCGAACTTGGTGCCGGAGAAATTCTTTTGACCTCTGTGGATCGCGACGGCACACAAATGGGTTTCGACATCCCGCTCACCGCCGCCATTTCCAAAAACGTGTCTGTGCCGGTGATTGCCTCCGGCGGTGCCAAGCTGCCACAACATTTCGTGGACATTTTTCGCGATGGCGCCGCGGACGCCGCCCTGGCCGCATCCATCTTTCACGACGATGTGCAGCCGATCCGCGCGCTCAAGGAATTTCTGGCCGCGCAGAATATTCAGGTCCGTTTGCCGTGCTGATTCCCTGCATCGATCTGCAGGGCGGCCAGGCCGTGCAGTTGGTTCACGGGCGCAAACGCGAACTGGCCGTAAAAGACGTATTCGGTCTCCTGGAAAAGTTTAAAAACTACCAGTGGCTGCACGTGATCGACCTCGACGCCGCAATGGGAAAACCTCCCGACGCCAAGCTGGTTAGAGAACTGTGCTCTGCCGCTCGCTCGTCTTACAACATGAAGGTGCGCGTCGGCGGTGGGATTCGCACTGTCGCTCGCGCGGCTAACGTCGCCGGATGGGCGCCCGAACAAATCATCATCGGCAGCGCCGCCTTTCGTGAAGGAAAACTGAATCTGCCCTTCCTCAGGCAACTAGCCAAAAAGCTGACTCCTCCGCGCATCGTGATCGCCCTTGACACCGCCAAAGGCCATATCGTCACGCAAGGCTGGCGTCGCACCCTCAAATTTCGCGCGGAAGACGTAATGGCTCAGTTGCAACCGTTCTGCGCCGCTTTTTTGTGTACCGACGTGGACCGCGAAGGCACCATGACCGGCGTAAATCTGAAATGGTTTCGCGAGCTCCGCAAAGCCACGGATCATCCCATCATCGCTGCTGGTGGAATCAAAACGCGCCGGGAGGTTTCGGCGCTCGAAAAAATCGGCATGGACGCCGCGGCCGGGATGGCTATATACAAAAATATCCTACGTTGAATCAGCAGTCTGACAGGCGCTCGCCTCCCGCCTACCGCATGTATGCATCAGTGATGTATTGCTGAACCATGCGCTGCGTGTTGAAGAACGAACCATTGATCGCGATGGAATGCTGCATCACGCTGAGATAGCGGTCACGCTCGGTATAAAACATCGGCACAATCACGCTGTCCAGCTTGCTGTAAAGCGCTTCCGCGTCGGCTGCATTGTCCGTAACCAGATCCGGCGTCGACCGCCGTATATCGCCGATAGCCCACCCCGTCACGCCTTCGATGTGTCCCTCGGACCACCATCCGTCGAGAATACTTAAACTCGGCACTCCATTTAACGCCGCCTTCATTCCGCTCGTACCCGAAGCTTCCAGAGGAAATTGCGGCGTGTTCAGCCACAAGTCCACTCCAGCCGTAATTTTGAGCCCCAAATCCATGTTGTAGTCGTCTAGAAATACCACCGGCACCGCTTTGCGCAACGCTTTCTTCGCTTGAAAAATATGCTTGATGATCGCCTTACCGCCGCTGTCGTGCGGATGCGCCTTGCCCGCATACACAATCTGAAACGCCCCGGCATTCTTCGCTATTTGGCGTAAACGATCGAGGTCCGCAAGAATCAAGTCGGCGCGCTTGTAGCCCGTCGCCCGCCGCGCGAATCCGATCGTGAATTTTCCTGGATCAAGCTTGATTCCCGTTTTCAACCGCACCGTTTCCATCAGCTCGTGCTTGGCGATCAGGTGCGAAGCCCACACTTCTTCCGGCGGCAGTCCTAGCGCACCGCGCAAACTGTAATTGTCTTCCCGCCACGTCGGAATATACCGGTCAAACAACTGTCGAAATGCCGGCGCCGTCCACGTTCCCGCGTGCACTCCGTTGGTAATCGCTTCGATCAGCACTCCCGGAAACATTTGGCGCGAAGTTTCGCCATGCTGCTTGGCGACACCGTTCACGTACTTGCTCAAACTCAACGCCAGATACGTCATGTTCAACGACGCACCCGCGCGCGCCGCCTGTTGCAAATCGGGATATGCCTGCTCCGCTTGCAGCACGCGCTTCACCAGGTCGGCGGCTGAGGCGTCTTTCAAATCAAACATGTCGTTTTGATTTGGGAACGCCCGCGTGAGGTACTCCATCGGAAAACGATCGTGGCCGGCCGGTACGGGCGTATGCGTGGTGAACACGCACTTGCTGCGCACTTTTTCTATGTCTTCCGCTCGAATGGCCGTGCGGCCCGCTTTTTCCGCTTCTGCTTCCAGCAACTCCAGAGATAGCAGCGCTGCGTGCCCTTCATTCATGTGATAGCGCGTCAAACCGTCATGCCCCAAAGCCCGAAGCATCCGCACTCCGCCGATGCCCAGGATCACTTCCTGGCAAAGCCGGTAATAGGGATCGCCGCCATAAAGAGTTCCGGTGAGGTTGCAGTCCACGTCCGCATTCGACGGCAAATCGGCATCCAGAAAATAAATGGGAATTTCAAATCCACGCACGCCAACAGCAGCGTATCGCCAGCAGCGAAGCTCCACACGGCGATCTTCTAGTGGAATCGTTACCCGCGCCGGCTCCGCCTGCAGGAAATCTTCCACCTTCCAGTCGACCGGCTCTTCCTTTTGTGTGCCGTCTTCGCTCAGATGCTGCGAGAAATATCCTTTACGGTACAGCAACGAAACCGCTACCATCGGCAAGCGCAGGTCGGCAGCCGCGCGAATGGTGTCTCCTGCCAGCACACCCAGTCCTCCGCTGTAGCTCGGCATGGAGTTCTCCAGTGCAATCTCCATGGAAAAATACGCAACCAGCCGTTTGCCGTCGTTAACGCCCGCCATTCGAATCAATTCTCCAGTACCAAAAAAAGTAAGCCCCGCTCAGCGCAAAAAGTCTCATTGTGGGGCTTCCCATTGTCGAAGAATACGCGCGGGCAGGCAAGCCATCGTAAGGAAATTTTAGGAACATGTTACATCCCGAAGTTACATCCCGAAGTTACATCCCGAAGTTACTAACCGAAGTTACTAATCAAGCTAGCTACGAGCCGTTCGGTGCGCCGTGCCTCAACAGCCCGCGGACGTCAGATCAACCGATTGTTTGCCATCCGTGCTGCCTCCTCGGCCGAATAGCCCAGGCTTTCCAGAATGCTCACACTGTGTTCACCCAATAATGGCGGTGCGAATCGGTAGCTGATCGGCGTATCAGACAGTCTGATCGGGTTGGCGATGGTCTTTACGGCGCCTAAAACCGGGTGCTCCAGCACGACTACCAGGCCACGTGCTTTCGCCTGCAGATCATTCAGCGCTTCCGGCACGCCATTGATAGGAGCCGCCGGAATTTCTGTTTTCGCAAAAAACTTCAGCCATTCGCTGGCTGGTTTTTTCCCAAAAGCCTGCTGAAGGATCGGAATCAGCTCCGCTCTGTGTGCTATGCGCGTAGCATTGCTTTGAAACCGCTGGTCCTTCTTTAAATCGGCCTTCGTATCCACCACTGCGGTAAATTTCTGCCACAGCGCTTCTGTTCCCACGCCCACAACAAAATGTTGTCCGTCGCTTCCCTGATACATTTCGTAGGGAACGATGTTCGGATGCGCGTTTCCCCAGCGCCTGGGCATTGCCCCGGCATTTAGGTAGCTGCTGCCGACGTTCGCAAGCCACGTCAGTTGCGAATCAAACAGAGCCATATCCAAAAATTGGCCCTGCCCCGTTTTTTCACGGCCGAAGAGAGCCGCCAGAATGCCCATCGCGGCGTAAATTCCGCACGTCATGTCCGCGATAGCAATCGGATAGCGCATCGGGCCGCACTGCTCCTCTCCGGTAAAGCTCATGACTCCAGCTTCTGCCTGCGCCAGGATGTCGTATCCCGGCATTCCCGCTTTGGGCCCCGAAAATCCGTACCCGCTGACGCTGCAGTAAATAAGCCGCTCATATTTCGCGCGCAGTGTCGCTGCATCGATCCCGCGTTTTTTGAGCGACTCCGCGGAAGGCTGGTTGGTAATGAACACATCCGCGCTCTCGATTAATCGATGCAGCACCTCGAGACCCGCTGGCTGATTGTAGTTAAGCGCGATCGAACGTTTGTTGCGATTGGCCGCCAGAAAATAGGCCGCCACCTTGCCCACAAATGGAGGCCCCCAACCTCGCGCCTGATCGCCGGCTCCCGGACGCTCTACCTTAATAACGTCCGCACCCAAGTCGCCCAGCAACATGGCGCAGTAGGGCCCCGCCAGAGCTTCGGTCATTTCTACAACGCGCACTCCATGAAGCACATCGGTCACGGCGAGGATTATAGCTGACTCGAATCGCAGCGCAGGAGTTGCTCGACGGCATTCTGTTTCATTTCGGCATAGATGCCTCAAATTTCCATCGGCGTAACTCTTAATTCGTCACTCAAAAAAATTCCGCCACTCTTAAGAACACTTTGGCCTTGACACTGCTCACAATCGGACGCTAGCCTTCCGGGCACAACATTATTCTTTCTTCGACGTAAGACGGAGATTTCCACCTGTTTCGTTATTTCACTTTGCATCTGCGATCATTCCGGCCCTGCCGGGCCCTTTTTCTTCTCATCCTTGTTTCCCTTTTCGGCATTTCAGCCCAGTCTGCCACCCGCAAAATCATTTTTGATACCGATCCGGGCACCGACGACGCCATGGCCCTGATGCTGGCACTCAATTCGCCGGAGCTCGATGTGCGCGCGGTTACCGTCGTGCCCGGCAACGTGACCGCCAGCCAAGGGCTGGAAAACGCCTTGCGCATGATGTCGCTCGCCAATCGCTGCGATATCCCGGTTGCCGCTGGCGCGCAACATCCGCTTTTTCAAAAATTAATCACGGCGGAGTTTTGGCATGGCAAAAATGGCTTGGCCAATATCGAATTGCCTGCCAGCAAATGCAAAGTGGATGCGCGCTTCGCGCCGGACTTGATCATTGAGCTTGTCCACGCTTCGCCTCACGAAATTACGCTGGTCCCTGTCGGGCCTCTCACAAACATTGCGCTGGCCATCGAGAAAGACCCCTCCATCATTCCACTGGTCAAAGAGGTAATTCTGATGGGCGGTTCGATAAAAGGCGGGAACGTAAACGCCTCCGCGGAAGCAAACATTTACAACGATCCCGAAGCCGCGCAAATCGTGTTTCAGGCTGGCTGGCCGCTGACTATGGTAGGTTTGGACGTTGGCGACAAGACCATGCTCGGACACAAGCAATTGGATCAACTTTCGAGCACTCACGGTCCCGTAAACGATTTCATCTACAAGGTCGCGAAATTCCTCGTGGAGATTTCCGAGAAGCTCGGCGATAACGCTACGCCCATGTACGATCCTTTAGCCGTCGGCGTAGCCATCGATGCCACGCTCGTAACCGCGCCAGCCATGCACGTGGACGTCGAGACCCACGGCGAATTCACTCGCGGTGAGACCGTCGCCAACCGCCGCGGCGAAGTCGAGCGCAACGTTCTTCACGGCGACCGCTACGTGATCGAAGGTCTCGATAAAGTGGAACCCAATGCCAAAGTTTGTATCGACGTGCAGGCCGACCGTTTTCTGCAGCTTTTCGTTTCTCGCATACAAGGCAAATAGTGAAGAACCGTCTGCTCAACTATCTCGAAGGCCTTGCCGTCTGAAATGAAAACGAAAACAGAGGCGGTACAACGCCGCCGGTTCCTGAAAACTTTGGCTGGATCGGTGGCTATGCTGCCGCTGCTGCGCTTCGCCTCGCAGACTCATCCACTGGGCCCACTGGTCCCACTGGTCCCACTGGTCAATGATGCGTTCTGGGCGGCGAATTCCTCAACCTCTCTGGAGGGAAAAGCTGTGCGCTGGCCTACTCTGAGTGGCAGTCCTGTTTTGGATAGTTTGCGACCGGTCATCGAAAATTCGCGCGACGTTCACACCAACGTGGACAAAATCGTCGAAGTCGCCGGCTGGATGGGTTATGAAGAGCTGCCCATGCCGGAGTTTGCCCTGCCGTTCGGCGTCGGAGCCGGAGACCCCAACGAAACCATCGATTTTGTCCTGGTCGCCGATTCCATTGACACCGCTTTCACCGATTTCTCCACCCATCAAAAATTTCAGGTCGATTTCGCCGGGCAGCATTGGTCGGATTCCGAAGCCGAGTTTGCCTGTCTCAAGCGCGCCATGGATTCAGGAATTCCCATCCTCGACGGCAGATTTCTGGCCAAAATATCTCGGGCCGAATTGGACGGCATTTTTGCAGGCAATATCAAAATGCCCATGCTCGACGAAAAATTGACCGTGCTGAATCAGGTCGGCGCGCTCTTGGCCGAAAAATACAACGGCCGCTTCCATAATTTCGTCCACGCTTGCTCGCCCCGTCTTTACGACCATGGCAACGGGCTCATTGAACGTATGGTGAAAGAGTTTCCGCGTTTCAATGATGTAAGCCAGTTTGAAGGCCACGAAATCAAGTTTTACAAGCTGCCGCAGTTAGGCATCTGGATGCTCTACTCGACGCTGCACAAATCCGGAAAATTTCGTCTGGACGATCCCGACAAAATGACCGCTTTCGCCGATTACATCGTTCCGGTCGCGCTGCGCCTGCTCGGCATAACGTCCTACTCCAAGGAGTTGGAAGCCGCCATCAACACCCATCAACTGATCCCGCGCGATTCACGCCAGGAAATTGAAATTCGTGCGCATTGCCTTTATGCCACCGCCCTGCTCACTGAAGAAATCAACAAAGTGCGCGCCCCGGGCGAGCAAGTCATCATCCCGCAAATCGATGCACGTCTATGGACGCACTATCACACCACTAGCTGGCCGCATCATTTGACGCAAACCATCATGTATTAAATTTGAAACCAGCTCAGCGCAGCCCTTTCACTCCGAGTGTCCATTGAGAACTCTCTGTTATTTCTGCGTGACTTAATTTTCCCAGCGCTCCCTTCGCAGCCTCACTCAAATCCCCGCTCGAAAATTTTAATTTTCTAATTCTCGCAAAACACTTCGGCTTTGGCTCCCGGAGCGCTAATCAGTTCCGCTTACGCGTCCGCTTGTCGGTCACGGTGTGCGCAGCCCCGGGCGAAGTGTGGTTTGCAGTGGCTTACGGCTTATTTCGAAAGAACCAAGAGGTGCCTTGCCGCGGTCATCCGAAATGATTCCACGACGAAGTCTCAATTCGGGCCGGTCTGACATGGAACTGTTCCCTTTTGACAGTTGCTCACCACGGACCACATGAGTCTACGTTCATCTCTCCGTCGAATCTTCGCTCTCGCGCCGATACGAAAGCACCCGAAATCCGACCGTGTCTTCGCCTTGCGCAAATACGTGGTCGCATTCTTGTTTCTTGTTGCCTATCTCCTGTTGGACCGCTCCACCGTCTTTTTCCAGATCTGGTCAGAAATCAGCGCCTGGTATCCGCCCGCCGCCATTGCCTTAGCCCTCCTGATTGGTTTGGGCGAAGGCTATGCCCCGCTTTACATGCTCGCCGGATTTCTTTCCGGAATTCTCAACTACCATCAGTCGTTTTACAGTTTCTCCTTCCTGCTCGGCACCGTTGTAATGGTTGCCACCTACACCGCCGCAGCCGCTCTGTTACGCCGCGTCTTCAAGATTAATTTGCGCCTCGCCTCCATGCGCGACGTCACCTTGCTCCTTTTTGTGATCCTGCCGGCCTCCTGCATCGTGGCTTTTCTCGGCACACTTAGGCTGGTTCTGGACCACTTTATTCCTTGGGCGCAATACGTGAATGCATCGTTGAATTGGTGGGTCGGCGACGCCGTTGCCATCGCCTGTATCACGCCGTTTTGCATGGTCTTTGTAATGCCCGTATTGCGCCGCTTCACCGGTGTCACTCAAACCACGATCGAGTTGGAATCCGCAACGCCCGTCCGCAGCGCCCATGAAGCCCGCGGATTTCAACGGACCCTTGAATCGGCCGCATTTGTTCTCGTCATCGCCGCAACGCTGTGGTTCGTGCTGGGCCACGGAGCCGCCGCGAATCACGATAAATTTTATGTCTTCTTCCTGCCCATCATCTGGATAGCTGTTCGCCGGGGATTGCCGGGAGCCACCGCCGGAATCCTCATGCTCGACGTAGGTATCATCCTTTCACTGCGTGCCTTTCCGGGCGATCCATCCAATTTCGTAGTCCTGCAGTTCCTGATGCTAATCATCTCGCTGACTGGCCTTGTCTTGGGGGCCCTCACCAGCGAACGCGATAACACTGAAGCGCGCTTGTCCCGCGAAGAAGAACGTATTCGTCTGCTCCTCGAGTCCGTCGGCGAAGCCGTCTATGGCGTGGACCTCCAGGGAAACTGCACCTTTTGCAATCCGGCGTGCTTACGTTTGTTGGGCTATCCCTCTCAGCAAGCTCTTCTCGGAAGAAACATGCACGACGTGATAAATCACACCAAACCCGACGGATCGCCCTTTCCATGGGCGGAATCCCCTCTCCGCGAAGCCGTCCTCACCGGTCAGAAAATTCACATTCCCAATGGTGTGCTTTGGACTTCCCGCGCCGTTAGCTTTGCCGCAGAGTTGCGCTGCTCCCCGCTGATTCAGAATGGCCGAATTCTCGGCGCCGTGGTCACCTTTATCGACATCACTGAGCGCTTGCGCACCGAAGAATCTCTGCATCAGGCCAAAGAAGCCGCGGAATCGGCCAATCGCGCGAAAAGCGAGTTCCTGGCCAATATGAGCCACGAACTGCGTACTCCCATGAATGGCATCCTTGGAATGACCAGCCTCGCGCTCGACACCGAGCTATCCAGGGAACAGCGCGAATACCTTTCCATGGTCAAGAGTTCCGGCGATCTGCTGCTTTCGTTGCTCAACGACATCCTTGACCTTTCCAAGATCGAGGCCGGCAAGCTCGAACTGGACTGCAGCGACTTCTCTATTGAAGACTGCATCGAGCAGGCTCTGCTTTCCTTTGCTCCCTTAGCGCAGGAAAAATCCATCGAACTGGTTTGGGATGTTTCCGAAATCTCGCCGCTCGTGCGCGGCGACTACCTGCGTCTGCGGCAAGTTCTCATGAATCTCATAGGCAACGCGCTGAAATTTACCGCCGAGGGCCAAGTCGCTGTGATCGCTCACGGCTCCCTCAGAACAGCACTCACCGAACACGTCCACTTCGTCATTTCCGACACCGGTATTGGCATACCCCTCGAAAAACAACGTAAAATATTTGAATCCTTTGCTCAGGCGGACATGTCTATCAGCCGACGTTATGGCGGTACCGGTCTGGGTCTATCAATTTCCGAACGGCTGGTGAAGTTGATGCATGGCCGGATCTGGCTGGAAAGCGAGGAAGGCCAAGGCAGCAAATTTCATTTTGAAGTTCCCTTCCAGTTGCCTGAGGCTCCCGTACTTTCCACATCCCCTCCGGAACGGCTCTTCGCCGAGCATCGCCGCGTTCTCATCGCTGACGACAACGCCCTCTATCTCGCCTTGCTGAAGCGTCTCTTGCTCAAATGGGGCATGGAGCCCGTTGCCGCCTTCGGTGGTTCCGACGCCATAACCACCTTCCAGGATTACTCGCGAAGTGGCCTACGGTTTTCCTGCGCTCTGCTCGACATGGATATGCACGATGTCACCGGGCTGAAGCTGGCGTCTTCGCTTCTCTCTTCTCCAACGCCGCCGGCCCGGATTATCTTGATGCTGCCGTCGCCTCTCGATAGCCACAGCAGCGCGGAATGCAAACGTCTGGGAATCTCCACCATCCTCAAGCCGATCCGGCGCGCAGCTTTTCGCGAAGCGCTGCTCCCCGAAAAAACCTTCACCCTCGACGCTGGTGTGAAGCCGGCCGTCGATTCTCCGCAGGCTACTTCCCTCCGTATTCTGCTTGCCGAAGACAATCTCGTGAACCAACGACTGATATCGCGCATCTTGGAAAAAATAGGCCACACCGTTGTAGTCGCCAGCGATGGCGTCTCTGCTCTTCATCTGCTTTCACAGCAGAAATTTGACTTGGTCGCCATGGACATGCAGATGCCCCGTATGGATGGACTCGAAGCCACTGCCAAAATACGCCTTAAAGAAAGAGAAACGCTGCAACACATTCCTATAATCGCCATCACCGCGAATGCTTTCACCGACGACCGCCGCAGGTGCCTGGAAGCCGGCATGGATGGTTACATCGTGAAGCCCGTAAACGCCCAGGCCATCTGCGACGAAATTGCCCGGGTATTGTCCCTTCTCCGGCACGACTCGCTCCTTCCAGCTCACGAACAAGAACCGCGTCCCGCCTAAGCCGCCCTTAGCTAGCGCCCGTACTGCCCCCCGCTTCCTGTCCGGTCATGGGACGCCAAATCCCACTTTCGCGGTGATTGCCACATAGGACCGAAATGTGCTCTGCTAGCTCTATCATTACACTGTATTTAACGGCAGCATCTCAGGCACATCAGTTGCCTTTCTAAAGGTCATCAATTATGGATATTCAACGCCCCTCGAACGCCCGCGCCAAAAAGATTCGCCGGGTTGTCTACGCCACCATCGGAGTTCTGCTCATCGCCGGAGTGACTTTTGGTTTGTCCCGTTTGCGTCCCGCCGCGCCTTCCGTCGATCGCGCCACCGTCTGGACCGATGAAGTCAAGCGCGGTCCCATGCTTCGCGAAGTTCGCGGCCTGGGTACCTTGGTGCCTGAAGACATTCGCTGGATTCCCGCCCAAACGGATTCTCGCGTAGATCGCATCGTCAATCGGCCCGGCGCCATCGTCAAACCTGACACCATCATTCTCGAGCTCAGCAATCCCGAGCTGCAACGCGATGCCTTGGACGCCGAATATCAATTGAAAGGCGCAGAAGCCGACTCCGAAAATCTTAAAGTGCAGGTGAATAGCGAGCTGATGAATCAGAAAGCCCAGGCTGCATCCGTCCGCAGCGACTACGAACAGGCCAAGCTGCAGCATGACGTCGATGAAAAACTTCAAGCCCAGGGGATTGGCGCCGAAGTAACCGCAAAACTTTCCAAGGTTAAGGCTGAACAACTCGGTATTCGCACTGAGCTCGAAGACCAGCGCACCGCGATCTCCGCCGATTCCGCGGTTGCCAGGCTCGCCGCGCAACGCGCGCACGTCGACCAGCAACGCGCTTTATACGAGCTTCGCCGCAGCGAATTAGAGGCGCTGCACGTCCGTGCCGGCATCGATGGCGTTTTGCAACTCCTCCCCGTGGATGTCGGCCAGCACGTTACGCCCGGAACCAACCTGGCCCGCGTCGCAGATCCCAAAAAACTGAAAGCCGAAGTCAAAATCGCAGAAACCCAGGCCAAGGATGTGGCCATCGGCCTCAAAGCCACCATCGACACTCGTAATGGCATCGTTTCCGGCCACGTTTCGCGCATCGATCCTTCCGTGCAGAACGGCACCGTCACCGTGGACGTCGCCATCGATCAGCCCCTTCCGCAGGGCGCCCGCCCCGATCTCAGCGTCGACGGCACGATCGAAATCGAAAACCTGAAAGATGTTCTGTATGTCGGTCGCCCCGTGCACGGCCAGTCCGACAGCACTGTCGGACTTTTCAAACTGGATGATGACGGGTCCGAGGCCACCCGCGTCAATGTAAAGCTGGGCCGCAGCTCCGTGAACACCATCGAGATTCTTCAAGGTTTAAAGGTCGGAGACAAAGTGATTCTCTCCGATATGTCTGCATGGGATAATTTCGACCGCATTCGCTTGAAGTAACGAGCGAGTCCGCTTCGGCAGGAGAGTCGTAGATGCAAACGTTCTGGCAGGATGTCCGATACGGATTGCGCATGCTTGCCAAGAATCCCGGTTTCACGGGCATTGCCGTTCTTACCTTGGCACTCGGTATCGGCGCCAACACCGCGATTTTCTCGCTGATGGACCAGATTCTCCTGCGTCGCCTGCCGGTAAAAAATCCCGACGAACTTGTCGTTCTGCGCTCCCCGGGTATTCAGGAAGGCCACGTTTGGAGTGACGGCGACGGCGCTCAATCCTTTTCCTATCCCATCTACAAAAATCTTCGCGATAACTCTTCCCCCGTCGTTTCCGGCATGCTCGCGCGCTTCGCCTTTGACGCCAGTATCTCCAGTCGTGGCCAAACCGACCGCGGCCTCGGCGAACTCGTCTCCGGAAACTATTTTCAGGTTCTCGGCGTACAGCCCGCCCTTGGCCGGCTCTTCACCTCCGAAGACGAGCGCGTCCCCGGCGGTCATCCCTTCGTGGTTCTGAGTCACGCCTACTGGATGCAACAGTTTGCTGGCGACCCCGGCATCTTGAATCAGCCCTTACTCGTCAATAACACCGAACTCACCGTCGTTGGCGTAGCTCAGAAAAACTTTACCGGCATCGAGGTCGGGCAAACTCCGCAAGTATTTGTGTCCATAATGATGAAGGCGCAGATGACGCCTACCCGCAACGGCTTGGATAACTGGAACGACGCCTGGTTGGCTATTCTCGCGCGTCGCAAGCCGGGTATGTCTATCCCGCAAACCGAAGCGGCGCTCACCGCCGCGTATCGACCGCTGTTGGAACAGCAAGTCACCACATTAAAGGATTTTGATCAGAGCAAGCGCCCCGAATTCCTCGCTAAAAAAATCCTGCTTCTTCCGGGCGCCACTGGACGCCGCACTCTCCAAACCGACACCGGCCCTGCCCTGATGACTTTGTTCGCGTTGGTCGGCTTGGTTTTGCTGATTGCCTGTACCAACGTCGCTAACCTTCTTCTGGCCCAGGGCGCTGCGCGTCAGCGCGAATTTGCCATCCGCACCGCCATGGGTGCCAGCCGCGTCAGAATGATTCGCCAGTTGCTGATCGAAAGCCTGCTCTGCGCTTTGGCCGGAGGCGCGTTCGGTTTGGTGCTGGGAACATGGCTGATGAATATCCTCGCGCCGGAAGTCGCTTCCACCGGCGTCTCTGGTCTATCCAGCGCGCTGAATGGAACGCTCCTGGCATTCGCCGCCGGCATCACACTTCTCTCCGGCATCCTTTTCGGACTGATTCCCGCCTGGCGCATCACCCGCTCCAGCCTTACCCAAACGCTCAAGGATCAGGGCTCGACCGGCTCGGTGGCTATGTCGCACGTGCGCTTCCGCAAATTTCTGGTTGCCGGCCAGGTCGCCTTCACGCTGCTGCTGCTCGCTGGTGCGTGTCTCTTCACCAAAACCCTGTGGAATCTCCGCAGCCAAAACCTGGGACTGCGCACCACCAACGTCATCACCTTTTCCATCTCCCCGTCGTTGAACGGCTACGACACACCGCGCACCGTCGCGTTGATCGATCGTATGCGTGAACGCTTCTCTTCGCTTCCCGGCGTGGTGGCCGTCGGTACTTCCGAAGTAGCCACTCTCACTGGCTCCAGCATGGGCCGCGACATTACTGTCGAAGGCGGTCAGCAGATTTCTGAGGACGAACAGCACGTCATGTACGACGGCGTCAGCCCTGCATATTTTTCCAGCGTCGGAGCGCCCATCGTGTCCGGCCGCGAGTTCACCGCTGCGGACAACGCCACCGCGCCGAAAGTCGCGATCATCAATGAAATGTTGGCCAAGCGGTTCTTTCCCAAGCGCGATCCCGTTGGCCTGCACCTTGGTCTCGGCATTCACAACGTCACCCCCGACATCCGCATCGTCGGCGTGGTAAAAGACAACAAACAGGCGCATGTCCGCAGTGCCACGGATCCCTACATGTTTTTCCCGTACGCGCAGCGCGACAATTTGACCAGCATGACTTTTTACGTTCGCACCCAGCAGGATCCGCTGCTTATCGCCGACGAATTGCGGGATAGCGTTCGCTCCCTCGACCCCAAGCTGCCGGTCTACGACCTGCGCACCTTTGCACGTGTCGTCGATGAAGACTTGCTCGCCGAGCGCATGATCGCCGGGCTATCCGCCAGCTTCGGCGTTCTAGCCGCATTTCTTGCCGCGTTGGGGATTTACGGCGTGCTTTCGTATCTCGTTGTTCGCCGCACCCGTGAAATTGGCATTCGCATGGCTCTCGGCGCGGAATCCGGCCAGGTGCGCACCCTCATTTATAAAGAAGTCGGCTTCATGGTCCTCGCTGGAGCCGCGGTCGGCCTCCCGCTCGCCTATGCCCTGGCCCGTCTCAGCGAATCGTTGCTCTTCGGCGTGCGCGCCGGCAGCCTCGACATCTATGCGCTGGCCCTGACGGTGATCGCTCTTGTCGCTGTCGCGGCCTGCTATGTCCCGGTGCGCCGCGCCACGCGCGTCGACCCCATGGTCGCTTTACGTTATGAATAGCCTCGGAACTAAATGGCCCCTGGTTCGTATCACTAATATCCACTGCAGTAGTATGCGCTAAGGAGCAAGAAATGACGGAATCGAACGGCACCCTCATCAAGATGGAAGGCGTGAAAAAAGTCTTCTACACCGATGAAGTCGAAACTCACGCCCTTTCGGAGATTCATCTGGTCATCAACAAGGGCGAATACATTTCCATCGCCGGCCCGTCAGGCTGCGGCAAGTCGACCCTCCTCTCGATCCTGGGTCTGCTCGATTCGCCCACCGACGGCGGTTATTGGCTAAATGGCCAGCCGGTCTCGAAGCTAACCATCAGCGAACGCACTCGCATTCGCAACCGCGAAATCGGTTTCATCTTTCAGGCCTTCAATCTGATCGGCGATCTTACTGTGTATGAAAATGTCGAGTTGCCACTGACCTACCGCGGCACCGGCAGCGCCGAGCGCAAGCAAAAAGTGCAGCACGCCCTTGAGCGTGTCGGCATGGCTCATCGCCTGCGCCACTACCCTTCGCAACTTTCCGGAGGTCAGCAGCAGCGCGTCGCCGTAGCCCGCGCACTGGTCGGCGATCCCTTGATCCTGATGGCCGATGAGCCCACTGGAAACCTCGACTCCAAAAATGGCGAAGCGGTCATGGAACTCCTGCGCGATCTGCACCGCAACGGCGCCACCATCTGCATGGTCACGCACGACGAGCGCTACGCCAATTTCGCGGAGCGCAATATTCATCTCTTCGACGGCCGCATCGTGGAAGAGTCCCGCGAAGTCAGCGTCAGCGCATAGAACCCCGGGCTTGTAGCCCCTGCGTAACAGCCGCACGAAAAACGGCGCTTTAGTCCCTGAACCTCTAGAACGCAATCGCGCCAGCTCCACGAAAGGCTTTACATGAATAGCATCACCCAGGACTTCCGCTACGCCCTCCGCATGCTGTGGAAGCACCGCTTCGCCACGCTTATTTGCGCCTGCGCGCTGGCTCTGGGTATTGGTGCCAACACCGCCATCTTCAGTATGGCCGAAGCTTTCCTCGTGCACCCCGTTCCCATCGACGGGGCCGACCGCATTCTGGCCCTCGTCGGTTCTCAGCCCCATCACAATATCCTCACCGCCTCCGTGGCCGTTCCGACCTATCTCGAATGGCAGCAGCAAGCCCACTCCTTTGATCAGATGGCCGCTTACAACTGGGATGGCGTTAACTTGACCGGCGATGGCACTCCTGAAAAGGTTCAGGACTTTCTGGTCACCACCAATTTTTTCTCAACCCTCGGAGTCCAGCCGCATCTAGGTCGCATTTTTCTTCCGGAAGAAGGCCAGCCAGGTCAGAACCAGCGTCTGATTCTCAGTTACGGCCTTTGGGAACGCCGCTACGCTTCCGATCCAAACATCCTTGGCAAAGTAGTGAAGGTTGATGGCAAGCCCTTCACCATCGTCGGAGTAATGGGCAAAGGTTTCGATTTTCCATTAGGCGCGGAAGCGTGGTTGCCGTTCGCCTTTGCCCCTAACCAGCGCGTCGATCGTAAAGATCGTCCCTTGTGGGTACTCGGCCATTTGAAACCGCAGGTCACCATCGCACAGGCCAAAGCCGAGATGCTTACCATCGCGCAACATCAGGCCGACGCCTTTCCCGACGCCTATCGCGACTGGGAACTTCGCCTCCTGCCGCTTGGTGATTTTGCCACCGGTGACCTTACCCGCCAGTACACCCTGTTGCTCTTGGGCGCGGTCGCCTTCGTCCTGCTGATTGCCTGCGCCGACGTTGCCAATGTGCAATTCGCTCGCGTTTCCGGCCGCCAGAAAGAACTCGCCGTTCGCACCGCCATGGGCGCTACGCGTGCCCGCATCGTTCGTCAATTACTGATAGAAAGCGTGCTGCTGTCGCTCTTCGGCGCGGTGTTGGGAATATTCCTGGCCCAGTGGATTCTCAGCATGATTCTTTCCCACATGCCCCCGGACGTCGCGCGCTATGTGGCCGGCTGGAATACGATTCATCTCGATCTCGGCGCTTTGATATTCACCTTTGTGATTGCGCTGGCCAGCGGCATTCTTTCCGGCATCGCACCGTCGCTGTTGAATTCACGCACCAACATCTCCGAAACCCTTAAGGAAAGCGGACGAGGTGCTTCCTCCGGCCGCGCCCGTCACCGGATGCGCAGCGCTTTCGTAATTGCCGAAGTTTCCCTGGCGCTCGTTCTGCTGGTCGGCGCAGGCCTGCTCGTAAAAGGCTTCCACGCACTCCTGACCGTCAACCAGACTTATCACCCGGAGACTCTGCTTACCTTTAATTTCAACTTGCCGAACGTCCAGTATCCTCAACCCTCCGCCCGTTCGGAGTTTCATGACCGCTTGTTGCAGAGTCTCGCCTCCATTCCCCAGGTGCAATCCGCGGCTCTGGTCACCACCGTGCCGTATGCCGATGGCGATTACGTCGATGCCCAGCATTTTCTGATTGAAGGCCGGCCCGAGGAGCGCGGCAATGCGCGCAACGCACAGATTCAAACTGTCAGCCCAACCTATTTTTCATTAATGGACATCCGCTTGCGCGACGGCCGGTTGTTCACCGATTCGGATGCCGACAAGACTCAGCCTGTTGCCGTCATCAGCCTCAGCCTCGCGCGGCGGCATTTTCCCGGGGAAAATCCCCTGGGCAGAAAGATTCGTCCCGCAGCGGACAATTCCGAAAACTGGATTACCGTTGTCGGCGTTGTCGACGACGTGCGTTACAGTTGGGCTCAGAAAGACGCCATGCCCACCATCTACCGCACCTATCGCCAGTCCCCGCCGGTCAATACTGCCGTGGTGCTGCGCACCAAAGATCGCCCGCTGCTCTTTGCCTCTGCGGTGCGCAACAAATTTGCCGACCTGGATCCTAACCTGCCGATTTATGAAGTGAAGCCCCTGGATCGCGTCATCAGTGAATCGATCATCGGTATCGCCTATGTCGCGGCCATGATGGGTGGCATCGGCATCGTCGCGTTAGTCCTGGCTTCTGTCGGCGTCTATGGCGTCATGTCTTATTCCGTCAGCGAACGCACCCATGAGATGGGTATTCGCATGGCCATGGGCGCATCCGGAAACGCCATTCATCGCCTCATCATGGGTAACGGCATGTGGCTCACCGCGATTGGCATCGCCATCGGTTTGCCTTTGGCGTTCGGCTTGGCTCGCGCTCTCTCCAGTCTGCTTTTTGGCGTGACCGCCACCGATCCGCTCACCTTCATCGGCTTGCCTTTGATTCTGGCCGGTGTCGCCGCCTTAGCTTCTTATATTCCCGCACGCCGCGCCGTTCGCGTCGATCCATTGACGGCTCTTCGCTATGAGTGAAAAAATTCTGTCCACGCCGGGCAAATCTCGGCAGCACTTCACAGGAGCGCCGTGCAACCCCTAATCCAGTTCAGAAATCTCGAAAAATCTTACGATGCCGGCGGCAGCAAGTTTTTCGTCTTGCGCCGCATCAATCTCGAAATTCAGCAAGGCGAATTTGTCACCATCATGGGTCCGTCTGGCGCGGGAAAATCCACGCTGCTCAGCATTATCGGGATGCTCGACAGCGCCTGGACCGGCGAATATTTTTTCCTCGACGAGCCCGTTCACAAACTAAACACCAAAAAGCGCAACGAGCTGCACAAGTCCAACATTGGTTTTGTTTTTCAGAGCTATCACCTGATTGACAACCTCACCGTCTTTGAAAATCTCGAGGTCCCGCTCTCTTATAAAAACGTCCCCCACAAGGAACGCGTCAGCCTGGTTTGCGACGCCTTGGATCGCTTTCACATCGTAGGCAAAAAAGATCTCTTCCCCAGCCAGCTTTCCGGAGGCCAACAGCAGCTCGTAGGTGTCGCTCGCGCGGTTATCCTGCATCCCAAGTTGCTTCTCGCTGACGAGCCCACCGGAAATCTCCATACTGCCCAGGGTGACGAAATTATGCAGCTCTTCAAAAAATTGAACGACGCCGGAACCACCATCATTCAGGTAACGCACTCGGAGCGCAACGCCGCGTACGGCCATCGCATCGTGCAACTGAAAGACGGCTGGGTCGTAAGCGAAAATTCCACCGCCACCGTCCAATCTGCATAAATTGAGTGCTGATCTTTTTTTCACCATGCTTTTTCTGAATCTGTTTGTTTCGTTGAGGAGGCGGTGGCTTAGCTCTTGAAGCGCGATCTATCAGCCCCCGTTTTCGCCCCAAGCCATCGAATTGGACTAAACTTCTCAAACCCAATGAAAACCGCCGCCACTCCATCCCATCGCGTCCTGCTGGCCGACGATCAATCCGACATTCGTGACGCTCTCCGTCTTTTGCTCAAGCGCGAAGGCTACGAAACTCACGGTGTTGCTTCCCCGGCCGACGCTCTTGCCGCCATCGAATCGCGCGAATTCGACGCCGTGCTCATGGATTTAAATTACGCCCGTGACACTACCTCCGGCCAGGAAGGCCTCGATCTCCTCACCCGTATCCAAACCCTCGACAGCACCCTCCCGGTCATCGTCATGACCGCCTGGAGCAGCGTGGAAATTGCCGTCGAAGCCATGCGCCGGGGCGCGCGCGACTTCGTACAAAAACCCTGGGAAAATAATCGCCTGCTTTCCATCCTTCGTACCCAAATCGATTTGCGTCAGGCTCTTCGCCAGGCATCTCGCCTCGAGGCGGAAAACCGCCTGCTCCGCGCCGAGTCACGCCCCACCTTCCTCGCCAAAGCTCCGGCCATGCTCCCGGTGCTCGATCTCGTCTCCCGCATCGGCCCTTCCGACGCCAACGTGCTCATCACCGGCGAACACGGCACCGGCAAGGAAGTCGTCGCCCGCACCTTGCATGCCTTATCAAACCGCTCCTCCAGACCCATGGTTACCGTCAATGCCGGCGGCCTTTCCGAAGGCGTATTCGAAAGCGAGTTGTTCGGCCACGTTAAAGGCGCCTTCACGGACGCGCGCTCCGATCGCGTGGGCCGCTTCGAGCTCGCCGATGCCGGCACTCTTTTCCTCGACGAAATCGCCAACGTTCCGCTAAACCTCCAGGCCAAGCTTCTCCGCGTCCTCGAAACCGGAGAACTGGAGCGTGTAGGATCATCCGCCACGCGCCGTGTCGACGTTCGCGTCCTCGCCGCCACCAACGTGGACGTAAATTCGGAAGCTGCCGCCGGCCGTTTCCGCCAGGATTTGCTTTTTCGTCTGAACACCATCGAAATCTTCATCCCTCCACTTCGCGAACGCCGCGAAGATATCGACCTCCTCGCCCATCATTTCCTCCATGGCTATTCGCAACGCTACCGCAAGAATATTTCCGGCTTCGATCCCGCCGCCATCACCGCCATGCATGAGCATCTTTGGCCCGGAAATGTTCGCGAGCTCGACCACGCCGTCGAGCGCGGCGTCTTGCTTTCTACCGGACCTCTCGTGCGCGCCGCCGACCTCGGCCTTCGCACCCCGGCCTCCACGGCTGCCGGACGCCTTGAAGAAATGAGCCTCGACGAAGTCGAACGCCACTTGATCCGCCGCACCCTGGCTCGCCATGACGGCAACGTCAGCCAGGCCGCCAAAGCTCTGGGCCTCAGCCGCAGCGCGTTGTATCGTCGTCTTCAAAAGCACGAATTAGGATGAAACCCCTCTCCTACGAACGCCGCATTCAGCTTTTGGCGCTCGCCGCAGGTCTTCCCGGATCTTTCATCGCCATGGTTTTACTTTGGACCGGCTCCTATTCTTCGGGCGCCGCTTGGACACTCACGTTTTTGATCCTCAGTCTGTGGCTCGGCTTCGCTTTGTCCCTTCGCCACCGCGTGGTCTTTTCCCTTCAGACTCTTTCCAATCTTCTCGCCGCCATGCGCGAAGAAGATTTCTCCCTCCGCGCCCGCGGTGCCCGGAGCGACGACGCCATGGGCGAGGTCATGATCGAAGTTAACGCCCTGAGCGAAATGCTGCGCACCCAGCGTCTTGGCGCCCTGGAAGCCACCGGCCTGCTCCGCACCATCATTGAAGAAATCGATCTCGCCATTTTTACCTTCGATCACGAAACCAAGCTTCGCCTGGCCAATCGCGCTGGCGAGCGCCTGCTCGCCCAACCTCCCGACCGCCTTCTCGGTTCCACCGCCGCAGAACTTGGCCTGGCCGCCTGTCTCGACGGAGAATCCGCGCGCACCATGGAGCTGACTTTCCCGGGCGCCTCGGGGCGCTGGAGCATGCGCCGCGGCTCCTTCCGCCAGGGTGGCTTACCGCATCATCTCGTGGTGCTCAGTGATCTCAGCCGCACGCTTCGCGACGAAGAACGCCAGGCCTGGCAGCGCCTAATTCGTGTACTCGGGCATGAACTCAACAATTCCCTCGCGCCCATTCAATCTGTGGCTCAGAGTTTGGAAAGCGGTTTGAACGCCGCCAATGAGTTGCCGGAATTGCGCACCGGCCCTGCAGCTCCCATTCTGGAAGATCTGCATCAGGGTCTTGGCATCATTCGCTCGCGCACCGAAGCCTTGGGGCGTTTCATGGCCGCCTACGCGCGCCTTGCCCGTTTACCCAAGCCCAAACTGCTTCCTCTTCACGTGACCGAATGGATCCATCGCAACGCCAAGCTTGAGACTCGCATCAAGGTATGCGTCAAGGACGGTCCGGACGTGGTCATCTCTGCCGATGCCGATCAACTCGATCAGCTCCTGATCAACTTGATTCGCAATGGTGCGGATGCGGCGCTCGAAACAAGCGGCGCAGTTCAGGTAGGTTGGTCCGCCAGCGGTCCACAACTTGAAGTTTGGGTCACTGATGAAGGCCCCGGCATTCCAAGCACTGCGAATCTTTTCGTTCCTTTCTTCACCACCAAGCCCGCCGGTTCAGGCATCGGCCTGGTTCTCAGCAGGCAAATCGCGGAAGCTCATGGCGGCCAGCTTACCCTCGAAAATCGCGCGGATACGCGCGGCTGCGAAGCCCGCCTCCGCCTCCCGGTCTAGGCCCCCAAGCCTCTTCCTCAGCCACAGAACCCCTTTATCTCATTCCTAATTTCCCTGGTTTGGTACAGGTGTCCCAATGGACAATTTTTGTCCCTTGGTACAGTAGCGGCCCGCCTGGCCTTCCCCCTACGCTGCCTTAAGCTGCGGAAGTTGGGGGCTCATTCTCTCGCTCCGGCCAATAAAACTACGGATGCTACAAATGTTTTCCAAACCCGGACACGATTTTTGCAAAAAAATTCGTCACTTTATCGTGGCGTTGATTGTTCTCTTGGTTTTTCTTCCTGCACGCTCTGCAGCACAGATCAGCGGCCAGTGCATGGCTTCCTCTGGATCCTGGGCCAACACCGCGCTCTCCCAATCTCAAACCGGCACTTTCCGCGTCGCCTACGACGCCATCGCTTCGCTTGTCCAGATGGAATCGGTAAGCGGCCTTTCCTCCGATGATGCCCAGGCCTTCACCGACTTGGCTGTCGCCGTCCGTTTTAATGGCGCCGGAATGATCGATGTGCGTAACGGTTCGGAATTTACTGCCGCCAATTCGGTTCCTTATACACCGCGCCTCACTTACCATTTCATTCTCGACGTAAGTATTCCTGCTCACACCTACAACGCCTACGTGGTCATCGGCGGCACGCAAACCACCTTGGGTTCAAATCTCGCCTTTCGCACCGAGCAGTCCGACGTGACCGCTCTTGGCAACCTCGGCGTCCTGAGTTCTCAGGGGCTTCTGGCGATTTGCAACGTTACGTTGTCAGCGCCGCCAGGCACCGGCACACCCACTCTGAATGCCAGCACCAGCAGCTTGAATTTTGGGCAGGTTGGAATTTCCGGCAGCAGCAATCAAACCGTAACTTTGACCAACGTCGGATCTGCCGCCGTCACTATCTCGCAGGTATCCGTGGCCGGCGCAGGCTTCACTGCTGGCGGCTCCGCTTCGGGAGTAACGGTATCCCCAAGTCAGTCCGTCACCGTAAGCGCCACCTTCGCTCCGCCAACCACTGGAAACTTCAATGGCACATTGACCGTGAACAGCAACGCCACCAACGCGCCTCTAACCATCGGACTGTCCGGCACCGGCTCGGCCACCCCCACCACGCCATCCTCGCACTCCGTAGCATTGTCTTGGAATGCTGGCGGCTCCGGCGTCCTCGGCTACAACGTGTACGTCGGCTCGACATCCGGCGGCCCGTACTCGAGGATGAATTCCGCCACGGTAGCTGTCCCGGCCTATTTGGATTCCAGTGTTCAATCCGGACAGACCTACTACTTCGTCGTCACTTCCGTAAACTCCGCTAACCAGGAGAGTAGTTATTCCGCCGAAACCCAGGCCGTCATTCCCTAGTTCCGGCCTGAAGCCAGCCCATTCTTGAATCCAGCTTCAACGCGCGCTCAATAACTTGTCCACGCGCCCCGGCAGCTTTTCCGCCTCGAAAATCGGTGGCGAACACGTGCGACTCGTGCAAATAAATGCCGCTGCTTGCTTCAACTCCGGGTATTGCACGTCAGGATTCGGCAGCCGTCCGTCACGCACATCCCACCATTCCAGCCGTTTGTAATCGGCCGGATAACGCAGCGCGGATGCGAAAAGGCTCTGCGCCGCGGCATCGTCCTTGTGCCCCACCACTGTCAGGTGCAGCGGTTCGGAAGCAATCTCCAGATCCGCCAGCAGCGGACTTGCCGCAGGCAGTCGCTCCACCACCGGCTTCGCCGCCACGTAACGCATCGCCTCTTTGCTCATCGTTTCGTAATCCACGTCTCCGGTGTAATGGAACAGTAGGTTCGCGGTGCGCGCCACCATCACATTTTCGTCCCGCTGCGCATGCGGCTCGTAGAAGTGATCTGTCGGCGCTTTCGAAGTAATAAATCCCGCGCTCTTTGCATCACGAAAATTCTTGCCAATAAAATTCATCGCCTCGCGCGCGTGCGCCAGCCATTCCCGGTCACCCGTAGCACCGTAGACCGACAGAAAAGCTCGCGCCATGGCCACCGTATCTCCCAGGTATGGCCCTGCGTGATCGGCAGCGCTGGGCGCACCATGCCTGTACCCTCCGCCCGGTGACGCGCGATTTGCCAGCACCCACCGCGCAGCCCGCACCGCTTCGTGCAGCGTAGCGCGGTCGCCGGTCGCGGCGTACAGCGCCACCAAGCCGTTAATCGCCCAGCCGTTTTCCCGCGCATACAGGTGCTTGTCCACCCGCGGGATGCCCAACTTGCGCCGTTGCGCATCATTCAGCGCAAAATATTCCGCGCTGTGCTTCCCTTCCACCACGTCGGCATCCTGGCTCGTATAAAACGCCCCCTCCGGCGAGCTCAAAAATGTCCGCAGGTAGCGCTGAATCTCCTGCGCCGCATGCAGGTACTGCGGATCGTGCCACTGCGCATAGGCCAGCGAATAAATACGCAGATTCTCCGCCTGCATCTGCATGATTTTTTCAAAGTGCGGCGAGTTCCAGTCCCCGCCGGTTGAATATTGGTAGACCCCTCCCCACGCCGTATCAAGGAGGTGTAGTTGCTCCGCCAGCGTTTGCCGCGCCATGTGTTCCGCGCGCGGATCGTGTTTCAGCCTTGCCAGGTCCATCGCATATTCCACCGAATCCCAGTCCAGAAATTTCTGGTCCATGCCCCAGCTTCCATGCTCCGCGTCGTACCCGTTGAAGAAATTTTTGTTCAGCTCTTCGCGCAATCCCGCGCTCAACAGCGGCTCGCTCGGCAATTCCAGTTTGCCTTCCGGCTGCACCGACGGTCCCGGCGACGGATCATCGATGATCGCTTGCAGCATCGAACTCATTTCATCCGACGCCAGGTAACCTTGCCGCTTGACGATCTCCTGCCCGTCTCCATCAAACACCACGGTCGCCGGCCAGCCGAAATCCTCGTAGCGATTCGACAAATCCGGCCGGGAATCCTGGTCCACTTTCAGCGTGATGTAATGCGCCTGCAGCAAAGCGATCACCTGCGGATCGCTGTACGTATTCGCGTCCATCACATGGCACCAGTGGCACCACACCGCTTCCAGATCCAGCAACACAAATCGGTGGTTGCGCTTGGCCTCCGCGAATACCGTATCGGACCACGGCCGCCAATCTAGATGCCCCGCGTGCGCTGCCACTTTGGGAGCCGTGTTTTGCCCCCACGCTCCAGTCGCCATGAGCGTCGCCATAAGCAACATCATCCCTACGCTAAATGCTTTTCTTTTCATGAAATTCTCTTGGAAAGTGTTCTACTCTAAGTACGCCGTTTGGGTCCGATCGGATGTCCCCGCGTTCCTGACACTCCGCCCTTGGCTTTTGTCTTTATCGACGCGCAAGAATATATTGACGTGGTGTCAACGTTGACTGGCGTATGTTTTATGTTTGCTCGTCGGAGTGATCTCCGACACCGACGAATGGATTCCATTCAACTACGTTAAAGAGCAGCACCCACAAATCCAGACAGGGGCATCGTATGGCCACCGCATCCGCACTTGGTTCAGGTAAAACCGCAACCTCGCAGCAACCTTTATCCCCCGAAGAGCTGCGCAAAACTCACGCCTATTGGCGCGCCGCGAATTACCTCTCCGTCGGCCAAATCTATCTCTATGCGAATCCCTTACTGCGCGAACCGCTCGCGCTGAAGCACATCAAACCGCGCTTGCTCGGTCATTGGGGCACCACGCCCGGATTGAACTTTATCTACGTGCACATGAATCGTCTGATCAAACAGCACGATCTTGATATCGTGTACATCGCCGGTCCCGGCCACGGTGGCCCGGGCCTTGTCGCCAACACTTACCTTGAAGGCACATATAGCGAAATTTATCCCGGCATCCCGCAAACCGAAGACGGTATGCGTAAACTCTTCAAACAGTTTTCTTTTCCCGGCGGAATTCCCAGCCACGTTGCGCCCGAAACTCCCGGCTCCATTCATGAAGGCGGCGAACTCGGCTACTCTCTCTCTCACGCCTACGGCGCAGCCTTCGACAATCCGAATCTACTTCTCTGCTGCGTAGTGGGTGACGGCGAAGCCGAAACCGGCGCGCTTGCCACCGGCTGGCACTCCAACAAATTTCTAAATCCCGCGCGCGATGGTGCCGTTCTTCCCATCCTGCATTTGAACGGATACAAAATCGCCAACCCCACCATCCTCGCCCGCCTCAGCGACGCTACCCTCACGCAATTGTTTTACGGCTACGGCTACAAACCGTATTTCATCGAAGGCCACGAGCCGGAAGTCATGCATCAGTTGATGGCTTCCACGCTGGACACCATTCTTCAGGAAATTCGCGATATCCAGACCCACGCGCGCAGCGGCCAGTCCTCAGAGATGCCTGTCTGGCCCATGATCATTCTGCGCACGCCAAAAGGTTGGACCGGTCCAAAAGTTGTGGATGGCAAGCCCATAGAAAATACCTGGCGTGCCCATCAGGTGCCCGTCACCGATTTTGTCTCCCATCCGGATCACCTCAAAATCCTTGAAGACTGGATGAAGAGTTACAAACCCGAGGAGCTGTTTGACGACTCCGGAAAACTCCAAGCGGAATTTGCCGAGCTCGCTCCCAAGGGCAATCGCAGGATGGGAGCTAACCCTCACGCCAACGGCGGCCTCCTGCTCAAGTCTCTCAACATGCCCGACTTTCGCGATTACGCCGTCACCTTTGCAAAGCCCGGCACCGAAACGAAAGAAGCCACCCGCATCCTGGGCAAGTTTTTGCGCGACGTGATGAAGCTCAACATGGAAAACAAAAACTTCCGCGTGTTTGGCCCCGACGAAACCGCCTCCAACCGCCTGGAAGCTATCTACGAAGTCAGCGGCAAAGAATTCATGGAGCCCACCCTCGACACCGACGAAAACCTTTCCAAGACCGGGCGCGTCGTGGAAGTTCTAAGCGAGCACGATTGCCAGGGCTGGCTCGAAGGTTATCTACTCACCGGCCGTCATGGTCTCTTCTCCTGCTATGAAGCATTCATCCACATCGTGGATTCCATGTTCAATCAGCACGCTAAATGGCTGAAGGTCACCCGCAACATCCCCTGGCGCCGTCCTATCGCATCATTAAACTATCTGCTCACCTCCCACGTCTGGCGTCAGGATCACAACGGATTCACCCACCAGGATCCTGGCTTCATCGATCACGTGGTCAACAAAAAAGCTGATGTCGTCCGCGTTTATCTCCCTCCCGACGCCAACACTTTGCTTTCGGTCGCCGATCACTGTTTGCGAAGCCGCAATTACGTGAACGTCATCGTGGCCGGCAAACAACCTGAACTCCAATGGCTCGACATGAAGTCCGCCGTCGAACACTGCACCGCGGGTCTCGGTATATGGCCGTGGGCTTCCAACGATCAGGGCAGCGCGCCGGATGTGGTCATGGCCTGTGCGGGCGATGTGCCCACGCTCGAAACTCTGGCCGCCGTCGATCTTCTGCGCCAGCATTTTCCCGATCTTAAAATTCGCGTCGTAAACGTCGTCGATCTCATGACCTTGCAGCCCTCTTCAGAGCATCCCCACGGTCTCCCGGATCGCGAGTTCGATTCCATCTTCACCACCGACCGGCCTGTGATTTTCGCCTTCCACGGTTATCCAGCGCTAATTCACCGTCTCACCTACCGCCGGGCCAATCACGACAATATGCACGTGCATGGCTATCGTGAGGAAGGCACCACCACCACGCCCTTCGATATGACCGTCCTGAATGAGCTCGACCGCTTCCACCTTGCCGGCGATGCCGCCGACCGCATTCCGCGTCTTCGTCCCGTCAACGCCCATTTCAAACAGTTCCTGCGCAACCAGCTTGTCAATCACAAGCAATATATCTGCGAGCACGGCGACGACATCCCCGAAATTCGCGATTGGAAATGGCCGTACTAAGTGACGGTTGAGTGAAAATCCTCGTTCTGAACTCCGGCTCCAGCAGCCAAAAATCTCGTCTCTACGAATTAGGTGATCCGCTGCCCGATTCTCCTCCCGCTCCGCTGTGGCAGGGAGAAATCGAATGGCAGGGCGAACGCGCCACTCTAAAAGTTTCCAATGCCGCAGGTGTAACTCAGAAAGAGGAAATGAACGTCGCACATCGCGCTGAAGCGACAGCTCACCTCTTGCACGCGCTGACCTCCGGCAAAGCCAGTGCTCTCTCCGATAAATCGGAAATTGCTGTCGTCGGCCATCGCATCGTGAATGGCGGCCGCGACTACGCCCAACCTACCGTCATCACTCCCGAAGTCAAAGCAGCCATCCAGCGCATGGCCGTTTTTGCTCCGCTCCATAATCGTGTGGAGCTCGAAGGCATCGAGCTCATCGAAAAGGAATTCGGATCCGTTCCGCAGGTCGCCGTATTTGACACTGCGTTTCACAGCAAATTGCCCCTCTCAGCCGCTGTCTACCCTGGTCCCTACGAATGGTTCGAACGAGGCATTCGCCGCTTCGGCTTCCACGGTATCAATCATGAATACTGTGCCGGGCGCGCCGCTCAACTCCTCGGCAAACCTCTCGCTTCACTCAAGCTCGTAACCTGCCACCTCGGCAACGGCTGCTCTCTCGCCGCCATCCAAAACGGCTCCAGCATCGACACCACCATGGGCTTTACTCCGCTCGAGGGTTTGATGATGGGCACGCGCTCGGGCTCCGTCGATCCCGGCATCCTCACCTACCTGATGCGCGAAAAAAAAATGACCGGCCAGGCCCTCGATGATTTGCTCAACAAGAAATCTGGCTTGCTCGGCGTCTCCGGCATCTCCGGAGACATGCGCGAAATTGTCTCCGCCATAAAAAAGGGCCACCAGCGCGCCAAACTGGCCTTCGATATTTTTGTGCACCGCTTGCAAACCGCTATCGGCGCCATGACTGCGGCTCTCGATGGCATCGATGTTTTGGTGTTCACCGCTGGCATCGGCGAAAATTCTTCGGAAGTCCGCGAGGCCGCCTGCGCCAATCTTCGTTTTCTGGGACTGCAACTCGATCCCGCAAAAAATACCACGTCTCATCCTGATCAGGACATTGCCGCTGCCTCCTCAACCGTACGCGTGCTGGTCATCCGCGCCCAGGAAGACTGGGCCATCGCTCGCGACTGTTGGAAAACACTTCGCTAGCTCCGTATCCCGTAATATTTGAACATTCTCATTAAATTCCTCTAACCCAGTTCAACATTTCAGCAAATCGCTTCATTGCGGTCCTACGCCGCCGTGCCGCACGAAAACTCCGCAACTTATTGACAATCTGTAAGTGACCACGCGCATAAATGTTTGTGACGTGGGTCACAGATTGCTTTTCGCCTGTACGCGATAGTGCCTGCAACAAAGTACCGATATGTTCGAGTCCTGTAGTCGTGGTGGGAATGAACCCTGGGCAGCCTGACAAACGCGCCCCGCTGCCGGGTCCCATCCTTTATGTTGCTCATTTGAGGAGAGTAAGATGCGAAATTCTACTGTTGCGCTGCCGGCCATTGCCAAGTCTTCGATCAAGATCTTCGCTCCGATATTCGTTGCCGTTTGGCTGTTGATTGCTCTTAAGCCCGACGCCCATGCCGTCCCCAGCTACTCGCGTCAAACCGGGCTGCCATGTGCTTCGTGCCACTTCGCGCCGCCCGAGCTGACTCCCTTCGGTAGGAAATTCAAGCTGGACGGCTACGTGATGACCACCAAGCCGGAAGTATCCGATGACAAGAAGCCTCACAATGCCGCTCTCCAGTTGCTCGAAGCATTTCCTCTCTCTGTAGTTTTTGATACCTCCTTCACCGAAACGAAGTCCCCGCAGGCCGGCGGCCAGAACGGTAATATCGAATTCCCGCAGGATGTCTCGCTCTTCCTCGCCGGAAAGTGGGCGAGCCACGTCGGAAGTTTCGCGCAAGTCACCTATGACAGTCAGGGCGATCACTTCAGCTGGGATAACACGGATATCCGCTACGCTAATAGCTCGCAGCTATTCGGAAAGCAGTTCAATTACGGAATCACCCTGAACAACAACCCCACGGTCGAAGATCTGTGGAACAGCACCCCCGCCTGGGGATTCCCATTCACCGGCAGCGATGTCGCTCCCGGACCGACCGCCGGCGCTTTGATCAACGGCGCACTCGCACAAGACGTGGCAGGCGTCGGCGCCTATACCATGTGGAATGAGCATATCTACCTTGCCGGAACCATCTATCGTTCCGAACATATCGGCGCGCCGCAACCCAATCCCGGCACAGGTTTCCCTATCAACATTCGCGGTGTGGCGCCCTACTGGCGTGTCGCGTACCAGACCGTAACCACAAATAACTCCCTCGAAGTGGGCATGTACGGAATTCATGCCAAGAGCACGCCCAACGCCATCACCGGGCCAGAAGACAGCTTCACCGACTGGGCCGCCGACTTTCAGTACGACCGCACCGTTCCTCAACTCAAAAACGATGTTATTTCTTTCCGCGGAAGTTATATTCGTGAGAATGACTCTCTGGCAGCGACGTTCGCCACCTTGGGCGCGGGATTCCCTCGCCATCACCTCAACACCGTACAAGGCAACGTCGAGTATCACTACGGAACGAAACTTTCCGGAACGGTCGGATTATTCGGCGTAAATGGAACACCCGATCCTGTCCTCTATCCACAAGCGGCCATTTCTGGCAGCGCCAACGGCGATCCACGTAGCGACGGCTACCTCCTGAATCTTTCCTGGTGGCCCCAGCAGAATGTTGATCTCGCCGTACAGTACACCGGCTATCTGCGCTTCAATGGTTTGCAGACCAACTACGACGGCGCGGGAAGAAACGCCTCCTCCAACAATACCGTGTACCTCCTTGCCAGGTTTGTCTTCTGACCTCCGGAAGACATCTTCTCGATGCAGCCTTCCTTTGCAAAACAAAAATCGGAACCCTTCCGTCGAATGCGTTACACTCTCCGCCAAGAAGCGAGAAGCCACACCGGCAACAGGAGAAGAGTAATGAAACAGTTTCTGCGATTTGCCTCATCCGCGGCTTTGTTAGCCGCTGCCGCATTGACCATCCCCGCTTTGCTTCACGCCCAGGGCGATGCCGACAAAACCTTCAAGACCAATTGCGTTTTGTGTCACGCCGCGGATGGCAGTGGTAACACCTCGTCGGGCAAAGCCTTCAAGGTTCCGGATCTGCGGTCAGCCGACGTGCAAAAGATGTCTGACTCCCAGATTTCCGATGTCATCACTCAGGGCAAAAACAAGATGCCTGCCTTCGGAAAGAAGCTGAAGCCAGACAACATCAAGCAGTTGGTAGCGTTCATCCGCACGCTGCCGACAAAATAAAATTGTCCAGCAGTTAAGGCTCGGCGCCTTCACCGCATCGTGCGCCTGCGGCGGTGGTATTCAAAACGGATTGGGGGAGTCTGTCGATGGTTCCGGGACAGTCGGAAGGCCTGCGCAATCAATCCGTCGCCACCGAACCGTCTCCCGACGACCGCCGCTCTTTCCTTGGCGCGTTGATGGGCGTCGGCGCGGTGTTCATCGGCGGACTGCTTTCCGTGCCGCTCATTCGCTTTGCTCTTTTCCCGCTGATCCGCCGCACCACCGAATTGAAAAGCGCGCCGGTGGGCACCGTGAGCGAGTTCTCCTCGTTGACCGAACCCATCATGCGCACCATCCAGATCGAACAGATCGATGGCTGGCGCAAGACCATTTCCGAGAAAGCCGTCTACGTGACGAAAGACCAGCAGGGCCAACTGCGCGTGCTGACCTCCGTCTGCCCTCACCTTGGCTGCACCGTGCCCTGGAACAAAGACAAAAATGAATTTATCTGCCCCTGTCATGGCGCGACCTACACTCCTGACGGTTCTCGCGTGAGCGGTCCGTCGCTTCGCGGAATGGACGCGCTGGAAACCTCCGTCCAGGACGGACAACTGTTGGTTCGCTTCCAATACTTCCGCCAGTTGGTCGCGGATAAAGAAGTCATCGGTTAAGAGAGGATTTCGCACGCGGATGCATCAAACCGAAAAACATTCCGCTGACAGTTCCGCCGGCAGCCAAACTGGCCTGTGGGGATGGCTGAACCGCCGCACCGGCGTCGATGCGCTTCTGCGCACTGCTCTATACGAACCGATTCCCGGCGGCGCCCGTTTCGCCTACATTTTTGGCTCGGGTCTGTTGTTCATTTTTATTTCCCAGATAATCACCGGAATTTTTCTCGCGCTGTACTACGTGCCGTCCGCCGATCACGCCCACACCACCGTTTCCTACATCACTAAGGCCGTCACCGCCGGATCTTTCTTGCGCAGCCTGCACGCCTACGGCTCCAGCGCCATGGTCATCGTATTGCTCCTGCATCTCTCCCAAACCTATATATACGGCGCGTACAAGGGCCGCCGCGAGTTGTTGTGGCTTTCCGGCTGCGTACTTTTCGCCCTCGTGATGGGCATGGCGTTCACTGGTTATTTGCTGCCGTGGGATCAGCGCGCCTATTTTGCCACTGCCGTCGGCACCAACGCCGCCAGCGAAGTTCCGCTCATCGGCGAAACTTTGAAGCGCATGATGCGCGGCGGCACCGAAATGGGCACGCTGACCATTTCCCGCTTTTTTGTTGCCCACGTGTTCTTCATCCCCGCATGCATTTTTGCCCTCGTCGCCTCGCACATTTTTCTATTCCGCAAAGCCGGAGCCGCCGGGCCCGCGGACGAAGATCCCTACGAACCGAAACAAAAGCCCGAGCTTTTTTATCCGCGCCAGGTCTTGATGGATCTCTCCCTCACCGCCTTGCTGATCATCGGCCTCGGATCCTTGTGCTTCTTTATGCCCATGCAATTGGGCCCGCCCGCCAATCCGGCTGACGCGCAGTACGTTCCGCGCCCGGAATGGTATTACCTTCCGATATTTCAGTGGCTCAAATACTGGCACGGAGCCGCTTCGGTGGTCGGCATCCTGGTGATTCCCAGCCTTCTGGTTCTCGCCATCATCGCGCTGCCCTTTTTGGATCGCAGTATCGAGCGTCGCCCCTGGAAGCGCCCCATCGCCATGGGCTCCTACGCCTTCGTCATGTTCGTCCTGATAGGCCTGAGTTTGCGCAGCCACTACGTCGACCAACACGATCCAGGTGTCGCTCAACAACTTGCCAGACAAAAAACCGAAGAAAACGAGTACATGCGCAAGCCCTTCGAGCCCGAGCTTTCTAACGCTTCTCTCGCTGCGGCAAACACCGCGTTAGCCGACCCGCTGGCCGCCAAAGGCAAATCTATTTTCGAGGGACAATCCTGCAATGGCTGTCACGGAGATGGCGGTGTGGGCACAGCGGCCGCGCCCGCTCTTGTCGGCATCAGCGCAAAGCTTAATCCGGACCAGCTTGCGGCACTGTTCAAGCATCCCACCGCCAAAATGACTGCCGGAGGAATGCCTCCGATCGATCTTCCACCCGACGATTTGAAAGCGCTGATCGCTTACGTGGAAAGCTTGAAGTAGCGAGCTTGAATCAGCGAATCTGAAGTAGCAAATCTGAATTAGCAGGTTTTACGTAGCTTGCACTTCGGCGAGACCGCCCGAATGCTGCTGGCGGCGTTCCAGAAACTCCATATACTCCGTCATCCCCGCTCCGGTTTTTGACGAAACTTTTAAAATCTCCATACCCGGTCTCACCGCTTCAATGTTGCGCCTCACGGCCTCTTCGTCAAATTCCACCGCCGTGGCCAGATCTATCTTCGTAATCACCGCCACATCCGCGCTATTGAAAATCGTCGGATATTTGAGCGGTTTATCCTCTCCCTCCGTCACCGAGAGCAGCACCAGCCGCAAATCTTCACCCAAATCGTACGAAGACGGGCACACCAGATTCCCCACATTCTCCAGAAAAAGGAAATCCAGCTTCCCCACATCCCAGCCATCCAGCGCCTTCTGGATCATTCCTGCTTCAAGATGGCAAAGTGTGCCGGTCGTAATTTGTTTCACAGGAGCGCCGCTGCGCGCCAGTCGCTGCGCGTCATTTTCCGTAGCCAGGTCGCCCACCAGCGCCGCCACGCGGTATCGCGAACGAAGCAGCGTCAGCGTTTTTTCCAGAAAAGCGGTTTTGCCCGAACCTGGACTTGAAACCAGGCTCACCGCCAGTATTTCTTCCTCGCGGAATCGCTCACGCAACGCTCGCGCGATCACATCATTCTGCTTCAACACATTTTTTCTGACTTCCACCATCCGTGGTTCGGGATTCATTCTTTAATCTCCAGCGCAAACACTTCCAGCTCTTTGCCTCTCACCACATTTCCACTCGGCGTGCCACATTCCGCGCAGCAAAAATACTGGATCGAATGCACCGGCCGCTCCGTCTGGCACTTCGCACAATAAATCTCCACCGGGATCTCCTCGATCACCAGCCGCGAACCTTCCAGCACCGTCGTCTCACACGCCATCTCGTAGGACGAAAGCAGCGCGTCTTTCACCACGCCCGACAACAACCCCAGCCGCAGATGCACCGCCTGAATCTGCACGTTGCCACGGGCTTCCGCTTCTTCCTGCGCCATTTCCACGATGCTCATCGCGATCGACAATTCATGCATGCGCAATACCCGCCTCGATCCATCGCCGTTCACACCCGCAGCTTGCCATCATGCCGCGCGCTCCACCGAGCTGGAATCTTCCTCACCCGACGTTCCAAACACCTCACGCATATCGAAGGCGGCCAGCGCCGCCTGTCCCAGGCTGATCCCGCCATCGTTTGTAGGCACGCAATGATTGGTCCAGATCTCCAAAGATTCGCCGGCCAGCAGAACCTTCAAATCACTTAGTAGCATCTCGTTCTGAAACACGCCGCCGGAAAACACTACCGTGTCCGCACCATGAGTCGAACACAGTTGCAGCAACGCATCCCTCACTCCCTCGCTGATCCCCCGGTGAAAAGCTCGCGCAATCTCCTGCACGTCCCGGCCGCGCAGCCGGTCGCGAATCACCCCTTCCAGCAACGGCCGAAAATCCAATTCGCCATCTTGAAACGGAAATGCATACCCCTCCACATTTCGGGAAGCTCGCGCGAGCCGCTCCAGCCACATTGCCGCCTGTCCCTCGAACGTTGTCTCTCGCGTAAATCCCACCAGCGCCGCCGCCGTGTCGAACAGCCGTCCCACCGAAGTCGTGGCGAAACTACGCAAATTTTTGCGTATTAATCGCAAGGCATCGCGATACCTTGACGAGAATAAAAACGGCTTCGCGAGTAAATCCGGTAAATCCTGCAACCCCGCGAGGAATCCCGCAGCCGCCTGCGCCGGAAATCCCGCAGCGGCATCGCCCCCGGGCAGCATCGCGCTGCGCAGGTGCGCCACACGCTCAAATCCCGCGCCCACGCTGCCCGAAAAAATCTCTCCGCCCCAGATCGTGCCGTCATCGCCATAGCCCGTTCCGTCGAAGCTGACTCCCATCACCCGCTTGTCCCACGCCCCGCTTTCTGCAATCACCGAAGCGATGTGCGCCCGATGATGCTGCACCGCCCGCTTCTCCGCCGCTTCCAGTTCCAGCGCATGCAACGTCGAAGCGTATTGCGGGTGTTCATCGTGGGCGATCAGCAACTTTTCCGGCTGGATCTCATACATCTCCAGCAAATCCCGAATCGTCTCTTGAAACGCGCGGAACGCCTCGTAATGGTCCAGGTCCCCGATGTGCTGGCTCACCAATGCCTGCCCATCCACCACCAGTGTAATGCTGCTCTTTAAGTCCGCGCCTAAAGCCAGGATCGGCCGCTCCACCGGAAAATTTGCCGCCGCGCTTGGCGCATATCCTCGTGCGCGCCTGAGAATCGCCGGCCCAAAAACTCCGGCACGCACCACCGAATCGTCCACACGCCGCGCGATGGGTCGCTCTCCGATCAGAAACCCATCCGCGATTTCACCAAGCTGCTGCGCAGCTTCATCATCCTCATAAGCAATCGGTTCGCTTGAGCGATTCGCGCTGGTCATCACCAAAATCTCCGGCGCGCCTGCATCAAACAGCGAGTGATGCATCGGCGTGTACGGCAGCATCACTCCCAGCTCGTCATTTTCCGGAGCCACTTCCGGCAACTCCATCTTTGCGCGCGCCAGCACAATCGGTCGCGCCATCGAGGTCATCAATTCCTCCGCCTCGGGATTCAGTTCCACCAGCCGGTGCGCCGCCGCAACATCACTCACCATCAACGCAAACGGTTTTTCCTTCCGGTACTTCCGCGTTCGCAACGCCGCCACCGCTTCAACGTTTTTCGCGTCGCACACCAGGTGATACCCGCCCAGTCCCTTTATCGCCAGAATTTGTCCTTCTCGCAGTCTCTCCGCCGCCGCTTGCACTACTTCCGCGTCTCCGCGAATGGTCTCGTCACCCGACCGAAAATAATAATGTGGCCCGCATTTAGGGCACGCCACCGGCTGCGCATGAAAGCGCCTGTTAGCGGGGTCGTCGTACTCCCCTGCGCAATAGCTGTCCAACGGCCACTGCGCCATCGTGGTGTTGGCGCGGTCATAAGGTAAGCTGCGAATTACCGTATAGCGCGGCCCGCAGTTGGTGCAATTGATATACGGATATAAATAACGCCGGTCTTTCGTATCGAACAGTTCCCGCAAACAATCCTTGCAAACCGGCAGGTCCGGCGATATCCGCACCGTCGGTTTAGACTCCTTCTTGCTGGTTAAAATCAGAAATTCGCGAAAACCGGTGGCCTCCACCGGCAGCACTCGCACCGTTACGATCGACGCCGCAGCGGGTGGCTGCGTTTTCAATTCCTCGAGAAACGCCTGCAGCGGCTGTTCTTCCCCTTCCAGGTGTATCTCCACGCCTTCTTCCGCATTCAGCACCCAGCCCGTCAATCCGTTCGCGCGCGCCAACCGGTAAACGAACGGACGAAATCCCACGCCCTGCACCACCCCGCGGATCTTGATGGAGTACGCACTCGCCATAAATTTATTTCGCAGCCACCACGCAGCCGCGCCCTTGCCATCCCACCTTTACAATCTTTCCGTCTTCCACAAGTATCGGCACGGTGTAAGGTGCTGGCGCCATCGATCGCATCCGCGCGCGCGCCTCTTCGTCGGCTTCCACATCGAACTCCACAAATTCCTTCCCGGACCATTCCAGCCACTCGCGCATTTCGCCCGTATACGGACAACTCGCCGTTCCATACAACTCCCGCCTAGCCATTTCCACTACCCTTCCATCGCTTCGCGCAGAATATGGTAAATCGACGCCTGCACTTCCTGGATTCGCGGAATGTAATCCGATCGCACAATCAGCGGAAAATCCGCCAACCCTCGCCGCACAATTTCCCCTCCGTCATATCCCAGCAACCCCACCGTCAGCATTCCGCGCTTTCGCGCTTCTTCCAGCGCTGCCACGATGTTTCGCGATCCTCCGCTCGTCGATATCGCCACCGCCACGTCGTTTGGCTGCGCCTGCGCGATCAGTTGCCGTAAAAATACCAGCTCAACACCCACATCATTCGCAATCGCGGAAATATTCGCCGGCTCCATGGATAGCGACACTGCCGGGATCGGCTTCATTCCGCGTGGCGGCATCACACAATCCAATGCCCAATCGTTCGCGTCTGTTGCGGAACCTCCGTTGCCAAAAATAACCAGTTTGCCGCCACCTTCGATTCTCTCCTTCATCGCCACAGCAGCTTCGCCGATTTTTTCCGACTCCTCGTGCGCCACGCGTTCTCGAAGCAGCGCGTCATCCCGCACTTTCATCTGGATCGACGCCGCCACTTCCGAAATCACATCCACAGTTTCTTGTTTGTCCTTCCCCAGAAACGGATACAAAAATCCCGCGTCGCCAACTTCATGACCCATCTGGTGATGATCGAAGAAAACGTGCACCGTTTCCCACAGCGTGTGATACAGAATCTCGATCAGCTCCTGATGAACAAAAGGGTCGTCCGTGTCCGGCGCCACAAAATAAGAACCCTGCAAGCCGGGCAGCGCGAACGTCATCGCCTGGCGTTTTCGCGCCGCCTCTAAAGCCGCCCACACTTCCGCATCGCCTTCCGGCGGACCGAAGCCCATCACCATATCGTCGGGATGTACCAGCGCTTCCAGCCACGGCCGGAACAGCAGCGAAAGATCGAGCGCCGGAAGCGCCCGCTTGCCGACAATCACGGGATGCACAAACTCCACGGACACGTGTTGCGCGTCAGTGGCGTACGGTCCACGCCCAAACGCCAGCAGCCGCCCGCCGCGAAGGAAGCGCTCGGACATTTCGCGGCAGGCTACGGCCAGCCCATGCGCTTCTTTTGCAAAAAACTTTTCGAATAGGACGTTCCGCGCCAGTAGCTTCTGCTCGATTTGCGTTCCCAATGTTCCCAATTGGCACCGCGTGGCCATAACTTTTCCTAGCAAATTCGAGGCAGTGGATCGCCAACCAGCATATCCACTAGCCGCGTCCCACCGTAAAGCGTCGTCACCAGCACCGCGCTTTCCGGCTCCGCGCGCACCTCGCCAATCATTTCCGCTTCGGCGCCGCCGGGTGCGGTGCGCAGTGCGCGTAGCGCTGCCTCCGCGTGTTCCGCCGATACGATCGCCAGGAATTGTCCTTCATTCGCAATGTGCAACGGATCCAGCCCCAACAGTTCGCACGCGCCTCGCACCGTATCCCGCACCGGAATTTTCTCTTCAAATAAAACAATTCCCAGTCCGCAGTCGCGCGCCAATTCATTCAGCGAAGTCGCTACGCCGCCCCGCGTAGGATCACGCATCCATCGCACCCCCGCGCCTGCTTCGCGCACCAGGGCGTGCACCAGCGGTAGCACCGCGCGTGTATCCGAACGAAGGTCTGCCTCCAGATCGAGTTCCCCACGCGCCAACAAAATCGTAATGCCGTGGTCTCCAATCGGTCCCGAGAGCAACACCTTGTCTCCCGCCTTCACCGATTTGGCCGAAATTTCCACGCCGGGAATCAGTCGTCCAATTCCAGTGGTCGTGATGTACATGCGGTCAGCTTTGCCATGCTCTACAACTTTCGTGTCGCCGCCCGCGATGATCACGCCCGCCTGCCGTGCCGCCTTGCCCATCGCGCGAACTTCCGCCTCCAGAATCTGCGTGGGCAGCCCCGCTTCCAGCACAAAGGTCACCACGATGGCTTCCGCCTTCGCGCCGGAAACCGCCAGATCGTTCACCGTGCCATTAATGGCCAATTCCCCGATGGATCCTCCCGGAAAGCTCAGCGGCTTCACCACAAAACTATCCGTGGTCATCGCTATTTTCGTTCCATTGATTTGAATGTGCGCGGCGTCTCCGAGAGGCCCGGATGCCGAACCGAACAGCAGCGGAGCGAACAATCCCTCCACTAATCTTCGGCTTGCTTTGCCGCCGGCGCCGTGCGCCATCTCGATCTGCGGTTCGCGGAACCTGATCTTACCGGCAAAGTCTTCCATGATTTTTGTTTCGCTCACACTACGCTGGCAAGGCTGGCATTGGCGTTGGCTTTGGAAATCGTAACCGGCTTGCGATGCTCATAATTGTAAAACGCCGCGCAGGACCCTTCCGACGAAACCATCAGCGCGCCGATCGGGCTCTCCGGCGTGCATTCCCGTCCAAACAACTTGCACTGTGCTGGCTTCAACACGCCCTTCAACACTTCTCCGCACTGCGCCGCTTTGGGATCGGTGATGCGTATTCCCGGAACGTTGAAGCGCCTCTCCGCATCCCACTGCGCGTACGAATCGCGAATACGCAGCGCCGATTGCGAAATGAATCCCAGTCCTCGCCACTCGAAATACGGACGCAGTTGAAACACTTCATTCATCGCCTTTAACGCCGCGCGATTCCCTTCCCATGGAACTACTCGTTTGTATTGATTCTCTACCTTCGCTTCCCCATCTCGTAATTGCCGCAACAGCATCATGATCGATTGCAGCAGATCCAGCGGCTCGAATCCGCATACCACGATCGGCTTCGCTTCATCCGCGCAGATCCATTCATACGGCCGGCATCCAATCACCGTCGAACAGTGTCCCGGCCCGATAAATCCATCCAGCCGCATGTCCGGCGAATCCAGAATCGCGCGAATCGCGGGAATAATCGTCACGTGATTGCAGAACACCGAAAAATTCGCCAGTCCTTCCGCCTTGGCACGTTGCAACGTCAGCGCTGTCGAAGGCGCGGTAGTCTCGAACCCAATCGCAAAAAACATCACGTGCTTGTCGGGATTTCCCTTCGCCAGTTTGATCGCGTCTGTCGGAGAATACACAATGCGCACATCCATCCCGCGCGCCTTATGCTCCAGCGGGCTTCCGTGTGCGCCCGGCACGCGCATCATGTCCCCAAACGCCGCAAAAATAACATCGGGCTGCGCCGCGATCGACAATCCGTCGTCAATGCGCCCCATCGGCAACACGCACACCGGGCAACCCGGCCCGTGAATCAGATCGATATTTTTCGGCAACACGTCGTTCAGCCCGAATCGATAGATCGCGTGCGTATGCCCGCCGCACACTTCCATAATCCTGTAGTGCCGGTTCGGGTCCGTCAGTCGGCGGATTTCTTCCGCCGTCTTCATGATCAGCTCTGGATCTCGGAATTCATCTACGAATTTCATGATTGGTCTCTGTATTTAAATAATTCGTTTTTCTTCCACGTCTTCCAATCCGTAACCGCGAACTTCTTCCATGGCCGCTTCACTTTCTCCCAGCATATGCAGCGTTTGCATTTGATCCAGCGCTTCCGCCTCGCTGATCTTGCTCATCGCAAAACCCACGTGAATCAATACCCAGTCGCCCGGTACCGGCTTGTCTTCCTGCAACAGCCCCAAATCCACTCTTCGTCGCACTCCCATCACATCCACCAGTGCGGAGTGTGTAGCGTCGGAGGTAATCTCCATAATCTTCCCTGGTATTGCTAAACACATTCTGCATCCTCCCGTCGCTTCCACATTTCCGTGATCGCCCTGCATGCTCGCCGCCGCGTCGCCTACGGATCCTTACCCGCAGTGATGTCGAACGAAAGCTTCAACTCATCCTTAACCTTTAGCGTTCCGCCGGCCACCGAAACCAGCTTGATATTGAACTCCGTCTGCTTGACCGTAAATTCGCCGTAGGCTCGCACGCTATTTTCACCGGGCACTACCTGCGCCGAAATCCTCTGCCGCTTCGTTACCCCATGCAGAAATAAATCCCCTTCAAGTTTCAGCACGTACAGCGCGTCGCCCAGTTTCATGCCCGAAACCTGTCTGCTCTCAAACGCTATCGCCGGGTACCGCCCTGCTTCCAGAACCTGCTCCTTCATCGTGCGCGTAATTTCCGCGCGATCCTTATCACTGACGTCGTTTTGCACTTCCAACGAATCCGCCGTGATGGAGATTCCCACCGACGCTTCGGTTATTGCCTCGGGTGCAAAGTTCACTTCGCCGGAAAAATCGCGGATGCCGATCACCGGATTGTGGCCAAACCCAGACAGCAGTCCTCCCGCAAAAGCGCGCACGGTAAACCGGCTCTTCGTTGGGTCGATCGTGTAATGTACAGCTGCTGTCTCCGGCGGCACTTTTTCTCCAGTCGCTAAATCTGAAGCTGCTTAATTCACAGTTCCGCCAAATTACATGGCGCGCAATTTGAAATAGCGCTCCATGTCCGGAATAAGATTATTCAGCACTCCCCCGATCGGGCTCTTCTCCACATACCGCCGCACCGCCGGATTAGACAGAATCATTCCGGCTCCAACCACCACCAGCGCCACACCGCCCAACATCATGATCGTATCTCGCTCCGTATGTCCTTCGTGCTTGCTCAATATTTCGATCGCCATGAGTTTTCCTCTCTCACTTCGATTTTATGCGCTCGCACTTGCTCGTAACGGCCATTCGCCCTTGAGAATTCTTGCCACCAGTGATTCTGTTAGCTGCACCGCCCGGTCCACCGCTTCTTCCACAACCTCGCTCAAACCCATTTGCCCTTCTTCTGGCCCCAGCGTCGAAGGCTCGCAGCCCACCAATAAAATTCTCTGCAGCGACGCTCCCATGGATTTGGCCATGCCCAACACCGTCATCGGATTCATAGAGTGCGCATCGACGGCCACCTGCGAATTGTTCGGCGCATCGAGCGTACTTAAATCCGGTTCGACAACGTACAGCGTCCCCGGCGCATCGCCCCGTGGACACGCATCGATCAGAATGGTCACTTCCGGCCCATCCATCAGCGCATACGCCAGATCCAATCCCCTAATACCGTAGTCCACTACGCGCACCCCTTCGGGAAAGGTGCGATTCGCTAAACGTGTAGCCACCTCCACGCCGAAGCCGTCATCCCCTAAAAAAATATTTCCAATCCCGGCCACCAGTATCGTCGGAACCGACGCCTTTGCCGGCGCTATCGGTGCCGCGGCCTCCCCCGCCGTTTCCCCCGCCGTCTCTCCCGGTGCTAACGGTTCCACTTCCTCCGGAAAAAAGAAAAAACGATGCCCAGGCTGCCGCATCATTCCGATGTCCCGCCCGGGATCGTCATCGGCTACCACGCAGATATGAAACTTGCCTTCATAATCCTGTTCGATCGACTCAATTACTGCCGTCTTGCCCGCCAGCGCCATGTCAAAAATGTCCGCGCGTTTCCCAGGATTCAGCCGCACTCGGTCGCCCACCTTCACTTCCACTCCACCGATTCGCAGTGTTTCTTGTGGCGACTTATCTTCCAACAATTTCCACTCCCACTCGTTCATTGCTGATCCTCTAAACTTGGCGGCCGCATCCCGCGCACCGCTCCGTGCAGCTTCAGAAATTCTTCCTCGGGCATTGCTTCTGTTCGCTCCAGTATTTGACGCGCTCGCGCGTCTCCCTCGCGCATCTCGCGCTTTTCCTCATCCGTAAGCGTCAGAATCCGCAAAGCCAGAATCTCGTCGATTTCCGTGCCGTCAAACAAATCCCCCGCGCTCTCCGGCGCGATCTGTGGGTAGTCATAAAGAATAATGGGCGAGGAGAGCATCGCGTCGCGCTGCCCCTGTTCCCCCACCAGTACCGGCCACGTGCCCACGTTTTTGCACTGCGACGCGGCTTCCACCAACTCTTCCGGCATCTCCAGAAGCGAAATAAATTCTCCCTGCTCAACACTCAGAACGCTGTGAGCGGATAGCAATGCTTGCATCAATGCCCGGTCCCGGTGGCCATCTTCAGGAGCGCGCATCACCGTTTCGTTCGCCACGATCAACGTCACCTTGTAGAGCCCTTCTCGCAGCTTCGTCGCCGATAAGCTCGCTTGCCCCACAATGCCTTTTTGCTTTCGCACGATGATTCCCGCGACGAGCCCGTCCGGGTGCAGCACTTCTTCGTTCGCTCTGCTGGGTGATAATGTGAACGACTGCGTTAGCGGCTCAGTTTCCAGTTCCGCCATCGTGCGCGCGTCCAACTTCACATCGCGCTCGCTTGCTTCTTGCCACTCCTGCGGCCGGTGCTCGCCGGTTCTCGCATCTTGCGTCGTACGATATTTCGGCTCGACGTTCTCCGCCAGCGTCGTCACCGGCGGATCGAATTCGCCCACTACTCGCGAAATCGCCTGCAGAAACCGCACTTTCACATTAATTTTGGTCTCGCCCGTTCCGATGATCAGGCATTCCGTCTGCGAACGGCAAGGGTCGGTCCCCTTCTGCAGCTCACTATAGTTCTTCGGATATAGTACCCCAAAATTCCAGCGCTGCCTGTTCTTCACCGAAGAAGCTCGATAGGGATACAGCATGTACCCCTCATACAAAACCGCTTTGGCGATTTCTTCTACCATTTTCGCGTTCATGTTCGCACCGGCTCATCCGCATTCGCTATCACGCGCTCAATCACTTCTTCCCAGGTAGGAATCCCGTTGCGCACCTTGTACTCGTACAACTTTTCAAAAGCGTCTCGTCGCAAACACAGCCACGCGCTGTTGGGATAATATTCATCAATAACTTGTTTCCACACCTTCAATGGCAGTTTAAATTTCGCTTCCTTCTCCCACGAAATCGGCGCGACTTGCAGTCCCTCTTCGCCCTGGTAAAACACCGTTCCGCTGAACTGAAAATTCAACGGCAGGTCGCCTTCCGTCAACCCGTGAAAATACTTCGTCGCGCCCACGCTGAAATCAAATGTGCACGGCACCGGAATCTCAACCACCGTCTCCTTCTTGAAAGCCGGTATGTTCACCGCCACGTGCGTCCACAGCATGTTTTTCAGCGTCTGTCCCCAGCGTTCCGGCGGCCCAAACAAATCCTGTAAGCCCGCTTGTTCTTGCGGCGAATAATGCCGCCTCGTCACTTCAATCTGGATTTGCGCGCGCAGCAACACCGAGTGAATCTGCTCTTCACTTTTCGCGTTGGTCACCCGCAAACGAAATGACACCGAAGGCACGGCCGCATACGAAACAGCCGCCACACTTTCGATGCGGAAATCCAGGTCAGGCATGCGCTTCCTCACCGGCCCCACCGTTCCCACCGGACAACGACTGGCTGACCACCCCCGCTTTACTCTTTAGCTCTCCAAAATATTTTCCCACTTCGCGCCACACCTCTGTGCCGCCGGACAGCCCTCGCCAGTGCATCCGAATTAACCCCACCAGTCTGTAACATTCATCAATGGGCACGATGTAAAACTCCGGCGCAACTCCGCGCCCAGCTCCAATCCGGTTCACCAGCAAAGCCTCCACATCTGTCTGCATGTGCTGCAACGCCGGATTTTCTTGCGCCACATCATTCCAGGTGTCCAGCGCCAGCAGCGATTCCGTCGCCCCTGCCGGACTCGGATAATACGCAACGACTTTCGCATGCGGAGTGCTGTAATACAGAAAAGCCATCTCGATGGGGATCATCAGGCTGTCCCAGTGCCCGTCGCTCATGCGGAAGTCACTTAGAAAGCGCACGTCGCGCGGCACACGTTTGAACTTCAAATCGCTGCTTCCGCTGAATAGAATCGCGCAGGCGTCGCATGCGCAGGCTAATTTTCGAGTGGCCGGCTCGAGCAAATGCTGATGTTCAGCACCCAGCTCCCGGCTGCACATCTCGCAGCTTTCCACATTGGTTTTACGCTTACGCGCGAACTGCCGGAGCGTTGCGAACGACGGGTCCGGAATCGTGTTCGAAGAAGACACTGGGTTGCCGCCCCGCTATTTTTCGAATGCTATGCGCTCTCTTGCAGCGATGGCGTTGCCGGCGGGCTGGCCGGTGCGAGACTGGCCAGTGGGACGAAGCCGGCAGGCTCGGCGTTGTTCTCGACAAAGCCTTCCATCACTATTCCCGTGATGTCCGGAGCGGCTTCATAGATGGCCTGCTCCACTGACTGTTTTAACGCCGCGGCAGTCGATTGGCAACCGCCACTTTTGCCTTCCATCCGCAGCGTCACCGTTCCCGCGTCATCGATACTGACAAAGTTCACGCTGCCGCCGTTCGACCGCATGTATGGCCGGCTCTTCTCCAGCGCGTCCAGAACTCTGGTCTTCACATCGACGGGGTGCAAACCATACAACAACAGCACGCTTTTCACCACCTCATCGCGCGCAAAGCTGTCAACAATCGATTTAGCAGCTACTCCGCTCTTGTTGACCACCTCCATCATCCGCTCCAGGCAAGCGCCATGCAGCGTCATCAGTGCCTGTACCAATTCCTTGCAATTCGCGCGCAGCACTGGATCGTGCGCATCCTCCAACGCGCGCACCATCTTGTCGATCGAAGCGATCTGGCTCTCAACTTCTTTTTGTTGTGACATTCCGGCCTTCCCTAGCGGATTTCGGAGTGGTGAGGACAAAGGGTCAGCAGCTTCCCGTCCTCACCTGGGGTACTACGTCCGTCCGTTCTTCCTTCTAGGGTTGAAGACCAAACATCGGCGAGTGGTGCGTCTCCAGCGTCTTGCCCTCGCCGAGATACATGTGTACACCGCACGGCAGGCACGGGTCAAAGCTTCGTACCGTTCTCATGATGTCGATGCCCTTGAACTTGTCCGGCCCATTTTCTTCAAAGATCGGCGTGTTCTGCACCGCATCCTCATAAGGTCCCGGCGTTCCATAAATGTCCCGCGGGTTCGCGTTCCACGGCGTGGGCGGATACGGATGGTAGTTTGCAATTTTCCCGTCCCGAATCACCACGTGATGCGACAGCACTCCGCGTACCGCCTCGTGGAACCCGCAACCGATCGCGTTCTCCGGCACTTTGAAGTCCGCCCAGGTCTTGGTGTTTCCCTTATGCACTTCTGCCAGCGCTTGCTCCGCGAAGTACAGCGCTGCGCACGCCGCATACACCTGGAAGTACGTCCGCGCCCGGTCACGCTCGATCGCATTGCTCCACTTCGGAATCTTCCATTCAAACTCCACTTCAGGCAACGACATCGTCTTCGGCAAATACATCTTCACGCTCTGACCGGTCGACTTGATGTACCCGATATCCACCAGTCCAGCCAGTGCCGTGGACCACAGCCGCGCAATCGGTCCGCCGCCCGTATCCAGCGCCAGATGATCCCCGGTTCGCTTGTCGAGCCAGCGCGGTGACATGACCCACGTGTACTTGTCTTTGAAATCCCGCTTCTGCGGCCGCGGTATGGTGGTCTGGTTCCAGGGATGGTTCTGATCCACGGGATTTCCCAGCGGATCGTGCTTCACAAACGTTTCGCCCTTTTCCCAGCCGTCATAATACGAGCTGCCCAGCAAAATGCGGATGTTCAGGTTGATGTCCACCAGGTCGGTAGTCACCAGCTTGCCATCTACCACGATGCCTGGCGTCACATACATCTTGCGGCCCCAGTGCGTCATATTCTTGTACTGGTAATCGCACTCATAAGGATTGTTGAACGATCCCCAGCACGCCAGCAGGATCCGGCGCTTTCCTACCTCTTCATACCCCGGCAGCGCTTCGTAGAAGAAGTTGAACAGGTCGTCATGCAGCGGCACGACCTTCTTCATGAATTCCACGTACTTCATCAGCCTCACGATGTAGTCCGTAAACAACTGCACCGTGGCCACCGTGCCCACTCCGCCCGGATACAGCGTAGATGGATGCACGTGTCGCCCTTCCATCAGGCAGAACATTTCTCGCGTCATGCGGCTCATTTGCAGCGCTTCGCGATAGAACGCCCCGGTAAACGGGTTTAGCGCCCGCATAATATCCGCGATCGTCCGGAAACCGTGCAGGTTGGAGCCCGACGCGAGCTTCGTCTCCGCTTTCGCCAGCACCGCCGGATTGGTTTCCTTCACCATCTGCTCGCAGAAGTCCACGCCGACCAAATTGTCCTGGAAAATGTTGTGGTCGAACATGTACTCGGCTGCTTCGCCGAGGTTTACGATCCATTCCGCGATGTTCGGCGGACGCACGCCGAACGCCATGTTCTGCGCGTACGTCGCGCAGGTCGCATGGTTGTCTCCGCATATTCCGCAGATGCGGCTGGTGATGAAGTGCGCATCCCGTGGATCCTTGCCCTTCATGAAAATGCTGTAGCCCCGAAAAATCGAAGACGTGCTGAAACACTCGGCCACTCTCCGGTTGTCAAAGTCGATCTTCGTAAAGATTCCCAGGCTCCCGACGATTCGTGTTATCGGGTCCCAGTTCATATCCACTAGCTTGCCCGATTTGCTCGACGTATCTTTGAACGGAGTAGTAATCGTTCCCATGTTCTCTCTGCTCCTTTTTTCTTAATCCGTTTTAATTAATAAGTTCTCGGGATATAGCCAGTGGTCAGTTGCGGACCCGGATGCCGCCACTTCGGTTCCTTGTTAACGGTGTCGTTGGTGAAGTGGCGCAGGGCTCGAATTGCTGCCCCGTAAACGCCGATGGCGCTTGAGGAAACTCTCGCTCCCGGCGGTTCATCCATGAACGGCATGAACTTGTCCGGGAACCCCGGCATGGTGCAGCCGATGCAAATGCCTCCCACGTTAGGGCACCCGCCGATACCTGCCATCCAACCGCGCTTGGGCACGTTGCAATTCACTACCGGACCCCAGCAGCCCAGTTTCACGATGCACTTCAGCGAACCATACTCCTTCGCGAAGTCTCCCTGCTCGTAATAGCCGGCGCGATCGCATCCTTCGTGTACCGTTTGGCCAAACAGCCACATCGGCCGTAGTTGTTCATCCAACGGAATCATTGGTGCCAGCCCGGCAACCTGGTAAAGCAAATACAGCAGCGTCTCCATGAAATTGTCAGGTTGCACCGGACATCCCGGCACATTCACGATCGGCAGCCCCGCCACCGACTTCCAATCCCAACCTAGATAGTCCGCCAGCCCCATCGCGCCCGTCGGATTCCCAGCCATGGCGTGGATCCCGCCGTAAGTGGCGCAGGTTCCGCAAGCCACCACCGCCAGTGCCTTTGGCGCCAGTCGATCGATCCATTCATTCGTGGTGATGGGTTGACCGGTCTTCGAATCCGTTCCCATCGCCGCCCAGTACCCTTCCGACTTTATGTTTTCGTTGGGAATCGAGCCTTCCACCACCAGCACAAACGGGTTCAGCCTTCCGGCCTCCGCCTCGTACCAGAACTTCATGAAATCGTCGCCGCACTCATACGCCAGCACTGGATTGTGCAGGTGTACCTTCGGCAAACCGGGTATCGCACCCAATAGCACATCCTCAATGCTGGGTTGCGTCGCGGCAGTTATCGAAACGGAGTCGCCGTCGCACGAAAGCCCTGCGGTCATCCAGATAATGTGAATGTCTGAAACTGGTGATTTCTTCTGAGTTACGCGACCGTACGGAACAGCTTCTGCGGCCATGGTGGCGTTCTCCTTTGTGGGTTGCACTCGATGATCTCAGTTGGCGGGTGCCGGAACATTAGACTCAACATATATTCGTCGTGTGACGAACGTCACAAGTAGGCGGCGGCTATTTTGTTCATAGGGGAATTTCTATCGCGCCTATCAGGGTTTCCCTGATGGAGCCAACTTATTCACATGATGCTACATAGCCCGACTGGCTCTTGCCGGAGCTGCCTGTGCATAAATTTATTTGATATCGCCTAGAAGTTTCGTGACGCAGGACTAAAGAGGACTAAGAATCGTCGGAGCGTCCTAAAAATATTTAGTCAGCCGCGCCATAAGCGCTTTTCTCTGTCAGCGAGGACTCGATCGCATGCTGCACTAGCTCACGGGCGTTCCTCAACGACAGCTTTTCCTTGATATGCGCCTGATAAGACTCCACCGTCTTCACGCTCACGTGTAACTCGTCTGCAATTTGCCGCGTTCCGTGACCCGCGCCGATCAATCGATACACTTCCAGTTCCCGGTCGCTCAAACTCCCCAGCGGATCGGCCTTCGACGAGCTGGCCCCATGCACAAATTGCTCCAGCATCTTATTCGTCAAGCGCTCGCTCAAATAAACTTTGCCTTCCAGAATCCTGCGGATCGCCACCAGCACTCGCTCCGTGGCTTCCTGCTTCATGATGTAGCCATTCGCCCCGGCACGCAGCGAACGCTCCGCGTACGTGGATTCCTCGTGCATCGACAAAATCAAAACCGGCAGGATCGGATCCTTCAATCGAATAGTCTTCAGCAGCTCCAGCCCGTCCGGTCCTTCCAGAGATATATCAATGACCATGAGGTCCGGCTGTGCACCGCCGATCGCTTGAATCGCTGAAGGCGCTCCGTCAGCCTCGCCGCAAACCATCAAGTCCGCTTCGCGGTTGATCAGCAGCCCCAATCCTTGTCGCACAATGGGATGATCATCCACCAGAAAAATTCTGGCCTTGCTCGTCTGCGTCCCGGACTGCGATCTGTTAGGCAAACGAACCTTCCTTAGTTACTCAGCACCGGCAACGGAAAATTGCAACAAACCGTAACTCCGCCACTCGCGTTGGACCGCACTTCCAGGAAACCGCCCACCATCCTGGCGCGATAACTCATGATGTTCAAGCCCATCCCCGATCCCTGTGGATTTTGCGGTAGCCCTATCCCATTGTCGCGGATGGCCAGCATCCCCTCGCCGTCGTGCGCCGTCAATTTAATCAGTAATTGTCCGGCCTTTCCATGTTTCACCGCGTTGTTCAGCGCTTCGCGCGCAATGTGATAAAGATGCGTCGCTACATTCACGTCATTAATAAACACCGGAAAGTCGCATTCGAACCGGCAAGTCACGCGAAACAAATCTTCCATTTCCTCCGCGGAATGTTTCAGCGCCGCCATCAGCCCTTGCGCTTCCGAAACCACCGGCAGAAGGCCACGCGATAATTCTTTCGTTTTTCGAATGGCATCATTTACCAGCAACACAATCTTTGCCGCGTCCGCGGATTCTTCCACCGACTCCTCGGAAAGCTTTTCTTCCAGCACCTTACTGAGAAACGCAATTCCCGTTAAGTGTTGCCCCAGTCCGTCATGCAAATCCTGCGCGATCCGCCGCTGTTCCCGCGCGCTAACCTCCAGAATGGTTCGCTCCAGCCGCTTCCGCTCCGTCACATCAATGCCCGTCGCGATCGTATGCGAAACTCCGTGTTCGCCCGATAATCCCGACAAGACCGTGGTCGACCACGAAATAAGTCGCGCTGCTCCATCACGCGTTAACCAGTGGCCTTCATATTCCGCCTTCGGACGCCCGGACCTCGATTGTTGTAGCAGTTCTTTGAAACTTTCCACCTCTTCGTTCGCCAGAAACAGGTCCCACACATATTTCCCTTTTACTTCCGCGAACGAGTACCCGGTCATCTGCTCGCACGCTCGGTTAAACCGCACAATCTTTCCGTTCGGATCGAGCACCACTACCAGCGCTCCCACCGTATCCAGAATCGCCGATAACACATTTCGCTCTTGATGCAGCTCGTTCTCCGCTTTTTTCAGGTCGGTGATATCCACGCCGACCCCGTGGATGAACCACGGCTGTCCATCGTCCCGCCGGATCATCTTCGCTTCGCAGTGAAACCACAGCACCCGCCCGTTTCGTGCCAGCACCCGGTACGCCGACCTTAACGGCTGCCCGGACAGAAACATTTCTGCTGCTTCCGTGCTCCACCGGTGTTTATCGTCAGGATGGATCTGCTCGTACCAGCGCATCGGGTCTTCCAGCCATTCGCTCTGCGAAAATCCCAGCGCCGCTTCAATCTGGGGACTCACGTAGGCTTCGCCGATGCCTTTATCCAGGTACGCCATGAAAACCACCGCCGGAATCTGCTCCACCAACGCCCGGTAGCGCTCTTCCACATTTAACGGCCGCGCCACCCGCGCAGCATTCGCCAGACCTTCTTCGCTTAGGTTGAACGTCGCGGCCCGCCCTTTGAAAAATACGTCTGCCAGGCCTCGCAGCGTCGACTCCGCCTCTAAAAGAACCGTGCCGTGATCGACGATTCTCGGGACCGACACGGCAACGCCCTCGTGCGCTTGTTTTTCTTCCCTCATTCGCGGCTTTCCGGCCGGGCTAGCCAACTGCGCATCTCACAAAACGGGTGACAAATCCCAGTCTGACAAATCCAAGCCATCACAATTCTTTCACCGTCATTGGACGCGGTCCACGCCAACTCGGTTCCTTATTCATCGACGCCTGCGTAAACCGGCGCAACGCGTGTATCGCTTTCCCATACGTCGCCACCGCTTTCGACGATAACAGCGACCCTGGCGGTTGATTCATAAACGGCATGAATTTATCCGGGAAGCCCGGCATCGTGCATCCGATGCAGATTCCTCCGATATTTGGGCACCCGCCAATCCCGTTCATCCATCCGCGCTTGCCTACATTGCATTGCACCACCGGTCCCCAGCAGCCCAGTTTTACGATGCACTGTACTCCGCCGTAGCCCTCCGCAAATTCCGCCTGCTCGTAATAGCCGCCGCGATCACATCCTTCATGCACCGTGGCATTAAACAGCCACGTTGGCCGCAGCGCCTCGTCTAGCGGAATCATCGGCGCCTTGCCCGCTGCCATGTTCAGCAGATACAGCAGCGTCTCCATGAAATTGTCCGGCTGCACCGGGCATCCCGGCACGCATACAATCGGTATGCCTGCTTCCGATTTCCATTTCCAGCCCAGGTAGTCCGGCAATCCCATCGCGCCGGTCGGATTTCCCGCCATCGCATGGATTCCGCCATACGTGGCACAGGTTCCCGCCGCCACCACCGCCCACGCTTTCGGCGTCAGCTTGTCAATCCACTCGGTTGTGAGTATCGGTTGCCCGCTTTTCTGATCCGTTCCGAACGAAGCCCAATACCCTTCCTTCTTATTCCCTTCGTCTGGAATCGACCCTTCCACCACCAGAATGAAGGTCCCCAGCTTTCCCTTTGCCGCGTCATGAAAATGCGCCATGAATTCTTCACCGTTGTCATAGGTGAGAAATGGATTGTGCAGCCGCACTTTGGGAAGCCAGGGAATCGCGCCCAGAACGATGTCTTCGATGCTCGGTTGCGTGGCCCCCGTCATGGCGATAGTGTCGCCGTCGCAACCCAACCCGGCGGTAATCCACAAAATGTCAATCTCAGCGATGGGCTCGGAGCTCCAGCGCTTTTCACCGTTATTTTCGTCAGCCATGGACGCTCACAACAAATCCGGCAGGGCAGCACGGTTATACCATCACACCCCGTAAGGGCCAACCCCTCGCTCCTCTTCGTAACATTCCACCGCGCCGCCGCGCCTCACTCTCTCGGGTTGCTCTAAACCCGTTTTCGACAAATCCGCCCACCATGCTAAAATTTCAAAGCCAACGTGGACCGGTAGCTCAATGGTAGAGCAGCTGACTCTTAATCAGCGGGTTGCAGGTTCGAGTCCTGCCCGGTTCACCACTTGTTCCACGTAATAGATTTGCTTCCATCAATTTACCAATTCACTCGAAGTTTCCCTGGATGCTGCGTCGGGTCCATCCAGGTTCAAAACCCCAGACACTCGCTCTACTGCGCGCTGCTGCGAGTCGGGAATGGCGTGGGTGTACGTGCCGAGAGTGGTCTCGATGTCGGAGTGGCCTAAGAGCGCCTGCGCGGTTTTCAGCGATTCGCCAGTCTCATGCAACAGCGTCGCATGGGTGTGCCGAAACGAGTGCCACGATACGCGCGGCTTGCCGATCGTATCGCAGGCTGGTGTTGCTATTCGACAGCGCGGGACTCGGTCTGTTTGCCGTCGCCGGCACACAAAAGGCGCTCATCGCGGGACTCAATCCGGTGATGGCGATTTTTATGGGAGTGCTAACCGGGATTGGTGGTGGCATGTTGCGCGATGTACTTGTCAACCAAACGCCGACGGTGCTTCAGGCCGATATTTATGCTGTTGCTGCGCTAGCCTCCGGCGTCGTAGTAGTGGTCGGATATGTTTTGCATTATCCGGCTTATCTGACGATGACCGTGGGCGCATTCCTGTGCTTCTGGCTGCGAGTTATGGCGATATATCGAGGATGGCATTTACCCGTCGCACGGTGGCAGAATCAGTCGGATTGAATCATTCTCTTGCTTCAGCTTCCGGGTGGTCGGCAATGCGGAAGTTATGATCTCTGCAGCCGTATGTTCCGAGTAGCCCGTCACCCGGAAACGATCGCAACACGCGATGGTGCTTTTTATGACCGCGAAAACATCTGGAATGCGACAGGTTCGTAAAGCAGTGTCTGTTTCGATTCGACAAGGAGCGGCTGCTATACTGGCCCTCCTATGTGGCGAGTGTTTGCTGGGTTGTTGTTACTGTGTGCGGTCTCGTTAGCACCAGCGAAAGCAGATTCGTTGGACAGATTGGCGTCGGACTTCTGGACCTGGCGCGCAAACTATCGCCCCTTCACGTTTGACGACGTTCCCCGCATGGAGCACTCCGGTGGAGTGCGCGATTGGTCCGCCGCAGCAGTAGCCAGACAACGCGTGGATCTTGCCGAATTCGAGCGCCGGTGGAAAGACCTGCACACGGACGGCTGGCCGGTTGGGCGGATGGTTGACTACCGGCTGATGGGCTCCGCCATTGCGCGCGTCCGCTGGGAATTGGATGTAAATCCCCGCTGGCAGCGCGACCCTGCGTTTTATGTCGAACAGACCGTCGGTGCCTTGCAGGAGGAACTTCTGCCTCCGCCGCCATTCGACGAGGCACGTTCCCGGGAGCTTGTGGCGCGCGCGGAAAACATTCCTGCGATCCTGGAACAGGCCAAGCTAAATCTGCGGGCCGTGGCGCAGTTTGCGCAATTGACAATCGAGATGCTTTCGGATATCAATGCGCGCCTGACGCGCGTCGATCGCGGTGTTTCACCCCTGCTTGCCAGCGCGGATCAGCGAGCGCGCTTCCGCGTGTCGATTTCAGCGGCCAGCCAGGCTTTAATCAATTATGGCGAATGGCTTAAACAAAACCTGCCCGGCATGCGCCAGGATTTCGCTCTTGGCAACCAGGCGTACGAATTCTTCCTGTGCCACGTTGCGCTGTTACCCTACACGCCGGAGCAGTTGCTCACTATGGCGCGGCAGGATTTCGATCGGGTCCTCGCGATGGAGAGCTACGAGCACCAGCGCGACCTCGGCGCGCCGGAATTGCAGATCGCTGCGACGTTCGAAGAAGAAACCGCTCGCATGGCCCGCGATGACGCATCCATTCGCCGCTATCTGACGAAGCACGACATACTGACGGTTCCACTTAATTTGCCGCATTGGACGCTGCGTCCCGCTCCGGACTACATCGCCGCCTTCGACGGGTTCGGCGAACTCGATGACTTCGCGGGGCCGTCGCGACTGCACCAGGATGGAGTCCGCTGGGTCCTGCCGCCATCGAACGATCTCCCCTATTTTGCTAAGGCTTACGCGCTAGATCCGCGCACCACCGGCGTGCATGAGGGCGTCCCGGGACATTTCTTCCAATTGTCATTGGCCTGGCGAAATTCCGACCCCATTCGGCGCCAGTACTACGATTCGGGCGCAAACGAAGGAATCGGCTTTTACGCGGAAGAGCTGATGCTGCAGATCGGACTGTACGACGACAGCCCTCGTTCGCGTGAGATCATCTACAATTTCATGCGCTTGCGGGCCTTGCGCGTGGAGGTCGATGTAAAGCTCGCGCTCGGGGAGTTCACCATCTCCCAAGCCGCCGATTACCTGACGCGAACAGTCCCCATGGACAGGAAAACAGCTGAAGGCGAAGCTGCGGATTTTTCCACCGCTCCCGGACTGGCCATCGACTATGAAATTGGCAAGCTACAGATCGAGCGCATGCTGGCCGATCGGCGGATCCAGTTGGGCGATAAGTTCAACCTCCGCGACTTTCACGATTACGTATGGAGTAACGGCAACGTGCCGCTGTCATTGCAACGGTGGGAGTTGCTGGGTGTCGATGACATCAGGAAGGTAGATGAATCGCCGAAATCTATGAGCGACTAGCGTTTTCCGTTGTCAACGTCCTTGCCATCCTATTTCCGAAATCTCCCGGCCCGGATTGTTTATCAAAATATATTGCTACTTGTGGGGTGTCCGACCTTACTACTGCTATGAATGCGGCAGAAAACTTTTTAAACGAAAAACAGAAAGTCTACGAATTTACTTTACAGGCCAACGCCGTTAAACCTCACTGCGCCTTCTGATTCTTCGGGCGCACCTCCTTGAAATGATTATTTCGGCGGCAGCTGTCGAGCTAGGGCTATTTATGTGGCTCTCCATGACTGGCTCAAATTCAGGCGTTAATTTATTGGCTGGTGCCGCTTTGCTGGTGGCCGGATTTATTGTGTTTATTTTTGCAATGAAAAATGTTCTGAAATCAACGATCTAGTGATACTAGCTTTGATTATGGCGTTGGCGGGAGTAATGGCAGTGGTATTTTTTGGGTTGTCAGTGTTGGTTATCAGCGTCGTTGGCTGGCTGTGGCCTTCTAAGGATTGTCCAAAAGCCGGAGGTATAGGCTTCTCACGCGACGCTATCTAACTTTTGCTTCATCGCTTCCGTCAGATAAATAGAAAACGTCCCCTCTGTCGCTCCGCTCCTAGCTTTCTCCGGAGTTGGGGCGACATTCACTCACGTTGCCTTCGAGACACATGGCGCGCGTGAGTGAATGCGAATCCACTTTTTCAATCGCCAGTTTCGGCAGTTTGCTGGGCCCTTACTGTTTGCTGCCGGTCCTGGGCTAGTTGTTGTTCTTCTTGCTGGGGATACACGAGTTCGTGGCCGCTCGTGCTTCCGGGATAAAACCACTGCAGGAGCGTTTCGGGTCTTCCATCTGGTTGCTCCGCCAAGATAACGACGGTGCGTCCGGCTGGCTCGCGGCGCTCGGCTGCAACGGTCTCAAGAGTCGCATACAAGCGAGTGCCTTCAGAATTGAAGATACGGACCAAGTCCAGGTCGTTTGGGTCCGCCAATTTGAACAGGTAGGTCCCGGCCGGCAAAACCTGCCCCGGAATTTCTATCGCCTGGTTGAACGAGATTTTGATGGACTGGTCCGCTTCATCGGCATGAGCAACAACCTCCAGGAACAGCACCGATGCAATGGCGAAGCCAATTAGCAAAGCAACTTTGTTGATTTTCATTTTTTTATCTCCTTTTCATTTATCGATTCGATTTTAATTTTCAAGTAGCGCTAGCTAGAACATGAACTTCAGGACCTTGCCGGTTCCCTTCACCGTAGCCTTCGTCGCTTTGTAAGTGCCCTTGCCTGCGACTTTCGCGGAATGGGTAACAACGTGTTCGGCCCCGAATGACACACCCCCAACAGCCAAACCAAATGCAAGTACGGCAATGAGTTTTTTCATGACGTCTCCTTTATGGGTGGTGGTGCGGCTGAGTGCTGTGGAACGCATGTAGCTCGCGTTCCACAAGCAAGCGTCCGTGCTTCTCACCGTCATCGCGCCCTCGTTTTTTCACACCTTGGATAAAGGCAGCCTCGATGCCAAACTCAGAAGCGACTGCAGTTTGTGTGTAAGCGACTTATTTTTGGGAGGTTAGGAGCGGCGGATGGCAGAGTCGGAGGAGTGTCTGGAGAGTGGGAAGTGTCGATATATTGTATCGGTGTCAGTTTCGTCACGCTCCAATGCGCTGCGGGGCAAGAATGGTCGATGAGCCACAGCTTAAAGACCTCTTGAATCACGCTACGAACCAGAAGGTCGGGAGTTCGAATGGTCCAGCCCGGAGACATGGGTGACAGAATGTATCGGCTACATAGGTAACAGTTTTGGGCCGAACGGATTATCGATCGGCTCCAAGACCCGCGCATCAAGATCGAAGTATCCCAAATCATAGTCCATAAAACTAACCAGCCAGATGTCGTCGTGCACTTCTTTAACGTCCACGGCTTGGCCAGCGAACACCTGACTGAAGTTTATTTTTTTGTGGCCCAAACAAATGCGTCCGCAATTGGTGACCACAATGACCTTGTCATGAAAAGGATAATCAATATCCGGCAGTCCTTTGTAGATGCGCGTCGCTGGTCGATAGACCTCTGCCGGACACTTCATCCCCAAAGCTTCATGGGGACGCTCGTTGTTGAAGATCTCCGTGAAGTGGTCAAAGCGGGCCTGTTGTTGCAGGAAATTTAGACCCGCGGGCTTGGTCGCTTCTTTTTTCAAAGTGAGATGCATGCGTTCGTGGCGGCCGTTTTGTTGTGGATGGCCGGGCTTGATGCGTTCGATGCCAATGCCTAGCCGCAGCCACCAAACCGCCAGTTTGCTCAAGTTGAACAACGCTTGCGACGAAGCAAAAGGAACGCCGTTATCGCTGCGGATGTTGGATGGCAGTCCGCGCTCCTTAAAAAGCCTTTCAAATACAGTGAAAGCGTAGGCCTGCCCCCGCGGCCTGTAGCCCTTGGGGAGCAAATCCATCTTCACAGCCCATGGCTGTGATATGGCCGGCCCCGGGTTTTTTAGTCCACTTTGAAGGTTAGTTTTCGGCAGAATCTAGACCTGAAAAAGGAGGGTTTTGCCGTGAAGCAGAAGCGATTCAGCGTTGAACAGATTGTGGCGGTGTTGAAGCAGGCCGAAGCCGGAGTGCCGTTGGCGGAGCTGCTCCGACGAGTCGGAGTTTCCGAACAGACGTTCTATCGGTGGAAGAAGCAGTATGTTGGGTTGGAAGTGGACCAGGTCCGCCAGCTCAAACAGCTCCAGGAAGAAAACACTAGGTTGAAGCAGTTGGTGGCCGACCTGACGCTCGACAAAGCGATGTTGCAGGATGTGCTGGCAAAAAAATTCTAGGGCCCTCGCGGCGCAGGCAGGTGGTCGAATACCTGCATGGCAGCTACCGGGTGAGCGAGCGGCGCGCCTGCAGAGTGGCCCGGATGCATCGAGCGAGTTTCCGCTATCGCAGTCACCGAGATCCACGGACAGAGCTGCGCATGCGGATTCGTGAGATCGCGCAAGTGAGAGTGCGGTATGGGTATCGGAAGATTCTAGTACTTCTGAATCGAGAGGGCTGGAAAGTAGGCAAATACCTGGTGGAACGCATTTACCGGGAAGAGGGATTAACGCTGCAGCAGCGGCGGAAACGGCGACGTCGAGTAGCGGAACACCGACGGGAGCGTTTTCATCCAACGGGACCGAACCAGGTATGGTCGATGGACTTTGTTGCGGATCAGTTGGCGGACGGAAGAAGATTTCGATCGCTGACGGTGGTGGATATTTACACGCGGGAGTGCCTGGCGATCGAGTCGGAGCAGAGATTGAAGGGTGCAGACGTGGTGCAAGTGCTGAACCGGATAAAGATCACCCGGGGAACACCGAAGATGGTGCACTGTGATAACGGAAGCGAATTTTGCAGCCAGGCGATGGATCTGTGGGCGTATCAGCACGCAGTGCGCATGGCGTTTTCGCGGCCGGGAAAACCGACTGATAATGCGTTCGTGGAATCGTTCAACGGAACGTTCCGAGCGGAATGCCTAAATGCGCATTGGTTCGCATCGTTGACGGAAGCCCAGAGGATCGTGGAGACTTGGCGGGTGGAATACAATGAGAGTCGTCCTCACCGATCTCTCGGGGAGAAGACGCCCAACGAATTCGCCAAGGAAATCGCGGCTAGCCGCGACTTCCTTGAACAACAAACTGCCGAAAACTCACCCTAGAGTTGGTATGAAAAAGCCGGGCCGATCAGGCCGATCATGATATAAAAACTCTCTCACTTCTCCTGGACTAAAACCTCGGCCCGGTCAGTGCTTGCCGACAAGATATCCAAGCTCATGCCACCGGCTGTCATCGAACGTCGCCCTGATCGCGCGCTGCAGCGCAAGAATGGCTTTGTCGCCGTTGAAACCGTCTTTCATCTCCGTGTCCACGGGCGGCCCGCCCAACCCCTGACGGGTGATCATGATCGACCTCCTGCCGGCGAGTCCTCCCACCTCTCTTGCCGCCCGTAGACGGTCAAGTCGAGCAATCGATAGCTTGTTATCCATCGCCTCGACGCCACGTCTCGTCGTCCAGTAAGTCTCGAAGACCTTGGAGCCTTGTCGCAGGTAGCAAACGATGTGCATCATGCCTACTCGGCGTCCAACCAAGAGGGTCTCGAGCGAGTCCCGGGGGACCGAGTACCAAGGCACCTTAGCCCATGAACTCACGGTACCGGGCGCTCTCTTCATAAGGGTTGGCAGAACGTGGCGTAAGTGACGTCGCGAGAATGAATAAAGGACAGCTCGCGGACCTGCGATGTAAAGAAAGTGCACCCCTCGCACTGCTCGGGCGCAGGATGGCCGGCGTGCCACATGAAGTAGTAGGCGATGAGCATCCGGCGTCCCTCAAACGCGTCCCGTCGTGTCACCGCGCCACGTTCGCCAATGAGCGGTGTGGCGCCGTCAGCCTCGACCATGGGGAGCCGAGGGCGGGCGGCCGCAATGGCGTCGCCTGCTCTTGTGAGCCTTCTCTCGAACCCGCAATGCGTCCAGCTCCGCATGGAAGGTGCTCCGATCAGCTATTTTGGGCGCTCCAAGTTCATGTCTCATGATGTCCTTCATCGTTTTCTCCCTTGCTAATCTCAGTCATCCTTTCGCCTCTGCGTCGCGCCTTCTCAAGGCGGCTCCTTGAGGGTCGGTGATTATATCGACCCAGTTCGGGTCAGGCGAGGCCTCAGCCTCGTAATTGTCATGCCAGTTCCACCACTTGTACGTCGGGGTCTGGGGGTAACCCTCCGGCGAGTCCTCCCAACTCTCCTGACGGCCGAGCGGCGTCATATCGAGGTAGCTCCAAGTGGTCCCCATCGCCTCGTCGCCGCGGCTGTTGATGAAGTAGGTGCGGAACACCCGCTCGCCGTCGCGGATGAATGCATTGTGGCCGTGCCACTTGTCCACGCCGAAGTCGGTGTCGAAGCCGTCTATGATGGTGTACCAGGGCATCTTCCAACCCATTCGTGCCTTCAGGCGCTCGATGTCCTTCTGTGGCGCGCGCGAGGCGTACGCGAGTGTGGTGTCGCGGGCGTTCACATGGGCCACGTGGGTAACCTGATCGGCGCCAAGGGAGCAGCCGCGGCAGGCATGCTCGGGCCAGCCGAACACCCCGGGCTCGAAGAAGGCGCGATACACGATCAACTGCCGGCGGCCCTCGAACAAATCGAGCAGCCTTGCCTTGCCCTTGGGCCCATCGAACTCGTACTTCTTGTCCACAGCCAGCCAAGGCATCCGCCGGCGTTCGGCGGCCAGCGCGTCACGGGAGCGGGTCAAGGCCTTCTCCTTCACGAGGAGCTGCTGGCGCGCAGCCTCCCACTCCTGCTGCGACACGATCGGGGGT
>Ga0182015_10000257_pt1 | contig 76532 bp, 72 predicted proteins | sample 712P3MmetaG_FD_120478 | JGI IMG/M metagenome (GOLD analysis project Ga0182015, IMG submission 120478) | Permafrost microbial communities from Stordalen Mire, Sweden - 712P3M metaG | ecosystem: Environmental > Terrestrial > Soil > Wetlands > Permafrost | place: Sweden: Stordalen | collected...
ATCGCCGTCGCGGGGTCGTCGATCGGAGCCGGGATCGCCGTCGCCTACACGGGCTCGGCGGCGATCGCGGCGATGAGCGAACGGGCCGAGATGTTCGGACGCGCCATGGTGATCGTCGGGCTCGCCGAAGGAATAGCCATCTACGGTCTTGTGGTCGCGGTCATTCTCATCGGCAAGGGATGAGCCGAATTGTGGCGCTCGGCGAGGGAGCGCGCGTGCGCGGATTCGCCCTCGCCGGCGCGACGGTCGTCGTCGCCGAGGACGTGGCAGGCGTGATCGAGGCCTATGAGGCGCTCGAGGCCGATGTCGGCCTTCTCGTGATGACCCCGGCTGCCGCCGAGGTCGTCTCGTCACGTTTGGACGAACGGCCACATCTGCTCAGCGTGGTGATGCCGTGAGCCGAGCCGCTACGGCTCCGAGGGGCACCACGGCCTTCGACCGGCTCCGGCATGTCGAGGTCGCGCTCGACGACGATGCGGAGGCGGCTGGAGCAGCACTGCTCGCCCAAGGCTCGAACGAGGTTGCTCGCATGCTCGAGGCAGCGCGAGCCGAAGCAGCTCGCATCGTCGAGGAGGGCCGCGCGGAAGGAGCGGACGTCGGGGCGAGACTCGTGTCGGCGACGAGAGCCGGTGCTCGCCGTGCTGCCAGAGAGATCGTCCTTTCCGCACGCGACGACGCCTATGAGCTCGTGCGGCGCCATGTGCTGGACGAGCTCGCGATGCGCAAGGGCACCGACGAGGTGACCGAGCTCAACCGCCGGCTCGAAGGCCGCGCCATCGAGCTTCTCAGTCCGGGAGCGACGATCCGCCGCGACTCTCTCGGCGTCGGACTCGTCGCCGACACCGGCAGGCGGCGGGTCGACCTGTCCGCCGAGCGACTCGTCGACGACAGCCTCGCCTCCTTGGGCCAGGCGTTGGAGCGGCTGTGGTCGTGAGTGATGAGCCGGTGGCCGGCGGTCAGTTGACGCGTGTGAACGGACCCCTCGTCGAGATCCGCGGCCTCGAGAGCGTCTCGATGTTCGAGGTCATTCTCGTCGGCGAATCTCGGCTGTCGGCCGAGGTCGTGGCGATCCAGGGCGACACCGTCTCTGCTCAGGTCTACGAGTACACCGGCGGGCTTCGCGTCGGCGACCCCACGGTTGGCACCGGCGCCCCGCTCGTTGCCCGGCTCGGGCCCGGCCTGCTGGGCTCCACCCGGGACGGGCTGCTCCGATCCCTCACCGGAGAGGCGGCCTGGCTCACTCCGGGCGCCTTGGATGCGCGCGCGGCTGCGGGTCTCGAGGCAACGACGGCCACTCGACCAAGCCAGAGCACCGAGTCGAAGAAGTGGTCCTTCCAGCCGGCGGTCGCCGAAGGCGACGATGCTGGTCCCGGCAGCAGGCTCGGGACCGTGACGGGCGCGGGCAGCATCGAGCATCGCGTGCTGGTGCCGCCGGAGTTCAACTCCGGCCGGGTCGAGTGGATCGCCGGACCGGGCCAGCTGGCGGAGGATTCCCCCGTGGCGACCGTCGCCGGCCAGCAGGTCGCCCTGTTCGAGTCGTGGCCGGTGCGGCGTCCCCGCCCCGCCCGTTCGCGCGTCGAAGACGCGATCCCGCTCGTCACCGGTCAACGTGTTCTCGACCTGCTCTACCCGGTTCGTCTTGGCGGCGCGGCGGCGGTCCCCGGCGGCTTCGGCACAGGCAAGACGGTCCTTCTGCAACAGCTCGCGAAGTGGTGCTCAGCAGACGTGATCGTCTACGTCGGCTGCGGCGAGCGAGGCAACGAGCTCGTCGACGCCATGAGCGAGCTCGCCGAGCTCTCGGACCCGCGCACCGGCAGCCGCCTAGCGGATCGCACCGTCGTCATCGCCAATACCTCCAACATGCCGGTGATGGCTCGCCAGGCAAGCATCGCGACCGGGATGACCGTCGCCGAGTACTACCGCGACATGGGCTATGACGTCGTCCTGCTCGCCGACTCGACCTCACGCTGGGCCGAGGCGCTACGCGAGTTCGCCGCTCGCAGCGGGCAGCTGCCCGCCGAGGAGGGGTTTCCGGCGAACCTAGCGTCGGAGATCGCGGCGTTCTATGAGCGCGGGGGACGTTTTGAGACCCTTGGAGGCAGGACCGCTTCGGTCACCGTCATCGGCGCGGTGTCTCCTCCGGGCGGGGACATGACCGAGCCCGTCACGATCCATACCGAGCGTTTCGTCCGCTCCCTCTGGTCGCTCGACCGTGATCTCGCCTACGCACGTCACTATCCGGCCGTCAGCTGGCGGCAGTCGTTCTCGCGCGACGCGGATGCCGTCGGCACCTGGCACGTCGCCCAGGGGAGCCCGGACTGGCCCCGGAACAGGGCCCGGCTCGTCTCGTTGCTCGCCGAGGGCGATCGTCTTGCGTCGGTCTCCGAGCTCGTGGGGCTGAGCGCCCTACCCGACCGTGAGCGGATGGTGCTGCTCGGCGCCCGGCTTGCTCGCGAGGCGGTGCTGCAGCAGAGCGCGCTCAGCGACAACGACGCCACCTGCTCGACGGCCAAGCAGCTCGCGCTCGTCGCCCTCGTGCTCGCCGTGCACGACGCCACGCTCGAGCTTGTCGATGCCGGCGTGAGCGCCGCGACGATCGAAGGGCTCGACCTCTCCGAGGTCGTGCGCGCCCGCGACGAGGTCGGCCCCGACGACGCCGACGGAGTGGGCGCCATCTCGACGGCCGCGCTGGCGCGACTGCAGGCAGTCTCGTGACCGACGCCGGCGGGATCGAGTACGTGGGCGCAAGGGACGTCGAGGGACCACTGCTCGTCGTGGCCGGAGTGGCGGGGGTCGGCTGGGACGAGTTCGCGACGATCCGCCTTGCCTCGGGAGAGCGCCGGGAGGCGCTCGTGCTCGAAGTGCGCGACGACGTCGCGGTCGTGCAGGTACTGGAGGGCTCGAGCGGGATCGACCCGGCCTCGGTGTCGGTGCGCTTCACCGGACGACCCTTCGAGATACCGGTCGGCGCCGGCTGGTTGGGCCGGGTCTGGAACGGCCTGGGCGCCCCTCTCGACGGTGGGCCGCCGATGCTCGGAGGCGACCGGCGGCCGGTGGGCGGTGCCCCGATGAACCCGACCGTGCGCAATGTTCCCGGCGACCCGGTGCTCACGGGCGTCTCGATCATCGACGCCCTGACCACGCTGGTGCGCGGCCAGAAGCTCCCGATCTTCTCCGTCGCCGGCCTTCCCCACCTCGAGCTCGCCGCTCAGATCGCCGCACAGTCGACCTCGGGCGGCGAGCCCTTCAAGGTCGTCTTCGCGGCGATGGGTCTCACCCACACCGACGCCGCAGCGGTACAGGCCGTTCTCGAGGAGCGTGCTGCCGCAGGCGATCTGGCCTTGTTCCTCAACACCGCCGAGGACCCCGTCGTCGAGAGAATCCTCACGCCGCGGGTCGCTCTCACGCTCGCCGAGTACCTCGCGTTCGACCTCGGCCAGCACGTCCTGGTGGTACTCGCCGACATGACGAGCTATTGCGAGGCGGTACGAGAGGTCTCCGCAGCCCGGGGGGAGATCCCCGGTCGGCGGGCTTATCCCGGCTACCTCTACAGCGACCTCGCCTCCCTCTACGAACGTTGTGGGCGCATGCGCGACCAGCCGGGCTCGGTGACCCTGGTTCCCGTCCTCACCATGCCGGGCGGCGACATCACCCACCCGGTGCCGGACCTGACCGGCTACATAACCGAGGGCCAGATCGTGCTGTCGGCGGAGTTGCAGGCTTCCGGCGTCTATCCGCCGGTGGACGTTCTCGGCTCGCTCTCGCGTCTGATGCGCAAGGGCGCCGGCCCGGGACGGACCCGGGAGGACCACCTCGAGATCGCGGCGCAGCTGATCGCTGCTGAAGCACACGCGAGAGAGGTGCGGGACCTGGCCGAGCTGATCGGCCAGGACGCCCTCACCGAGACGGATCGCCGTTACCTCTCCTTCGAGGGCGCCCTCGAGGCGAGGTTGATGAACCAGCGCAGCGACGAGACACGTTCCCTCGAGGAGACCCTTGACCGGGCCTGGCAGGTTGCCTCCGAGCTGCCTCGCCGCGAGCTCACGATGGTCTCGGCTGCGACGCTCGAACAGCGCTATGTCGCAGCTGCCGGCCTGCAACCACCGGTCGTTGCGGCCGCTCCGGTCGCGGCGGCCGCTCCGAACCGCCCGGACGTCGAGTGAGAAGCGTCCCCCCGGGTCGAGCGGGGCGGCTCTGGTTGCTCGGCAAGCTCGCCGGTGCCCGGCGGTCGAGCGACCTCCTCGAGCAGAAGCGCCAGCTCCTGCTGCGCGAGTACGCCCGCGTCTCCACGCTCGCCGACGCTTCCCGCGTGGAATGGGAGAACGCCTGCCGAGAGGCCGAGCGATGGATGTGGCGCCTGGCACTCCTCGGCGGCCAACGAGAGCTCAACGTACTCGCCACCGGGCGCGCCGGCCGTGCCGAGCTCGAGGTCGTTTGGAAGAGCTCGATGGGATTGGACCATCCCGAGGACGGCCGGTGTGTCCTCCCCGCCGCCCAGCCGGTGCTGGACGTCTCGGGCAACGCCGCGGGCGCGCCGTCGGTCGAGGCGTACCGTCACGCGCTCGACGCGGCGGTGGCTCATGCGGTTGCCGCGGAGGCGAAACGGCGCGTGGCGAACGAGCTCGCCTCGACCCGTCGGCGCCTGCGCAGCATCACGCACCGCCGGATTCCCGAGCTCGAGGGTCGCTTGAACGACCTCGAGCTGCGCCTTGATGCCGCCGAGCTCGAGGATCATGTTGTCGGGCGCTGGGCCCGCGAGCGGCTCCGGCCTTCGGCGCGTCACGGCTCGGCCTGAGATCACCGGGCGACCCGGATCGGCTATCCCCTGCGGCACCGACCTCGCCCTTGGAACGCGACCTCGAACGGACCTTCGCCTCTGGTCGGCGCCGGCTCGACGATTCATCCTGGAGCAGGCGCGCCGTTCGCCGCCGAGCACGAGACAAGAGGGCCGAGCCAACACGTGAGCGAGCTGATGATCGAGGTTGACAAGGTCTCCAAACGTTTCGGCTCGACGCCGGCGCTCGAAAAGATCTCGCTCTCGGTCGCAAGCGGTCGGGTGCTGGCGCTTCTCGGACCGAACGGCGCCGGCAAAACCACGCTCGTGCGCGTGCTCACCACACTTCTCAGGCCGGACAGCGGCCGTGCCCGAGTGGCAGGGTTTGACGTCGTCAACGAGGCGAAGGCGATCCGATCGATCATCGGGCTGGCTGGTCAGTTCGCGACGGTCGACGACCTGCTCACCGGTCGCGAGAACCTCGAGCTCGTCGGGCTCCTCTACCACTTGGACAAGCACGTCTATCGCCGCCGCGCCGAAGAGGCACTCGAGAAGATGTCGCTGGCTGACGCCGGGGACCGGCCGGTGAAGACCTACTCGGGCGGTATGAGGCGACGGCTCGACTTGGCGGCGAGCCTCATCGGCCGGCCGCCGGTGCTCTTCTTGGACGAGCCGACGACCGGGCTCGACCCGAGGACGCGCAACGACCTGTGGCAGCTCGTCGAGGAGCTGGTGGGAGAGGGCACGACGGTCCTGCTCACAACCCAGTACATGGAAGAGGCGGAACACCTCGCGAACGGGATTGTCGTCCTCGACTCCGGGCGCGTCGTCGCCGTAGGGACCGCTGACGAACTCAAGGATCGCCTGGGCGGCAACGTGCTTGAGGTCCGGGTCAGCCACCGGGCGGACCTCGAACGGGCAGCCTCGCTCGTGGCCGGCCTCGGGAGCTCACCACCGCGGCTTGATCCCGATCTGAACCGGGTCAGCATTTCGATCAGGGGCGGACCCCGGGAGCTCATCGCCGCGGGCCGGGCGCTCGACGACGGTGCTGTTGCACTCGAGGACCTCGGGATCCGACGCCCCTCGCTCGATGATGTCTTCCTGGCCTTCACCGGCCACACGACGAGCCCGGACGACGAGTTGGCGGCGGTGCGGGCCAATGGCTGAGATCACGCTCCGACCACCGCCGACCTCCGTGGCGCTCACGCCGCGCTTGGCGGTGCGCGACATCGGCGGCATCACCAAGCGGAACCTCTTGCGGATTGTCCGGACGCCCCAGCTGCTGTTCGTTTCGATCGTGCAACCCACGATCATCCTGCTTCTCTTCCGCTACGTGCTCGGAGGGGCGATCCACGTTCCCGGGGTCGATTACGTCGACTTCGTCGTGCCGGGGATCTTCCTCGAGGCCGTGCTGATCGGTGGCATGACCACCGCGCTGGCTTTGGCACAAGACCTCGAAGCGGGCATGATCGACCGCTTCCGAAGCCTACCCATGGCCAGGTCCGCCTTCCTCGCCGGACGCACCTTGGCCGATCTGAGCCGAAGCGCACTCGCGCTGGCATTCATCATCGGTCTCGGGGTCCTCGTCGGCTTCAGATTCCACAACAGCTTCGGTGCCTGTGTGGCCGGCGTCGCCCTCATCGTCGCGTTCGGCTATGCCTTCACCTGGGTCTACGCCACGGTGGGACTCGCGGTGAAAGATCCCCAGACGGCGCAGATGGCCGCCATCTTGCCGATGTTCGTCCTCTTCTTCGCCAGCTCCGCGCTCGTCCCGGTTTCCACCATGCCCGGGTGGCTCCAGCCATTCGCCCAGAACCAGCCGGCGACCGTGGTCATCAACGCCGTGCGGGCGCTGTTCGAGGGCGGTCCCGTCTTCCACGACCTGTGGCTCTCGATCGTGTGGTGCGTCGGGATCTTCGTGGTCTTCCTCGTCCTGGCTCTGAACCTCTACCGCAGGGCCACGGCCTGAGTCGCGCTCGCCGGCCGGACCCCGCCCCGAAGGCGACCGATCAGTGAAGACCCGAGGACGCCAGCAGGTACAGGTCCATGATCGCGAGGGTGCTCGTGATGAGGACGAGGCCGAGCACGATCACGCTCGGAAGACGTTGCAGACGCCCGGTTGCTCCGCGACGGCCCGAGTGCGGCGGGCGTCGCCCTCGGCTGGTCGCAGGGCGCTGGCGGACGATCACCCGATGGTCTTGATCGATGGCTCCCCAGGAGACGCTGTGGCTCATGACGGCCTTCCGACCGACTCGGGCGACGGTGCCAGGCCCGGTGCGTGCTCGAGCGACGAGCGTCCGTCGGCGGCCCAAGGGTCATACTCGTCGAGCTGGGACGCCTGCTCCTTGTGGCGGTCGAGGAGGGCGAGTGCCTGGCGTGCGATCACGAGCAGAGCAAGGCCGAAGCTCGTCAACCAGGAGAACCGGTCCATCTGATGGTGCAGCTCCAGCTCGACGGTGACCACCGACAGCGCGAGGAGAACCGGGATATAGGGCGTGACGAGCGAGAGGAGCGACGCCTCGGCCGAGGCGTCGGACGGGGCGCGCACAACCTGGCCGCCGTCGCCCGATGCGCCGACGGCGATGGCCAGGTAACCCACCACCCAGCCGATGTCGACGAAGTTGCCCGTCGAGTACCTGCCGACTTCGACGAGATAGGCATAGATGCTGTCGGACACGGCCATCGCGGACAACCCCACGAGCACCCACAAGAGTGCACTACGCCCCGCGGCCTCCATGGAGGGGATCGACAGGATGATGAGGAACATGATGAGGACGTCGCCAAAGGGGTAAGCCAGAGCGACGATGCCGCCGGCGGTGGTGAGATCGGTCTGGCGCCACAGTGGGCCAAGCACGAAGGTCCAGCTCACCAACAGCACCGCTAAGCCGATAGCGAGACCGTCCAGCGTGGCGCGGCCCCTGTGGCGCCCGCCTGCGCGCAGGCCCGGGTGGCTCAACAGCGCGGCTGCCGCCAGGGGGATGGCAGAGAGGTATCCGACGTCGGCCCAAGACGGCACCGGGACGGCTTCGTGCAGGACGAGGTCGTAGACACCCCAGATGACCTCGGCACAGGTCCAGGCTCCGAGGGCGAGGGCCAACAGCATCCAGAAGCGCCTGCCGGCTCCTTGTTGACGCAGGCCGGCGAAAAGGCACGCCACCGCGGCGCTCAGTGCCGCGAGCGCCGTGACAGTGTCGTCGAAGTCGACGACACCGCGGCTGCCACCGACATGAAGCGCAAGCCACAGGAAGAACACCAAGACGACCGACGACGCCACGACCGGGACCGTGATCTCGGTACGTCGCCGATCGAGGTCTTGCATGTCCGTGGACATCGACGCCCTCGCGCGGGGCCTTGAGCGAATTGGGACTTTCGGCCCTACGGGCATCCTCCCGTCGGCCCAGATTCGGGTAAGAAGGCATCAGATTGGTACTCGCCACGCGAAAGAGCTCCGTCAGATCGGTACTCGCCACGCGATGGTCGTCCCGGTCGGCTCGCGGCGAGATACGGTGCAGGTGCCCCCGAGATTGGACGCCCGAGTCACCATGTTGCGCACGCCATGACCGGCATGGGGCCCTTCGGCGATGCCGATCCCGTCGTCCACGATCGACAACGAGAGCCAACCCTCCTCGACCGAGACCACCACCTCGACAGACGAGGCGCGAGCGTGGCGGGCGACATTCGAGAGTCCCTCGCCGAGCACCTGGAGCACCTCGGAGCTCACTGCTTCAGGGACCGACGCGTCCACCGGGCCGTGGAAGGCGATGCGGGGAGTGAACCCCAGCTCGTCACGATGCTTGTCGCCGAGCCGCAGCATCTCGTCGCGCAGGCTCCTCGCCGCCTCCGTGCGACCCGGCAGGCGAAAGATCGTGTTGCGGATCTCCCTGATGACGCCGTCGAGGCCGTCCACGGCGGCATCGATCCGCTCGCCGAGCGTTCCGGAAGCGGTTGCTCGTGCCGCCTGGAGCGACAGGCCGATCGCGAAGAGCTGCTGGATGACCGTGTCGTGCAGATCTCTCGCGATCCGCTCGTCCTCGGCGACGATCCCGAGACGTTCCAGCTCGGCACGCGTCTCGCCGAGCTCGAGGGCCGCAGCGGTCGTGCCCGCGAACACCTCGGCGAACGCGACGTCGAGGGGCAGGAACGCAGGCGCACCTTTGATCCGGCCGAGCACGAGGGTTCCCACGTGTCGCTCGTCGGCGATGAGGGGCACGTAGAGTCCCGGACCGAGATTGAGCTCGGTCGTCCCCCTCGGGACGTTCGGAGCCGTCGAGAGATCGTCGATGACCTCCGAGGACCCGGTGCGCATCACCTCGGCCGACCGACTGGTCTCGGCGGAGAGCTCGACGCCGAGCAGCACCTCGGTGCCCGGACCGTCGACGGCGATGATTTCGAGCTGGCCGGAGGGCGCCGGGCTCACGACCCAGGCGGCGTCCGCGCTGCACAGGCGCCGCGCCCGCTCTGCGATCAAGGGCAACAGGTCATGAATATCCGAGCCGGCAAGCAGCCGTTGGGTGATCTCGTTGACCGTGTGAAGCCGATCGATGGCCCGCTGGCGCTCGCGCCCGTCGCGGACGAAGGCTGCGGCGTAGCGCGCCCCGCGCACCTCGACGGGCGCGAGACTCACCTCGACCGGGAACTCGGTCCCGTCCCGGTGCCAGCCCGCAAGCTCGAGACCTGCGCCCATCTGGCGGGCGCGGGGCGCTTGGAAGAACTGACGAAGATGCTCGGCGTGGTTCGCCCGGCGACCTGCCGGGATGAGCGACTCGAGCGATTCGCCGATCAGCTCCTCGGGGTAATAGCCGAATAGATCGGTGACCGCCGGGCTCGAGAGGATGATCCTTCCGGATTCGTCGACGACGACGACCGCGTCAGGGGACGCAGAGAAGATCGCGCCGAGCAGGCGGCCCGACTCACGCTCAGGCGCGATCGACACTCGCATTCTCCATGAACGAAAGGCTACCCAATCGTCGCCGCGGCCTGGAGGTGCTCGAGGGGCCAGAGTCAGTTCAAGGAGCCGACTCCTGCTCGATCATGGCGAGCAGCGCGGCCATGGGTGACACCGCGGCATCGACACCCCAGGACTGATCGAACAGCCAGGCGTTCTCCGCGCGGTTGACGAGCGAGACGACGCGGCCGATCGCGAAGTGCCGCTTGGCGACGAACGAGATGAGAAGGTTCTCCTCATCGGCGCCGGTGCAGGCCAGAAGGACGTCGGCTCGCAGTGCCCCCGCCGCCTCGAGCGTGGCGGCGACAGCGGCGTCGCCCCGCAGGACCCGGATGCCGGCGTGCCGCAGCTCGGATGCCCGGGCGGCGCTGAGCTCGACGATCGTCACGTCGTTGCCGTCCGCGCTGAGGCGTTGCGCGGCCTGAAGGCCGAGGTGCCCGCCGCCGGCGACGAGGACCCGGCTCATCGCCACTCGCGATCGAGGAAGCTGCGCAGGCGTCCGAGCGAGCCGGACGCAACGGCGAAGCTCACGAAGTCGCCTGGCTGGAGAGCCGAGTTCCCCTCCGGCACAGATGAGTACCCGGCCCGTGTGATCTCCACGACCTGGATCTCGCCGGCGACGTTCAGCTCGGCGACCCGCCTGCCTCCCAGGTAGTCGGGAATGAACGAGCGGACGAGCATCGTCTCGCCGTTCCCGAAGGTCTGCTCCGGTTCCAGCCCACGATGATGCAAGAGGTGGTGCACGCGGTTCACGTTCGTCTGCACGGCGCTCACGGTCGCGATGCCGAGCTCGGCGTAGATGGGAGCCCGGGCGGGATCGAAGAGGCGTCCGATCACCCTCGGCACGCGGTAGTGGTCGCGGGCGGTCCGCGTGGCGACGATGTTGGCACTGTCGCTCGGGCTCAAGGCCACGAAAGCCTCGGCGTGGGCGATGCCGGCGCTCTCCAGCATCGGTCGCGAGGTGCCGCTCCCGTGGATGAACCGTCCTTTGCAGCCCGCAGGCAGGCGGTCCTCCGCTCTCTCGTCGGGATCGAGGAGGGTGACGCTGTCTCCCTCCGCCTCGAGCCGGGAGGCGAGCGACGAGCCGGACCGACCGCATCCCATGATGATGACCTGCATCAAGTCTCCTTCCCTGTGTTCGAACGACGGGCCTGAGACGCAGCTTTTCCAGCGACTTCGGTGCTCGGGAACCCGCCAGTAGATGATCGGGCGATGTCTGGCGTGACCACGGGGCTCGGCGGCTCGCGACGCCTTCGCGAGCGCCGCCAGGACTTGCGAGCCTCTTCGCAGACGAGGAGCAGCACTCCCCAGCTGACGAGCACGAGCCAGTCGCTCAGCTTGAGTGGCGCCGTGTTGAACACGGACTGGAGAGCGGGAACGTACGAGACCGCGGCCATGAAGCCGATTCCGATGCATTCGGCCGCGATGAGGGGGCGATTGGAGAACACGCCGATCCGAAAGATGCTCTCCTCGTCGCCGCGCACCGCGAAGCTGTTGAAGAACTGGCTGACGACGATGCCCGCCTGGGTCATCGTGAGCGCCTCCCTGTAGGTGGGGTTCGTCGACGTGAAGGCGCTGAAGGCCAGATGCGCACTGTGGATCTTCCAGAAGAACGCGAACACCACGCCGCAGGACTGGATCGTCCCGAGGAAGGCGAAACGGCGCACGACCGCCCAGTTGAACAGCTGCTCGCTGGGTGGCCGTGGCTGGCGGGACATGATCCCGGGCTCGGGCGGCTCGGCGCCGAGAGCCAGAGCCGGAAGCACGTCGGACCCGAGGTCGATCGAGAGGACCTGCAAGGCGCTTAACGGCACGAGCGGGAAACCGACGAAGACGGCCACGAGGATCGGGGCGAGCTCGGCGAGGTTGTGGCTGAACAGGTAGATGAGGAACTTCCTGATGTTCTGGAACACCGCCCGGCCGAGCTCGACGGCTTCGACGATTGACGCGAACGAGTCGTCGAGCAGGATCATCACCGAGGCGGCCCTGGCGACGTCGGTGCCGCCCTCACCCATCGAGACGCCGATGCTCGCCCGCTTGAGGGCCGGCGCGTCGTTGACCCCGTCGCCGGTGACGGCGACGACCTCGCCGCGACTCTCGAGCGCGCCGACGATCCGCATCTTGTGCTCGGGGCGTACGCGGGCGAAGACCAACTGCTGGCCGGATTCGGTCACCTCCCCCAGCTCGTCGTCGGTCATCGCGTCGAGGTCCGAAGCCGACAGGATGCGGAGCGGTCCCGGTACGACGATCCCGATCCTGCGGGCGATCGCCTCGGCGGTCAGGCCGTAGTCGCCGGTCACCATGAAGATGCGGATCCCAGCCTTCCGGCAAGCGGACACGGCATCCACGACCTCGACCCTCGGCGGGTCGGACATGGCGACAAGGCCGAGAAACGTGAGGCCGGATTCCGCCTGGTCTTGGCGAGACCGCGCGTCGGTGACGCTCTTGCGGGCGATCGCGAGCACCCTCAAGCCGTCCGCCGCCATCGAGTCGTTGGCCGCTGTCACGCGTGCCAGCAGCGCCTCGGTCGCGGGGACCTCCTCACCGTCCCACCGGACTGCCGCTGTCCGTTCGAGCACTGATTGAGGCGACCCCTTCACGTACGCCTCGTAACGATCGGGCCCGATCCGCTGCACCGTCGTCATGAGCTTGCGGTCGGCGTCAAAGGGGAACGTGGCCAGCCGCGGCGCACGGCCCAGCTCCGCGGCGAGGTCAAGCCCGGCCTTCTGGGCAGCGACGAGGATCGCGCCCTCGGTGGTGTCGCCAAGCACGCGCCAGCCGAGGGCGCGGGCAAGGTCCGGGGCAAGCAGCCGCGCGTCGCAGCAGAGCGCTCCTACTCGTAGCAGCTCGCTCGCGGACTCGCCGTCGGTGATCTCGCCCTCGGGGGCGTATCCGACGCCGGAGACGACATGTTCGCGCCCGGACTCCCACACCACCTGCACGGTCATCTCCGCTTTGGTCAGCGTCCCCGTCTTGTCCGTGCAGATGACCGTCGTGGACCCGAGTCCCTCGACGGCCGTCAGCCGTTTGATCAGCGCCTGGCGCCGGGCCATGCGCCGAACGGCGATGGCGAGTGAGACCGACATCGTCGCGGGCAGACCCTCGGGCACGAGGGCGACCATGACGCCGAGGGCGAAGACGAACGAGCCGACGACGCTGTGGCTGGCGAGGGCACGAAGCCCGAAGACCGCCGTCCCGGCACCGATGGCCACGAAGGCAACGCGTCGAGCCATCGACGACACCTGGCGTTGGAGCGGGCTCACCTCTGCCGGGACCTCTGCGGTGAGGCGGTAGATACGGCCGAACTCGGTCTGCAGGCCGGTCGCGAACACGACCGCCTTGCCACCTCCGTTGAGCACGGTGGTGCCCATGAAGACGCAATTGCGCGCTTCGGCGGTGGCGACCTCCTCGCCGGCGGCCTCCGCCACCCGGCCGGCGGGCCGACTCTCCCCGGTGAGAGCCGCCATCTCCACCGCGAGCTCGCGCACTTCCACGAGGCGGCAATCGGCCGAGACGGCGTCGCCGGCGTCGAGCACGACGACGTCACCCGGGACGAGCTCGACGGCCGGTATCTCGGTCAGCTCGCCGTCGCGCAGCACCCGCGCGAGGGCCGGCACCATGGCCTGCAGCGCCTGAGCGGTCTGCTCAGCAGCGTGTTCCTGGACGAAGCCGATCCCGGCATTGAGGAGTACGACACCCAAGATGCCGATCGCGAGCTCGAGATTCGCCGTGTTCACCGGCCTGCTGACTGCGTAGATGATGAACGTGAGTCCCGAAGCCACCATCAAGACGACGGCGAACATGTTGGTGAACTGGGCGGCGAGCTCCTCGAGCACCGAGCGTCCCCGTGCCGGGGGTAGGGAGTTGCGCCCAACCTCGGAGCGCCGGCGCTCGGCCTCGTCGGTCGCAAGGCCTCGAGGAGAACTCTCGAGAGCTCCGTAGACGTCCTGTGGCTCGAGTGAGCAGACCCGCACAGTCGAGTTGTAGGACATAATCGACCTCGGTTGCCAGGGTCGAAGGTCACGCCCGAGTTCGGAGCTGGGATCCGCACGGTTCGCGTCGCAATTGGCGATGTTCGCCATGCGAACGAATTGTATGCTCAGTAGCAGCGTCGGTAACCGGAGGAGCGCCGCGGTGTCAACGGACCATATCCAGTCGCTGGAGCGAGGGCTGGCCGTGATGCAGGTGTTCTCCCGCGAGCGTCCCCGACTCACTCTGTCGGACGTTGCCCGCGAGACCGGCCTCACCCGGGCAACGGCTCGGCGAATCCTTCTCACCCTCGAACAGCTGGGTTACGCCCGTTCGGACGGTCGCGAGTTCGAGCTCACCCCCAAAGTGCTCGACATCGGCTATGCCTACCTGTCCTCGCTCGATCTCGCCGAGATCGTCGAGGCGGACATGGAGCGACTGGTCGAGCACACCCAGGAGTCGTGCTCCGCGGCCGTGCTCGACGGCCGCGAGATCGTCTACGTCGCCAGGGTGCCGACCAAGCGGATCATGGCCATCTCCCTCGGGCTCGGGTCACGCCTGCCGGCCTTCTGCACCTCCATGGGTCGCGTGCTGCTCGCCGATCTGTCCGACGAGGAGGTCATTGCCCTGCTGAAGGACACCGAGCTCCCGAAGCTCACGCCCCGCACCATCACCGACCTCGACGAGCTGTGCAGGGAGTTGAGCGTCGTGCGGGCACAGGGCTGGGCTCTTGTCGATCAGGAGCTGGAACTCGGGCTGCGGTCGGTGGCCGTGCCACTGCGCAATTCTCGCGGAACCGCCGTCGCGGCCATGAACGTCTCGAGCCACACATTGAGGGTCGACTTCCAGACGCTGCGAGAGGACTTCCTTCCGGCGCTGCTCGAAGCATCGGCGTGCATCAACGCCCGGCTCGCCCGCCGCTGAGCGTCGATCACCCCGCTCGTCCCGGCCGCGCCGAGCCGCGGCGTCGGCGCTCCCACGAACGCCCACGACGGGTTCGACTGAACCTCGGAACCCTGCCCGCGACCGTCAAGCGAGAGTGTGGAGCTGCTTGTCGAGATCGCCGAGCACCCGGTAGCAGGCAAGCACGCCGGCGACGCTCGCGTTCGGCTCGCGGCCCTCGCGGATGGCGGAGACGAACTCTCGGTCCTGGAGCTCGATGCCGTTCGTCGACACGTCGACCTTCGACACGTCGATCGGCTCGTCCTTGCCGGTGAACAAGTCGTCGTAACGGGCGACGTAGGTGCCGTTGTCGCAGATGTAGCGGAAGAACGTGCCGATCGGGCCGTCGTTGTTGAAGCTCAACGACAGCGTGCAGATCCTCCCCCAACTCGTGAGCAGCTGCACCGACATGTCCATCGCGATGCCGAGCTCCTTGTTGACCGGGCCTTGCACCGCGTTGGCTACCACCACCTCCTCCCCGGTCTGGTACTGGAAGAGGTCGACGGTGTGCGCGGCGTGGTGCCACAGCAGGTGATCGGTCCAGCTTCGCGGCTGGCCGAGCGCGTTGATATTCGTCCGGCGGAAGAAGTAGGTCTGCACGTCCATCTGCAAGATGGAGAGCTCACCGGCGAGAATCCGGCGGCGGACCCATTGGTGGGACGGGTTGAATCGGCGGGTGTGCCCGATCATGCACACTCGGCCGGTCTCCTGCTGGACGCGGTTGACCTCGTCCGCGTCCGCCCAGCTGTCGGCCAGCGGGATCTCGACCTGCACGTGCTTGCCGGCGCGCATGACGGCGATCGCCTGCGCGGCGTGCAGCTGGGTAGGCGTGCACAGGATCACCGCGTCGACGTCGTCGCGGGCGAGCGTCTCGTCGAGGTTGGTGGAGGCGTGGGCGACGCCGTACCTCTCCGCAACTTCCTGCGCCTGTTTCAGCTGGCGACTGACGATCGAGGTGACCTCCACTCCGTCGATGTTGCCCAAGCCGTCGAGGTGCTTGATGCCGAAGGCGCCGGCGCCGGCGACTGCGATTCGCATCGCTGCTCTCATCCTTTCGATCGTCGGTTGATGGGCTGCACTGCCGTCGACGGTGCCTGACGGCGCAGCCCGCCCCGGTGCTCACGAGTGGCGGTCTCGGGGCTCGCCGTCGAGCAACGAAGACCGCACAGCTCAGCGTGCCGCCTCCAGCACGATGTGCCCGAGGGCCGTGTTCGAGGCCGGCACATGGTAGAAGCGATAGAGCTCCTTCGGGTGCTTCCCGAGGGCGCCGAGCATGACCAGCCACATCACGAGCTCGATCCCCTCCGAGCCCGCCTCGCGCAGGTATTCGATGTGCGGCATGCGCCGCAATGCCTCGGGGTCGGCAGTGAGCTTGTCCAAGAAGGCGTGGTCGAAATCGCGGTTGATGAGCCCGGCACGTGGGCCCTGGAGCTGGTGGCTCATCCCCCCCGTGCCCCATATCTGGACCTCGAGGTCCTCGGGGTAGCTCTCGACGGCGCGCCGGATGGCCTCTCCGAGGAGGAAGCAGCGGTTGCCCGTCGGCGGAGGGTATTGGATGACGTTCACCGAAAGGGGGACGACTCTGACGGGCCAGGCTTCGGGTTGGCCGAACATGAGCGACATCGGGACCGTGAGCCCGTGGTCGACGTCCATCTTGTTCACGATGGTCATGTCGAACTCATCGAGGATCGTCGACTGAGCGATGTGCCACGCCAGGTCCGGGTGGCCCTCGACCACCGGGACCGGCCTCGCCCCGAATCCCTCGTCAGCAGGCTCGAACCGTTCGGAGCAGCCGATCGCGAAGGTGGGGATGAGCTCGAGCGAGAATGCCGACGCGTGGTCGTTGTAGACGAGGACCACAACGTCCGGGGCTTGCTCGGCGATCCAGCGCTTCGACCAGTCGTAGCCGGCGAACACCGGCCGCCAGTAGTCGTCGCCGGATCTCCCCCGGTCCCACGCGGCCCCGATGGCGGGCACGTGGCTCGTGGTGACGCCCGCAGTCACCCTCGCCATCAGCGGCCCTCCTTGATCGATCGCCAGCCCTCGGGTGAGCGGCCCCCTGCGACCATCATCGCCGCGTAGTCTTCGGGGCTCATGCCGGTCATCGATCCCGCCGCATCCTGAAAGCTCTTGCCGTCCGAGGCGAAGATCTTGGCGAGAAAGTAGATGTTGCCCCCTTCGGCGATGGCGGCGTTGTAGTCGCGCGCCAGCACGGCCTGCTTCTGTGCCTCGGTCATCAGCCACTCATCGAGGTACGCCCGCTCGTCCACCTTGAAGCGCGAGCGGTTCTCCGGCTTCATCAGGCTCATGCAGAACTGGTTGAGCCAGTAGCCCTTGCGGGAACGCTGGGCGGTGAAGACGGTCGTGCCGGGAATGTCCTCGAATTCGGCGATATCTGCGACGGATCCGGGGTTGGCCGTCGATCCGGGATCCGCCCGGGCCCCGCTACCGGAGCCGGTCACGGTGCTGTTCCCCAGTACAGCCGCATCGGGTTGTCCACGAGCAGCTTCCGGCGGGACTGCTCTGTGGTGGCGATGCGGGGGATGAAGTCGACGAGCTTGCCGTCGTCGGGCATGTGGGCCTTCATGTTGGGATGGGGCCAGTCGGTGCCCCACAGGACGCGATCGGGGAATTCGTCGACCAACCGGCGTGCGAACGGCACGACATCGTCGTAGTCGGGCGGCCCCGACACCGACAGTCGTTCGGGGCAGGTCACCTTGGACCAGAAGTTGGGGTGCTCGCGCATCAGCTTGACAAACAAGGAGAAATCCCGTCCCTCGGCCGGCTTGGTGACGTCGGGACGGCCCATGTGGTCGACGACGACGGTGCTGGGAAGCGACGTGAAGAAGTCCCAGCGCGGTGCCAGGTCGGGGGCTTCGAAGTAGATGACGATGTGCCAGCCGAGCTCGGCGATGCGTGCGGCGATGCCGTGGTAGTAATCATCGTCGCGAGGGTCCGCGAGACGCCGGAGGAAGTTGAAGCGCACGCCGCGCACGCCGGCCTCCTGCATCTCGGCGAGGGCCTCGTCGGTCACGTCCGCGCCGACGGTCGCCACTCCCCTGGCGCGGTCTTCCGACGCCCGCAGGGCATCGACCATGGCGCTGTTGTCGGCACCGTGGCAGGTCGCCTGCACGACGACGTTCCGCTCGAAACCGAGGAAGTCGCGCAGTGCGAACAGCTGGTCCCGGCCGGCGTCGCAGGGGGTGTACTTGCGCTCCGGCGCGTAGGGGAACACCTGGCCTGGGCCGAAGACGTGGCAGTGGGCATCGACGGCGCCGGGTGGGAGGACGAACGCGGGCGCCGACGGATCGGGGTCGAAGCACAGCCAGTCCGCGTCCGTCTCGAACCTAGCGGCGCCCATCAGCGGCCCTGCGCCCTAAGGCGCGCGTCGAGCCGCGGGAACACTCGCCGGGCGTTGCCGGACAAGATCCTCGCCCGATCTTCCTCCGGCAGGTTCAGCGCGTCGATGTAGCGCTTCGTGTCGTCGAAGTAGTGGCCCGTAGTGGGGTCGATGCCGCGGACAGCACCGACCATCTCGGAGCCGAACAAGACGTTGTCCGCGTCGATCACCTCGAACAGCAGGTCGATGCCGGGCTGATGGTAGACGCAGGTGTCGAAGTAGACGTTCCGCATCACGTGGTCTTGCAGCGGCGGCCGTCCGAGCATGTCGGCAATTCCACGGTACCGGCCCCAGTGGTAGGGCACTGCGCCACCGCCGTGAGGGATGACGAAGCGCAGGTCCGCGAAGTCCGCGAACAGGTCGCCCTGGAGGAATTGCATGAACGCGGTGGTGTCCGCATTGAGGTAGTGGGCGCCCGTCGCGTGGAAGCTGGGGTTGCAGGTTCCCGAGACGTGGATCATCGCCGGCACGTCCAGCTCGATCATCTTCTCGTAGAACGGGTACCACGCCTTATCGGTGAGCGGGGGCGATGTCCAGTACCCGCCGCTCGGGTCGGGGTTGAGGTTGCAGCCGACGAACCCGAGCTCGGTCACGCAGCGTTCCAGCTCATCGATGGAATTGGCGATGGCGACGCCGGGCGACTGCGGCAGCTGGCACACGCCGGCGAAGGTGTCGGGATGAAGGTCGACGACCCGCTTGATGAGGTCGTTGCAGACCCGCGCCCAGGCCCGGCTCACGGACTCGTCGCCGATGTGGTGACCCATCGCCGAGGCCCGCGGCGAGAAGATCGTCAGGTCGGTGCCCCGCTCGGCGAGCAGTCGAAGCTGGTTGGCTTGCAGCGTCTCTCGAATCTCGTCATCGGAGATCTCCGGGTACGGCGGTGGCGGCACGCCGGCCTCGAATGCCGCGATCTGCGCCTCGCGCCACTGCGAATGGGGCTCCGGTGCGGTCGTGTAGTGCCCGTGGCAGTCGATGATCATCCGCGGCGACCATGCCCGTCGAGACCGGTGCGGGTCACGGGGACCCCCACACCGATGCGGGCACGAGCACCTCGCCCCGCATCAAGAGCCGTGCGGTCCGCAAGAGCGCCGCCCGATGGACGATCACCGCGCCGTCTTTGACCTCGAGGTCCATGGACACCGTGAAGGAGCCGGTCGGGTGCTCGATCTCGAGCTCGGTGAACCCCTCTGGCGCGGGGCTGCCGGAGACCTCGGCGGCGACCGAGCCCGGGACGAGGCAGGCGGTCGCGACCGAGACCGCCCCGAACACACCGATCGCCTCGTGGACCCGGTGCGGGATGAACATCCTCGTCGCGACCGCTCCCCCCCGCTGGGCTTTGGCGAGAAGCGTCATCTTCGGGACGGTCTTGTTCGTCACATCTCCGAGGTTCATGATCGGGCCCGCTGCGAGGCGGATCGACTCGACCTTGGCCCGCACGGTCGCGTCGGCCTCGATCGCGGCCGGCTCCTCGTAGCCGGTGAGGCCCACGTCCGACGCCTTGAGGCACACGACCGGCATGCCGTTGTCGATGCAGGTGACCGGGACTCCTGCGACGATGTCGAGCGCGTGGTCGGTCGGCAGCAGTGCGCCACACGACGAACCGGCGACGTCGAGGAAGTCGATCGGCACCGGCGCGTGGGTGCCGGGCACCCCGTCGATGCGGGCGCCGCCCTCGTAGCAGACGACACCGGAGGGGGTCTGTACCTGGGCGATCGCCAAGCTCTGGGTGTTCTCCATCCAGACACGCACCGCGGTGGTCGGATCCCCGGCCGGAACGAGTCCCGATTCCAGCGCGAACGGTCCCACCCCCGCAAGGATGTTGCCGCAGTTCTGATTGTCGGAGACCTCGGCGCGGTCGGGCCAGACCTGCAGGAAGAGATAGTCGACGTCCGCGTCCTCACGCCCGGAGCGCCGCACGACCGCCACCTTGGACGTGAGCGGGTGCCCGCCACCCATCCCGTCGATCTCCCGGGCGTCCGGCGAGCCCATCGCCGCTAGCAGCACCGCGTCGCGCGTCGCGCGGTCCGGCGGCAGGTCCTCGGCGAGGAAGTAGAGACCCTTGGACGTGCCCCCGCGCAGCACTGAGCAGGCGATCGCCCTCTGACCGGTCATGGGCCGGGCTCCGAGACGTACCGCAGGCCGCGCTGGGCGAGCCTTTCGCGCATCGCGTACATGTCGAGACCGAGCTCGCCCCTCGCGAGTCGCTCGCGCTTGTCGGCCTCGTCGGCCGCGCGGGCGCGGGCGCGTTCGAGCACCGCGGGCGCGTCCTTCCGACGTACCACGACGACGCCGTCGTCGTCGGCGACGATCACGTCGCCCGGGCGGATGTACGCGCCGGCGCAGACGATCGGTACCTGGACGTTGGCCAGCGTCTCCTTCACGGTGCCCTGTGCGGAAACCGTCTTTGACCAGACCGGGAAGCCCATCTCGGTGAGCTCGGCGACGTCGCGTACGCCCGCGTCGATCACGAGGCCCCGGACGTCGTGCGCCATGTAGCTTGTCGCCAGGAGCTCGCCGAAGTAGCCGTCCTCGCAGGGGCTCGTCGGGGCCACGACCAGGAGGTCGCCGGGCTTGGCCTGCTCGACCGCGACGTGGATCATCCAGTTGTCGCCCGGCGCCACCTCGCAGGTGAGAGCGGTGCCGGCGATCCGAGCGGGACGGTAGATCGGGCGCAGGTACGGGGCCAACAGCCCGGTCCGGCCTTGGGCCTCGTGCACGGTGGCGACGCCGAGCTCGCCGAGCTCGTCGACGAGGTCGAGGTCGGTGCGCTTCACATTCTGGACGACAACCGGCAACTATCCCCCGATCCCGCCTCGGACGCCTCGAGCTCGCCCTCAGCGTAATTCAAGCCGTACATCTCCGAGCCCGCCCTAGTCCTGGTCAACGAGGACGTCCAGCAGCGCGACCCGCCCCGAGTCCATGGCCCCGAAAGCCCGTTCGAGCGCCTCGGGGAGCTCCTTCGCCGTCTCCACCCGCTCTCCGTGCGCGTGACAGGCTCGCGCCAGGGCGACCAGGTCCGGCGGCATGTCGAAGCGAGTCCCGATCGCCGTTCCGGCAGCGACCGAGTGACCGTCAGGAAACAGGTCGTAGACCGGTAACCGGCTGGCGCGGTAACCCCCGTTGTTCAGCACCACCACCAGGAACGGCAGCTCGAGCGCCGCCGCCATGGTGAGCGCAGAGGTCGGGACCGCGAAGAGGAAGCTTCCGTCCCCGCAGATGGAGACGACCCGCCGCAGCGGCGAGGCGAGCTTCACTCCCAGCGCGCCACCGAGGGCCCACCCGAGACCGGGGGCTCCGGCCCCATGGAGGGTGCCCGGCCGCGTGCGCACAAGGTGCTCGCGCACCACGCCCCGGTTCGTCACCGCTTCCTCCACGACAAGGTCCTCGGGCCTGAGCACCTCGTTGAGTCCGGCCATGACCTCCTCGGGGCTGAGCCCGGCGCGGATCGCAGACTGTCCCGCAGCGGGTTCCTGCTTGGGTATGGAGCGATCGGTGAACCAAGGCCCCTCTCGCCGGCGGGCCCTGCGCCGCTCGCACGCCTCCGCCAGCTCGGGTGCGTGCTCACCGGCACGCTCGACGGTGCCGAGCAACTGGGCGAGCGCGGTCTCGGCGTCTGCCTTCAAGCTGACGTCCACGGGAAAGCTCCACAGCGGCATGGACACCTTGGTCGGCTCGGGGTCGATTTGCAGGACACGGGCGCCCGCGCCGGGCTCGACCTGCATCGGCACCCACGGCACGTCGCAGTCGACGACGAGCACCAGGTCAGCGCCTTCGAGCGCCGCTTTCAATGCGCCGGCCGAGCGCACGCGCCACCGATGGTCCGTCGCGACGTTCAAGGATCTGCTCTCGCCGCCCTCGGCGACCCAGACCCCAGCCCGCTCCGCCAGCGCCGCGAGCGTGGCGAACCCCGCCGGACTGCGCCCGGCCCTCGAGGTGATGAGCACGGCGCGCTCGGAGCGCGCGAGCTCGGCGCCGAGTGCGCGCAGGGCCTGCGCGTCGAGCGCCGGCAGCGAGGGAACCGCGAAGCGCCCCACCCGTCCCGAGGCGAGGTCGGGCCGTTTCATGAGCACGTCGCGCGAGATCGTGAGATAGCACGGCCCGGCCGGGGCGCTCGTCGCCAGCTGCACGGCGCGCCCGACAGCCCGAGACAGCACACTCGGGTCCACGACCTCCAGCGCCCACTTCGTATAGCCGCGCACGATTCCGGGCTGGTCCGCCACGTCCTGCTGCCAGTGGATCGGATGCGAGCGGCCGCCGAGGGCGTCCTTGTCCTCGCCATAGGGGGTGCGACCGGCCATGATGACCACGCCGGCTCCGTCCCGGTAGGCGTTGTGCAACATGGCGCCGAGGTTCTGTGTCCCCGAGTCGACGTGGACGAAGACGCACTGAGGGCGCCCGGTCACCTGGAAATAGCCGTGAGCGGCCGCCAATGCGACGCTCTCGAAGGTCGACCCGACGATCGCAGGGATCGGCGCGCCGGCCTCGGCGAGCGCGAACGCCGCCTCCTGGATCGGCGCCGAGTCGGTCCCCGGATTCAGGAAGAGGTGCTCGACGCCGTACGCGCCGAGCAGGAGCAGGAGATGCTCGGCGGTCGTCGAGGGCGCCATGCTCCAGGCCCCCGACGCGCCGCCCTCGACTGCCGCGCCAGCCTTGTCCGTCTCCTGCATCCAAGCCTTTCGTGGGACCTGTTCGGTGCGGTGCGCCGGAGTTCTCCCCGGTTCCGGGGTGCTCCTCGTCGCCTTGTCGCCCGATCTCAGGGCTAGAGGTACAGCCGCTCGTTGATGGGCAGGCCTTTTTCCGCGCAGTAGCGCTCGTAGTGGTCGATGAACCAGAACACGTCGACCGTCTCGGTCACCCGATTGTCCTCGTCCAAGAATTCCAGGGGGCCGTTCAGCCAGAAGAACGTCTTCATGCCCTTCTCGGAGTACAGAGTGTGGGTGCGCCCCGGGCTCTCCCGTACGAAGTCTCCCGGACCCGCCACCCAGTCGTACTCCAGGTACTGCCAGCTGCCCTCGAGGGTGTAACCCGATACCGGACCGCGGTGCCGGTGCCGGCCGAGCATCCCGCCGGCGGCCACCCAGAGGACGTTGGACGCCGAGCTGCTGCGCACGTCGAAGGTCAAGTGCCGGATCCAGACGTTCTCGATGAACGGCACCCAGGGTGAGATCTCCTCCGACGCGCCGAGGTACCCCTCGGGCATCGCGTACTTGTCGCGCATCTCGTCGACCCTGGCCTCGGTCGTCAGGTAGTTCGCAGTTGCTTCTTGCAGTGTCACGTGCTTGCCTCCCTCTTCGTCGTGTTTCTCCGATTATCCAGAAACCCTGACCATCACCTTCATCGCCGCTTCCGGACGACGGCGGGAGAAGTCCAGTGCCTCGGCGGCGTCCTCGAGGGCGAACTCGGTGCGAAAGCAGGGCTCGAGGCGATCCCGGGCCCCGGACACCAGGCGGATCGCCTCCTCGACATCTGCCCGCTCGTGGCAGCTCGACCCGAGCATGTCGAACTCCTTGACGGTGAATTGCCCGATCGGAAGCGCCACCTGTTGGTCCGAGATCCCCAGCACCACCAACCGTCCCGCCGAGGCAACGAGGTCCACCGCGGTGCGGATCGCCGCCGGAACACCGGTCGCGTCGATCACCACCGGGGCTCCCTCCCCGTTCGTCCACTCCCGGACGCTCGACACGACGTCATCGGCCCCCGCGTCGAGTGTGAGCTCCGCGCCGAGCGCCTCGCCGAGCTGTCGCCGCGAAGCGATGGGCTCGGCGAGCAACACCCGCGCCCCGCGGGCCTGGGCGGCCAGGCTCACGGCCTGGCCGATGGGACCGCCGCCGAGCACGACCACCTGCTCTGCGTGCCTCACGGCGCCGCGCTGCACACCATGCACGGCCACCGCCATCGGCTCCACGAAGGCTCCCAGGGCTGCCGGGAGGTCGCCCACGGCGAAGATCTGGTCGATCGGCACGCGTACGAGCTCCGCCAGGGCGCCGTCGGTGTGGATACCGATGAGATCGAGGTCGTCGCATACGCTTCGCCGGCCGATGCGGCACGGGTAGCAGCGGCCGCAGGACGCCAGGGGCCAAGCCGTCACCCGAGCACCGATCTCGACGCGGCCCGCCGCCTCGTCGCCGACCGATTGCACGGTCCCCGAGAACTCGTGGCCCTGGATGCGAGGGTAGAGCGAAGGCCCTTTGGGGGTGATGTCGAGGTGTCCCGAGAAGAAGTGGATGTCCGATCCGCACAGGCCGACCAGCTCGGGACGCACGATCACGTCGCTCGGCCCGAGCACCGGCTCGTCCACCGAGCTCAGGCTCATCTCGTTCGGTGCCAGGGTGACCACGGCTCGCACGGCTCAGGCCCTCTCTCGCATCGGCTCAGGATCCGCGCGGGTCATGGGCCCCGGGAGCGGCCGCGGCCGCGCCAGAACCACCGCTGCTGGCCAGCAGGTACGCCGAATGGAGCAGCGCAGGGTTTTCCACCAGCTCGGTCGCGAGCCCCGAATACCGCAACTGGCCCCCCTCCATGACATAGGCGCGACGGGCGAGCCCGAGGGCAATGGCGGCGAACTGCTCGATGAGCAGGACGCCGATGCCCGACTCGGCCATGGTCCGGATCACGGGGATGAGGCGGCGGATGACGACCGGCGCGAGCCCGAGCGACAGCTCGTCGATGAACACGAAGCGCGGCTCGGAGACGAGCGCCTGCGCCAGCACGACCATCTGCTGCTCACCGCCGGAGAGGGCGCGTGCGGGTACCTTCAGGCACTTCTTGAGCGCCGGGAACAGCTCCAGCGCGCGCTCGCGCCCGGCGCGCGCCTGCTCGCGGGACAGCGCGTAGGTCGCCACACGGATGTTGTCGTCGACCGTGAGCTCGGACAGGAGCCGCCGACCCTCCGGGACCACCGCCACGCCGGCTCGTCGGACCCGCTCCGGACGGGACCCGGCAAGGTCGCGACCGTCGAGGAGCACGGAGCCGGACTCGGGCCGTAGCACACCGGCCACTGCCAGCACCAGGCTCGATTTGCCAGCTCCGTTCGGGCCCAACAGCGCGGTGACCTCACCCGCGGTGATGTCGATCGAGACATTCCGAACGACGGTGCGACCGCCCCGGAGCACGTTGAGTCCCTGCAGACTGAGGACATCGCCCGAGGGCGGCTCTCCCGTGGCGGCGGTCGCCTCGGCGGATGCGACGACGACGCCGCTCCGCCCGCCGGGTTCGCTCGCCTCGAGCTCGCTCACGCCACCTCCTCGGTCCCAAGGTAGGCGTCGATCACGCGCTTGTCTCGTAGCACCTCGGCCGTCGGGCCCAACGCGATCTGCTTGCCGAAGTCGAGCACCGCCGTCACGCCGCAGACGTGGGAGACCAGGCCCATGTCGTGGTCCACCAGGATGACCAAGGCGCCGGTGTGCTCCGGGATCTGGCGGATCACCGAGCTCAGGTGCTCGGTCTCGTCGTCGGGGAGCCCTGCGGCCGGCTCGTCCAGGAGCACGAGACGCGGCTTGCCGACCACCGTCCGGGCGACCTCCACCAGCCGCCGATCGCGGGCGCCGAGGCTTCCCACCTTGGCCGACGGGTCCGCCGCGAGACCGACGAACGAGATGGACTCCAGCACCTCCCTGCGGCGAGAGGCGCTCGGGAGCTTCGAGTGCTCGTGGACCATCGCCACGTTTTCGAACACCGACAGCTCCTCGATCGCCTGCTCGGTCTGGAAGGTCCGCCGCAGGCCCCACCGCGCCCGCCGGAAACTCGCCATCGCCAGCAGGTCCTCCCCGAAGGCGTGCACGCCGCCCGCCGACGGCGTCACGAAGCCGCTCAGCACGTTGAAGAAGGTGGTCTTGCCCGCTCCGTTCGGTCCGATCAGGCCGCAGACGCCTTGCTCGAAGCGAAGATCGACGCCGTCGAGGGAAACGACCCCGCCGAAACGCACGGTGAGGTTCGAGACCTCGATCACGTGGTGCCCGTCCGCGAGGGTGCGGCGCGACGGGTCGCGCCGCTCAGCAGTCGCCCGAGCCGGCGCAGGTCCTTCGGCACCTGGTCGGCCAGCCCGCGCGGCGCGGTGGTGAGCACCTGCAGGACCCCGACGCCGAACAGGATGGTGATCCAGTCACTCGACACCCCCCAGTTCTGAAACAACGCCGGCAAGAGCTGCAACAGGAGGCCCGCCACGATCGCGCCCCACAGACTGAAGGCCCCGGCCACGAGCACCACGGCCAGCAACGTGATCGAATTCTGGATCGGGAAGTCGATCGAGTACAGGAAGTGGGCGCTTCCTGCAAGCAGCCCGCCCGCCACACCGGTGACGAACGAGGCCAGCGCCCACGCCCAGAGCTTGTAGCGCGTGGTGTTGATCCCCGCCGCGAGCGCGGCCGGCTCGCTCTGGCGGATCGCCGCCCACGCCCGCCCGGGTCGGGTCCGCACGTGCCACAGCACGAGCAGGAACATGAGCGCCGCCACCACCACCGCGTAGCGGTAGTAGGCGGCGTCACTCCCCGCGAGCGAGGGACGGCGGATCGGCGGGATGTGAATGAGGTTCCCGTTGTAGCCGAGGAAGCCGTGGCCGCCGTTCGGGAAGTTGACGGTGCTGAGGACGACGGTGATCGCGCCCGCCAGCATGAGGGTGATCAGCGCCAGGTACAACCCGCTCAGGCGCAGCGCCGGCAGTCCGATCACCGTCCCGAGCACCATCGTGATCGCGCCCGCCGCCAGCAGCACCACCGGGAACGGCAACGACGTGGCGAACAGCAGGCGGGCGGCGGTCCAGGCGCCGAGAGCCAGCACCGCCGCCTGGCCGAGCGAGTACAGGCCCACCCGCCCGACCAGCACCCCGAGGCCGAGGGCGACGATCGAGTAGATCGCCACCTGCGTCATGGCGTCGACGTAGTACAGGCTGAGGATCACCGGCACCGCGAACAGCGCGAAAGCCAACACGGCCGTGACCGCCGCGACCCTTACCCAGGTCTCGGGGCGCACCCGGCTGATCGCGAACACCGGCCCCCGGGCAGCGCCCTCGCTCGAAGGGCGAAGAGCCTGCCCCGCATCCCTCGCCTCCTCGACGCCGGCGACTTGCCCGGCGCCCGGCGCCTGTCCGCCGTGCCCACCTTCTCCGATGCCCACGAGCTCAGGCTCCCCGCGAGACGGTGATCTCACGCCGGCGGAACATGACGACCAGCAGGGCGACCCCGGCGAGCACGAACGGCGTCATGTCCGCGTAGTTGGTGAGCGAGTTGATCGGGACCAGCATCGACTCGACGACCCCGATGACGATCCCCGCCACCAGCGTCACCGCGATGGACCGGAGGCGGGCGATCACCGCCGCCGCCAGAGACGAGATCACGAGCCAGGTGAGGGTCGTGGCGTCGAGCGCCACCAGGTCGGCAAGCAGCAACCCTGCAAGGCCGGAGAGTACGCCGCAGCCGAGCCATGCGGCGGCCTCCACACGGCGTACCGGGACGCCCAGCGTCGCGGTGATCTGGCGGTCGTTGGCCACCGCCCGCATGGCCGTCCCGAGCTTGGTGTAGCGCAGCCAGGCGCCGGTGACGACGGTGATCACGACGCCGAGCGCGAGCGCGATCACCTGAGTCCAATTGATCTGTATCTGGCTGACGGTGAACGTCGAGCTGTCGGTCGCGAGCGTGAGCGAGCGGACAGCGCCGCCGTTCGAGGTCCAGAGCAGGTCCATCGCCCCGAGCAGGATCAGCGCCAGCCCGAGCGTTGCCGCCGCCTTCACCAACGGGTCGCGCGCGGCCAGCGGCGGCCCGAAGACGACCCCGTAGACGAGCGTCAAGACGGCGCTGAACGCCACGCAGACGACGTAGGCGAGCCACTCGTTGATCCCCCCGTTGATCAGCTGCCACGCGATGAGGGCACCCATGGCGCCGATCGCTCCGAACGCAAGGTTCAGTACACCCGTGGCGCGATACAGGACGATCATGCCGACGCCCGAAAGGGCATACACCCCTCCGAGCGCCAGCCCGACGACGAGGAACGGCTGAAAGTCCTGCCAGCTAGGCATCGGGTTCCGGTGCTACCCGCCCCGGCTCGCTCGATCCTTCTACTGCGCCACTAGTAACCGTGGCCGGAGCCGTACGGAGCCGTTCCCGCTTGGGTCCGGTAGTGGGCCATGAGCGGGTCGAACCCCGAGATCTTCTGACAGCCTTGCGCCAGCACCATCTTGCCGTTCTTCGGCGTGACCGTGAAGTCGGCGTTGTTGGGGATGTGCGTCTTGTAGTGGCCGTACTTCCAGACCTGGCAGAGCATGCCGGTCTTGAAGTTCGTGCCCACGAAGGCGGCGTTGACACTGTGGATGGTGTAGGCACCCTTGACCGTGTTCAGCGCGTGGACGGCAGTCTCGGCCTCGGTGAATCCCATCTCGCTGAAGGCGCCGATGCCACCGGAGACCGCTGCGCCGTACTTCTTCAAGATCGCCTTGTACAGCTGCATCGTCTTGGTGTTGAACGCGTCAGGCGGGAGGAGCTCTGCGTTGACGAACAGCTTGCCGTTCCACGCCGACCCGAGCGACTTGGCCAGGAAGTCGGTGTTGCACGGCGTCGAGCAGGCCCAGTACTTGACCCGGTTGATCAGCCCCAGCTTCTGCACGGCCTGCAGGATCACGAGTGCGTCGGGCGGCGTGAAGTTCAGCACCACGGCCCCGTTCGGACCGGCGGCGTCGACCTCCTTGAGCGCCACGGAGTCGGCGTCCTGAATGGGCACGTTCTCGGTCAGCTGGGACAAGGGGATTCTGTCCTTCTTGGTGATCGCCACGATCCCGCCGACGTTGTAGCCGGTGCCCGGCACGTTCGACTGGTCGAATGCGATCTTCTTGGCTCCCTTGGCGATCACGTACTGGGCCGCACCGTCGGAGCTGAACCGCGGGCCCATGTTGACCGCGGCGCTGTTCGCGCTCCCGTAGCACTCCGACGCGATACCCGAGTCGATGATGAACATACCGAGCGACTTCCAGTAGGCGTTGTCCACCGAGCACTCGATGATGCTCGTGTTGCCGACGATGCCGACCACGTGGTCGGTCTGCACCAGCTGCTTGGCGTCCGCCGCGATCTGCGTCGGGTTCGTCTGCTCGGTCTCGATGTAGTACTTGATCCGATGGCCCTTGACGCCGCCGTTGGCGTTGACGCAGTTGAAGTAGGCCTCGGCCATGTTGGGGATGTCGGTGAAGCTCGTGCCGGCCTGGTCGGTGACGATCACACCGAGTCTGATGGGCGAGCCCGTGGCTGCAACGCCGGCCTTCGGCCCGCAGCTCGAGGTGCTGATCGCCGGGGCCCTCCGCGTCGCGGTGGCGCTCGGGCTGGAGCCGAAGCTCCCCCAGGCGGCGAACACCATGCAGGCCACCACCAGCGCGATCGGGCCGACGGCCCCCCGGAACACTCGCTTAGTTGTCATCTTCCCCCTCCTGTGTACGCAGCGCCGAACGACGCGCATGTTTCCACCGCCCCCAAGCGATTTCTTAGCTGACAACAGGTTTAGCGCACATTTGTTCATTTTTGCAACGTCGACACAAAATCGTAACAATTGGTCGGCGATTCGTCCGGGACCTCCGGGACGACGATGGCGCACCCCTGTCACCCCTCGTGCCAGATCAGCTAGGTGTCGCCGCCCGATGCCATGCGGCTGTTGGCGAACGCGACGAAGGACTCGAGCGAGCGGGGGTCGGCGAGGGCGTCCACGCTCGCGACGTCCGCCGGCGCGGCACCCTGGAGGATGCGCTTCACCGGCACCTCGAGCTTCTTTCCCGTCAAGGTATGCGGGATGACCGGCACGGCCACGATCGAGTCGGGGACGTGGCGGGGGGAGAGCTCCTCGAAGAGGCGTTTCGCGAGCCGGCGACGGAGAGCGTCGTCGACCGTGACGCCTTCGGTCGGCACCACGAACAGCAAGAGCTCACCGGGGCCACCGTCCGGGTCCTCGAGGTGCACGACGAGGGCGTCGGCGATCTCGGCGAAGTTGGAGACCACCTCGTAGAACTCCCCCGTGCCGAGCCGAACGCCCCCGCGATTGAGCGTGGCGTCGGAGCGGCCGGTGACCACGGCGCTGCCGCGGGCGCTGAAGCGGACCCAGTCGCCCTGCCGCCAGATCCCGGGGTAGTGCCCGAAGTAGGCGGACCGGTACCGGCTGCCGTCGGCGTCCCCCCACAAGCCGACCGGCATCGACGGAAGCGGCGCGGTGATGACCAGCTCCCCGAGCTCGTCGACGACGGGATGCCCGGATAGGTCGTAGGCGTAGGCGGCGACGCCCAGGCAGCGACCGGACATCTCGCCCGCCCACACCGGCAGGAGGGGGTTGCCCTGCACGATGCCCGAGCACAGGTCCGTCCCCCCGCTGCCGACGTTGAGCCGGCACTCGGGCCCGAGCTCGTCACAGGCGTAGGCGAAGCCCTCGAGCGGGAGTGGGGAGCCGGCGCAGCCGAGCTGGCGCAGCTGCAGCTCGAATTCCCGCCCCGGTCGAATCCCGGCGCGTCGGCACGCCATCAGGTAGCCGGGGCTCACGCCGAAGAACGTCGCCCCGGTCTCCTCGACGAGGCGCCACTGCCACCGCAGATCGGGATAGACAGGATTGCCGTCGACGAGCACGATCGAGGTGCCCCGCAGCAGCGCAGAGACGAGGGCGTTCCACATCATCCAAGCAGTGGTCGTGAACCACATCATCCGGTCGCCCGGCCGGAGGTCCCAGCTCAGTCCGTGGTTCTTGAGGTGCTCGACGAGGATCCCGCCGTGCGAGTGCACGATCGCCTTGGGCAGCCCGGTGGTGCCCGAGGAGTACAGGACGAAGAGCGGGTGGTCGAACGGCACCGCGTCCAGGGTCAACGGCGCCTCCTCGGCGACCAGGTCGTCCCAGGAGACTGCCCCCTCCACCGCCGCACCGAGGTAGGGGACGTGCACGAGATGGAGCACCGAGGGGAGCCCCGCGCGGATCTCGGCAAGCTGAGCGCGCCGGTCGACGTCGCGGTCTCCGTAGCGGTAGCCGTCAACCGCCAGCAGCACGGTGGGCGAGATCTGCGCGAAGCGGTCGACGACGCTGCGCGGGCCGAACTCGGGTGCGCAGCTGGACCAGGTCGCGCCGAGGCTGGCGGTGGCGAGGAACGCGACGACGGTCTCGGGGATGTTCGGCAGATAGCCGGCCACCCGGTCACCGGGCCGCACGCCGAGTCGCTGCAGGCCGGCACGCGCCCGCGCCACCAGGTCGCGCAGCTCGCCGAGGGTGAGGCGGCGCGGTTCGCGCGTCTGGGAGTAGGCGAGGACGGCGACGTCGCCGTCCTGGGCGCTGTCGTCGCCGACGCCGAGCGCGTGGCGGACGTAGTTGAGCCGCGCGCCGGCGAACCAACCGGTGCCGGGCATCGTCGGCTCCTCGGGCAGGACGCGCTCGTAAGGGGTGTCGGCCCGGATGGCGAAGTAGTCCCACAGAGAACCCCAGAAGCCGACCTGATCGGTTACCGACCAACCCCACAGCTCGTCGTAGCCGCCGAACGAGCGCCCACGACCTTCGAGCCAACACAGGTAGCGCGCCAGCTCAGAGTTGGTACGACCGTCGACGGTCGGCTCCTGCAGCAGGTCACCGAATTGCAAGTTCATCGCGGCCTCCTCGAGATCGGCCACGAGCGGGCTTCCATTCAGTCGTAGAGGATCAGGCCGCGGATGTTCTTCCCATCGCGCAGGTCCTGGTAGCCCTGGTTGACGTCCTCCAGCTTGTAGGTGCGCGTGACCAGCTCGTCCAGCTTGAGGAGGCCCTCCTGGTAGAGGCCGAGGAGCTTGGGAATGTCGGCGCGGGGGTTGGCCGAGCCGAAGATCGAGCCGCGCAGCTGCTTTTGAAACAGCGTCATGAGGTGCAGGTTCAGCTTGACGTCCATCTGCTGGATCGGCGCGATCGCGGTCACTACCGCCCATCCGTTCTTGGACAACAGGTCCATGGTCGGAGCGATCAGGTCCCCGCTCGCGACACCGACGGTGAGGATCGCTTTGTCGGCCATCTGCCCCCACGTGATCTCGGCGACGAGGGCAGTCGCGGCTTCCAGGTCCGGCGCGGTGTGGGTGGCACCGAACAGCTTCGCCTGCTCGCGCTTGAACTCCACCGGGTCCACCGCGATGATGCGCTTCGCGCCGGCCAGCCTTGCGCCCTGCACGGCGTTGATCCCGACGCCGCCAATTCCCACCACGACCACCGTGTCGCCCGGCTGCACCTCCGCGGCGTAGACGGCCGAGCCCCAGCCGGTGGTCACCCCGCAACCGACCAGGGCAGCGAGCTCGAGCGGGATGGAGTCGTCGATCTTGACGACGGACGACTCGTGGACCACCGTCTCGGGGCAGAAGGTCCCGAGCAGGCACATGGTCCCGAGCCCCGTGCCGTTCGAGGAGAAACGGTGCAGCCCGTCGGCGATGGGCACCCCGGCCAAGAGGTGCATGCCGAGGTCGCAAAGGTTCTGGTGCCCACTCGAGCACCACCGGCACCGTCCGCAGGCGGGGAGGAAGCTCAGCACCACGTGGTCACCCGGCGCCACGCTCGTCACACCCGGCCCCACCGCCTCCACCACGCCGGCGCCCTCGTGGCCGCCCACCACCGGCAGCGTGATCGGGATGTCGCCGGTGACGAGATGGTCGTCCGAGTGGCAGAGCCCCGAGGCCGCCAGTTTGACCTTGACCTCGCCGGCCACGGGATCCGCGAGGTCAACCTCTTCCACGCTCCAGGCATCGCCCACGTTCCAAAGCACAGCCGCTTGTGTCTTCACGGCCCCTCCCCTCGGTAGTTGTCCGTCGATGACGAGCACGGTCCCGTACGACCGGGTCGCCCCCCGCAGCGCGCTGCCGGGCGCCGACCGATGGCGAAGCTACCACCGCCGTCAAGGGTCAACCAGGCGTTTGACTCCGCGAAAGCCGCTACCCCTCGGCCGGCTCCGGCGCCCGCATCTGGGTTGTCCGAGCTCGCAGGCGAAGCCGGAGCCCGGGCTTGTCAACGGCCAGCTCGGCCAACGCCGGGCGCCCGGCGAGCTCCTCCAACAGCACCAGCAGCGGCTGCAACACCGGGTTGTAGTGACGGCCGGCCGGACCCGCCCGCAGCATCGCGTCGACCTGCTCGGCGGGCATCGACGCCCGCAGAACCAGCTCCTCGTCGCTCACGCCGGGAAAGCGCCGGCGAAGCTCCGCCGGCGAGGGTGCCGCCGGCTCCGCCGCCAGCTCCTTCGCCCGCGGCCGGCCGAGGATCCTGTCCTTCACCTCGGCGTCGACCGGCGCGGTGGGCCGGCCGAATCGTCCCAGGACGTAGCGGATCAGCTCGTCGGGCACGTTGGCGTAGCGCTCCTTGCCGATCACGTTGTAGAGCGCCTGCGCGCAGACCATCTGCGGGAACGGCGTGACCATGATCGGGTAGCCCACCTCGGCCCTCACTCTCGGAACCTCGGACATCAAGTCCTCGAACCGGTCCTCGAGCCCGAGCTCGCGCAGCTGACGCCGCGTGGTCGTGAGCACGCCTCCCGCCACCTGATGGCGCAGGAACGCCGCGTCGTACTCCTGCGGTGAGCCCGCGGGCAACGACTCGGCGCCGGCGAGCGCCCGGAAGAATTCGGTCGCGAGCGCCAGCGCGCGGTCGTCGACGTCCACGCGGTGACCGAGTTCGCGCAGGTTCGCCACGAGCCGCTGCGCGTCGGGGAGCGAGGAGCCGTTGGCGAGCGGCCCACAGGCGACATGGATCGCGTCGACCCCGAGCTCAGCTGCGTGGAGGGAGGTGATCGGGGACAGGCCGATCGTGCAGTGCGAGTGCAGCTCGAGGGGCTTGTCGCCGAGGCGGGCGCGCACCGCCGGGATCAGGGCGCCGGCCCGCTCGGGGCTGAGCAGGCCGGTGGGGTCCTTGAGGTACGCCCGGTCGATGTCGGGGCAGTCGCGCACCATCTGCGCAACGGATGCGTAGAACTCGTCGTCGTGCACCGGGCTCAGCGTGAACGTCAGGGCGGCGACGATCTCGCCGGCGCCGGCGCCGCGCAGCATGCGCGCCGAAACCCGCATGGCGTCGAGGTCGTGCATGGGATCGAGCACGATGAAGCGCGAGATGCCGTGGCGCACGAGGAGGTCGTAGACCAGCTGCATGAGCTCGGGGTGCGCCTCCTCCCAGGAGATGAAACGAAACCCGGTCCCGATGAACTGCAGCGCCGTGCCCGCTGCGGCGTCGCGGGTGAGGCGGATGCGCTCCCAGGGGTCCTCCAAGTGGGTGCGGACGGCCACCCCCATGTGCGTGCTCGAGGTGAAGTCCAGCGCCCGGAAGCCGACCCGGTCGAGTAGGGGGGCGACCTGCACGATGTGCCTCGTGGTCAGCCCGGTAGCCCCCCACAGGCTCTGGTTCCCGTCTCGCAGGGAGACGTCGACGAGCTGCACCTCAGCCATGGCTCAACTCACCCTGCCCGGCTGGCGGCGTGCTCGCGCGACGCGAGCCAGCGGGTGAGCCAGCCGGTGTCGACGCCGCCGGCCGTGAACTCGGAGCTCGCGATGATGTCCTGGTGCAGCGACACGGTGGTGGGGATGCCTTCGATTCGGCACCGGCCGAGCGCCTCTGTCATCCGGCGCAGTGCCGCGTCCCGGTCCGGGCCGGCAGCGATGAGCTTTGCCACGAGCGAGTCGTAGAAGGGCGGCACGATCGCGCCGGCCTGCAGCGCGGTGTCCACCCGGATCCCGGCGCCGGCGGGGAAGACCGCGTGCCGCACGGTGCCAGGTCCGGGCTCGAAGTCGCGCTCAGGGTCCTCGGCATTGATCCGGCACTCGATGGCGTGCCCGGCGATGGCGACGTCCTGCTGGCGAAGGCGCAACGGGCGACCCTCTGCCACCGCGAGCTGCTCTGCCACCAGGTCCAGCCCGGTGACGGCCTCGGTCACCGGGTGCTCGACCTGGATACGGGGGTTCACCTCCAGGAAGTAGAACGCATCGCGAGAAGAGTCGACGAGGAACTCCACGGTTCCGAGACTCCGATAACCCAGCTGACGGGCGAGCCGCACGGCGGCCGCATGCAGTTCGCGTCGCAGGCGGTCGGGCAAGCCGGGGGCCGGCGCCTCCTCGACCAGCTTCTGGTAGCGGCGCTGCACCGAGCAGTCCCGGTCGCCGAGGTGGATGACCTCTGTGCCGTCGCCGAGCAGCTGAACCTCGATGTGACGGGCGCCATCGACGTAACGCTCCAGGTAGACCCGGGGATCTCCGAACGCGCCTCGTGCTTCGGCCATGGAGTCCTGCAACGTCCGGGCGAGCGCGCGGGGCTCGGACAGCTGCCTCATCCCGCGCCCGCCGCCACCACCGACCGCCTTGACGAGCAGCGGCGGTCCGATCTCGGCGAGCAGGTGCTCGGCGTCGGCGAGCGTGGTGACCTCGCCACCAGGAAGCAGCGGCAGCCCCGCCTCGAGCGCCTCGGCTCGCGCCTGGAGCTTGTCGCCGACGGCGCGCAGCTGGGCAGGCGTCGGGCCCACGAAGACCAGGCCCGCCTGTGCGCAGGCCTCTGCCAAGGCCGGGCTCTCGGATAGGAAGCCGTAGCCGGGATGCACGGCGTCGGCGCCCGCCGCCCCTGCGGCCGCCATCACGGCGTCTACCGACAGGTAGCTGGCCTGGGACGGGGCCGGACCGAGGCGCACCACGCGGTCGGCCATGCGGGCCGGGGGCGAGTCGAGGTCCGCGTCCGATGCGGCCAACACCGACTCGATTCCCACCCGCTGGCAGGTGCGGAGCAACCGGACGGCGATCTCGCCCCGGTTGGCGATGAGCAGGCGGCGGATGATCACGCCGGGTCCGGCTGTACCCACATGAGCACCGTCTCCTGCTCGGCGGTCTCGCCATTGCCGAGGCAGATCTCCGCCACCGTTCCGTCCGCGCCGGCGAAGATCGCGTTCATGAGCTTCATGGTCTCCAAGATGCATACGACCGTGTCGGGTTCGACGCGGTCGCCGACCTCCACGAACGGGGCGGCCCCGGGCCTGGGTGCGCGGTAGAAGGCGCCTGGGAGCGGGGCGACGATGGCGTACAAGCCCTCGAAGCTCTCAGGTCGCTGCAGCTCACCGACGCCGGCCGGGGCGGCGCGGTTCACCGCTACCGACCCGCGGCCCTCCTCCGCCGCGGCCTCCGCGGCACGCGCCTCAGGGCCTGGTCGGGCCTGCGCCTCGGGCTCGGCGCGAACTTCGTGCTCCTGAGTCCAGCCTCCGGCCTCCCGGCGGAGCGTGAGCACGAACCGCCCGGTGTCGATGTGCAGCTCCTCGTAGCTCGAGGAGTCGAGCACCGACAGGATGTCGTCGACGTCTTCAGGAGAGAGGTTCACCGACCGCCGAGCACCTCGATGACGTGATCGAACGCCCTCGGCTTGGCGGTGGCGATCGCGCCGGCGTCCTGCCGGGACCAAGCCGTCTCCGGCCGGCTCTGGAGAAGGAACAGGTGCTCGCGCGGCGGGGGACCGTTTGCGATCGCCCATTCGACGTCCTGCGCTCTGCCGTAGTGGCCCTCCACCGCCCGCGCGAGGTCGAGCAGCCGGCCGAGCTCTTCGTCGCTCAAGCTCGGCGCCTCCTGTAACCCGGCAGGCACCTCCTCGTCGACGACGCCGTCGCGGGCCGAGTTGGGCACGTGCCGGCGGTGCTTGACCGACAACTGCCGTCGCACGATCTCACCGGTGACCTTGCTCACGAGGAACGAGTCGGGCGTCACCTCACCGCTCACGACCGCCGAGCCGAGTCCCCAGGCGGACTCTACGGCCACCAGTGAGCGGTCACCGCTGCTCGGGGACCTCGTGAACATCACCCCGGAACTGCGGGCGTCCACCATGCGCTGGACCACGACGGCCATCGCCGCCGCGCCCTCGGGAATGGCCAGCTGGCGGCGATAGCACACCGACTCGACCGAGTACAGGCTCGCCCAGCAGGCGCGCACCTTGGAGAGCACAGCGTCCGCCCCCCGGACCCACAAGAACGTGTCCTGGACTCCGGCGAAGCTGGCATCGAGGCTGTCCTCGCCGGTGGCGCTGGAGCGCACCGCCACCCCGGTGTCCTGCTCGGTCCCCTCGCCGACGAGGGCGTGGTAGCCCGCCACGACCTCGTCGCGCAGCGCTGCCGGCAACGGGGTCTCCTCGATACGGCGGCGGATCGGGGCGGTGACGGCTTCAACGGCCTCATGGTCTTCGGCGGAGAGTCCGGCGACCCGCTCGGCGATCGAGCCCGCTCGGTCGAACTGTGCCGCCACGAGGCGGAAGGCGTTCGTGGTGACCACGAAGCCGCGCGGGATCGGCAGACCGGGCGTCACCAGCTCACCGAGGCTGGCGCCCTTGCCACCGACAAGGTAGGTGTCGAGCTGGCCGACGTCTTCGAGCGAGGCCACGAGGCTCACCAGGGGAGACTCCTCGGGGCTTGCCTCACGACAGAATCGTAACCACTCCCTCGTTGCCGTCGACCCGCAACCGGTCCCCGGTCTTGATGCGCTGAGTGGCGGTTCCGGTCCCGACGACGGCGGGCATGCCGTACTCACGGGCGACGATGGCCGCGTGCGACATGATCCCGCCGATGTCCGACACCGCTGCGCCGATCTTGCCGAACACCGGCCCCCAGCTCGGCGCGGTCACCGGGCAGACCAGGATCTCCCCGGCCTCTATCTGTCCGATGTCGTTCACGCTCATCAGCACGCGCGCCGTGCCTTCGACCACTCCCGGTGAAGCGGCGAAGCCTCTTACCTCACCCTCGGAGGACTCGGGGGACTGCGCCCAGCTCTTGATGGTCTCGGCGGTGATGCCCCAGAGCATCTTGACTGCGGGATCGTTGAGCGCTTCGGGCTCCGGACCGAGCGCGGGGGGGGCGGACCAAGTGGAGAGCACCTCCAGCATGCGCTTGCGCTCGGCGACGAGGGGCTTCAAGTGGCCGGCCCCGACCGGTGGGGCGCCGGCGGCCCAGGCCAGCATGACGTCGGCGAGCGCCTGGTCGACCTCGTAATGCTGGAGCTGGAAGACGTCCTCGACGTCGTCGAGGACACCGAAACGCTGCAGTAATCCACCGAACTCACGGATCTTCGCGAAGAACTGGGTGGTGAACCAGTGCTCGCAGTAGAACTTGTGGTCCTCGACGTAGGGGAACACCAACCTGCAGAGACCCAACATCTGGTCGAAGGCCGCACGCTCGTCGTCACTGGAGAGCAGGGCGCGATAGCGCTGCGCCACCTGCTCTCGTTCCTCCTGCAGCTGGGCGGTCGGCCGCCGGAGATCCTCGCCGTCGCGGACGCGCTGGACATAACCGGTGAGAGCGGCGAACGGCACCGCCGGGTTGTCCAGCCAGCTGCGGTGGTGGTGGTAGAAGCCGTCCCCGGTGGAAACGTAGAACCAAGGGATGGAGCTGGCCTGGTACTCGGCCGCCCACTTCTTTCCGCCCTCGCCCCGCTCCTCGAGCGTCGCGAACACCTCCGCGGGGTTCGCGTCCTCCGGGAACAAATCGTCCACGCCCAGGTCCACCGCCAGCTTGGCCAGACGCTTCAGCTCCTCGTCGGGCCGGTACATGATCACGTCGATCCCGGCGACCATGCGGGCGACGGCTTGGTCGGGGATCTCGGGGAAGGCTTTATGGAGGAACTCGAAGAACACGACGTAGGCGCCGTAGCCGAGCATCAGGAACTCGGTGTGGTAGTGCCACATTTTCGAGAACAGGTCGATGCAGCGGTGGTAGCGCTCGCGCACGAGGTGATTGGAGGCGAAGCCGCGGGCCTCGGTCACCACCTGTTCGTCGTCGACCTCACCGAGCTCCGGGACCTCGATCTCCTCCAACTCGCCGATGAGGTCGCGGATCCGTTCCTTCCACCCGGCGTAGAGCTCGTCCCAGTTCGCGTAGTAGTGACCGGCGCGTCGTTGGAATAGCTCCAGCCGCCGCTGGATCTCCTCGGGGTCGGAAACCGGGTTGGCCGTGATGTAGACGCGCCCGTTCACGATGCGGTGCTCGATCCCGAGGGTGGTGGGGAACACGAAGACCCGAGCGGTGTTCGCCCCGATCGCCGTATAAGGGATCTCTGAGGTGATCGCGTCGAAGGCGGGAACGGGCTCGGGGAAATGCATCGAGTTGTAGAACCAGAACCGCTGGTCGTCCTCGGGCCGGAACCTCGTGAAGTAGGGGTACATCGAGGCCCAGCCTTCGGCACCCGGGACGTCGGTGATCTCCGACGGCAGCGGGAAGGGGCCCCGCGTCTGCTCCGAAGGCACGACAACTCCTCTCTCACCGGCGGGTAGCGGCCACGCACCCGTCAACGCGCGCTCGTCCCACAGAGAAGGTGGCGACTCGCCTCGCGCGTCGCGGCCTCGCGGACTTCATCCCCCGGCAGCCTGTAATCCAGAACCGATCCGTAGCCTTGCACAACGTCGAGACAATGGCGAGGTGCGCTCAGATGCGCGGGCTCGTAGACTCGATCCCACTCTCATGATCAGCCTGGAGAGGATCGCAGACCACGCACGCAGGGGGCCAGCGTGATCGAGGACGGGCCAAGCCTGCCAGCCGAAGTCGCCGACCGTCTCGCGATTCGTGCGCTGGTCGAGGACTGGGCGGTCCACCGTGACGCGGCCGACTGGGAGCGGTTCCGGCGGGTGTGGCACCAGCCGGGCCGGATGAACGCGACGTGGTTCCAGGGTACGGCGGACGAGTTCATCGCGGTGAGCCGCGAGGCGTTCGAGCGCGGCGTGAGCATCCTGCACTTCCTCGGCGGCACCTCCATCGACCTTTCCGACGACCGTGCCGTCGCGCAAACGAAGATGACGATCTCGCAGCGCGCCTTGGTCGACGGCGTGGAGTGCGACGTTGTCTGCACCGGTCGCTTCTACGATTTCCTCGCACGCCTCGACGGGCGATGGGGGCTCGTGGAGCGCCAACCGATCTACGAGAAGGACCGGATCGATCCCGTCGACCCGGCCGAGACGCTCCGGCTCGACCTCCAGCTGCTCGAGCGCTTCCCGCTCGGCTACCGCCATCTCGCCTACCTCCAGACCCGCATCGGGTACTCGGTCAAGCGCGACATGCCCGGGCTCGTCGGAGATGAGGTCGAAGCGCTCTACGGGCGGGGGGCTGACTGGCTGGCGGGGCGGGTGGCTGAGCTCTCTTCGGAGGTGTAGGTGAAGGCCGCCCTGCTGCGTGAGTACCACCGTCCCCTCGAGCTCACCGAGCTCCCGGTCCCGGAGCCCCTACGGCCGGTCGACGTGCTCGTCCGCGTCGGCGGTGCCGGAGTCTGCGCCACCGACCTGCACGCGATCGACGGCCTCATGGCGCCCGCGGGTGTCGAGCTCCCCCGTGTGCTCGGCCACGAGAACGCCGGCTGGGTGGAGGCGATGGGCGACGAGGTGTCGACATTTCAGGTCGGTGATCCGGTCATCGTCTATCCCGCCTACAGCTGCGGGCTGTGCCTGGCCTGCCGGCGGGGCAACGACATGCGTTGCGTGCGTAGCGAGTTCACCGGGCTCTCGCGCGACGGTGGATTTGCCGAGTACCTGCTCACCACAGAGCGGTCGCTCATCAAGCTCGCCCCTGGTCTCGACCCCGCCGAGGTCGCGCCCCACGCCGACGCGGGTCTCACCGCCTACCACGCCGTGCGCCGCGTCGCGCACCTCGCCCGCCCTGGCTCGACGTCGGTCGTGATCGGTGTCGGCGGGGTCGGACACATCGCGCTCCAGCTGCTGCGGTCGCTCGGCTCGGGCTCGGTCGTCGCGGTGGACACCGACGAGCGTCGGCGACGGCTCGCCTCGGAGCTCGGGGCCGACCACGTCGTCGACTCCGCGCGAGCTGTCGAAGCGGTTCGCGACCTCACCGGCGGCCGTGGCGCGGACCTCGTGATCGACTTCGTCGGCTCGGACTCGACGCATACCGACTCGATGCGTGCGCTCGGCGAGGGGGGCACCTATTCAGTGGTCGGCTACGGGGGGACGCTCCGCGCCGACTCCATCTCGCTCGTCGTCAACGAGCACACCGTGATGGCCAACCTTGTCGGCACATGGGTCGACCTCTTCGAGCTGCTCGAGCTCCACGCGGCCGGCGCGGTCGCGCTGCGTACCGAGCGCCACGGCCTCGAGGAGGTCAACGAGGTCCTGGAACGGTTGCGCGAGGGCGACGTCGTCGGACGGGCGGTGCTGGTACCTGGCTGACCGGACATGACGGCCGTTGCAGGCAGTGGGCACAGAGTGCCCGAGGCGTCAGATGACTCGAGAGGAGGCCGGACAACGATGGCGACGTACGTCCTTGTGCACGGCGCGTGGTCCGGAGCGCACAACTTCCGGAAGGTGCGTCCGTTGCTGGCGCGTGAGGGACACGAGGTGTTCACCCCCAGCCTCACCGGTCTCGGTGAGCGAGCGCACCTGACGAGCCCGCTCGTGAACCTGACGACCCATGTCACCGACGTCGTCAACACGGTGCGCTACGAGGACCTGCAGCAGATCGTGCTGGTCGGGTTCTCCTACGGCGGCTGCGTGGTCACCGGTGCACTCGCTCACGTGGAGGAACGGGTCCGCCACCTCGTCTTCCTCGACGCCTTCGTCCCCGCCGACGGCGAGAGCGTGTACGACCTCACCGGCCAACGTGCGCCGAGTCCCCTCGAGCAGATCAACTCCCAGTGGCTCGTACCACCCCTGGCGCGTGAGTTCGACGATCCGGAGGAGGCGGCGTGGACGCTTGCCCGCCGGCTGCCTCACCCCGTCGGGTGCTTCACCGAGCCGGTGCACCTTGCGCGCCCGCTTGAGGGCTACCCCTTCACGCGGACCTACATCAAGGCGACCGGCGAGACACGCAACCCCCCGGGCGACGCGTTCTGGGAGGCGGCAGACCGGGCGAATGCTTCGCCCGCGTGGCGCTACCGCGAGATCGCGACCAACCACATGATCCCGAACAACCGCCCCGGCGAGCTCGCTGCGCTGCTCCTCGAGCTGGCCTGAATCCGGCGCGCGCGGGCCAGCGCCTGCTAGTGAGCTCGGGTGTCGTCGGCAGCCATCAGCCCGAAGAGGCGGGCGGCGTTCTCCTTCAGGATCAGCGGACGAACTTCGTCCTTGATGGGAAGCTTCTCGAAGTCGGACATCCAGCGGTCGGGGGTGATCACCGGGAAGTCAGAGCCGAAGAGGACCTTGTGGCGCAGGAGGGTGTTCGCGTACTGGATCAGGTTGGCAGGAAAGTATTTCGGCGACCAGCCCGAGAGGTCGATGTAGACGCGTGGCTTGTGCAAGGCGACCGAGATGGCCTCGTCCTGCCAGGGGAAGGACGGGTGGGCGAGGATGATCGTGAGCTCCGGGAAATCGACGGCGACGTCATCGAGGGTCATCGGGTTGGCGTACTTGGTGCGCACTCCCCGCCCGCCGGGCTCGCCAGCACCCACCCCGGTGTGCCCCGTGTGAAACAGCGCGGGCAGCCCGGTCTCTGCGATCGCCTCATAGAGGGGGTAGAAGGTCCGGTCGTTGGGCCAGAAGGCCTGCACGCTGGGGTGGAATTTGAACCCTCGCACGAGCCCGGTCGCCACGAGGCGACGGAGCTCCGCGACCGCGGCGCTGCCCAGGTGCGGGTCGAGTGACACGAAGGGGAGGACCACCTCGGGATGCTCGGCGGCCAGCTCCAGCACCTCGTCGTTGCTCACGACCGGGGGAATGCCGGTGGCCGTCGTGGCATCCAAGGTGAAGGTGACGCAGAGCATATGGCGCTCGCGGTAGTAGGCGGCGATCTCGTGCACGGTGAACAGCATCGGTTCGGCCTTGAAGTACGAGTAGAAGGCCTTCTGGTGCTCGTCGAGCTCCTCCACCCTCTCGGCGCGCGCCGAAGCGTGGACGTGGGTGTGCACGTCGATGGCAACTACCGAATCGAGATCGATCGCTGCTGGCAACGTCTCCCTCTCCGATCGATCGCTTCAGCGGGGACGGTGGCGTCGGGCGTTCGTGGATGTCATACGGCGGCGCCCTTGGTGCGCCAACCCTCGGCGTAGGAAGTCCGAGCGACTTCTGAGTACGGGCAGGGGCTGACGACCACCCGGATCTCGGTCTGGACGTGCGGCTCGACCACCGGCTTTAAGGACCCTCCGCCCTCCTCGCCCCACACCATGACGAGCTCCGTACCGATCTCGACGTCGACGTCCACGACGGCTAGCGAGAGCATCGAGCGCTCGTTGTAGCTGTAGCCGGAGAACGTCGAAAGGCCGACGACCTTGTCGCCTCTCAGCACCTTGTCGTACGGCCAGGTGGAGTAGTTGGAGAGGGGCAGGTCGATGTACTTGGCCATATCGCCTTTTTCGAACATGGTGCCGATGGCACGGGTGACGTCCTCGCCGTTCCAGGCCAAGGTGACCTTCTTGCGGTTCGGCTTGCCCGCCATGGCCTCGAGGGCTCCCCGTCCGATGAAGTCGTGGTCGAACTTGACGAACGGCCAGTAACCGAGCTCGTGCGGCGTCAGGTAGTAGTCGGCGATGTCATCGGAGTAGAAGCTGCCGCCGAGCGAACCCGTGGCCTCGTAGCCGTTCGCAGGCAACCACTTCCGGTAATCCTTCGTCGCCTCGCCGGTGAAGATCGCCGGAAGAGGACAGGGTATCCAGCCCGATTCGAGGGTGTTGGTGGCGTAGACCCGAGAGCCAACCTGCCGGAGGCCGAACTCCTGGCCGGCCTCGACGACCGCGGCTCTCACCTCCTCCGCCTCCTCCCAGGGACCGAACAGCTCGAGTCCCGGCGCCCCGGACATTCCGTGATGGAGGGCGCGGACCTTCCTGCCAGCGATGGTGATCTCCCCCATGTGGAAGAAACTGATGTCCGGCAGGGGACCACCCACCGCTCTCTCCAGGACCTTGAGGGCCGTCGGTCCCTGAACCTGGTACCGGTAGAGCTTCCGCCGCCCGGTCGGGTTGACCGCCGTTCTCTCGTCCCTCTCGAGCGTCACGTCGTAGGCGCCGGTTTCCGCGTGGTATTGGACCCAGTTGTGAGCGGAAGGACGGCCGACGAGCGAGACCTTGTTGTCGTCCAGGAAGAAGAGGATCCCGTCTCCGATCACGTAGCCGTCTTGGTTGCACGCCACGAATTGCTTCGCCTTGTTGACGGCGAAATTCTTGAAGGTGTTCACTCCGAGATCGGAAAGCAGTTTGATGACATCAGGGCCCTCGATGTAGAGGTCGGTCATGTGATGGGACTGATTGAACAGGACGCAGGTCTCCATCCAGGCTCGTTGCTCGTCTCGCCAGTTCGTGAACTCGCTGGGGACGGCTGGATAGATGTAGGGCCCGATCTGTGAGTTTCTCGCCAGCTGCACCGGATTCCCTGTGGCCTGCAGCAGCTCCTCCAGGCTTTGGTAGCTCATAGTCTCGACCCCTCTTCGTGACGGGAGACAGCACACGATCCTGCCGCTCCGTCTAGTCCAGTGGGTCGGCAGGTGGCAAATACCACCTCGTGACCGAGCAAGGCGCGGCTCTGGCGGCCCCTGGTGGCAACCTCTTGCCGAAGCCGGCAGCGTTCGCGGCCACCACAGCGGTCGACCCCGGTGGCTCGACGACGGCCTTCCGCCTTACGGTCAGGTCAAGGCTCAGGCTTGGTCCGCCACGAGCACAATGCGCCACGTGCGACCCCCGTCGGTGGTGCGCCACTCGCCCGCCTCGGTCCGGCCGCTGACCTCTTCAGCCTCCTACGCAGTTACACGCAGGAGGCGCCTCAATCGCAGCGTCGAGGCCAATGGCGGGGCGCGCGAGCCTCAGCCCGAGGTCGATCAGGAGCCACCCTAGGGAGCGCCGAAGCAAGGAAGCTGTCGAAGCAGCGACAGAGAGGCTCCGCGCTCGGCCGACACGCGGCAGGCGAGTCGCGTATTCGCGACGCAGGAGGCTCTGTCGCTGTTCGGCGAGCTCGAGAGCGAGATGGGGATTCACTTCGTCGTCTCCCTTCGAGATGAGCCCGGCGAATCGCATCGTGACAAGATTGGCTTCCGATGAAAAGAGCCAATCGTTTAATAATTGGCTCTTGATCAAGGGGTCCAATTCAAGCAGGATGGCCTTTGATGAGGCTGGAGCCGGATCAGATCGCCAACCTCCTCGGTTGGTGGGAGAAGGAGGACGGCCCCCTCTTCCGCCGCCTGGCCGACGGATTGCGCCGACTCGCGGAGGAGGGATATCTCGTCGACGGGAGCCCGCTCCCACCCGAACGACAGCTGGCACATGCATTGGCCGTGAGTAGGAACACGGTCACGACTGCCTACGCCTCGCTCCGGACGGAGGGCTGGATCGAGGCTCGGCAGGGATCGGTCACGAGGATTGCCACCTCCCGTACCTCGAACGCGGCAGTGCACCGAGCCGATGGGGTCATGGCGACGATGCTCCGTGATCTGGGCAGTGCATCGATCGACCTGACGGTCGCCGCGCCCACCGCGGCACCGATCGTGACCCGCTCGTTCTCCGAGCCCAGTTCGCTGCTGGAGGATCCTGGCGCCCTGACGGAAGGCCATGGCTACCACTCGGCCGGGCATCCTCGTCTCCGCCTGGCGGTCGCAGATCTGCTCGGCGCTCAGGGCCTGCCGACGAGTGGCGACGAGGTGATGATCACCAACGGCGCCCAGCAGGCCATCTCACTCCTCATGACTGAGCTGATCCGGCCAGGAACGGGTCTTGCCATAGAAGAGGTCACCTACCCTGGGCTCATCGACCTCGCCTTGCGATCGGGAGCTCCAATGCACCTGCTTCCTGTCGGCAGGGAAGGGGCGGATCTCACCGCGCTTCAGGCGGCATGTCGAACGGGCCGCGTCGGTGCGGCGTTCCTTGTGCCTGACTTCCACAACCCGACCGGCGCGGTCATGTCTTCGGGCACGAGGGGGATGCTCGTCGACCTCGCGCACGAAGAAGACTTCGTCATCGTCGACGACCGGACACATTCCGATCTCGACCACGGGACACCGACGCCACCGCCTCTTGCGTCATTCGACGACCAATCTCGAGTCGCGACGATCGGCGGCATGTCGAAGCTGTATTGGGGCGGCCTCCGGATCGGCTGGATCAGGGCCCGATCGTCCTTGATCAATCGCCTGATCCAGCAGAAGGCGTGCAACGACCTCGGCACGTCGGCACCCGCCCAGATCATTGCAGCCGAGCTCCTATGCCGTCATCACGAAGCGACTCGAGAGTGGCGCAATGAGCGGTTGCGACGCTCGCTGGACGCTCTGGAATCCGCTCTGAGGAGCTCCATGCCCGATGCAGAATGGGACAGGCCCGCAGGCGGCCCGAATCTTTGGATCCGGCTACCCGGCACGAATGCGCTCGATTTCAGCCACAGGGCGCTCAGAGCCGGCGTAGCCGTCATTGCCGGCCCGTTGCTCTCGTGTCGACCGGGACGGGCAACGGATCGAATCCGGATTCCCTTTTATGCCGAACCGGCAACAGTTACCGAGGCGGTCACGCGCCTGGCGCATTGCTGGGCAGGAATGGCTGGCCGGTGAGGAGGACCATTACGTGACCGAAATTGACGAGTTGCTCACCGAGGTTGCCACAGCCTCTCGCCGGTATCTGAGCTCGCTTCCAGACCGGGCCGTTCGCTCCGAGCTCGACGTCGCAAGCGTGCGAGCGATGATCGACACGCGCCTTCCCGAAGGAGGCGTCGAGGCGGCGGAGGTTCTACGAGATCTGATTGAGCTCGGCGAGAGGGCGTCCGTCGCTACAGCAGGCCCGCGGTACTTCGGATTCGTCAACGGAGGGACACTGCCCGCGGCCCTGGCGGCTGAGCTCCTTGCCGTCGCGTGGGATCAGAACGCGGCGATGGCCGTCATGAGCCCACTGGCGGCGGTGACGGAGGAGGTTGCCGGTCGTTGGATCAAAGATCTTCTGGGGCTCCCGCTGACGGCCTCGATCGGGTTCGTCACCGGAGGCCAATCGGCGAGCACGACGTGCCTCGCGACGGCACGGCACCACGTGCTGGCCGCTCATGGCTGGGACGTCGAGACCAAGGGACTACGGAGCGCACCGCTGGTGAACTGCCTCGTCGGGGCGGACCGTCATGCCGCGATCGACGCCGCTTTTCGCTCGATCGGTCTCGGCTTGCCAAACGTCATCGTCGACGCCGACGAGCAAGGTCGCATGAGCCCGGGGTCATTGTCCGAGGCTCTCCGCTCCTGTGAGGGGCCAACGATCCTCTGTCTTCAGGCCGGCAATGTCGTCACGGGCGCATTCGATGACTTCGAGGATCTGGTGAGGCTCGCCCATGACGTAGGGGCTTGGGTTCATGTCGACGGCGCCTTCGGTGCTTGGGCGGCATCCTCGCCCGCCCGCCGGCACCTCACCGCCGGGATGAACCGCGCCGACTCTTGGGCGGTGGATGGTCACAAACTCCTGAACGTTCCCTACGACTGCGGCTACGCCGTGACGGCATACCCGGAGTCGCACCTCCGGACGTGCTCCAGCACGGCGAGCTATTTCGTCACCGGTGGTACTGACCAACCGAGAGACGGGATGAACTGGGTGCTTGATCTCTCTCGCCGCGCTCGGGGAGTGGCTACCTATGCCGCGTTGAGGTCGCTCGGCCGGGCGGGCGTCGCCGACCTCGTCGATCGTCATTGCTGCAACGCGCGCAGGTTCGCGACGAGTGTGAGCGAGGAGCCCGATATCGAAGTGGTGAACGATGTCGTCTTCAATCAGGTGGCTCTTCGTTTCGGAGACAGTGACGCGCAGACGAGCGCGGTGATCTCGGCTGTTCAAGAAGACGGAACCTGTTGGGCTGGTGGTGCGTCTTGGCACGGGCGAACTGTCATGCGTTGGTCTGTCGCGAATTGGTCGACAACGCCGGACGATATCGACCGCTCTGCCAGAGCGGTCCTCGAGGCCCATCGTGCCGTTCGAGCGCAGGAAGCTGTTGCGCCGGGCTCGCTTTGACGACCGGTTCGAATGCAAGGAGGCGAACATGAGGGCGTACGTGATCTCGGAGGGTGAAGTGCTGGACGATGCCGAGGGCCAGCGCTACCGGGAGCTGGCGAGCGCGTCGATCGCACAGCACGGTGGCCGGTACCTCGTCCGAGGCGCGGATCCTGTCGTGGCCGAAGGCGACTGGCCAGCGAGAGAGCGGGTCGTGGTGGTCGAGTTCCCGACTATGGAACAGCTCCAATGCTGGTATGGCTCGGAGGAGTATGCCGAGCCCCTCGCCATCGCGAGGTCAGCCATGAGCCGGCGCTTGCTGTTCGTCGAGGGCGTGAGCGAGCCTTCCTGACGGCGCGGGCCGCGGTGACGTTGTCGCCGTCCTTCGACAGGGGCCGGCAAGAATTTGAGCTCGTCGATCTGCCGCCGGTTCGTCGCGCTCAGGCGTCCCGGGTCATCATCCTCCAGGCGCCAAGGGCCGTCCAGACGACAAGCCAGGCGACGATGACACACACGGCCACGGTGGTTGACTCGGGCACGAGAAGTGGGTTTCCGTGGTTGGCGCCTGGCCCTCCTCCGCCGCCTCCGAACACCGAAATGCCACCCGGCGCCAGGTGGGCGGTGGCGACTCCGACCACCGAGCGCTGCAAGTTCAAGAGGTGAGGAATACGCGCTCGTGAGAAGATCGGCGTCAGGATGACCTCGAGCACGATCATCAGGATCACAGCGACCGTCCTCTGCCCAAGCACGGAGGCGAGTCCTAGGCCTACGACGAGTCCGATGACCGCTTCCAGTTCGAGCCACAGCCCGGACTTGATCATGAGGGAGACCGACGGGTACAGGAACTCGGAGGTATAGCCGGAATAATTCTGCCGGGCGACTTGGATGGCAGCAGCTCTGAGTTTGGCGGGCGTGGGCAGCGTCGGACCTTGAGACCCCGGAGGCGTCTTGATGATCTGGCCGTTGGGACCGCAAGGAACGTTCGGCAGACCCGGTCCGTTGTAGCCGAAATCGCACAGGACGAGGCCGGGATGGTCCGCGGCCCAATTCTCGAGTCCGGTCACCGACAGGCCGGCCGGTACGTTCACGCCGTCGTAGTTGATCCTCGTCGGAGCTGCGAAAACGCACACCGCGCAGACGATGGTGAAGCCGATAGCGACCAAGGGCACGACGATGGCCAATCCGGCGGGGATCCGGGCCAGGTAGAGCGCAAGTCGGGAGCGACCGGTCACCACGAGGTGGCGGAACATCCCCTCCGTGAGATCCACCGAGCCCGCCGTGCAGCCCAACGTAGCGGCGACGATGAAGCCGAAGACGTACATCACACCGGCGACGAGGCCCGTGTAGATCGAGTAGCCGCCGGCCGGCCCGTAGGACTTCGGGGCGAACGCGTGAGCCAGCAATCGGACGGTCAGGAAGAGGGTCGGGATGCCGATGTTCACCACGATCAGCGCGATCATGAGCCCGCGGCGCTTGCGAAGCTCCATGAATCTGGTCGCGATCATGGCGCCAGTAGGAATTGGCGATCCCCGGCGATCTCGCGCCGGGCCAGACTGCGCCGCCACCGGACTTGGAGAAGTCTGCGCAGGCACCGTCGCCATTAGGAGGCCCCCAGCCGACTCGTGACCTGCAGGAACCACGCTTCGAGCGACGCCTGGACCTCTTGGAGCCGATATACGGAGATCCCTCCCACCACGAGGATGCGGTTGATCTCGGCTACGACGTCGCGCGGCGTCCCTCCCGGCATGGTGATCCCGAGGCCCAGCGGCCCGACTTGGATTACGGCCGCAATATTGGTGCCGTCGATGAGGGAGCGGGCCCGGTCGGGTTCGGAGCACTCGACCTGAAGCACAAGCGATGCTCCCGCCAGCAGTTCAGAAATAGATCCCTGCCGGATGACCTTTCCCCGGTCGACGATGGCCACGGCGTCGCAGGTCCGCTCGACCTCGTCAAGCAGATGCGAGGACAGCACGACCGTGCGACCCTCGGCCACCAGGGAAAGGATCATGTCGCGCATCTCGGCCATGCCGGCGGGATCGAGTCCGTTCATCGGCTCATCCAGGATGAGTAGCTGTGGGTCCCCGATCAGGCAGGCGGCAACTCCGAGTCGCTGACGCATCCCCATCGAGTACTTCGACACCTTGTCATCGGCGCGATGAGCTAAGCCAACGCGTTTGAGCGACGGCTCGATGCGGTCGCGTGCCTCCCGCTCGCGTGCCGCGGCGAGGATCTGGAGGTTCTGCCTCCCGGTCAGATGGCCGTGGAACCTTGGCTCGTCGACGATGGCCCCAACTCGCGCCAGGGCCACATCGCGATGCTTGGGGACGCGGTATCCGAGCAGGGACATCGTGCCGGCATCGGCATGCGTCAAGCCCAGCAGAACGCGGATGAGCGTGGTCTTGCCTGCGCCGTTGGGGCCTAAGTAGCCGAACGCGCATCCGCGCGGGACGAGGAGCTCCACATCGTTGACCGCGACATTCTCCGCGAATCGCTTGGTCAGTCCATGGGTCTCAACGGCCCACTGGCTCTCGGCGGCCCGTCTGTGGGATGCGTCGGGCAGCGTAATGGCGCTCATTCGATGCCCTTGCCCACGACGGCCTCCATCACTGTTGGTACCCCGCGGACGCGGCCGCGCTGGGCGATGGGCACACCCCGATCCCCGGGCAGCTTGACAAACTCGAGGTCCGGGCTGGCCAGGCTGAACGTAGAGAGCGAAGGCTTCCCTGGGCGGCCATAGTAGATGGCGGCGACCCCGATGGACATGACGCCTCCATCTTACGGTGCCCAGTCTCGCCGAAGGTGCCCAGTCTCGCATGGAGCCAGAGGGAAGATCGTCGCCTCCGCCGCCGGCCGACATTGGGTTCGAACAAGAGCCAACCACCACCCGATCGAGCGGAGAGCATGCAAGCGCATTCGAACCCACCTGGGACTTTCCTCCGGCTGATCGAGGGGCACCGGCGGCGAGGCTTCTGCTGCGAAAAAGGAACCGCGTAAAGGGCGCTGCGGACGCCGAGGTACCACCCTCACGCACGAGTCTGACGACCTAGCCGACCTCGTGGCGGCCTCGCGTCAAACGTGACGGGCCGGCCACACTGTGCCAACGCGTCGCTCATCCGACGCGCCGCTGCACTATCGAGCCGCGTCAGCGCGGTCTCGTCCTCATCGGCTCCGAGATGGGTAGGACTACGACGACAGAGATCCCCGTACCCCGTACGACGCTCAGCGCGACCCTTCGGTATCGGATGCCAACCCTTTCACGATGGTGTCGACGACAGCCCGGGCAAATCGGTCGCTCAGCGTGAGGTGCGACTGCAGGAGGCGGTGGTAGGCCGGGCCGAAGAGCAGGTCGAGCGCGACGTCGGCGTCGGTATCTGAGGGGATCTCACCTCGCTCGACGGCCCGATCGATCATGATCCGATGTTGGGCTCGCACGGGACGCACGAACCGGTCGCTCCACACCTCGGCGAGTTCAGGGTCTCGTTGCACTTCTGCGATGAGCCCGACAAGGGTGCGCCCGGTCACCGTACCCTTGACAACGCGGATCCACGACCGCAGGGCAGCGAGGAGATCGCCGCGCAGGCTGCCCGTGTCCGGGAGCGGCTGTCGGGCCAGGAAATGCGCCACGAAAGCGTCGAAGACCAGCGTGCCCTTGGTCGACCACCGCCGGTAGATGGTGGCCTTGCTCACCTGAGCCCGGACCGCCACCTCCTCCATCGTCAGCTCGACGAACCCGCTCTCCTCGAGAAGCTCTGCGGTGGCTTCCAGAATGGCGCGCTGAGATCTCTCGCTCCGGGGGCGGCCTCGTCCGGGTGCGGCTGGAATGCGAAAGTCAGTCATCGGGTTGCATCCTACACCTATTTACGGTACTGTACGTTTCGTTTCGTTATTCCGGGAGGTGCAGCTCGTGTCCACCATTCAGACCGATCGCCAGGGATGCCATCACCAGACCAGGTCAGCGACTCGAGGAGCCATCGACGGCTCAACTTCGGCGGGCACGGCTTCCGCCACAATCTCAAGAGCCGCTACATCAGAGGCCAGGCGAGGGCTCTCCTCACCAGCGCTCGCCCTCGTGCTTGTGGCGTCGTTCATGGTCGTCCTCGACTTCAGCATCGTCAACGTCGGCTTGCCGTCCATTCGAGACGCTCTGGGATTCGGAGGGGACTCGGTCCAATGGGTGGTCACGACGTACGCCATCACCTTCGGAGGCCTCCTGATTCTCGGGGGCCGCATCGCCGACATGTTCGGGCGGCGCCGGATGTTCGTCCTCGGCTTGCTCGTCTTTGCCGCGGCCTCCCTCGTGGCTGGCTTGGCCGGCGACGCCGTAGTCCTCGTGGCCGCCCGCGCCGTCCAGGGGGTTGGAGCGGCAATGGTCGCTCCTGCCTCGCTGTCCCTGATCACCGCGAGCTTTGCCGAAGGAGCTCGGCGCACCCGCGCACTCGGTCTCTATGGGGCCACCGCGTCCATCGGGTTCGTGGCCGGCCAGGTACTCGGAGGCGTCCTCGTCCAATACTTGGGTTGGGCCTCGATCTTCCTGGTGAACGTTCCCGTGGGCGTGGCCGCAGCGCTTCTCGCTCGTCGCTTGATCACCAATGACCAAGAACGCCCCATCGGTGTCCAGATCGACGTCATGGGTGGACTCCTGGCGACGGCCGTTGTGGCGGCCGTCGTGTTCGCGGTCTCCGAAGGCACGGCGCTCGGGTGGGAGCACCCACTTGTCGTCGGCGCGGTGGCCTTGGCGGTGGCGGGACTGATCGGATTCGTAGCGATCGAAAGAATCCACTCCCACCCGCTCGTGGATCTCCATCTGCTTGTTCGACCAGGGCTTCGTACAGCCGGCATTCTCACCTTCCTGGTCGGTGCCTGGACCGCGGGCGAGTTGGTGGTCCTTTCCCTCTACCTCCAGCAGACCCTGCATGACTCCCCGCTCGCCGCCGGCCTGGTGATCGCTCCCCAAGGGTTGGTGGGCTTCCTGACCGGCATGACCGGGGTTCGCTTGATCCGGCGCCTCGGGATGCGCCCCCTGCTGATCGCAGCAACGACAGCGACCGGAACAGGGTTCTTGGCTCTGAGCCAGCTCCCGGCGAGCGGGCACTACAGCCCACTGTTCGCTGCGGTCCTCTTGGTGGGATTCGGGACGGTGGGAACCATCTTCGGGACCACGGTCATGGCGGCGAGCGGCATGGCTGACGAGGACCAAGGCCTGGTCGGGGGCATCGTCAACACCACTCGCCAGGTCGGTGCCGCCGTCGGCGTGGCCGTGCTGGTGGCCATCGCCGAAGGTGCTCACGCACGCTCGGGCGTCTCGACGATCAGCGGTGATCGTGCCGCCATGGTGGTGGCCGCAGGCATCGGACTGAGCGGCATGCTCGTCGCCTGGTTCGGACCGCGGTCGGAAAGGCCGGCCGCAACGCCCACAGCCATAACCCGCGTGGGCGTCGTTAACCCTTCCACCACAGCCGACATTCAGACCCCAATGAGGAGGACAGCATGAAACAGATCAGACTGGGCAGGTCCGACCTGCTCGTATCACGTATCGCATTCGGCACGTGGCAGCTCGGAGGCGACTGGGGGCCGACGGACTCCGAAGCCGCCACTGCCGCCATTCGCAGGGCCGCAGACAGCGGCGTGACGCTCTTTGACACCGCCCAGGCCTACGGTTTTGGCGTCTCGGAATCCCTCCTGGCCGAAGCCCTGCGCGGCCGACCTCGCGACGGGTTGGTCATCGCCACCAAGGGGGGCCTCCGACTGGGGGGCGCGGGCGTGGTTCGCGACGCCAGCGCCGAGTGGATCCGCACAGGCGTCGACCAAAGCCTGCGCGCGCTCGACACGGACTACATCGACCTCTTCCAGGTTCATTGGCCGGACCGAAAGACGCCGTTTAACGAAACGGCCGATGCGCTGGCCAAGCTCGTTGCCGACGGCAAGATCCGCCATATCGGCGTGTCCAACTTCAATGCAGCGCAGATCCAGGTCTTCAGCGCCAGCCTGCCAGTCGAGACTTTGCAGCCTCCCTACCATCTGTTCCGCAGCGAGATCGAGAAGGAGACTCTGCCCTATGCCACCGCCCACGACATTGGTGTCCTGGTCTACGGGCCCTTGGCACACGGACTGCTGGGCGGAAACCTCCAACCGGATACTCGCTTCGGTCCCGGCGACTGGCGTGCCAAGAGCGCTGTCTTCCAAGGCGAGGGCTACCGGCGCAACCTTCAGGTGGTCGCCGAACTTCGTGCATTCGCCGGCCGCGAGCTGGGGATCACCCTCGGACAGCTGGCAATCGCGTGGGCGCTGGCCAATCCGGCGGTGCACGTGGCCATCGTCGGAACCCGCAATCCCAACGACATGGACGAGGCGCTGGCGGCGGCCGAGATCGAACTCGAAGGCGCAGCCATGGCACGAATCGGCGACCTTGTGCGCGATGCCCTGTCCATCGCTGGCCCGACACCCGAGAGCGTCTGAGAGGATTGCCCGATGCGCACCCTTCATCACCACACGATTACGCGGCCCCCGCGGTCATCGACCGATGTCGAGCCGACAGGCTGCAACACCGACCCAACTCCCAGTTTCTCTGTCGACCATGCAGCACAATCATGCTCACGTACCGAGACGAGGAGCTACACAGAGGCGTTCAACCCGGATCAGTTGGTGCCCTTCATCGTCGACGACACTCTCACGACGGTGTCCCTTCATGATTTCGACCTCCATTTGTACCGAATCCGATTGAAAGGAAGCAACCCATGAATAAGCCCGATTCTGGACGTCGCATGCACGTCGCCGTCGTTGGCGCCGGCACGATGGGAACAGCGATGGGAGCCCGGCTCCTCGCCTCGAACATGGAGGTAGGCGTGTGGTCCCGGCACGCGGAATCGACACAGCCACTCGTTGACCTCGGTGCTACAGGTTCTGCAAAGGTCACGGACGCTGTAGCCGACGCGGATGTCGTATTGACCATGTTACCGACGGCGGAGGTGACCGCCGAGGTGATGTTCGACATGGGAATCGACGCCATGCGGCCAGGTGCGATCTGGCTCCAGATGGCAACCATTGGAGTCAACGGCACGGAGCGGCTCCACGGTCTGGTCCGCACTCGGCGCGCAGATGTCACGTTGGTCGATGCTCCTGTGTCCGGAAGTCGTGGGCCGGCCGAGTCCGGTCAGCTCCTCATCCTCGCTTCGGGACCCGAATCGGCCGCTGCGATCCTCGAGCCCGTGTTCGGGGCCCTTGGGCGGAGAACCATGTGGCTCGGTCCGGTCGGGGCTGGAAGCCGTATGAAGCTGATCTTGAATACTTGGTTGGCCTTCCAGACAGAAGGCGCGGCTGAGTCGGCTTCTCTCGCGAGACACCTGAGCGTGGATCCGGCCTCGTTGGTTGATGCGCTGAGCGACAACCCTCTGGCCTCGGATTATGCGTTGGCGAAACTTGACAGGATTCTCAAGGGGGACTTCCGTGCCGACTTCTCCCTGGACTTTGCCTTGAAGGATCTCGAACTCGTCGAAGCCGACGCGGGTGCTGATGCGGCACCGATCGCCGGCGTCATTGCCGACCGGTGGCGCAATCTCGTCCAAAACGGTTCCAGCGGGCTCGACGTGAGCGCGGCTGGACGAGGACTCGGTGAAGCGGCACAAGACTCCGAAGGTCCCTCGAGTGCAGGTCGTTCATGAGGGCCGACAGGCTCTCGTCAAGTCCACCGAGTGGGTGGTGAACGCCCTCAGCGGTAGGTCGATCGTTCTGATCGGCGCGCATTCTCCGGCAGACCTCGAAGCCGTCGAGGTCGGGGAGCATCACGTCGAGCATCATGATGTCTGGTATCGGATTCGATGAACTGAGACGCAGCGCCTCAGTTCCAGTGCTGACGACCCGGACTTCAAGGCCGGAGTGTCGAAGGGCTAGGGCCACCACGTAGGCGATGTTCTCTTCATCTTCGACAAGGAGGACACTTGGCGCTGCAGTCATGATTGTCCTGCCGAATGAGCTCTCGCGACCATCACCGCCTCACTATGGCAGGTGATGTTCAAGACTTCTTCAAGAGAAGCTGTGGACAACCTGTGCACTCGGAATCGGGCGAGTGGCTCTATGCAATCTTCAGCGCACGTGCCAAGCCGGGCCGCTGAGCGGAGCGCGGCCGTTGGACGCAAATCTTGAAGAAACCTGCAACTCCCTAGAAGGGCGTGCACAGATCGTCCCGCGACGATCAATCCATGAAATCAAGACAGAAGCTCCAACTGTTGGCTCCGCTCAGATGGGTGTGGCGCCGAGCAACCTCGTCGAGGACACGGCGGCGCTTCACCGTCGGCGCGGCGATCGTGACCGTGGCCCTTGTCGCTGCGGCGTGCAGCAGTGCGGCAAGCGCCTCGAAATCCCCGCCGACCACGAACAAAACCGGTTCTTCGTCCTCGTCCTCGTCCTCTTCGACGACGGCGTCCGAGGCGGCTTTCAAGGCGTGCCTCGAGAAGAACGGGATGACGCCACCATCCGGCGGCGCCGCGGCAGGCGGATCAGCCGGAACGCCGGGATCGGTCCCCGCTGCTGGGAATTCCACCTTCCAAAAAGCTCTCAAGGCCTGTGCGAGTCTCCGGCCAAAGGGCGCGAGCGGCACCCACGGAGGCTTCGGCGCTGGAGGCACCAACAGTGCAGCCCTCGCCGCCTACCGTAACTGCCTGACGCTGCACGGCGTCGCGTTGCCTGGGGGGCCGTCGGCTTCCGGGGCAACAGGATCGACGGGGACGACGTTGCCAAGTGCCCGCGACACCTCGAACCCGACGGTAAAAGCCGCGCTCAATGCCTGCGCATCACTTCGGCCATCGGGAACTTCCGGCACAGGTTCGTCGTCGTCCACGACGACGACCAGTTAAAGGAGTCTCATCGTCATGAGCATTCGTTCGAAAAAGCTTTGGTCCAAGGGCACGCTCTTCTACGCCGTGCTCATAGCTGCGGTCTGCGCCGCGACGGCGTTCGGCCTCGATTCGGTCTTCGCCGGATCCTCCGCTGCGACCACAGGCATAGCTCGCACAGCGACCGTGCAACGTGGCACCGTGCAGGCAAGCGTTACGGCGTCGGGCAATGTCAGCTCAGCGACAACGACGTCACTCGACTTCGCGACCAGCGGGACGCTGACCGCGGTCGACGTGGCCGTGGGCGACCAAGTCTCGGAGGGTGAAGTCCTCGCCAAAGTCGATCCCAGCTCCGCCAAGACCGCGCTCACCGCTGCACAGGATCAACTCTCGTCGGCCGAGTACAACCTGAAAGAAGCAGAGGCAGGACCAACCTCCGCGCAACAGGCGGTCAATACCGCGAACCTCGATCAGGCAAACCTGACGGTCAGCGCCGACAAGCAGCAGCTCACCGACGACAAGTCAGCGCTTGCGACCGAACAAGCGCAGCTCAAGACCGATCAGGGGGCGGGGTGCCCGAAGGTCACCGCAGCGCCGAGCTCATCGTCAGGTAGCACCGCATCGAGTGGGACCGGCACCTCGGGAGTTCAGGCAGGACGGCATCCGGTACCTCGTCGGGCTCGACCGGCTCGACGACTACCACGACTACGCCACCTACCTCTTCGACATCAAGCTCGGTGAACAGCTGCACACAGGACAACAGCGCCATCACGAACGACAAGCAAACGGACCAGCGACAACAGCTCACCGTCGAGCAAGCAGAGGCGAGCCTCGCGTCGACGAAGGCAACCATCGCGGCGAACTCGACGACGAGCCCGTCCACAATTTCACAAGACGAAGCCCAGGTCGCCCAGGACACCCAGACGGTGAGCGACGACGAAAAGGCGCTTAGCGAGACGACGCTCACCTCACCGGTCGCCGGAACGGTCACAGCGCTCGACGGCTCGGTCGGTGAATCGGTCTCCGGAAGCAGCAGCGCGTCCAACCCGAGCAGCGGGAGCTCGTCTTCGAGCGCCTCGTCGGGAGGCGCGGCTTCAGGCACTGCGGCCACATCCTCGAGTTCCCCCTCCTCTTCGTCCAGCTCCGCATTCGTCACGATCACCAACCTCCGAGAGCTCGAGGTCGTGGCCGGCTTCGCCGAGGCGGACATCACGAACATCAAGGTCGGTCAACCTGCAACCACCACGCTCGCCGCCCTGCCGAACGTCGAGCTCTCGGGAACCGTGAGCGCGGTGTCGCCGCCGTCGACGGTTTCGAGCAATGTCGACACCTACGACGTGACCATCTCGCTCATCGATCCACCCTCGAACGTGAAGACCGGCATGACTGCGAACGTGAGCGTCATCACCGACTCGAAGTCCGACGTGCTGGAACTCCCGAGTGCCGCAGTCACGACTACCGGCACGACCTCGACGGTCACCACTCTCGGGAACGGCAAGCAGACGACACACGCGGTTGTCGTCGGCCTCGTCGGTAGCTCGACGACCCAGATCCTGAGCGGCGTCAGCGTCGGCGAGGTCGTCGTCGAGCCGACGGTCAGTGTCGCAGCCGGAGCTGCGACGACTGCCGGTGCCGGTGCCGGTGCCGGTGCCGGCGCTGGGGGTGCCGGAGGACTCGGTGGCGGCGGAGGATTGGGCGGCGGAGGACTGGGTGGAGGTGCACGAGGGTGAGGTCGCTCGTCACAGAACGTCCACCAAAGCCGATCATTCCAAAGCCGATCATCGCGATCCGCAACATCTGGAAGACCTACGCGATGGGCGAGGCAGAAGTCCGCGCGTTGAGAGGTGTGTCGCTCACGATCGATCGGGGGGACTTCGTCGCCATCATGGGAGACTCCGGCTCCGGCAAGTCGACGATGATGAACATCCTCGGGTGCCTAGACGTCCCCTCGAAGGGATGGTTCTGGCTCGACGGCGTCGATGTGCGGGGGCTCGACGAGGTCGCGCTCTCCCAAGTTCGCAGTCGGAAGATCGGCTTCGTCTTCCAGTCCTACAACCTCATTCCGCGAACGACGGCGCTCGCAAATGTCGAGCTGCCGCTCGCCTACGCGGGTGTCCGGCCAAAGGAGCGACGTGCTCGTGCCGTCGCCGCACTCGAGGCTGTGTGTCTCGAGGCGCGCCTCGACCACCTGCCGAGCGAGATGTCCGGTGGTCAACAGCAGCGCGTCGCTGTCGCACGAGCGATCGTGACGAACCCTTCGATGATCCTCGCCGACGAGCCGACCGGAAACCTAGACACGGCTGCCGCCGAGGACGTGATGGCGATCTTCAACCGACTCAATGCGGAGGGAAGAACGGTGGTGCTCATCACCCACGAAGCAGACATTGCGCAGTTCGCGAAGCGCGTGATCCGCCTTCGCGACGGCGAGATCGTCGAGGACCGCCGCCAGGCAGCGGTCGAAGGACTGCCGCCACGCCTCGCTGAGTCGAGCACGATCCGGACTGCGGGAGCGACGTCATGATCTGGCGAGACAATCTTCGCATCGCAGTCGGCGGCGCAACCTCGAACAAGCTCCGATCGCTGCTCACGATGCTCGGCGTGCTCATCGGCGTCGCCGCGGTCATCATCCTCGTCGCGGTCGGAACAGGGTCGTCGCTATCGGTCCAGAACAACATTGAAAGGCTCGGGACGAACACGCTCACCGTTCTCAATAGTGGCCGGTTCGGGGGCCGCGCGACGACCGGCACCCAGACCCAGGCCGCAACGATCACCCTCGCCGACGTGCGGGCCATGCAGGACCCTTCTCAAGCGCCAGACGTGGAGTCGGTCTCACCCGTGGTGTCGACGACCGTGACTGCGACATTCAGCGGCGCAACCGACACCAGCGCGGCAGTGACCGGCAGCACCCCTTCCTACCTCACGGCAAGTGACGACACCGTCGAAGCCGGAAGCAGCATCACCAGCAGCGAGGTGACGAACCGGAGCCGTGTCGTTGTGATCGGCCAGACGGTCGTGAGCGACCTGTTCGCGAACGAGAACCCAATCGGCCAGACGATCCAACTGGGATCGTCGAGCTTTCAGGTTGTCGGGGTGCTGGCCGAGAAGGGAGCGAGCGGAATTCAAGATCCGAACAACGTCGTCATTGCGCCCTATACCGCGGTGCAGGACGAGCTGACCGGAGAGTCGTCCTCCTTCACCGAGCTACTCGTGCAGGGCAAGTCGAACGGCACGCTCGATCTTGCCCAAAGTGAGGTCGAGACGATCCTCGCGGCAGCTAACAACACGACCGTCGCGAATTTGCCGTTCACCATCATCAACGAGGCGAGCTTGCTCAGCACCGCCTCTTCGACGTCGAGCACCTTTACTGTGCTGCTCGCCGCGGTCGCGGCGATCTCGCTCCTTGTCGGTGGGATCGGCGTCATGAACATCATGCTCGTGACGGTCACCGAGCGGACCCGCGAGATAGGGATCAGAAAGGCGATTGGGGCCCCGAAGTCGGTGATCCTCGCACAGTTCCTTTATGAAGCGGTCTTCCTTTCGCTGCTCGGCGGGATCGGTGGCGTGCTCATTAGCGTCATCGGCTCACAGTTCAAGATCGCTGGTGTCGTGCCGGTGATCGCGCCGTACTCGATCTTTCTTGCCCTCGGGGTGGCCGTCGCCGTCGGCGTGTTCTTCGGCTTCTATCCCGCCAACCGAGCCGCATCGCTTCGACCCATCGACGCCCTCCGCTACGAGTAAAGGGAATTTTCAATGACTGACTACGATCCCAATGCCATCGTTACCGAGCCGATCAAATCCGTGACGAGCACGCTCGTGCTCCCTCGCTTCGCCGATGACGGATCCCCTTTTGAGGTACCACCCGACGCTGGGAGCGAGGACTGGCCCACCCACGTCGCGAAGCACGGCATCAGGCTTCGCATCCCGACCGCGATCCTCCTCGCACTATTTCTCGCGGTAGGCGGATTATGGGGCGGCTCGGTCTTGCAAAAGCAAGAGGGCAGCACTGCGGGCACGACGGGTGCCGCGGCTGCCCGTGCGGCGTTCAGCCGCGCAGGAGGCGGAGGATCATCCGTCGGAGCGAGCGGAAGTGCGACGACTGGAACGGTCACCGACATCGTCGGGAACACGCTGTATGTGACGAATTCGAGCGGTCAACTCATCAAGGTGACGCTGAGTTCCTCGGCGACGGTGACGCGCAACGCGTCGTCGTCGCTCAGTGGACTGAAGCCGGGTGACACGGTAACCGTGCAAGGGACAACGCCGAAGAATGGATCGATGACGGCTTCATCGGTCGCCGCGACGGCAAAGGGAGTGAGCTCCACCGGCGGCTTCGGGGCTGGCGGCGGCTTCGCTGGCGCGCCGGGCGGAGGTGCCAACCGGTCTGGCGCCAGCTCGTAACGCCGACGCAAAGAGGGCGATCCCGAGGAGGTCGGCGGTCCAGCCGGCTAAGCGACGATGTCCGACGCTGCCCGCGCCCGGAGAGCAGCCTGCGGGTTCGTTCGGCTGGTCGGCGACGCTGCTCCAGGCAAGGGCCTCGGCTCTCCTCACATCAGGGTTCCGAACCGTACGCGACGAACGCGCCGTCGGCGGAGCGACTGCGGCCACCGGGCCCACCGTCGAGGGAATGTGAGTCCGGTTTTGGACCGGACCACTGTTCCTGTTAGTGGCAGTCGAGTTGAGTGATGTTCACCTGATCATCGATTCTATTGACTAGGGTCGCGTTCGACGCATATGAGGGAATCTATGCCCTGTCGTGTTTCACCCAGACGACGGTCCGAACACGACACTTGAGTGTCGTCTCAAAGTCGAGGGTTCGTCGATTGAGTTGAACCCGGCCCCGCCCTTCGGTTTGGTCAGAAGAGGCGTCCAGCCCGCAACCAACCGGCAACCTGAGCGGTTCTCCTAGCCAAAAGGGCCGTACTTCCTGAGGACATTGTCTGCAGCGTATTCTCCAAACAAACAATGCACGTATTTTCACATCTGGTACCCAGCTGGCTCTCGTTCTACCGGAAGCGTAAGCGCCCATACTAACTGACGGTGGTCCGGACATTCCGGGTCAAGCATTAACTGAGGAGCAGGTCATGTATATCGCTCGCGATGACTTCAATAGCTGGCGCTTCCTGGGCCTAAATCATCCGCAGATGCCACACCTTCGCCATGGTCGAGAACAATCGTCCGACGACGACACTCCAGCGCTGATACGGCATCGCACACGAGCGGGAGAACCATCAGACTCGCCGTCACCACGAGCTCGCGATCCTTAGCGAACTTCCGAGCTCGCCCGCTGCGGTGCGCTACCGAAAGCCGCCCAGGCGTCAGCAAGCGACATCCGTCTTGGCAGGCTCCCAACCGGGCGGACAGTCCCCAATCCCTGACCATCTTGATGGCCAGCTCGGTGGCCCCCGAGAGGTCGTTGGCTGCCCCGGTTGAGGCCCCACCGATCACCAGGGTCTGCGAGGCACGGTCGCCCACGCGTACGGCCAGAAAGTCGAGTGGGTAGCTCTCGGCGTAAAGGGGCCGCTCGTCACCGGGAGTTGTTCGGTAACCCCGAGGGCCCGACTGGCGGGCAGGATCGTGATCTTGGCCACCGGGTCGGCGTGCTCCAATAGCAGCGCGACGAGCAGACGTCCGTCTCGTGGACCGCCACCGATCGCTTCTCCTCGGGGAGAAGCGCATTCGACGTGTCTCTGCGGCCCAGAATGACCCGAGCCCTCGCCTCGTCGATGTCCCGGGCAAAGATGACGTCCCACTCGTGCCGAATGGCGATGATGGCTGCCTCGTTGATGAGATTGGCCAGATCTGGACCCGAGAACCCGGGGTTAGCTCGGGCCACGGCGTCGAAGTCGACGTCCGGTGCCAAATGCCTACCCTCGATGTGCACGGCCAGAATGACGGTGCGCTCGGCCCGGTTGGGCAGCGGGATCTCCACCTCTCGGTCGAAGCGCCCCGGCCGGCAGAAGCGCAGGGTCCAGGACCTCGGGGCGGTTGGTGGCGGCGATGACCACGACGCCAGTGGAGGGGTCGAAGCCGTCCATCTCCGCCAGGAGCTGGATGAGAGTCTGTTCCCGCTCGTCGTTGGACACGATGGACCCACCTCGGCGCTGGCCGATGGCGTCGATCTCGTCGATGAAGATGATCGATGGGGCTGGCTTGCGGGCGTCGGCGAAGAGCTCGCGTAACCCGGGACGCACCCACCGCCCCACGAACAGCTTCACGAAGCTCGAGCCGGTGAGCGCCACGAACGGGACCTCCACTTCCCCGGCGACCGCCCGGGCCATGAGAGCCTTGCCGGTGCCGGCGGCCCCTCCAGGATGACCCCCGGGGGCCGACAGCTCCGGCCCGTGCGTAGCGCTCCGGATGCTTCAAGAAGTCGACAACTTCCACGACTTCGCACTTGGCCCCGTCGCAGCCGGCCACATCGGCGAATCGGGCCGTCGGGTGCGACTCGTCGTAGACCTTGGCCTTGAACCGTCCGCTGCCGGCCCCGACCAGGATCTCCGGTGAGGTCCCGGCGAATCCCGGTGAGTGGTGGTGCTCTGCCCGCCAGAACGGGGTGAAGTTCAAACCGTCCAGGGCGGTCCCCAGACGCACGGTCGATCGCAGCCCTTCCTCCCGAGACGAGGTCTCACCAACTGGGGACTGGTCAGGACCAATAACCAATAATCGAATCGTCAGGCCGCGCCCGGAGGCTCGGTCGTCGGTCTCGTGACTGCAGGAATGATCCGGTAGTCCGCCTGGAAGACCAATTTGTGCAGGTCAGCAGTGGCAATGGCGCGGAGGATCGGAAGCTGATCGGTGGCGTCGTGGACATTGAATACGTTCAGCGGCCAATCCCGTACGGTTCCTCCACGCAGGTGGGATGGTGGAATCCGGAGCCGAAATAGGCGTAGAGAATGATCCGAGGCACGCCCGCGAGGCTAGGGCACCCGCACCATGGAACGGCACTCGCGTCGGCTCGGTTGCCGTTGCCTTGTCCTGCTCGAGAACCTTGGCATGATCTCGTGAATGGTCACCATGACGGTCGAGGAGTTTGAGGAACTGGTGGCCAATGCTCTGGACGGGATACCCGCCGACCTCGGTGCGGCCATGGAGAACGTCGCAGTCGTTGTTGACGACGCTAGTCCGCCAGGACAGCTGCTCGGTCTCTACCAGGGCATCCCCCTTACCCGGCGGGGCGTCAGCTACTCGGCGTCCATGCCCGATCGGATCACGATCTACATGGCAACGATCTGTAGGGCATGCCAGACGAGGCAGGAGGTCGTCGACCTCGTGCGTAAGACGGTGATCCACGAGGTCGGCCACCATTTCGGCATCGACGACAAGCGGCTCAACGAGTTGGGATGGGCTTGAGTCCACAGCTCAGGGCGCCGCCGGAGCGCGACACAGCGTGGGCTCGGCCGGTAGAAGAGGAGGGTGAATCTCGCCCAGCTCGACCAACTCCAAGAAGAGACCTTCGCCAAAGCCAGCCCGGCGACTCGAGACAGCTACCCGCCGGAGCGCCGGATGGTCGGAGAGGAACTGCGCAGCTACCTCGACCGTCGGGTCTTCGCAGTTGTCAGCTCGACTCGCCGGAGCGGTCGTCCCCATGCGGCTCTCTCTTCGTACGTTCGCCGGAACACCACCTTCTGGCTGCCGACGGTTGCAGGATCCATCCGGGAGCGGAACCTGCAAAGTCAGCCTTGGCTCGTACTTGTCGTAGCCGAGGGTGACCGTGGTGACCACGTCGCGGTGATTGTGGAAGGGCCAGGCGCGGTGATGACCCCGGCCGATGTCCCTGCGGATGTGGTAGCTACCGCACCGGATGCTTGGGTGTCGTTATGGCTGCGGCTTGATGCGCAACGACTTCTCTCCTACGCGGCCGAAGGGGCGACCGGCCGCGCTTAGGCCGCAAAGGTGCTGCTCTCGGCGCTCGAGAGTAGATCGACGATGCGACCGACGCCTACCGGGTCGGGTGCGTCTTTGCGCGAACCTCTGTCCGGAGGTCCAAGAGCACGCACCGATTTCCGCGATCCTGGCTCATGTGTCGGCGCCCGAATAGGACCGCAGGGCGTCGCCGACCGTAAACCGGCCCGCAGCCCCTCAGGGCCTCACGACAGCGATCGCGTCATCAGACTCTGCGGGCGCTGCCAATCGGTGGATCCAGGTTTAGTGAGCGGCACTCCTTCGTAGAGGCCCAGCAGTCGCCCGGAGCGACTAACACTGTCCACTACCACCGCAACGTTCTCCATGGGGTACCGAGGTCCGCGGGCATTCCATCGAGCGTGTCGGCAACCAGTTCCTCAAACTGCTCGGCCGTCATCGTGACCATCGCGGAGATCATGCCAAATGTCGCACCCTCGAACGACGGCGTGCCGAGCCTTGATGTCCCACAACGCTTTGTTGAATGCCTATGTTCTGCGAAGTCGTCCGATACCGTGACGTGCGCCGCTACTCACCGGCGGAGCGGCGGTCAGCCGCTGCTGAAACGGCGAGAGCCAAGGAGGAACGCCTCAGCGGCCACTTACAATGGGAAGACCAGCCGGAGCGGGAGTCGACATGACCATCGAACGCGAAGCCAAATTGACCGCTCCTACACAGGTGCAACTCCCCAATTTCGACGGGGTCGTCGACGACGTGTCGGTAGCCTCGCTCGCCGAGCGCCATCTCGACGCCGTCTACTACGACACGGCACAACTTGACCTGGCTCGCTGGGGAATTACGCTTCGTCACCGCTCGGGCGAGGGCGGGCCGCCGTGGACCCTGAAACTGCCCAAAGGCCAGGACCGTCAGGCGCTCATACGGCGCGAGCTGACCTTCGAGGGACCGCCCAGCGTTGTCCCAGCCGCCGCCCGCGAGCTGGTCAGCGCCTTCGTCCGGTCACGCCCCCTGACCCGAGTCGCGCGACTCGGCACCAACCGGTCCCCGCTGGAACTCCGTGACGCGACCGGCCAGCGGCTGGCCGAAATCGTCGACGATCGCGTGACTGCGTACCAAGGTCCAGGGCGGCCCAACGAGTTCCGCGAGGTCGAGGTCGAAGTCTTCGCCCAAGGACGAGTTGGCGATCGACTGCTGAAGGCCGCCGTCGACCGGCTGGTAGCGGCCGGCTGCCGGGCAGACCCGCCCATCCCCAAGCTCGTCCGAGCGCTTGGACCCAGAGCGCTCGAGCCGCCCGAGCTCATCGTTCCACCGGTCGCGCGCAAGGCGCGCCTCGGCCAGTTGGTCCGACACGCTCTCGGCCGTTCGGTGGCCCAGATCCTGATCCACGATCCCGGGGTGCGCCTCGGCGATGACCCCGAAGACGTCCATCAGTTCCGGGTCGGCATCCGTCGCCTGCGCTCCGACCTTCGCACCTTCATGCCGCTCCTCGAGCCGGCACCGCTGCGGGGATTGCGCGACGAGTTGCGCTGGCTCGGGACCGCCGTCGGAGCCGTGCGCGACGGCGACGTGCTCGGCGAACGGCTGCGCACCCAGGGCAAGTCGCTGCCCGAAGCAGATGGCCCCGGCCTCCAGCTGATCCTGTCACTCCTCGCAAGCCACGCTGATTCGGCCCGCACCGCGATGCTGTTGGCCCTGCGCAGCCCCCGCTATCTCACCTTGCTCGATGCGCTGATCAAAGCTGCCAACGAGCCCCCCGTCCGGGCCAAGCGCGCCGAACAGGCCAAGCGGCCTGCTTCCCACGTCGCAGCCGAGTTCGTCCACCGGCCCCGGCGGCGCCTCACTGAAGCCGTTGCCAGCCTGGACGACGACCCGACGGACCCGGCGCTGCACAACATCCGCATCCTCGCCAAACGGTGTCGCTACGCGGCCGAAGCCGTCGCGCCTGTCGTCGACCAAGCCGCCCGCTTCGCCGCAGCCCTCGCTGACCTACAAACGGTGCTCGGCGAACACCAAGACGCCGTCGTCGCCGAGACATGGCTTCGGAAATCCGCCCTCACAGCACCCGATGGCGCTCTCGCTGCCGGCGAACTCGTCCTCCTCCAGAGATTCCAGCGGGCCAGGATGCGCGCCGAGTGGCCGAAGATGTGGAAAACAGTCTCGGCCAAGAAACTCAGTTCCCGGATCTGACGACGCCCCAAGCGCGGCGCTTGCGAGACAACACCAGCGACGTCTCGACCGAGGTTGGAATGTCAAACTCTCGAGGCGAATGCTGATGTCGGCCGAGTAGCTGACCATGGAGCAGGGCGCATCGTCGGATCGGTTCCATCTGCGGCCATCCCGCGGTCGCCGGCGTTCACGGTTGTGCGCCAGCGTCTGGATAATTCCATAACCAGCCACGATCCTCCGGCCTGATTCGCCCACGTACGGCAAACCCACGTCCGCGACGTGGAAGTAGTCGGCGCGCTCACCTACCTCCTCCCCTTCCCTCCCTCACACAGGGAAGCACGGGCACCCCCGAGGCGGCCGCCTCCGTAGCGAGGACGGACACTTTCTTGGGCGAGCGCTACCGGCCGCTCGTAAAGCGGCGCGGCATGTTCAGGGCCCTCGCGGGGGTCGCACGTTCCATCTTGGTCATCGTCGGCGGCGACTCTGGATCTCGCAAACGATTCCTTGGGAAGGCTTCAGCTCCCGGGAAGCGACTGAGGAATACCCGTTGTCCGAGCCGTCGTTGACCAACTTGCTATCGATGAGCTCGGATGATGGTGTCCAACGCAGGTCTTCGAGTCGCATCTGATCAGCTATCGAGCAGTCACGGGTCGAGAAACCGTTTGGCGGCATGTTGATCCTCGGGGAGCACGACGATCTCATCGATCTTGTCCCCGACGTCGAATCTCAAGAGGAACAGAACGCGTCCCGCGAATCCGTATCTTTCTATTCGCATTTGAATATCGGCCCAAGCGGCTACGTGATGCTCGCCGACCATCCAGTCGTCCCACTTGATGGCCTCGAATGTTCCCCTAGTCCGCTCGACAAGATCGCAGAGATGCCCAGCCACCTCCGCGCTCCCCGAGAACACCCCACCCAGCGTGCGGCCTCCCGGGACGCGGTAGGTCACTACAGGCGAGAGCAGCCCAATCGCCTGATTGCCGTCACGGTGCCCGATATGCATCACGAACCTTTGGGCGGCCTCAAGACGGGTTGGATTCGTCGGTTCGGGCATTGCTCCCTATTCTGCTTCATCGACACGGCGAGCGGTCCGATGCGGTCGCGCGCTTCAGGCTCGCGGGTAGCAGCCAGGATTTGAAGTTCTGCCTCCCGTCAAATGCTCGTGGAACCGGGGTTCGTCCGATCGCCCGTCCTCGGTGGATCGTGATCGACATAACGGGTCGACCACGGCTTCGTCTGGGCTATACATCGGCGCATCGTCAGCCCACCGCCCTTCGGAGATCGGGCCGTTCAGCGAAGTACCGCCGATAGATGACCCTGGACGCCTCACCGATTTTCCCGCCCAGGGGACGACTACTGCTGAGCGACGTTGCCATGTCGACCCTCCAATCAAGGAGTGATTGAACTCCTACAGCGCCATCGGATGCTTCGATGGTGAAAACCTCTGCCTTGGCCGCGTGGTCAAGATCGGCCGACAACGATCGGGGGAGCCCCGGCAAGGAGCAAAAAGGGCCGCTCCTGTGGACTCCCCCGACCGTGTCAATAGGTGACCCTGTTCGTGCGCTTGGGCAGGGAGCCAACGGCCCACGAGCCGACGACGCCTGCCGCCACCGCCAGGACGAATCCCTCGGTGAGGTAGTAGCCGACCATGACGGCGAGGGTGCGAACGCGAGATGCCGCGGCCAGAACGTGACTGGAGAAGTAGATCGGCCACACGGACGCGCCGATGAGGAACCAGACCGCACTCAGGCCGAGGATCACGGCGGCTCCCGTCAGTCCGACGGTGTGGAGCACCGAGGCCCGCTGTCGACGTGCCTAGGCACGGGCGATCAGCAGCAGGCCGCCGACCACAGCTATGGCGCCAGGTAGGAGAGACAGCAGTCCGTGCTGGAGATTCCAAGTCCAGGTGGCGGATCCATCAGCCGAGTAGCGGATGGCGTGCCCGATGTAGGGAGCGATCCCTCCCCAGGCGCCGACAAGGACGGCAAGCACCCCGGCGGTGGTGGCGGTCAGCCGTGAGGGAAGGTGTGACGACGGGTAGGAGACGCCCCTTGGATCGGGAGCAGCCCGGAGAAGCGGTCGAGTTGCGCTGACGGTGGTGGTTTCTTGGTTGACGGCCATGATGGCCTCCTTTTGGTTGTTGGTTGTCTGCAGCAGGTCTGCACTGGTCAGTGGCGGTTTCCGTGGGTCGAGCACCTCTTGGTCGGCTTGTATCCAAACAACACGGTCGAACAGCCTGGCGCCCCACAGACACGATCCCGCTGAAAGGTCCGGGCCTTCGTTCCGTGACTGACCGGTGTGGCGCTGATCGATTCAGATGGTCCTCGCATGGTTATGAGTTGCACGGCATATTCCCTCCTCTTGTGATCGATCCGGATGGGCGATCATGCGGTCCACCGTCATTCCCGCGCCGAGGTGCCGGCAGGAACGAGCTCTTCCTCGGTGAGCTCTCCCTCGGCGAGCTTGTGCTCGAGCCGTTGCCCCTCGATGTCGGGGTCGGGGACACGTAGACCCGTTATCTCCAGCGACGCCACGGCCCCTCGCCGGAGCAGTAGCCCGGCGATAACGGCCCCGGTCGCCAGGAAGACGGCGGCATAGGTGAACACGACGTGATAGCCGTGGACCGTGGCTTGAGCCTGCAGCGTCGCAACGGAGGTCGCCGTCGCGTGGTTGGCCAGGGCGTAGGCGGTCACTGCGCTGGCGGCCAGGGTGTTGAGCAGCGACGTGCCGACCGACCCGCCCACCTGCTGGGTGGTGTTCAGCATGGCCGAGGCGATCCCGGCGTCACTGGTCAGGCCAACGGTGGCCACGCTCGCGGAAGGAGCCATGATCTGCCCCATCCCGAGACCCAGGATGACGAGCGCCGGGAGAATCACGGTCATGTAGCTCGAGTGAAGCCCGATGCGAGTGAGCAGCAGCACGGCCACAGCCGCGATCACCATGCCGGTAGCCACCATGACCTTGGGTCCGAAGCGGGGAAGGAGGACGTTGGTGGCGATCTGGGCGGAACCGATCAGCACGACGATCATCGGCAGGTAGGCGACGCCGGTTCGGACGGGGGAGTAGTGGAGCGTGTCCTGCAGGTAATAGGTGAGGAATAAGAACATGCCGAACGACGCGATCACGACCGTGAACACCGCGATGTAGGCACCGGCCCGGTTGCGGTCGACCACGATTCGCAGCGGGAGCAGCGGCTGGGACACTGCTCGCTCGATGGCGACGAAGATGGTGAGCAGCACGGCGGAAGCCACCAGGCTGGCGATGGTGTAGGTGTTCCCCCACGAGGTGGTCTCGACGTGGGAGAACCCGTAGACCAGGGCGAACAGCCCGGTGCTCGCGGTGATCGCACCGGGCAGGTCCAGACGGGGCCGGTTGGCGGCCCGGGTGTTGGACAGGAGACTGGCGGCACCGGCGATGGCCACGGCGCCGATCGCCACGTTCACGAACAGCGTCCAGCGCCACGAGGCGTAGGAGGTGAGGATCCCTCCGAGCAGCAGGCCGAGGGCGCCGCCGCCTCCGGAAATGGCACCATAGATGCCGAAGGCCCGTCCGCGTTCGCCCGGGTCGGTGAATGTGGTGGTCAACATGGCCAAGGCGGCCGGGGCCAGCAGGGCGCCGAAGGAGCCTTGGAGCACCCGGGCGAATAACAGCATGGTGAAGCTGGTGGAGAAGCCACCGAGGGCCGAGGCGACGGCGAACCCGGCCAGACCGATCATGAGGGCCCGCTTGCGACCGAGGATGTCAGAGAGGCGACCGCCCAGCAGCAGCAGGCTGCCGAAGGACAAGGCGTAGCCGGTCACGATCCATTGGCGGTCGGCATTGGAGAAGCTGAGCGCGCGCTGGGCCGTCGGTAGGGCAATATTCACGATGGTGGCGTCCAGCACCACCATGAGCTGGACCAGGCCGAGCACGGCCAGGATCTGCCACCGCCGATCGTGGTGGGGGTTCTTCGCCTGGGCGTCGGCCCGCCGGCGCCGTCGTCAAATGGCTCGTCATGGCCTTTCCTCTCTTTGGGGTGATTCTCTTTGGGGTCTTGGCTCTTGCTCCGAGGTGGGCTCGGACGCCCAGGCGGATTTACTCCGTAGTTCGGCACGGACGATCCGATGCACGGAACGGGGCGCGTATTTAGGTGGAGGGCTCGAGCAGCTGAAGATCAATCTCGACCTTCACCACATCGCCAAGGGCGACAACATTGACGCCGGGCGGCAGCGCGACATCGATGCCGAAGTCCTTGCGGCGGATCTCGGTTGCAGCTTCGAAGCCGGCGTGACGGGGGCCGCCCGGGAAGGATTCGATTCCGCCAAGCTCGAGGGCAAGGACGATCGGACGAGTGACGTCGCCAATGGTCAGATCACCCTCGACCTGATATTCCATTCCAGCCCCCCGCACGCTGGTGGAACGAAACACCATGGTCGGACGCCTAACGACGTCGATGATGTCGGGCGACAGCACGTGGGCGTCCCGGTCGGCGTTGGCGGTGTCGATCGATGCGACGTCAACGGTGGCCCTCACACTCGTTGTAGTAAGGGTCTCCCCGACGACGACGTCGGCATCGAAACGGGTGAAACGGCCCCGCACCTTCGACACTCCGAGGTGACGGATAGTGAATCCGATCGAGGAATGGTTGGTGTCGACCACCCAGCGGCCGGGGGTCAAGGGCAGTGTGACTGTGTCAGGAGTAGTGGTCATGAATCGATGATCCTCTCTCGCGATCGGTCCGAGAAGGCCGGGTTGATCCTGGTATTGACAGGGCCAGGCTGAAGGCAGGCCTATGGGGCATGCTTGTGGTGTGACATCTGTGGCCGAGTACCTCCGGACCCGCCGCGAGCAGCTCCAGCCGGCCGACGTCGGCCTGCCCGACAGTGGGCGCCGACGCACACCCGGCCTGCGCCGAGAGGAGGTCGCCACGCTCGCTGGGATCAGCATCGATTACCTGGTTCGCCTCGAACAAGGCCGCGACACCCGTCCGTCAGCGAGCGTGATTGCCGCCCTCGCCGATGCTCTGCGCCTCGACGACGACCAACACCGACAGCTCTCGATGCTGGCCAGGGTCAGCCAAAGCGCGGGGTTGTGTCCGGCGGCTGGGCCGTTAACCCGCGTCGTGGTACCGACAGTGACGGCGCTCCTCGAGCGATTGGGGACCACACCTGCCTTCGTTGTCGGCCCCGCCAACGACGTGTTGGCCTGGAACGAAGCTTGGGGGCACCTCGTCCGGCCACTCGGAATGCTCGAGAACGCTGAGCCGAACCTCGCCCGCTACGTGTTCCTCCATCGGGATGCCCGAACGGTCTACCCCGACTGGACGGCGGCGGCCGACGATCAGGTGGGTCGCCTATGTGCCGCCAGCGTTCGCTGGAGTGACAATGAACGCTTCGCCAAGCTGATGGATGAGCTGCGTACGGCGCCCGAATTCGTGGAGCGCTGGTCAAAGTTCGCGACAACAGACAAACGCCGAGGTACAACGCGCATTTTGCATCCTGGCTTCGGGCGCCTCCGCATCAACTACGAGGTGCTCCTTCTCCCCGATGATGTCGACGAGCTACGGCTCATCACCTGGCTCCCAGCCGACGATTCCACCGCCAATGCTCTCGCGAGCTTGGGCGACGCTGCTGTTCCATCGAGTCCCGCACAGCTTCGTGTCATTGGCTGACGGAACTTGAACCCGGAAAGCAATCGCGCCTGGCACGGCCTGTCGCACCGTCAGAAAACCTCGTTTAGCTCCCGCGACGTTCGCGGCAACCCACGGCTGCCAACGAGCGCTTTCGTGACCAAGGATTAAGCGCGCTCAGATCGAATAATCGGTATGGGTTAGCTTGCTTCGCCCGCACGATCCGAAAGACACAAGCGTCGCCCTTTACCCACAACTGTGGCCACCTGCTTCCGGAGATCGATAAACAAAGCCGCACTGAAGTTGAATCTCGTGCGTCTTGCAGGGCGGGAGGTGTGAGATCGTCCCGGTCGATCTCGGGTCTCAAGAGATGCGACGGCGAATCCACCAGAAACAGAAGCCACCCAGGATTGCGGCAAGTCCGAGGAAAATCGCCAGTTCATACCATTGAAACGGCCAGAAACGGCTAGCGAGGTTCTAGAACGCCTGCCTCGTTTGGGCACCGACGCTTCCATCGCCGGCGAGCTGGCCGGAGCTGGTTGTCCCGACCTGGCCAGCCACGGCCACGATCTGCGTGCCGGTCGCGATGCTGATGTGCGAGTACTTTCCCAACGGCTCGCCGATCGGCGGGCTGCCTTACGAGTTCAACGGCGCGCATTGCGCCCAGGTGGCGTGCGCCGAAACGGAACGAGCTGTGTTTTCTGGGTACCCGGCGCCATCCGGCGCACCGAAGGTCATTTCTGCTCTTGCCTGCAATCTACCCGGGAGGTCCATCAGCGGCGTGCTGCGCCGAGTCACTACATTCCATGAGTGATGCCCACGGCGCCCGAACTCACCAAGCGCCGGGTCCTCGTCATCATCGGTGCGCTCATGCTGGGCATGTTCCTCGCCGCCCTCGATCAGACCGTCGTCTCGACCGCGTTGCCGACGATCGTCGGCGACCTGCACGGTGGCTCGCACCTGACCTGGGTGATCACCGCCTACCTGCTGTCGTCGACGGTGTCGACGCCGCTGTGGGGCAAGCTCGGAGACCTCTACGGTCGCAAGGGCTTCTTCCAGGCCGCCATCGTCATCTTCCTGATCGGCTCGATCCTGTCCGGGCTCAGCCATTCCATGCTCGAGCTGATCGTGTTCCGTTCCCTGCAGGGCCTCGGCGGCGGCGGCCTGATGGTGGGCGCCCAGACCATCGTCGGCGACATCGTCTCGCCCAGGGAGCGCGGGCGCTACATGGGCCTGTTCATGGCCATGTTCGGCGTGACGACCGTCATCGGGCCGCTGATCGGGGGGCTGTTCGTCGAGTACGCCTCCTGGCGTTGGATCTTCTACATCAACGTGCCGATCGGGGTCATCGCCCTCTTCGTCACCGGGACCGCCCTGCCAAGCGCACTCACTCGGCTGCACAGGATCATCGACTACCTCGGCACCGCGCTGCTCGCGGCCGCGGCGGCAGCGCTCGTGATCTTCACCAGTCTCGGCGGTACGACCTACGCCTGGGGCTCCGCGCCGATGGTGGGGCTCGCCGTGGCGGGAGTTGTGCTGACGGTGCTCTTCGTGCTCGCCGAGCGGCGCGCGACCGAGCCGGTGATCCCGCTCCATCTCTTCGCCAACAAGGTCTTCACCTCGACGAGCGCGATCGGCTTCGTGGTGGGTTTCGCCATGTTCGGGGCGTTGTCCTTCCTGCCCCTCTTCTTCCAGATCGTGAGGGGGACCAGCCCGACCGAGTCTGGCCTGCGCCTCTTCCCGATGATGGGCGGACTGCTCGTGGCATCGATCGGCTCCGGCCAGATCGTCAGCCGGTGGGGGCGCTACAAGGTGTTCCCGGTGGTGGGCACGGCGTTCATCACCGTCGGGCTGTACCTGATGTCGGGCATCGGCGTGGCGACGAGCGAGTGGCTGATCGCCGCTTACATGGTCGTCTTCGGCCTCGGCCTCGGTCTCGTGATGCAGGTGCTCGTCGTGGCGGTGCAAAACGCCGTCTCCTACGAGGAGCTCGGCACGGCCACCTCCAGCGTCACCTTCTTTCGCATGATCGGCGGGTCCTTCGGCACGGCCGTCTTCGGGGCCATCTTCGCCAACGTGCTCGCCGGCAATCTCGTGCGGTATCTGCACGGGATCAAGCTGCCGCCGAACCTCGCCACCCAGATCGACAACCCGGCGCTGATCGCTCATGCAGCACCTACCGTGCACCTCGGCATCTCGCAGGCGATCGCTCACTCGGTCGACAAGGTGTTCTTGATCGGGGTGCCCATCGCCCTCGTGTCGTTCCTGCTGAGCTGGTTGCTCCCCGAGGTCGAGCTGCGGAAGTCGGTTCGGACGGTCGACGCGGGGGAGGGGTTGGCCGTGCAGGAGGCACGCACCTCGCTTGAGCAGATCCAGCTCAACCTGCAGCGCATCGCGAGCCGGGAGAATCGCGGCGAGCTATACCGGGGCCTGGCCGAGCGGGCGGGGGTGTCGCTTCCGCCGAAATCGGTTTGGCTGCTCTATCGCGTCGCCGACCACCCGGACTGCTCGGTCGACGAGGTGGCCCGGCGGGTGAAGGCAGACCCGGCGACGATCGAGCCGGGACTGCACGGGTTGATCGAGGCGGGCCTCATCGCCCGGGACGAGCGGTCCACCGAGTCCGGTACCGGCAGGCTGCGTCTCACTGCCTCAGGAGCCGACGCCGTCGACCGGTTGACGACCGCGCGCCGGGTCGGGTTGACCGACCTCCTGGAAGGTTGGGACATCGGGGCACATCCTGAGATCGCCGCCATGGTGAGCCAGCTGGCTGCCGCATTGCTGGCCGACGACGACAAGCTGCTGGCTGACGCTCGCCCGTCTCGGTGACCTGAGCGGACCTTTCGCCGGTGCGGGGGAGCAATGGCATTGGCGAGTGGTCAGTTTGGTGGTCAAATCACTTTCACCCCAGAACCGATTAGCTGCAAATACGGCGTATCCAAGCCTCCGGACCAGGTCTTGCGCAGCGGAGAGCATGCAGGCGCTTTCGAACCCGCCTGACACCTTCCTCCGGCTGATCGAGATCCTCAGACGGCGAATCTCCTAGGGTCGCCCTACTCAGAAGCGCCTCGACGATGCTCAACCGCTAATCGGTTTGAGTCGCGGTCAGGCGCGGCAGGGATTAGGCCGAGGTGAACTTGGCGCTGACGGAGTAGACGTTTTGCCTCGCGGATTCCGCTGGTCATCGCGCCGTCCGCGTAGGCCATACGGGCACTTTGGGTATGCTCTCCGGCAAACAGAAGCCGGCCATCGATCGGCTCGCCGAGCAGGTCAACGTCGGCCGGCGCTGCTCCTGGGGGGATGTGGGTGTACGCGCCCCCGCTGTAGGGGTCGTTCGCCCACTCAGACACCGATATGGCAGTGGGAGTCGGACATGGTGCGCCGACCGACTCGGCGACCATCTCCAAGAGCCACTTGGCCGCCTCGTCCGGGGTGGCATCTAGCACGTGGCTCGCCACGCTGGCGAAGACGAGGAAGACCAGCGTCGGACCGGCACCGAACGCGTCCTGACCGATCGCCCAATCCGCCGCCTCGCCCGGGTCGCGAGGAAACAACATCACGTGGGGCAGGCCGGCCCCGCGCCAGAACGGCTCCTCGAACCGTACGGCCACCTTTTCGAAATGCCCGAACCCCAGCCGCTCGATCGCCTCCACCCGGTCGGCTGGCAGCCTGGGGGAGAACCGAGGTGCTCCCCGCTTCAGCGCGCCCAGCGGCACAGCCACTACGACATGGGAGCCTTCCTCGACTCCGCCGCCGGCGCCGTGCACGGCCACACCATCAGCTGACAGGACGATCTCGGCCGCCTCGACGCCGGTACGCACGTCGAGGCCGGTGGCCATCGCGTCGACCACGCTTCGGTAACCAGCGGCCGGCAGATCGCCGAAGTAGTCGCCGTCGTATTCCGTCTCGTTTTTGGGCACCACTCGCCATTCTCGGTCTCCACCGCGTTGACAGGGGCTGGGCGATCGCCTGAGAGCCCCCTCCAGGGTTTCATCGGCCCAAAATCAACGACCCGTGGCCACTTTCATGGCCTTGTGAGCTCAAACTCGACCACTGCGACCGGAACCGGCGCGAACACCGCCGGCTCTACCACGATTCGCTCAGGAACGTCCCCTACTTCAGCAGCCTCCTAGCGGGACTTTCCGGGCTAGCCAATTTTGGCTGCTGAGACCCCTCCCGAAGATTCTTTTGAAATAGGCCTGCTACCAGCGCGTTCTCGCAGCTCAGGTGCTCGCGTTCTGTCGCCGGAGG
>Ga0182015_10000258_pt1 | contig 76238 bp, 69 predicted proteins | sample 712P3MmetaG_FD_120478 | JGI IMG/M metagenome (GOLD analysis project Ga0182015, IMG submission 120478) | Permafrost microbial communities from Stordalen Mire, Sweden - 712P3M metaG | ecosystem: Environmental > Terrestrial > Soil > Wetlands > Permafrost | place: Sweden: Stordalen | collected...
AAACGTAGCGTGTTGATACACAGCTCATCCAACGCAGGCGGAGCGAAAGTCGGCGACAGGGTCATCGAAGATGTCATGGATGCGCTTTGCCTCCGTATTGTTGAAAGGGAACTTAGGCTGCCGAAACCACAGAAGATTCCTGTGGACTCATAGGATCGCTAAATGAACTACGCCTTAAGCCCTTTACGCTGGCAGTCTTGATGCTCGCATTGGCAGGTCAGTTGAGACATGCCTTTCGCGCCGGCACAGGCGGTGCTGCAGTGCTTGGTTCCGTCAGCAGGTACACAGTTGCAAGCAGGATGTGCGCATTTCGTCGATGATTTCATCCGACCTCCTTGATGGTCGATTCGTAAATATCTTCAGAAAAGTTTTGATCCGAACGTCCTCGTCGCAGCGAAAGACTTTCGGATGGTTTCGTGCAGCACGATTGCGCTCCACACTCAGGGTCAGCATTGCATTGGTGACGGCAACAATCTGTTCCGTTTTGATCAGTCGCGGCAAATGTTTAGCCAAGGATCTACCATGCGGTAACAAAATCGCGCAGTTCTCACGCAGTCTTCTTCGTAGAAGCTTTTTTCAGCAATGGCTAAATGGAGAAAAGCACGAGGAACTGCAGGCTTGACTAGATGAGTTCGAGAGCTTCAAACATGTCTAAAATAGCACATTCTTCTATAAGCACTGTGAGAGTGCACTGCGGCCTGTTTAGCGTTGACATCTCACGTCCGCTGACACATAATTCCGACGCCTTTGCAGTAAAGGCCTTCCCTGGGGTTCCACGAATCTGTTTTTCCGAAGCGAGGTTTCCCATGCGACCGCATTATCTCTGGATCACCGCCGGTTGCATTTTGGCGCTGTTCGGTATGCGCCCCATTTCTTCCTCCGGCGCACCGCCCGCTGGTAGGGAGAAAGCCATCTATTCCTTCCAAGGCGGCACCGACGGAGCAGCTCCAATGTCCGACCTGACCCTCGACAGCGCGGGCAACTTATACGGCACAACGAGTCAGGGAGGGACCGGGACGTGCGGCGGCTGCGGCACGGTGTTTGAACTGAAACGCTCCCAAGATGGCTGGAAGGAGGAAGTCTTGTACAGCTTCGGCGCCTATCAGGGCGACGGCGTATACCCGCAAGCAGGATTGATTTTCGATAGTGCGGGTAATTTGTACGGCACGACGATAGAAGGTTTGGGCGACAATTCTGCCGATGGAACGGTCTTTAAGCTGTCACCGAACGGGCACGGAGGTTGGACGGAGAGAGTTATTTACAGCTTCCCACCCGATCAAAGCGCGGGAGCCAATCCCTCGACCGACCTCGTATTTGATTCCCACGGCAATCTCTACGGCACGGCATCTATCGGCGGAGGCAACGCGAACTCGTGCTACGGGTCTGGATGTGGCACGGTATTCAAGCTGACGCCGCAGTCCGACGGATCCTGGCGAGAGACCACGGTTCACATCTTTACCGACACCGGCGGCGATGGTGCGTACCCCTCCTCTGGGTTCGTTCTCGACTCCGCCGGCAATCTCTATGGACTGACCAAATCCGGCGGCACCGGATCCTGCCAAATCCGTTCCAACGGCAGTCCTACAGTTTTCGGCTGTGGCACCCTCTATGAGCTCATCCTGAACAGCGACGAAGCCCCGAATGTAATTGCGCTCTACAATTTCGTTCCAGGTGGGGGATTCGGTATCTATCCGTCAAGCGGAATATGTTTTGATAACCAAAGCCATCTGCTGGGAACGACACAGCGAGGCGGCGACGGATTCGGAACTGTTTTTGAGCTTCAGGACACGAAAGAGAAAGGCTGGCAGCAAAACGAAGCTCATATTTTCGACGGAATCCCTGACGGCGCGGGGCCTGTAGGCAGACTGACGACGGACGCGAACGGTGACCTGTTCGGCGCCACTTCTTCCGGTGCTACGTTTACCAAGGGGTTGGGAACCGTCTTCGAAGTGCAGCACGCAAAGAATGATTGGAGCGAAAAGATTCTCCATAGCTTCGCCGGGTCGCCAGATGGAGCAACTCCTTCAGCAGGGCTGATTTCCGACTCTCGGGGCCATCTCTACGGGACAACGCTCTACGGCGGGACTGGAACAGGTTGCGTCCACGGCTGTGGCACGGTTTATCAGGTGACACCTTGACCGGGACAATGGCTTTCAGAATTCGACCGCAGGTTCGCAAGGATGAGGCGTTAGTGGTTGCGGCGAGAACCGATCCGAGGAGGCGACATGATCGCACAACAAAAGATAAGAGGTTCCCGGCCTGTCCGCTCCACCACTCGGCTCCGCGCGGAATTGGAGAAGTCTCTCTCAGCGTACACGGTGGCAGCGGCGGCTGCCGGAGTAAGCCTGTTGGCTTTGGCGTCCTCCGCCGAGGCCAAGGTCGTGTATACCCCCGCCCACATAAGGATTCCGATCAATGGCGCCCCAATTCTTCTTGACTTGAACCACGACGGCATTGCCGACTTCTCTTTCGTGAATTCGTTCGCCAGCAACCACAGCGACGCGATTTGGCTTCTTTTGCGAGCCGGAGCTAAGAGTCAAAGCAACGAAATCTGGGGCCAGGGAAGTTTTTACGCGTCTTTCCCCGGCAACGGTGCTGGGAAGTACGCGTTCGCATCCGCTCTGCCTGCGGATTTTAAGGTAGGACCACGCAAGTCGTACTTCCAGAATAAGCACCCTTGGGCTATGGCGTTCGATGTAATTGGCTTCTCTACCAGCAGGACCTATGGGCAATGGCAGTACGCCCAGCATCGCTACTTGGGATTGAAGTTTATGATCAGCGGCCAAGTACAATACGGCTGGGCTCGGTTGAGTATGCATCCGATACCGAATCAAGGCGGGTTCGACGCTACACTCACGGGCTACGCCTACGAGACCGTCCCGAACACGCCCATTATCACCGGCAAAACCAAAGGGCCGGCCGTCATCACGCTCGAACCAGCCAGCCTGGGTCATCTGGCACAGGGCGCCACTGGAATCTCGGCTTGGCGGGAAAAGAAATAGTGGCGGTTCTTAGGAAGCGTTATTCGGCTTGACTTTCGATGATCTTCAATTCATCCTCTCCAAGCGCGTGATGGTATGCCTGACCCGCTGGCGAAAAAAGTTCTGCTGATTGGCTGGGACGCTGCTGATTGGAAGGTGATCAATCCCCTGCTGGATCAGGGATTGATGCCCACGCTCGACGGTTTCATCAATCATGGCGTCATGGGAAATCTGGCGACCTTGCGGCCCATCCTTTCGCCCATGCTGTGGAATTCAATTGCCACCGGCAAGCGGCCCAACAAGCACGGCATTCACGGATTCATGGAGCCGGACCCGCAGAACGGCGGCATCAGGCCGGTCTCAAGCACTTCGCGCAAGGTGAAAGCGATTTGGAATATTCTCACCCAGCGTGGCTTCAAGACCCACGTACTTGGCTGGTTTGCCGGTCATCCTGCTGAGCCGATTAATGGCATTTCGGTTTCTGATCTTTATCCATATGCTACTGCGCCGCCGGATAAGGCTTGGCCACTTCCGCCCGGTGCGGTCTATCCCGAGCGTCTGCGCGATACTTTTGCCGAGCTGCGCATGCATCCCGGGCATGTGACCGAGGCGGCAATTCTTCCCTGGATCCCGCGCGCAGCCGAGATTGATCAGGAAAAAGACAAAGGGCTGATCTCGTTCGCGAAGATCCTGTCAGAAAACTGTTCCATCCACAACGCTGCTACCTGGATTCTGCAAAATGAGCCTTGGGATTTCATGGCCGTTTATTACAACGGCATCGATCACTTCTGCCACGGGTTCATGCACTACCATCCGCCGCGCATGGATGGGATTCCGGAGGATCGCTACGAAATTTACAAAGATGTGGTGAATGGAGCGTATCGCTTTCACGACATGATGCTTGAAACATTGTTGGAACTGGCCGGCCCGGAAGTGACCGTGTTGCTGGTTTCAGATCATGGTTTTCATTCCGACCATTTGCGGCCGCGCGGCATTCCGGCAGAACCGGCCGGGCCGGCGGTACAGCATCGGCCGTTCGGAATTGTTTGCATGAAAGGGCCGCATGTACAGCAGGATGAGCGGATCTACGGCGCCACCCTGCTGGACGTGACCCCGACCATCTTGACCTTGTTTGGATTGCCGGTGGGCGCGGATATGGATGGTCGCGTGTTAGTACAAGCCTTCGAGGAGCCGCCGCAGATTACTCGCATTCCCAGTTGGGAGCAGGAGGCCGGCGAATGTGGAATGCATCCCAGCGATCTGCGCATGGATCCCGCTGCGGCTCAAGCCGTCCTGCAACAATTTGTGGCGCTCGGTTACATTCAGCCGCCCAGCGAAGATCAGAGCAAAGCTGTGGCGAGCGCAGTGCGCGAAGCAAACTACAATCTGGCGCGCGACTATCTGGATTGCGGCCGCCCTGACGATGCTTTGCCGCTGCTCGAAGACTTGGCTAAGAACGATCCTGAGCAGACTCGTTTTCAGATGCACCTTGCGCAGTGCTATCTGGCACTAAACCGTCGCGAAGACGCGAAGCAAATTTTGGAAGCCCTGATAACAGCAGATTTGAACCCGCCTGGAGCTGCGGCGACTAAGGACGAATCAGAGCGACCGGAGGGCGCAGAGCCTGAAACAATCGCTCGAACCGAAACGCCGGAAGGAACTCCGCCTGAAGCGAGGATGGCGGCAGAAACGGCGCCGAACAAACAGCCGAATTCGCGACCGTGGGCAGATTTACTGATGGGCGTAATTCATTTTGAAGAAGGAAATATGGAAGCCGCTCTCGCCAGCCTGCTGAAGGCCGAGCAATCCGACCCACGATTGCCCAATCTGCATTTGCGCATCGGGGAAACCTATGTGCGGCAGAAGCGAACTGACGACGCCGACCGCGCCTTCCAGCAAGCTTTAGACATCGATGGTGACAGCCCGGAAGCCCACCTTGGCCTGGCCATGGTGCGCCTGCGGCAGCGTCGAAATGAAGAGGCTGCCGAACAAGCTTTGTTAGCTGTGGGCTTGCAGCATTTCCTGCCACTGGGTCATTTTTATCTCGGCGTGGCGTTGGCGCGTCTAGGCCATCGTCAGCGCGCTACGCTCGCCTTCGAAACGAGTCTCAGCATGCTTCCCGGACTCGTAGCCGCGCACCGTTGGCTGGCTGCACTGCACAGCCACCCTGGCGGCGATCTCGATAAAGCCATCCGCCACCGCAGCCTTTACGCTCAACTCATACATTTGCGAAAGACCAGAGCGCAAGCGTGATTACCGTGGTCTCAGGCTTGCCGCGCACCGGCACCTCGCTCATGATGCAGATGCTTGCTGCAGGCGGGTTGCAGGTGCTCACCGATGGCGAACGTCAAGCCGACGCCGACAATCCTCGCGGTTACTTCGAATGGGAGCGCATTAAACTTTTGCCGCGGCAGCCGAATTGCGTGCAGGAAGCTGAAGGCAGGGTGGTGAAGATAATTTCGCAACTTCTGTTTGCGTTACCCCCGGCGCATGATTACAAAATTATCTTTATGCAACGCCCGCTCGCCGAGGTTGTAGCGTCGCAGTCGGAGATGATCCGAAGGCGCGGAACGAGCGGCGCGGCGTTGCCGCCGGCAGCGTTAATCGCCGGATTGCAGGCTCATTTGAATCAAGTAAACGCCTGGCTGAAAGAACAAGCCAATATCTCTATCTATCGCGTAGAACATCAGGAAGTGCTGCGGGACCCGCCGCATGTGTCCGAATGCATTCAGGAATTTCTGCAAAACCCTCTGGACGTGCTCGCTATGTCGCGCCAAATTGATGTGTCACTCTACCGTCAACGATCCGCTCACCCGGATATTCGGCGACCGATTTAAACACCATCGGTTCGCCTGCAAATTCATAATCACCTTGGGGCGACGTAAGAACCTTTTGCGAGTCTCAGTAGTCGCGTTTCCGAATAGCGCGGCGATGCAAGGTGGTCAACCAATGTCAGGAGCGATGAAAAGATGCCGCTGGGGTGGTCGTCGTATGTCAGAAACGGCGCTACTCCGAGCGCCGGTCAAGCCAGTCGTCAATTTTGGGCCAAGTGCGTTTATTGGCGCCACTTCCCGCCATGATTCCGATGTGTCCGCCGGGAACGCTGAAGAGTTCTTTGTCTTTACTGCTTACTTTGGACAGAATAGCTTTCGATTGGCAGGGAGGAGTGATGTGGTCGCCCTCGGCGATTACCGTCAACAGGTTGGCTCGCAGGCGGCCCAGATCCACGCGCTCGCCTCGAATCATCATCTCTCCTCGCATCAATCGGTCGTTGCGGTAGAGGTCGACGATGAGTTGCCGGAACACGCCGCCTGCCAGGGGAATGTTGTCCGTCACCCAGGTGTTCATTGCTTGCCAGGCTTCGATCACCTGCGGGTTATCGATATTGTCCCAAAGCTTGAGATAGTTAATGATGTAATTCTCTACTGGCTTGAGCGCCTTGGCGCCGTAGTCAATCATTTCACCGGGCATGTTGCCAAACGCCGACAATACCTGATCTACATTGAAATAGCGCTCATCGGTCCAGCGGGCGAAGGTGAGAGATTGTTTGTCTGAGAAATCCAGCGGAGCCGTTAGTAGAATCAGATTTCGCAAGCCATCGTCAGGCCGCAAGGCCGCATAAATCGTAGTGAGAATGGCCCCGATGCACCATCCCAGCATGCTGAATTCTTCCACTCCCGCGATCGATTTCAGTTTGCGGATCGCTCGCGGCATGTAATCGAGAGTATAGTCGTCGAACTTCAGATTCTTGTCTTCCGGACCTGGAGCTCCCCAATCAAGCAGGTAAAGGTCATAGCCGCTATTAACCATGAACTCGACGAAGCTATGGCCCGGTCGAAGATCAAGAATGGAGGGCCGGTTCATAAGCGCAAATACCATGAGTAACGGAATAGGATGGCGCTGCTCTTTCGGTACGACCGGAATATAGTGATAGAGCTTTGCTTTATTGAGCGCCCATACCAACTCTTTAGGGGTTTGAGCGATGGCGGTTCGCGTCGTCACTGCTTTGTTAAACGCGGTCAGTTTTCCCACCAAATCCGTTAACGGGTCAGTGATAACCGTTGCGTCTTCCATTGCTACTTCGCCCCTTTGGTTTTCCGCTTGCTCTGTCGCTTCGGTTGCGCCGGTCTCGGCTTTCGTGGGCTTTCTGTTGCCGGCTTCGTATACATCTCGATTCTATCCAGCTTCGCATCCATGTCGTCGAGCCGCATTTCAATATTATTGACGCGGTCTGCCAAAGCAATGAAATCGGCCCGCGAGGGCATGCTCAACTGCTCGAGTACACGCAACATTGCCTTCTCCACTGCATCTCGGAACGGAGAGGACGCCGAGAGATAAGTATCAAGTACCATTCCCGTAGTTCTGGCATAGGCATCCGTATTCACCGTTTCTACCATGGCCTTCGCCCAGGCATCGAGGTAGGTATCCCGCATATCACGGAAAGCGTCCGTAGGATCAGGAGGCTTTCCGTTTGCCGCTGGTTCATTACCCATTTGCTACTCCTCTGCTGACAGGCCGCGACTCGAAGACGGCCAGAGAGTGAAGTTTCCGGAAGACACTCCCGCAGACAACTCTGCCCGACTGTCCATCAAATCGCAGTATACAACCGGCCTACGCGGCGACGACACTTTTGAATGGCTTGGAGACAATGTCAAGCATCGTCTTCTGCGTCTCAATCAAAGCATTAATGCCACTTTGAAATGCGTCGGCGGCAGGATTGTTAGGAATCCGGAACTGCTTCTTGGCAGTTTCGCAGGCCGTCTTGTGCTGCTCCGCATAATAATCAAGGGTTTTCTTTTGCGTCGCAACAGAATACTCGACCGACTGCTTGAACAGGGTTGTCGCACCTTCTGTTACCTTGGCCGCGTAGTCGCTACGCTCTTTCGCGAGGCCGGCCACGACATGGCTTTGCTCAACCGCCAAGTCGATAGCGCCTTTCTGGGTCTCGACAAATCGGTTGAACGATTGTCCAACCAGGTCGAACAAAAACGATCCCGGAGTCTCTGGGATGTAGGAAAAAGCCTTTTTGCAGGCATCAATCAACTCGCCATTTTGTTCAGCGGCGATATCCAGCGAATTCTTCTGGAGTTCGGCCAGCCGTTCTACGTTCTTTGTGTACAGTGGAATGAAGGCCTCAACGGCCCCGTTCTTGGTGGCTGCTTCCGTAGCGCTTTTGGTTGACTTCTTGCTAGTGCTCATGTTCTGCTCCTTATTCGAGGATTTTAATGTGATGCTGCGATCTGTGCTGCAGTGCAGCATAACTTCATATTAGTCTCTTTGCGGCGCGTGTCAAGCGAAAAATGAGAACACATGAAGAGTAAAACTGTGGTCATCAAAAAATACGGAAACCGCCGTCTCTACGACACCACCCATAGCCGGTACATCAACCAGGACGAAGTGGCCGAGATGGTGCAGAAAGGGCACGACGTCCAGGTAGTGGATGCCGCGACCGGCGAAGACTTAACCCGTCTAGTGCTGACGCAGATTATCGTAGAACACGCTAAAGAGCCTGATTCAGCTTTCCCGCTGGATATCTTGCGACAGATGGTTGTCGCCAGCGGTAAGGCAGCGCAGGAAAATACCCTGAAGTACACCAAGGCTGTGCTCGATATGTACCAAAGCGCTTACCGGGCGATATCGCCTCCGTTGAATCCTTTCGAATTCATTCCGGCGCCACCGGCACCAGCTGCTCCATCAGCACCGGCGGATTCCGCAAGCCGCACAGGTCGATCGAAGAAAGACGAGACTCGCGAGGTCAACGAACTGAAGGAGCGGATAGAGGAGCTGGAATCTCTGGTTTCGGGGATGGGAGCAATAAAAACAGAGCGAAAGCGCAAAGGAAAGTCACGCAGTGGCCGTTGACGCGGCGCCAACAGCCTGTTCTCTTCACTTGTCATTCCGAGCGAACCGAGGAATCGAGGTTCTTGCTGTGAGCAAGAAAAAACCGGGACCTCTCGCCCTGATCGAGATAACAAATAGTCAGTAGTCGCAGTAGCGCCGAACAATTCGCTTCGATCATTGGCAACGGCGCAGCTATGCCACCATGATCTTATCGAAGGGATCATCTCCATCGATCCGCGCCGTAATGTTCACCGCCCGGCTTCCGTACTGCTCTTCCAACAACGCGTCTTGCAGCCGGACCACCAAGGTCTGCAATGTTTCCCGGTCATCGAATTGATTGTTGATGTCGCGACAAAGGCGGCGGACCTTCTCGTGAATGCAAGAATCTCCTTTGGCCATATATTCACTCCTTCGGCCGGAATAAATGAAGCTGCTTAGGACAGTAGCCTCGATCCACATGGTTACCTTATCCATGCGCGGGCTTCTACGGAAACTCAAAATGGCGATTTGCGCTATCAAAAACATTTCTGCTGACGTTCGCTGTTTTGAGACGACCTAACCCGCGAGGGATTTGTTTTATCGCTCCAGGTGACAAGAAACACCGATGACGGTGACGGCTGTCACTAACTCTTCTGGCGATAATCGAATAGACTTGCGACAGCGCCGGTGACCCAGAGTTCTCTTTACTTTTGCCCGGTGGGCGAGTGTACTCGAAACAGGAGATAATTAACATGACCCACGAAATCGGATCGCATTCATCTTTTTCAAACCCGATCGCAGCTCAGCCGCGCATCACCTCATATGACTCGGGATATGAGCACAGCCTCGATCGTTACGCCGACGTCAAGTTGCTTCTGCAGAATACGGACGGACAGGAAGACAAGGCTCCTGCAACATTCGCTGCGGCGTCCTAGATTCGTTGCCGCGGCGCTAGAAGTGGAAGCCTCCGCCGCAAATGAGGACCTCGCCGGTTACGTAATCGGAGAGCGGCGAACAGAAAAAAAGGACTGCGCCCGCCGCCTCGGCAGGCGTGCCCAGCCGGCCCAGTGGACAAGCGGTTTTCACCGACTCCAACATTTCGGCCTGCACGCCGATCCGGATCGCATGGCCGCGCATTTCGATGTTAGAGTTCTCATCTGTGAGGACCTGGGTGAGCCGAGTTTCGATCAGGCCGAAGCCAACAGCGTTAACGTTGACGTTGTAACGGCCCCATTCCTTCGCCAAGGTTCGTGTGAGTCCAAGCACACCCGCTTTTCCTGACGAGTAGCCGGCCTGTCCCGCGTTGCCGTCGGTGGCTGCAATCGAGGTGATGTTCACTACCTTCCGCATTACCTGCTTGCCGGCTGCGATTTCTCGTTTGGCAGTTTCACGGAGATACGACGAGGCCGCTCGCAGAACACGGAATGGCACGACAAGGTGGATTTCGAGCATGGCCTGGAATTGCTCGTCAGTAGTTTTTTGAATGACATTATCCCAACTGTATCCGGCATTGTTGACGATAATGTCGATGGATCCGAAAGCGTCCAGAGTGCTTTGCACCAGTTTGTCCGGGAAATCAGGTTGGGTGAGATCGCCGGCGAAGACTTCGACGCGCCGCCCGATCGAGCCCAACAAATATTTGGTCTCACGTAGCGCGGTTTCATCCAGATCGTTCACCATTACCGCCGCGCCGCATTCCGCCAGTTTCTCCGCAATAGCGCGGCCTATGCCGCGCCCGGAGCCTGTTACCAGAGCTGTCTTGCCATCAAGGGTAAAGGACATTCGTAATCACCTGCTGCGCTGCAGCGAACTATTGCTGCACTGCATCATTAAACCACAAATTGTCCCCAAAAAACAGTGACCGAGGTCACGCCGGTTGTACTGCATTTACATATGGTAGCCGCCGTTGACATTCAACTCTTGTCCCGTGATATAGTCCGCGTCCGCCGCCAGAAAGCCTGCAGCCTTCGCGATTTCCTCGGGAGACGCGAAACGGCCCAAGGGAATTTTCAACTTGATCTGCGCCGCGATCTCTTCGGGAATGGCATCGACCATCTCGGTCGAAGTGAATCCGGGCGCGATGGCGTTGGCAGTGATGTTGAACTTGGCCATTTCCAGGGCGAGTGTTTTGGTGAAGGCGATGATGCCGCCTTTACTGGCCGAATAGTTGGCCTGTCCGAAGGCTCCCATTTGTCCGACCACCGAGCTGATATTGATGACCCGGCCGAATCGCTGATTGATCATGGCCGGCAAGGCGGCGCTGGTACAGTAAAAGGTGCCGTTCAGGTTTACGTTGATGACTTCTGCCCAATCGTCGTCCGTCATCTTGCGCATGGAGCGGTCGCGCGTGATGCCGGCGTTGTTGACCAGAATGTCGAGGCGCTGCCATTTATCGAGGACATCTTTGACGATGCGGTGCGCTTCGCCTTTTTTCGAAACATCACCCTGGACGATCGTGCATTCCACGCCCAGTCCGCGAATTTCGGCCGCCGTGGTCTCGGCATGTGCAGTATCGGAGCGGTAGTTGAGAGCCACGTTCGCCCCGCGCCGGGCCAGTTCGAGAGCGATCGCGCGTCCAATGCCTCGCCCCGCACCAGTAACCAGCGCGACCTTCCCTGCTAATGAGTGCGTTCCATTGCCGTTGCTTCCATTGTTTTCCATAGAGGTGTTCCTTTCCTGAGAGTTGCAATGCACGATTGCAGGATCCACTCGCATCACCACGTAGCCACCCACAGCCCCGGCGCCAAAGCCGGGCGCGAATACGCGCAGCGGCCGGTCGATTCGTCCCTCCCGCACTGCGTCGTGAATGGCCAGGAGTATGCTCGCGGAAGAAGTGTTTCCCACTCGTTCAATATTGAAGTACAGCCGGTCGGCGGCCACGCCGGCAGCTTTGGCCAGATCCAGCACCATGTTCTTGTTGGCTTGGTGCGGGATGACCAGATCAATCGCATCCATCAGCGTGCCCTCGCCCCCATCCGGATGCGGCAGCGCCTTGAGTTCACCGATCATTTGCACCAGGTAGCGCTTCGCCAGCATCTTCACTTCGGGCCCATACACGGTGATGTTGTTATCAAACTCCGGGTTCGGCCAAATAATAGAATTCACCTCGGACCACGGACCGCTGGCGTAAGTCTGGTAGACATCGATGTCGGAGGCGGCACCTGGGGGCGCTGGTGCTATCACCATGGCTGCGGCTCCGTCGCCGAAGATCATGCGTGAGGTCCGCACTGTCCCAATTTTGTCGGAGAACTTTTCGGCGCACACAACAATGATCGGCCGCTCAATCTCTTGCAGCAGGCGCACTGCTTCGCCAAGTCCGTACGACATGCCCGCACAAGCCGCAACGATGTCGCAGGATGAATGAGTTTGCTGCAGGCCCAACTCTCCCGACAACCATGTTGCAATGGATGGAATTAGCGTTGTGCTGGTGCAACTGCAGAACAACACGGCTCCGATCTCCGAAGGCTTGCGGCCCGACTTGGTAAGCGCTGCGCGCACCGCCAGCAGAGACATGTCCTCCAGACTCAGCTCGCTGTAGCAGCGCGATTCGATACCGGTCTTTCCGGAAATATCCTCTTCGGTCATACGCGACCAACAGTATGCGTGGTTGCTGATGAGGTCTTTATTCGTGCAAGGCACTTCGCCCTCGTAGACCGCGATGGCCTCTACTCGGGGCAGAACCTTGAAGCGGTCACGCACTATCACAGGCGGATACGGCTTTTCAGGCTCACTCAATGCCAATGTCTCGGGCCGGGCAGGCCGCGTCCGATGGGGAAAGTGGCAGTTCCCATTTGCCGAGTGGCCGTTCTGTTTCACTCGCCGAAGAAACTGCAGCACGTCACTGCCGCGCGGATGGTATGCAATCACGTAATCATCGTCGCGCAGCTCCCCCACTTCCGTACTGCTGCTCGTGTTTGGGTCCCACCGGTACTGGTTGTGCAGAATCATGGACTGCCGCATGAGGGCTTCGAGTTCCGGGACCGTATGGATGCAGTCAATTACGTCGTCGTAATCGTAACCGTGATAATCACGGTCGTAAGTTGACAGGCGATAGGTGAGATTTTTGGGGTCAGAGAGAATTTCCTCCACGGTAGGTTTTATGCCGCGAAACTCGCCCCCCGCGCCCTGCTTGTTACGAAACACGTCCATAAGGATTCGAAAGCTCTTGTCTTCTATCTCTTCATCCCACATTGCCGGCAGGCCGAGATATCCGGCTTCAATAGTATTGACCAGCCCCGTCGCGTTGCGCGGCTTGTATACCGGGAGAAAAATATCGCTTCGGTGCCGAGGCAAATCTCCCCAGCGCGTGGGACGCTTTTCGTACATGGTCAGAACGTAGCGCTGAGTCCAGAAGAGATTCAGAGCCAGATCGCGGCAGACTTCGTAACGATTCTTATATTCCCCGGCTTGAACCCGCGCGACGATTTCCGCTTCCCCAGGGGCTTTCTCTCCAAAGTCCCGCCGGATGACGGTATTAAACTGGTTGAGTGTTCCGAAGACCGAAAAATCCAGCTCCGGAAAAAAATTGCAGGGAAACACCATCCGGCCATAGCGATTAATCACAAACGGTTTGAGTACCATAAAGCCACTCCTTCGAGCCGGTAGCCGCTATTCGAATTCCACCAAAATCTGATGGAGCTTGACTGCTTCTCCTGGCCCTACTTTTACAGATTTCACTTTTCCCGCAATCGGGGCGATAAGACTGGTTTCCATCTTCATGGCTTCCAGAACCACGATCAAATCGTCGACCTGTAGCTGTTGTCCGGGCTGCACGCATACTCGCGCCACGATTCCGGCCACCGGACTGCGGCACACTTTCGTCTCATCGGCATCGCCTCCCGTAAGAGAGCCTCGTCGAGGAGCGGTGGGCAGAAGCACGGATTGAACCGGTGCGGCGCCCGCTGGCGAATCCTTCTCGCCTTCGACGTCGGCCTCGATTTCATAGGTCTTTCCGGCGATCACAATCTGGATCTTCAAGTACTGTCCCTCTCGAGCCTCGCGTCCTTCGTCTACGAATCGCATATTGTTGAGGTCATTATTCGCGCGCTCGTTGAGCGAAGTTGTGCGAAGCGTGGATCACAACGCGGCCTTGTTGCGCCCACGGGTTGACGATGGCGTCTTCCTGCTCCACTATCCTCACCGAACGAATACGAACCCTCCTGCCAAGTAAGGCGGCGACAGTGTCGGCGATCTTTGCCAAAGTTTCTGCTGTAATCTCCTCGGGCATCTGAAAGGCGCCTGGCTCTACTTCATCCGTCCCGGCTCGCGTCAATACAGAACCATCACTCTGCACCCAGGGGCGTTCCACAGCTCCAACCTTCGCCGACAGCGCATCGATCTGCTGCTGCAACTCGAGCCGCAGATCTTTGAGCGTTTGCTTCAGTATGCGTCGCGAGTTGATCGCAACCGCCAACGATCCTGCAGCAATTAGAGCGACGATAATCAGGTAGATGTATGCCATCGGCATGTTCCTAAAGCGGAATCAAGCCATGCTTCTTTGGTGGACGAAGTTCTCGCTTCGAGCTCGACGCTGCCAGAGCCTGCGCCAGGTACCTCGTGGTTTCGGCGGGCGCGATGACGTCATCCACCAGTCGACGGCCGGCAGCCACATACGGATTAGCAAAAGTATCGCGATAGCGATCGATCAGGTCCTTGCGACACCCCGCCTTGTTTTCTGCGGCGTCAATCTCATGTCGGAAGACGATTTCCGCCGCCCCTTCGGCACCCATGACCGCGATCTCAGCGGTGGGCCATGCCACCACGCGATCCGCGCCCAGAGCTTTGCTGCACATCGCGATGTAAGCGCCGCCATACGCTTTGCGTAGTACGACAGTTATTTTTGGTACGGTCGCTGCCGAGTAGGCAAAAAGAATTTTCGCGCCGTGTCGAATAATGCCGCCGTACTCTTGCTCTATGCCTGGCAAGAAACCCGGGGTGTCGACAAAAGTCACGAGAGGGATATTGAAAGCGTTGCAAAACCGTACGAAGCGCGCGACTTTATCCGAGGCGTCAATATCCAGGACTCCCGCCAGCACCTTGGGTTGATTTGCGACGAGACCCACTGCGCGTCCCTGTATACGGCCGAAACCAATCACTACATTCGCAGCGAACCCTGGCTGTATTTCGAAGAAGTCTTGCGAATCCAGCACTCGCGTGATCACCGCACGTACGTCGTAGGCGATTTTCGGATCTACCGGGATCGCGTTGTTTAGCGTGGGATCGGTCTCCAGTGCAAGGCTGTAGGGCAGCCGCGGAGTTTCTTCCAGATTATTCGAAGGCAAGAAGCTCAGCAGCCGTCGGCACAAAGAGAGCGCACCAGGATCGTCTTCAGCGATCAAGTGAACCACACCCGATCGATTCATCTGCGCCGCCGGGCCACCTAATTCTTCGGCGGTAACCACTTCTCCAGTCACCTGCTTAATCACCGATGGCCCAGTGATGAACATCCGGCCGCGATTGGTTTGGATAATGAAGTCGGTTAGCGCCGGACTGTAAGCGGCGCCGCCTGCGCAAGGACCACAGATAACGGAAATCTGTGGAACCGTTCCGGATAGTAAGGTGTTGTTGTAAAACACGCTGGCATAACCGGCAAGGCTGTCGATTCCTTCCTGAACCCGCGCACCCCCGGAATCATTGATGAATACGAACGGGCTCCCGGTCTTTAAGGAACTTTGCATCATTTCCGTAATCTTGGCGCAGTGAACTTCGCCGGCGGCGCCGCCGGCAACTGTGAAGTCCTGGCTGGCAAGATGAATCAACCGGCCATCGACCGTGGCGCAGCCTGTGATCACTCCATCCGCCGGCAGGTCCTTCCCGGCCATGTCGAAGTAAGTGGCACGGTGCTTCGCGAAAAGGCCGACTTCCTGAAAGCTTCCCCGGTCGACGAGATTTTCCACGCGCTCGCGCGCTGTGAGCTTACCGTCCGCGTGCTGCTTGTCGATGCGTTTCTTGCCGCCTCCCTGTTGGATCAGCGTTCGCTTGACTCGCAGCTCGGCGATCTTTGTCTCTATCGTGGTTTTCTGCGTGAGAAGTGATTTCGATTCGGGTGTGAGAATCGGATTCGCCGCCATGACAGACCTCCTCAGAATTACTGGGTATTGCCCTATGACAAGTCCTGGTGACGGGGTCCGACACCAGTACTGCTCGATTCAGGACATTGTGCGGGAGGGTTGCGGAAGGGACTGTGACTTCAGTCACAGAGCATGGTGATCCGCCGCATTTCTTTGGAATCCGCGCACAATGGTTTCACCACATGATGGTTACTTCCGGTGTCGTTCCGGGCTGGGCAGGGGGGGCTTCTTGGCACGCTCGTTGTCAGGGGGGCTGCCGGGCGTTGCAGGCGGCTCCAGATCTTTCTTGCCATGGACACTTGGATTCTTGGCCTCCGGAACCACAGATGTTCCGTTCTCATCATTAAGAACTACGCTGAGGAGGGAGCTATGGACGTGCAAATTGTCTCCAACGTCGTAGTTGATAAAGCGGAGCTTACGGAATCGGTTCATAAAGAAACTGACCCGCGAGCGGGTTGTCCCCACCATCTCTGCCAGAGTCTCCTGACTCAACCTCGGCACCACCATTTCGGACACTTGTTCTTTGCCAAAATGCGCCATCAACAAAAGAACCCGCGCCAGCCGCTTTTCGCTGGAATTGAAAAGCTGATCGACCAAGTCCTCCTGATACCGGATGTTTCGCTTCAACAAATACTTGACAAACATGGACGACAATTTTGGCTCCCGGCTCATTGCCACCATCATCGCCTTTTTCTCGATATGCAGCAGGACGCAGTCTGTCAAGGCACAAGCAGATGACACGCGCAGAAGCTGGCCAGCGAGACCACCTTCGCCAAAGAAATCGCCTTCGCCCAAAATGCCAAGAGTTGCTTCTTTGCCGACTTCCGAGACAACGCTCAGCCGTACCTTCCCGGCTTGGATGAAGAACAGCCCGTCCGTAGAATCGCCTTGAGCGAAGATCGCATCCTTCTTTGGAAAAGACACCATGTCCCTGCCCTTCCCAATAGTTGAAAGAAAGGCATGGGGGCTAAAGTCGGGTTCTTTCTTCGCAGTGCTGATATGTTTCGCCAAGACGCCGTCCTAATTGCGGGAAGATGCTGCCGGGGTCAAGTATGCGGGAAGGGAATGAATCTCGGCTGGTCAATATCGCTCACATCAGTTGGAGCGACGGCGGCTCAACCGACCGTTTGGCGAGCGCCCGTGATTCTAACCGGTGTTGGGGTGTTTCCTTTTTCGCAAACTGCAATTCTCACCTTCCTCCTATTGATCGGACGGCCAAACACTAGTCCGCGGCCACAATACCCGGCACGCCGGCCAGGTCCTTGGCCTGATCGCTTGCCCGTTCCCGTTCGCCGACTTCATTCAACTCAAGATGTTTCGTCTCCGGCGAGTACAGCAGGCTAATGAAGGTCATCACCGCGCCGACAGTCAAGACAACAGCGGGCGATAGCCACATATCCTGCTTCTCGATTGCAGCGATAAACGGAATCTTGTGAGCCCACCACACATAAGCGCTGAACCATGCACCCAGCAACGCGCCGGAAGAGTAGCCAAAACCAACGCCAGCCGCACGCCGACCGGTAGGGAATCGCTCACATAGATAGGCCGGAACCACTCCCCACGATAGTTTGAGCATAGCTGCCATAACCGTTCCCAGAATCGCCATCCAGAGATTGCGGGCAACTGCAGCGTGATAAAGAATGTAGAAAACCGGAACTCCAAACACCACCAGAAAGGCACAATACCACTGGGTCAGGATTTTTCTGCCGGTTCGATCCGAAAGCCAACCATAGAAGTTGTAACCCAGGAACGCCATGAACAACGCGAAGCCATAGATCAAGCTGTAGGTCGTGGTGCCAAAGCCGCGTCCTTTAAGGGTCAGGATGTTGGGCAGGAATCCATATACTGAATAATCAGTGAGGAACAGGCCAGTCATAAAGAAGAAGACTTGGAGGAAGTCAAAAAGTTGAGGCGGCTTGAACAGATTCAAGAACGGAGATTTTTCGATCTTGCCTAGCGCTTTGGCCTTCTCGAATTCCGGCGACTCGTGGAGATTGCTCCTGATATAAAGCGCCAGGAAAACCGGAATGACACCCGTCATGAAAACAATTCGCCAGCCGTAGGCCAGCATCGCCTCTTTGGTTGTCACGAATGAAACCAGGGCAAAAACCAGCGAGCCGAAAACATATCCCAACGGGAATCCTGACTGGATGAAGCCGCCAATTTGTCCGCGCTTCTTTTGTGGAGCATATTCGATGGCGAAGGTGTGGCCCACGGCATATTCACCGCCGAAGAAGATTCCCATCATCAAGCGGAGAGTGCAGAAGATAACATAAGACCAGACGCCAATCTGAGCGTAAGTAGGCAACAAGCCTCCGAGCACAGACATGATGCCGACGCCTCCGATGGTGAAGACCAGCAGGAACCTGCGTCCAATCTTGTCGGCATAACGTCCGAACAGCGCGGAACCGATTGGCCTTGAGGCCATCGTAATCGAGTACGTAAACACGATCACGATGTATTGCCATGCGGCGCTGCCCTTTGGAGAAATGAAAACCTTAACCAGAATTGGAGCCATGATCAGAACCAACGCCATGTCATAGGCGTCGAGCATGAATCCCAGAAACTGAGAAACCATGGCCATCTTTGCATCTCTGGCGAGTTGTTGCGGTTCGAGCATAAAAGCTCCTGGAAGAGAGACGTCGGACGTAGTGCGGCTAGATATATATCACGCCTGCGAGAGCAGACTTGCAACTTGCATCACAACTCGTTGTGACCTGCATCACAAATACTGGATGGATGCTGTAGCCGTCGGACTCAGACCGGTGGCTTGGCCGAGCGAAAGCCTCGAGGGGGCCTGCAAGCTTCGTTTGAGCGGGGTTCTTACATTTGGCTACGATTTCAATTGTGCCAACTGCTTTTTCACTTCGCTGGCTTGACCGTAGTTGGGATCGATTTTCAGTACGCGTTCCAGTTGCTGGCGGGCAAGATTGTTGTTGCCGGTTTTTTCGTAGGCGAGTCCGAGATGGTAGTGGACGGTAGCTTCATCCGGATTCTTGTTTTTCTCTCCCAGTTTGAGCGCCTCCTGGAAAAGGTCGACGGCCGACTGATAGGCGCCCTTCCGATAAAACACCCAGCCCAGCGTGTCGGCGGCAGTGGGCGAATCCGGCATGCCCCGGCGGGCGGTTTGAGCGAGCGACAAAGCCATATCGACGTTCCCGCCCGACTGCAACATCACGTAAGCGAGATTGTTCGAAGCCAGCGGGTTTTCCGGTTTGATTTCGAGCGCTTTCTGATAGGCGTCTTTGGCGTCGCTCCAGTCCTGTTTTCGCTCGTAGAGTTCGCCCATCAGGATGTAGAACATGGGCTCGCGAGAATTATTTTTCAGCGACTGCTGGTAAAGGGCGATGGCCTGATCCGGCGAACCCTTCGCGACTTCAACTTGGCCCAGCTTCAGCAGGGCATCGGCATTGTGTTGGTCGAGGTCGGCAGCTTTCTTGAATGCAGACTCGGCGCCATCAAGATCTTTCTTTTTGTTGAACAGTGTCGTGCCCAGCAGATCGTAAAAATTGCTGCTATTGGGGGATTTGGCTATTTGAGCGTTTGCGGCAGCGATGGCCTTGTCGGTCTGGTTTTGCGCCAGATACGTATTCATCAGCCCATTGAGCGCGTCGTTGGAATTGGGATCGCGGTCAAGCGCCTGCTGGAAGGCGTTTGCGGATTCGCCGTATTGCTTTTGCACCAGCTGCAAATTTCCCAACTGGATGTATCCGACAGCACTTTGAGGAGCGATCTCGATGGCTTTATGCGCGTCCTCATTGGCAGCTGCGAACTGTTTGCGGTTGATCTTCGCCAGCGCCCGCATAGCGTATCCATCAGGCGAGGCGGGCTGCAGATTAATGATTTGCGTGGCGGTCTGTTCCAAAGTATCCATGTCACCGCGACGTACCGCGGCGATGGCGAGAGCGCGTTGGGCTTCGACGAGGTCGGGACGCAGGCGGACGGCTGTGCGGAATTCCTCGATCGCGCGCTCAGAATTTCCCGACCGATCCAGGGCCAGGCCGAGGTGGTAGTGGGCTACGCCATTATCGGGATCATTCTTGAGAACATTTTGCAGAGTCTGAATTGCGTCAGCGGCTTGTCCTTTACGCAGCTGAATCTGTCCGCGGTAAATGAGGGCGTCGTTGTCAGTGGCGTTGCTGGCAAGGATTGCATCAGTGAGTTTGCCTGCCTCATCCAGGCGGTTCTTCAGGATCAGCAACTGAATGTAGTTCTTCTCGACTTGCGTATCGTTCGGATGGTCATGGAATACCGCGGCGTATTCGGTGACGGCTTTGTCGAGATCGCCGGTGGCGAAATAAAAATCGCCCAGCATGCGGTAGCCGGTGGAATTGTCGGGGAATTTGTTTCTGACTTGCTTGAGGAACGCTTCTGCCTCAGCTTTTTTTCCCTGACTCATGTAAAGACGGGCAAGTGCGGCGGGCGGGTCGGGATTTTTTGGATCAAGATCCATAGCCTGGCGCAACTGCTGTTCGGCCTCTGCGTAGCGGCCGCGTGATTGGTAATAGCCCGCCAGAGCTAATTGAGCCTGCATGGCCTTAGGATTTATTTCGACCGCTTTCTTGAAATTGGCTTCAGCGGCATCGGCCTGATTCGCTCTTATTTGCAAAAGGGCGAGATCAAGATAAGGTTCCCAGTTGTTGGGACTAAGAGTGATCGCTTTCTGCATCTCCTGCAACGCCGCCGGAAGGTTCTGTTGTCCAGTGAGCAGGTTCGCCACTGCCATGTGAACCTGCTGACTCTTCGGCTGCTTTTGCAGCAGTTGATCCGTCTGCTCCTGTGCCTGTTTGAAATCGCGTCCGGCAATAAGCAGATTAGCCAGATCAATGCGGGCCTGGTAATTGTCCGGCTGCAGATCGAGGGTGCGGGCCAGTTCCTGATACGCCGGATTCCACTGGTGCAGCTTAAGCAGGGCTTGAGCCAGTCCATAATGCGCGTTGCCATAGGTGGAATCGATCTGAACGGCGTTCTTGAACTGGATTGCCGCCTCGCGATACTGGCCTTTGTCGAGGTATTGCTGGCCACTCTCAAAGTACTTTTGCTTGCGCACATTGGGATCGCGGGAGCAGCCGACAAAAAGGACTGCGATCAATCCCAGAAGCAACATCAGACGATGAGTGCAGGCATCCTGCATTGCAAATCTCCCGCAGGCGCAGTTGCGCCGAGCTTCTTTTGCTTGGATCTGTATAACAAGGTACTGCAAATCGCGGCCTGGATAAAGTTACTCAGGGCACCGCGCGGGGTTATGTGGTTTTGTTGGAAGAGCGGAAGCAGCAGTTCGTATCAGCGGTCGGGTTGCGAACCAGCAGGTTGCATATGATTCTCGAGCAGTTGGAGTAGTGGTTCGCGCAAATTCGGGCCGCAGGCGATCAGGCCCGATATTAGAGGATTGCGGCGGTTGCATTGCAATGGGCCGTTTTCGAGCGTGCTGACGAATCCTCCCGCGGCGGTCACCAGAGCGACTCCGGCGGCAACGTCCCATTCATTCTTTGGGACCAGGGTGAAGGTAATATCCACGAGGCCAGCCGAGACCAAGGCGAGTTTGTAGGCGACAGATCCCATGGGGCGAACTTGGAAATTTGCGCCCTCAAATTGCTTCCATTCTCCGCGTTTGGTTTCGCTGCGGCTGGCTAAAACTGTGGCGCCATCCAGCGTGGTGCGCAGGCTGGGCTGCGCAGGCTTACCGTTGTAGGTAACGCCTGATTCGAGTGAGCCGAGGAAAACTTCGCTGGTGGCGGGATTGCAGATTCCGCCGGCGATCGGACGTCCATTCTCAACCATTGCGATGGAAACACAAAATTCAGGAATGCCAGCCACGAACTCGCGGGTGCCATCGAGCGGGTCCACCACCCACACGCGGCTTTTTTCAAGACGTGTGTAATCGTCCACGCTTTCTTCCGAGAGCCAGCCTTCGCCTTCACGCAATAGTTCCCTGCGAAGCACCGCGTCCAGCGCTCGATCGGCTTCGGTCACGGGGTCGTGGCCAATCTTATATTCCGTAGCAATCGCGCCGGCTGTGAAGCGGCTGAAAACGACTCGCGCTGCGTCCATGGCGGATTGAATGCGCTGCAAGGTTTCGGCGTTGGACTTGTTTGTCATGGATAATTTGTTAGATGCTCAAGCCCACAACATGCGAGCGCCGGTTGCCAGCAATACCGCGCACAGCAGTCGTCTCAACCAAGGGACGGGAAGATGCGTGCTTAATTGCGCACCCAGCAGGCCGCCGGGGATGGAACCAATCACGAGCGCGCCGACGAGATAGGGATCGATATTGCCGAGGCGGAAATGCAGCAGGCTGGTCACGCCAGTCAGGATCACGGCATGCACGATGTCCGTGCCCACCATGACCTTCGGCGAGAAGCTATAGAAAAGGAGCAGGAGCATCATAATGATGCTGCCCGAGCCAACCGATGTCATACCCACCAGAAAGCCCGCCAGCAGGCCAATTGCCGACATACCCACGAACGACTGCAGGGTGGGAGAACGATGCGCCATGTGATCTTCGATCCGGCTCTGAAACAGAAGCAGAGTGGGAATGCAGATCAACAGGATTCCGACCGTCGTCGTGATGAAGGTGTTGACGCCGGTGCCGTAGACAGTACGCAGATGGCCCAGCAAGCTCACGCCCAGAATCGACCCTGGGACGCTGCCTGTAGCCAGTGCCAAAACTACCTTCTTTCGTACCGTTCCTTTGCTGAGGTGAACCCAACTGGATCCGATTTTGGTGACGAAGTTAAACAGGGCATCAGAACCGACGGCAATAATTGGCGGCACGCGCAAAACAAAAATCAGGACGGGCAGCAGCAATACGCCGCCGCCCACCCCGGTCATACCGATCAGAGTCCCTACCACGAAGCCGATCAGAACCTTTTCGATGAGCATGGAAAATTCCGTGCAACCTTGTCTCGACCCTGTTACCCGCGATCAGGCCCGATGTCCGTTCACTCCAATGAAGCCTTCGCGTTCCAGGTGCAGAATAATTTCCTGCGCCGCTTCTTCCGGGCTCAGTTCCGCAGTATTAACAACAACGTCCGCGTCCTTAGGTTCTTCATAAGGGTCGGAGATGCCGGTAAACTCCTTGAGAATTCCAGCCCGGGCTTTCGCATAAAGACCCTTGCGGTCGCGCTGTTCACAGGTCTCCACCGGGGTGGCAATGTGCACCAGGATGAAACCGCCAACGGGTTCGATCATACCGCGTACAGCTTTGCGGGTTGCGTCGTAGGGAGCGATGGGAGCGCAGATGGCAATGCCGCCGTTCTTTGTAATCTCCGATGCGACGTACCCAATGCGCCGGATGTTGATATCGCGATGCTCCTTGGAGAAACCCAGTTCCGAGGAAAGATGCTTGCGCACCAGGTCGCCATCGAGCAGCGTCACCGGCCTGCCCCCGGCTTCGAGGAACTTGGTTACCAGGACATTGGCGATGGTCGATTTGCCCGAGCCCGAGAGCCCGGTGAAGAAAATGGTTAAGCCTTGCTTGTGGCGGGGCGGATAACTGCGGCGCAACTCATGCACGACTTCCGGATAAGTGAACCAACTGGGAATGTCGCGGCCTTCGTTAAGCCGGTCGCGCAATTCTGTGCCAGAAATATTCAGCACGCGTGAGCCGTTGGTCACTTCATTGTCGGGCACGTACTGGTCTTTATCTTCGAGGTAAACCATCATGTTGAAAGGAACCATGGTGACCCCGATATCAGCCTCATGCTTTTTGAAAAGCTCCTGAGCATCGTAAGGGCCGTAGAAATTCTTGCCGTCGGAATCTTTTCCCGGACCCGCGTGATCGCGTCCTACGATGAAATGCGTGACCCCGTGATTTTTGCGGATTAAGGCGTGCCAAATAGCTTCGCGCGGTCCGCCCATACGCATGGCGAGCGGCAGCATGGAAAGCTTCACGCTTCCGGCGGGAAACTTGGAAAGCAATAATTGGTAGCAACGCACGCGGGTAAAGTAATCGACGTCGCCCGGTTTGGTCATTCCTACCGATGGATGAATCAGTAGGTTGGCTTCGACTTGTTTGGCGGCGCGGAAAGTCAATTCAACGTGGGCGCGGTGCATGGGATTGCGGGTCTGAAAGGCGACCACGCGGCGCCAGCCTAAACGGGCAAGTTCGGTTCGCAATTCGGCTGGAGTGAGGCGCAGGGTGCGGAAATCATAGTGCGAAGGCATTTGCAGGCCTTCAACACTTCCTCCCACGTACCAGGGATTTCCCTTATTCAGCAGGTAATCGACCCCGGGATGAACCGCGCTGGTGGTTCCGAAGACCGACTGAGCTTCAGCTTTTCGGTCAGGCTGCCAGATTTCTTCAACATTTAGAACCGCTAGCATCACGCCTTCGGCATCGCGCAGCGCAACCTTGCTTCCCGGCTTCAGCGATTTGGCGAAATCTTCTTTAACGTCCAGAGTGATCGGCATCGGCCAGAGAACGCCGCTGCTTAGCCGCATGTTGTGACAGACGCCCTCGTAATCTGCCTGGGTCATGAATCCGCGAAGAGGCGAGAATCCACCGCTCATCAGCAATTCGAGATCACAGATCTGCCGCGGTGTGAGATCCCAGGATGGCCATTCCCGGGAGTGAGCCTTTAGTTCTGCGATGCGTTCGGGCGCGGCAATCAGTTCGGTAAGTTCTCCGCCATGCGGCGGAATGATGTGGCTTGTCGAAGCGATCAAATCTTACTCTCCTTGTGATGACGGTATGATTATGTTTTGAAGCACGCGCCTCATACTCCGCGTGCCAGTCGGGTAATGCGACTGTAACGCTTGCAGGCGACGGAACCAGCGGGTGGACGGGCGAAACGGCGATGCGCCAGAATACCGTCTACGCAGCAGGGTAGCAAGTTCTTGCTGGATAAAGCGAGTCAAGTCTCAGCAAGAGCAATTCACATACCTTTGTACCTTTTGCTGTATGGGTCTATCTGACTGTTAATAATACAGTTATCCTATTCCAGCCAAGTTCAACGCTTTGATTGCTTGGGGAATGTGGAAAAGCTTTGCACTCTAGATGCAGTTCAGACTCCGACTTAGGCCATACGCCCTCATCCATCGAAAGATTCTCTTGACCCAAATTAGTTGGAATGATGGAGCAAAGGAAGGCGGTGTAATTAGTTCTTATGAGCATTACATGATTGTGGAATTTTGTCCTAAGGTGTTCGCCTTACATGACCGTCAGGTCTACCCGGTATTGATTTTATGCAACCGTCTGCTGCCGACAGGTCGGCGGGGTTCGTCAGCGGGACGAAGAGGACGGTTCGATCCACAATTTTCCATGTGCAACGGGCGCAATACGAGCCAGACCATTTAATCGTTATTTTTCTATGAGATAGATTGCCAATTATGATCCCAAAAAGGCACGGATTTGCGCTGTGCCGAGGCGACCGTGTCCTATACACATTGGTTTGAAAGACTTGCTTCGAACCGGTGGTCAGAGAAATGGTCGAGAGTTGAAAGCACAGGAGAAATCCAACCTACTTGGCAGCCTGCATGCTATGGATTTCTGTAGCCGGCTGCACCGCGTACGTCCTTTTTGTAGCTGGCTGGCGAAGGCGCTGCCGGGAACTTAGATGCACAGAGCTTCCTAAACAGCGTGAATTATTTGAACCCTTGGGGAAAAAGCCAATATGGAGGAAAAATCCGTTCGTTTGGGCCCCCGGGAGGAGCAGATCGCCGAGTTGCTATTGCAAGGCTGTGACAACCGCGAAATTGCTTCGCAGCTCAAAATGGCCCGACGTACAGTCAAAGCGCATTTCAACCGCCTTTTTCAGCGCTTTGGAATTCGTAATGGTATCAAGCGAGTCAAACTCGCGACAACTTTGTACCGGAGGCAACTATGTTTGGAGGAGAGCGATACGGAAAACGCAGTCCCAACGAACGGGAACGGCGGGTCATCGAACTTGTCGCCCAGGGACTCAAGAATAGTGAAGTCGCAGAAGCCATCGGCACCACTGAGCATGTCGTGAAGAATTATCTTCGCACTATTTATGACAAGCTAGGACTCTGGAATCGAGTAGAACTTGCTCTCTGGTACGAAGCGCGTCGGCACGAGACTTTAGTCCACGCATAAATCACGAGCACCTAAAATGTTCCGACCCCTGGGTCTTCAGCCCGGGGGTTTCGCTTTTAGCAGTGTTGAAAGTATGTGACATCAGTCACAAGTCTTGCGTGCAGCCGGCTCGAACTGATCCAACTGCGCATCGCGCTGAGTGGTAAATTTCCCACCCGGAGTTTTGCCATACAAGTCTGAGCCGGAACAATAGTACAGGGCTGTGTGCAAGTCGACCCACACTGGGGCATTGGGATTTCCGAGATAAGTTGGAGCGGGCGGCGCTTCCGCCAACCCCAGACTCACGAGCAACTTTTCGAACAGCGTCATACTGGGCTGGGCGGGATGTTTCGAGGCCAAGTGACTTTCGTCAGAACGCATACCCCATCCCGATAGCACGACAAACAGGAGTAGAACAGCCGCTCCAACATAAAGGTCGGCGCGATGTTTGGCCAGCCATATCCGGCTGGGCGACTTTGCAGGCAAGCTTTGCGCGGGGTCGCCGGTTGGAATTTCCGCATCTCCTGGCGACGGCACGTCAGGTCGCGAAAGCGCTAGAGACGAATCTGTTTCTCGAGGTGTTTCGGTAGTTGCATCGCTGATCACCGGGGCAGAGCGTGGTTCAATCCCTGACATGTTCGGAAATTGTGCCGCCGCGTGATGCGAGTCGTGAGTAAGACTAGCAGTGAAGTCGGGAGATTGAGGGATCGTCGGAGCAGCGACTCCGGTTTCATCGCTTCTTTCTATTGTTTCGGTTGCCCGCCGTCCATGCTGAGTTGCTGGCTGCAAAAGCCAAGGCGGCGCCCATTGACTTTCCAACTCCTCGCTGGGCGAAGCCGGGGCCGGACGTGCGGTTCCGCATCTCCCGCAGAATAGTTCGTGTTGTCCGAACTGGTATCCGCACTCAGGGCAGACGGTTTCGCGGCCCGACTTTGCACTGGACTCGCTGGCGGGTACGCTGGGTCTGCGCAGCGCTTTCGTCTCAGCCACGCCTTCAATTGGCTCGACAAGTTTATTCTCTGGGGCCGCAGCGTTATTGACTGGCCCCTCTGCCAAACGCTCAAGCTGCGGTTTAATCCGCTCTAAAGCCTCCAGCATGGCGGCGCGTTCCGCGGCGAGGGTTTCCTTCCATTCTCGGTCCGCAGCTCTGGCGATGGCTTCAGTCATCAACCCGGCCATGAGCTGGCAACTTCGCATTTCGGGCGGCAGAATGGAATCAGCACCCGTAAATCGTACTTCGAGCAGGCCGCACAGATTGCCCTCGCGATGCAGCGGCAGAGCGATGGACTGTTTGTCCGGATGCTCGCGGCTGAATTGCGTAGACAGTTGACCGTCGGCGGACAGGCTGGCATCCAATGGCAGGCTTGTTCCGCTTAGATTGGCTGCATCACCCGTGGCTGCGCTGTACTCCAGTCGATTATCCCGTACCACCGCGACGGCCACTCCGGTGGCGTGGGTGATTTTCTGCAAACGTTCAACAACCACTGTCGCAGCGGCTCGCAAGTCGTCGGGTTGCGACCGCAGGAATTCCTGGGTTTCGACAATTTGCGCAAGGGCTTCGGTGGGATCGGGTTGTGGACGACGGACGACTTCGAACGTCTTCTGATCCTGCAGGACATGAGCAGCTTCGAGGAGTTGCTGGAAAGTGGATTCATCCAGCGCCGGCTTTTCACGTTCCGTAAGGATCGGGCGCTCCAGATGTCTACCTTCTTCGGGCTTGGGAGATTCTGCCATATCGGAAGTGCAATTGGCTATCCAAGATGCTTGCCGCAGCCGCGTAACGCCTCGATTCTAGCAGCCTGATTACGCCGCACCAATGACCAAACGAGGTACACAAGTGCCTGCACTTCCTGGAATTGTGGATGCGCGGCGACTGATCGCCAAATGCAAGCACTTTCAAACTTTGCGGCGAACAGCGACCTGAAATTTTGGGTTTCTGAAGCTTGGCCGAGTTTGCAAAAGTGATGCGCTGTCTGGTCCGGAAGCATGTGCCAAGACGGGTAGTGGTTTCGGCATATTCGTGGTTCACGCGGCTGCAGGACCGTAACAAACAGGCTTGCAGTTATGTGAGTGTCAGATTCACGAAAGCCGTTTCGGAACTAATTTGTCCCATTTTTGATCTGGCGAGAATCGGCAGTCTCTCTATTCATGCCTGCACTGTGCATTCAAAGGTCTTTAGCCCTCGGTGTGCGCAGCGAATGTTTGGCGAAAAACTTGCTTCTCCGGTGGAGTGATTGGGTTCAGTTCGCAAACCGAGATTCTCAAGCGACTGTAGAGGGAGCCATTATGTTGGATATCAGCGAGATCAAGATTACGCAACGCGATGAACAGGTATTACACCTGTTGGTCGAAGGTTGCAGCAATAAGGAAATCGCGCAGCAACTGAAAATCAGTCCACGCACAGTCAAACAGCATCTGCGCACACTGTTCCTGCGAGCCGGAATCAAGGATGGCCGCAAGCGAGTGAAGCTCGCCACTGCAGTCTTTCAGAAAGAGCAGAGGGAATCGAATGCAACCATGTGATCGCCTAACCAGCAAAGAAATTCAGGTCGCGATGTTGGTCTGGGAAGGCCAGACGAACCGCGAAATCGCCGGCGTAATTGGCACCACCGAGCAAGTTATAAAGAACTACTTGCGCAACACGTTCGATAAACTGGGCGTATGGAGCCGGCTTGAACTGGCTTTGTATGTGGCCGCTCACGGCGGCGCTGCGTGGCGCAAGCCCGCGACGTCAGCGCCCGCTCTTGACCCGCCAGTCAAGCAGTTCAAAGTCTCGCCGCAACAAACCGGGATACGCTAAGGCAACTTCATGAGTACGCCCCTCGGTCAACACCATTAGGACCTAACAGGAAGGTCCCGCCACCATTGATTTCGAACTAGTTTTTCACAATGGCAAAGGTTTTATGAGCCTGCCCGGAATCGATGGTTAAGCTTCGCACGAGCCGCTAGCTGCGTGGTTGAGGAGTTATCAGGATTTACGAAGCATCAACCGTAGGCAGCGGAAGCGGTGCATTACCCTGTGGAAGGAGTGCATGTGCCTGGGAAAAAAGGAACTGGAGATGCGGAAAATCAGTTGACGCCTTCAGGCTTCACAGAGTACATACCTCAAACTGTTTTTGCAGGCTCCTGGTTTGATCTAGCTTTCTCGCCACTTCAATGGGAAGCATAATTGATCGGCTATGCAATTTTTCCCGCAAGCGGTCGCGTTGCGGGGACGCAAGCATAACGGGATTTCGAATTCCTGGTTGAATGTGGGGAGGTCTCGGGCCATAGGCGCCGTAACCCATGGCGCATAAACGGGGCGAGCGCCTGGAACATTTGGGATTGGATGTGCGCGAGCCGGTAACAAAAAATGAAACCGTAAGCACTTAAATTTTTGGAGCAATTTCATCCCCTATGACTTGTATTGGACGTGGTGCAGTCAAAGCTACCATTCTGGTCGTGGACGATTCGCCCGAAATCCAACGATATCTTCGTACCTTACTGGAACTCGATTCATACCGCGTAATGGTTGCCAGCAACGGATACGAAGCTTTGGAAATTTTGCGTCATGCTCGGGCGGCCGACGTAGTCCTGCTCGATGTGCAAATGCCGGGCATGGATGGGCTGGAGGTTTTACGACGAATGCGGAAGTCCTGCCCGAAGGTAAAAGCGATCATGTGCTCAGGCATGAATGATGCCGACAAAGTTTGCCGGGCATTCTCGCTAGGGGTGCATGCTTATCTTCTGAAGCCCATCCAGCACTTATACCTGTCGGCGGCGGTGGAGCGTTGTCTGCAGGAAAGTTCTGCAATGCGGCAGAAGGAGCCTCGAAAACCACCCCAACTTTTCCTGCTGCCATCGGCCATTCCCGCGAGACATGCGAACCTGGTGCCGAATTTCAAATCCTGATTCGAGCCGCGCTCTCGAGAAATTGTTTGAGCTGATTGCGATCTCGCTCCGCTATTTCGGTAAATTTCACGCCAATGCCGAATCCAGGCGTGCTGGTTACGACTTGGCCGCTCGCCCATAGCTTGAATTCTTTAATCCACAGTGCGAGCCTGATTTGTGCTCCGGCGGGCAAAGGGTTGGGCATTTCCAAAAAGCATCCTCCCAGGCTCAGATCGGAGGTCCTGCTGCGAATTGGAATGGTTTGACCAAGTGGATAAACTTCCACCGAATTCGCGCACTTGAGCCGGGGATGAGCTCGGCGTTCCCGCGTATCGGGCATCGAGGTATCCACTGTAGGCGATGGCAAGGGAAAGTCCCAAAAAGTCTTTTCCGGGGAAAGATTCAGCAGACCCAATTGTCCCGCTTTGGCGGTACCCGGTTGGCCGACCCATTTCACGCGGAAGTGAGACTTGGTCACGCCATAGGTTAAACCGATGATCTCATCGATTTTGGGTTGAGCTTGAACTCCGGTCAACTGCACTCCCTGCCGGCTCACATTGGCGGTAAGCACCTTCTCGGAGAAAATTTTTCCTTCACTATCGGTACCAAAAATTCGCACCGGAACCTTTATTTCCTTGCGAGGCTCGCGGCGCTTACCCATGAATTGTCCGAATCCTCCAAAGCAAAGCTTAGGGGGTGAGGTGATTTTACTTTAGACATCCTCCGTCCCCTAACCGACGGAAGGGAGCAGCCCTTTGCACAGGACTTTTCCGACTTGAATCTTAACCTTGCTTTCTGCTACAACGATCCTAGTGTCCTTGAGTGGGGTCTGGCAAATTTTGTAGCTCCCGCTTGCGAAAGCCGGAGTAACGGTTGTATCGCTTGTCCGGCGCCCGAGAATTCGTTGCTGAACGTTTCTCGCCGGCGTAAACCTCGAACCTCCTAGCACGTCGTAGGGAGTTTCTGGTGGATTCACATCGCGGCTTCCATAGCATTCAATCTAAGTGCAGGAAAAGTCCTGCGTCCTTCTTGTTCCGCTCCAACTTCTTCAGTTTCAATATTAGCTGCTCTAAAGCGAGTAGCATTCTGTTGTCCCCATTCTCAAATAAGCAATTTCAAACATTCGATCTGCCGGAGGAAGATAATGGCGACCAATCTAATACAGATCAATACTGATGAAGAAATCAAGCAGCGTCTGGAAGCCGAGCGTGCCAGGCTGCGTAAGATCGCTGGTCTGGACCAGCCCACACATTTTCATCGGCCCATAGAAAGGGCTTTTACCGCCGACGAGCGCAGCAAGGTGACAATTCTGTTCGGCGGTTTTACCTGGAAGCACGAAGACCTGATCCGCGCTGTATTTCAGGGCTGCGGATACCGCTGCGAGAAGTTGCCGGTACCGGATGTCCCTGCGTTTCAGACTGGCAAAGAATACGGCAACAACGGACAGTGTAATCCGACATACTTCACCGTCGGAAACCTGGTGCAGTATTTGCAATTCCTGGAGAAGGAAGGCATTCCCCGCAAGGACATTCTGGATAATTATGTCTTTTTCACGGCGGGTTCGTGCGGACCATGCCGCTTCGGAATGTACGAGGCGGAGTACCGGTTCGCGCTGAAGAATGCCGGCTTTGATGGTTTCCGCGTGCTGCTATTCAAGGACAGCGATGGAATCAAGGCGGCGTCAGGCGAGCCAGGGTTGAAGTTCACGATCGATTTCGGATTCGGCATGTTGAACGCCATGCACTTGGGCGACGTTTTCAATGATTTGATCTATCAGATTCGTCCGTTTGAAGTGAACAAGGGCGAAACCGAGCGCGTCTTCCGCGAGACGGTAGACGGTTTGTGCGAGGATCTCCGCAATCGAGATTCTTTTGAAATTGAAGACCGTTCGCCGAACTGGGCCAGGCCAAAATTCAAGAGCAACAAGATTCTACGAAACACCTTCAACGTGTTCGGCAAAATGCACGAGCATCTGTGGGGAAAAGATTATCTCAATGCTCTAGCCGCAGCGCGGCAGAAGATGGACAGCATCGAAGTCGACCGCACCAAGGTGAAACCGGTGGTAAAGATCACGGGTGAGTTCTGGGCGCAGATCACCGAGGGCGATGGCAACTTCCACATGTTCGACTTTCTTGAGCGCGAAGGGGCGCAGGTATTGGTCGAACCAATCGCCACGTGGGTTGCCTATTTGATGTATCAGGCCAAGGCGCATGCAAAAGCGAAGTGGCCGGTGAACCGTCCGCATCGGAATCCGCAGTGGTGGGAGTTGAAAAAGAACCTGGCGAATGATCTGGGGCTGCGCAAGAAGCTGATGGGAATCGGGGCCGGCGAAATGATGTGGAATTACCTTTATCACCGGACGATTAAGAATCTCGGCGGAATCACCCATCATTTGGTACCGCAGACAGAACTAGCCGAGATGGCCCATCCTTTCTACAACCAGTTCGCACGTGGAGGCGAAGGTCACCTCGAAGTCGGCAAGAACGTTTACTACACCGTGCATCACCTCTGCCACATGGTGCTGGCGCTGAAGCCGTTCGGATGCATGCCGTCATCGCAATCCGACGGAGTGCAATCGGCAGTGGTGAACAAATTTAAGGACATGATTTTCCTGCCGATCGAGACCTCGGGCGAGGGCGAAGTCAACGCCCACAGCCGCGTGCAGATGGCGCTCGGCGAAGCCAAGGTAAAGTCTAAGACTGAGTTCGAACAATGCCTTAAGGCTACCGGCAAAAGCTTGGATGAAATTCGCGAATATATTGCGGAGCATCCCGAACTCAAGCGGCCGTTCTATCACGTGCCGCACCGTGACGGGATTGCGGGCACCGCGGCGCAGTTCATTCTGCACGTGAACGATCGCATGGACAAGAGCACGCGGCTTTTCCGACGCGCTCGTGTGCCGGGGATCGCTCTTCCCGACGCTGCTTAACCGATCGGACTGGCGGTGCAGGTGCGCTGCCGGTCCTTACTTTTCTCGCTCTAACGTGATCGGAGAGATTGAATGCACGACCATTCGAACGGACATGAAAAGCCGGCGCCCCAGTTATTTCAGATTGCGCCTGCTCCTGTTACTTACAAGAAACCGCACCATACGCAGTTTCTGGTAGGGCTGGACGTTGGCTCGACCACCGTGAAAGCGACCGTGGTCGACGCGTCGACCGACCAGATTCTCTGGCAGGACTATCAGCGGCACGAAACCAAGCAACCGGAGAAGACTCTGGAATTCCTGCGCCGCATGGAAGCCGAAGTCGGAATCAATCGGCACAACACGCGCATGTTTATGACCGGTTCCGGTGGTGGCGGAATTGCCGAACAGATTGGCGCGAAGTTTGTGCAGGAAGTAACTGCCGTGTCATTGGCGGTCGAGAAACTGCATCCCGAAGTGTATTCCGTCATCGAGTTGGGCGGGCAGGACGCGAAGATCATCGTATTCAAGGATGACGACGAGACCGGCCGCAAGAAAAAGATCCCGTCGATGAACGATAAATGCGCCGGGGGTACCGGCGCGGTAATCGACAAGATAAACGCGAAGCTGAAAATCCCGACCGCGGAGCTTGCATTGCAGGGCTATCACGGAATCAAGCTGCACAAGGTGGCCGGCAAGTGCGGTGTATTCGCCGAAACCGATATCAACAGCCTGCAGAAAGTGGGAACGCCGCCGGACGAACTGATGGCTTCGCTGTTCGAAGCGATCGTCCTGCAGAATCTGAGCGTGCTAACCCGCGGTCACACGCTGCGGCCCCACGTTCTTCTGCTGGGCGGTCCGAACAGCTTCATCAAAGGCATGCGTGAGGCGTGGCAAGCCAACATTCCGCGCATGTGGCAGGAGCGTAAAGTTGCGGTGCCGAATGGCTCGAAACCGGAAGACCTGATCAAGGTTCCCAATAACGCGCAGTACTTCGCGGCTCTGGGTGCGATTGAATTCGGCAAGAGTGAAGAAGATTGCATCGGCTGCTACCAGGGCTACGAAAAGCTGGTTTACTACATCGAGTTCGGGCGGCAAGAGGAAAAAGCGAAGTCGGGCGGCAAAGGATTGGTGTCGAAAGAGGGAGAACTCGACACTTTTAAGGAATCGTATCGCAGGAAAAAATTTACCCCCGCGACATTCCAGAAGGGTCAGACAGTCGGCGGGTTTATCGGAATTGACGGAGGCTCGACATCCACTAAGGCCGTTCTACTGGACGATCGCGGTGACATTCTCTGCAAGGCTTATCAGCTCTCAAATGGAAACCCAATCCAGGACACGATCGAGATGTTCGAGAACCTGCGCGGACAGGTGGAAGCGCAGAATGCCAAGCTTGAAGTGCTGGGCGTGGCGACGACCGGTTATGCGAAGGACATTCTGAAAGATGTTTTACACGCGGATGTCGCGCTGGTAGAAACCGTGGCCCATACCGAGTCGGCACTCAAGTTCTACGAGGATCCGCACGTCATCGTCGACGTGGGCGGGCAGGACATCAAGATCATCATTCTTCACAATGGCCGAGTGAAAGACTTCAAGCTGAACACGCAGTGCTCAGCGGGCAATGGATATTTTTTGCAGTCAACTGCTGAAGGATTTGGCCTCGGCGTTGAACAATATGCCGATCTGGCTTTCTCAGCTCAATCCATGCCCGTCTTCGGCTACGGTTGCGCGGTGTTCATGCAGTCCGACATTGTCAATTTTCAGCGGCAAGGCTGGCGGGCAGAGGAAATTCTTGCAGGCCTGGCAGCAGTTCTTCCCAAGAATGTTTTCTTGTACGTTGCCAGCATTCCGAACCTTGCCGCGCTGGGTACGCGATTTGTTCTGCAAGGAGGAACGCAAAACAATATGGCGGTAGTAAAAGCGGAAGTGGATTTCATTCACAACAGCTTCCGCGCTGCCGGCAAGAAGCCGGAGATTATCGTCCATGAGTTTTGCGGCGAATCCGGCGCAATCGGGGCGGCCGCAGAGTCTGTGCGTCTGTGGCGCAATGGGCTGCAGACGTCATTTGTAGGCCTCGACGCAGTTCGAAAAATTCAATACCGCACCACGCGCAACGAATCCACGCGTTGCAATTTCTGCAAGAACAACTGCCTGCGTACCTTTATCGATATCCGCACCGCTCCCAAGGACGAGATGGCGGTTGTTCCTGTGCAGAAGGTCACCAAGGTCCCACTGATGCACGGCGAGCAGCGGCTGATCATCGCCACTTGCGAAAAAGGTTTGGTCGAAGATGTCAACGAGATGAAGGACATCAAGGCAGGCCTCGACGAGATCAAAGAAAAATATGTGAACTTCGTCGATATTGCTGCCCGCGAAGTTTTCCGGCCGGTTAATCCGAAGGTCGTTGCAGATCCGATCCCAACGGCGAAATTCTGGAACAAGGCGGCCAAAGAGCGTGTTCCGCTGATGGAGAATCGCAAGAAAATTCGCGTGGGCATTCCGCGCGTGCTCAACATTTACAGTTATGCGCCGCTCTTCAACGGATATCTCGAAAGCCTCGGTGTGCAGCCGGAAAACATTATTTATTCTGACTACACCAGTTCGGACCTTTATCGCGCCGGCGCAAGCCGCGGCGCGATCGATCCCTGCTTCCCGGCAAAGATCGGAATCTCGCACGTCTACAACTTGATCCAGGAAAAGCATCGCAAAAAGCCGCTGAACATTATTTTCTTCCCGATGTACGACGTGCTGACCTCGCCGCTGGTAAAGATTGTCGCCGCCAACGCGTGTCCCACTGTTACCGCGACGCCGGAAACGGTGAAGGCCGCATTCACCAAGGAAAACGATGTCTTTAGCGAACACAATGTGAAATGTCTGGATCCGGTATTGAACTTCGCGGACCGCAAGCTATTCGCTCACCAAATGCTGCAGGCGTGGCAGCCGATTCTCGGACTGTCACAAGAGGAAAACGACCGCGCGGTGGAAGAGGGCTACAAGGCGCTGGAGAACTACGAAAGCAGCATCCGCCGCAGGGCGCGTGAGGTTCTCGACCAACTCGAGCGTGAAGATCGCATTGGAATTGTGATGCTAGGCCGCCCGTATCATCACGATCCCGGACTCAATCACGAGATCATGGAGGAGTTCCAAAAACTGGGCTATCCGATCTTCTCGCAGAACACTTTGCCTCTAGACGAGGACATGCTGGAGCGCTTGTTTGGCGACGAGGTTCGCGCAGGAATGATCAGTCATCCGCTCGATATTTCGGACGCGTGGAAGAATTCGTACTCCTGCAGCACAAACCATAAAGTGTGGGCCGCAAAGTTTACCGCCCGGCACCCGAACCTGGTCGCGCTTGAGGTCTCAAGCTTCAAGTGCGGGCACGACGCGCCAATTTACGGCGTGATCGAAGGCATCATCGAGCAGTCTGGCACGCCCTATTTTTGTTTCAAGGATCTCGACGAAAACAAGCCTTCAGGCTCGATCAGAATCCGCGTTGAGACTATCGACTACTTCCTGCGGCGCTACCGCGAAGAGGTTATCAAGAAGCGCAAGGCAGTGCAGGACATCGAGGCGCAACTCGCAGCTTACGAGAACCAACTGCGATCGCAGATGATGCAGGAGGTCAGAGAAGTAGCGGCGGATTGAGTGATCCGACTGCGATCCGTTTTAACAGAAGCCGCGCCGCATTCCTTGCGGCGCGGCTTTTAGATTTCCTACTCCCGCTTGGCCTCAAGCGCCTCCAATAACAGCCTTTCACTGAGGCACGGCAGCATTTGACGTTGATTTTGCTCATTCAGGAAAGCGGCCTAGTATGTCAAGCGCAAAGCGCTTGTACTTTTCAACACCTCAGTGGAAAACATTGTGGAAAAGCGCGGAACTATCGTTGTAACTGGCTCTGCGAGAGATGCTTCTACACCTTGCACCGACTTAGTTGCGGCGACGTGAAAACTTTTCAAAAACTCGGGAGACGTTTTGAAGATCAGGCTCGACAAGCTGCTGCTGGAACGTGGACTCACAACTTCGCGTGAGCGCGCTCAAGCATTAATCCTCGCGGGCCAGGTTCTGGTGGGTGGGCAGAAGATAGAAAAAGCTGGCACCAGCGTCGACGCTGAGGCCGAAATCCGATTGCTGGGCGAAGACTTGAAGTACGTCGGGCGGGGTGGCCTTAAGCTCGAAAAAGCACTCAACCATTGGCATATCGACGTCGCCGGGAAAAGTTGTCTCGATGTGGGAGCCTCCACCGGAGGCTTTACCGATTGCCTGCTGCAACACGGAGCGTCGCGAGTTATTGCAGTAGACACGGGGCACGGCCAAATTGATTTTCGTCTGCGCCAGGACGCACGGGTTCGCCTTTTGGAAAAAACCAACGCACGTTACCTGAGCCACGATCAACTCGGTGAGTTTGTGGACTTCGTCGCAATGGATGTTTCATTCATTTCAGCGACTATGGTTTTGCCCGCAGTCATCGCAGCGGCGTTTCCGCCGTCCGCAGCAGAGCGCAGCGGTCGGCAAATAGTGGTTCTGGTGAAGCCGCAGTTCGAAGCGGGGCGCGAAAAAGTAGGCAAGGGAGGCATTGTGCGCGACTCGGCGGCGCAGTTGGGCGCGGTTGAAAAAGTCCGAAACGCTTTAATGGCGCTGAATTGCACGCGCACCGATGTAATTGAGTCCCCAATTTTGGGCGCCGAAGGGAATCGCGAGTTCCTGCTGCTGTCAGTTTTCTGATTATTTGCGCATCTCCAGTTCTGCCGATAAATGTTTTTTCGACGATTTCTGTACAATTCAAATTTCACCATGACTGAGAAATTTGCGAAAAGCAAAGCTACGGCTATCGTCTCTAAACCCGATAAGCCGGAACTGGCAACCATTGTGCCGGAGTTGATCGACTGGTTTCGTCAACATCGGTATCAGATTGTGATTGACCGTGAGACCGCTCCTCATGCGCCTGGCATCGAAGTGCTCAGCCGGGATGAAATGGCTGTGCGGCCGCTGAATTTCGCGGTCGTTCTCGGAGGCGATGGAACTTTGCTGTCCGCAGCTCGTGCCATGGCCAAAGCCGGAATTCCGGTGCTCGGCGTGAATTTGGGTTCGCTCGGATTCTTGACCGAGGTGCCACTAGAGGAGCTTTATCCGACTCTGCTGGGAATCGACGAAGGTCGTTGCTCCATTGAAACCCGGTCGATGGTGCATTGCGAACTGCTGCGCAAAGACTTGCTGGTTGCCCGCTATGACGCGCTCAACGACATTGTAGTGGGCAAGGGAACGGTATCCCGCCTGAACCATTGCGATGTTTACGTCGATGGCGAATTTGTTTCGGCCTATAAGGCGGATAGTCTTATTGTTTCCAGTCCTACTGGGTCGACTGCCTACTCGTTGGCGGCCGGTGGCCCTATTCTCATGCCGTCAGTGGCGGCATTCGTGATAACGCCGGTTGCAGCTCATTCCCTAACTCACCGCGCGTTGGTTGTGCCGGACGCGTCGAAGATCGATATCGTAGTTAACACCGGTCGCGACGAAGCTTACCTCAGCATTGACGGCCAGATCGGCACACCGATGTTCGATGGAGACCGCGTCACTTGTCGCAAGTCGGATCACTACGTCAAACTGCTGCATATCGGAGGGACATTCTTCGACGTGCTACGCGCCAAAATGAAGTGGGGACAGAGAGAATAGTTGATTCCGCCAGCGTGGTTTACTTCCTTCATACGAGGATCAGAATGAAATTTGCGATCGCGCTTCTTGGTTTGGTTTTCGCAATCGATATGTTGGCTCAATCGAAACCGGCCGCTGATCTCATCATCAGCAACGCCAAAATTTGGACCGGCGTCAGGGCTCATCCTACAGCCCAGGCCGTCGCGGTGATTGGCGATCGCATCGTTGCTATTGGTTCGAACTCGGATGTCGAGATTTTGCGTGGTACTGCAACCAAAACGATAGACGCAGGCGGCAAGTTGCTCGTGCCCGGCTTTAACGATGCGCACGTGCATTTTGTGGATGGCGGTTCACAACTCGACTCGGTGCAACTCAACGACGTTACCAATACAAATGAATTTGTGCGCCGGATTGCTGAGCAAGCCAAGAAAACTCCTAAAGGCGAATGGATTAAAGGAGGCGATTGGGACGAGACTAAATGGAATCCGCCCAACCTGCCGACCAAAGAGCTGATTGATGGCGTCACGCCCGACAATCCGGTATTTCTGAGCCGCTACGATGGGCACTCCGCGCTTGCGAACTCACACGCGTTGCACTTGGCGGGGATTACATCGCAGACACCCGATCCTGCCGGTGGCGCCATTGTGCGCGATGCGCAACGCAATCCCACGGGTGATCTGAAGGACGCGGCGATGGATCTTGTGTTCAAAGTGATTCCGCCACTCACCCACGAACAGCGTTTGCGCGCAGTGCGCCGGGCACTGGAATATGCCGCCTCGCTTGGAGTAACCAGTGTGCAGCATATGAATCCCGACTACGCCGACATCGCGGCTTACGCGGAGCTGCTGCAAAACGATGAACTGACCACGCGGATCTACGCTGCCCCGCTCATCGATCAAGTTGACGACCAGGTGAAAATCGGTATTCGGCACGCTTTTGGTGGGCCATATCTTCGTATTGGCGCGGTCAAAGCTTTTGCCGATGGATCACTGGGTTCACGCACCGCGTATTTTTTCGAGCCCTACAGCGATGAGCCCGGCAATCACGGTTTGCTCGGTGAAGGAATGCAGCCACTTTCGCTCATGCGCGACCGCATGATGAAGGCGGATGCCGCAGGCTTGCAAATTTGCACTCACGCCATCGGCGATCAGGCCATCTCGACGATCCTCGATTTATATACCGACGTAGTCAGAGCTCATCACGGAATGGAACGGCGGCTCCGCATCGAGCACGCGCAGCATATGGCGGCAAAAGATTTCGCGCGTTTTGCGCAGTTGGATGTAATCGCTTCAGTGCAGCCCTATCAAGCCATCGATGACGGTCGATGGGCTGAGAGTTACATCGGCCACGACCGCGCCAGCCGCACCTACGCGTTTCGCACGTTTCTCAATCATGGCGTGCATCTGGCCTTCGGCACCGATTGGGATGTTGCGCCACTAAATCCTTTGCTGACCATTTACGCCGCGGTCACGCGCGCAACACTGGATGGAAAGAATCCGAATGGCTGGTTCCCCGAGCAGAAGCTGACCGTTCCCGAGGCTGTAGAAGCCTACACTAACGGTTCGGCATACGCGGAGTTTCAAGACAAAGATAAAGGTTCAATCATGCCCGGCAAGCTGGCGGATATGGTCTTGCTGAGCGATGACATTTTCACCATCGACCCAGTGAAAATTCGCGATGTAAAAGTGCTAAAGACAATTGTGGGCGGAAGAGTTGTCTGGGACCAGGCGCGAAAGAAGCAGTATTCCACGGCGAACTGACGTGGGGACAGCCGACCTCGGCTGTCCGGCCAGCGCAGCGCGCCAGCATCCACCCGAATTACTACTTCGCGGTTTGCCCAAAATGCGGAGCTTTGCTCCGCAGGACAGGCGAGGGCGGCTCTCCCCACGTGAGCAGCGCGTGCAGCTAAATTTCGCCGCGAACCAGGTCTGCGATCGTCTCGCGCCGCCTGATTACTTTCGCCGATTTTCCATCGACCAGAACCTCGGCGGCGCGTGGCCGGGTGTTGTAGTTCGAGGCGAGCACCATGCCATAAGCGCCTGCATCGAGTATCGTCAGCAGTTCGCCTTCCTGCATAATCGGCAAATCGCGATCGCGAGCAAAAAAGTCGCCCGTTTCGCATATCGGTCCTACGACATCGACCGTTTCGAAGTCGTTTCGCCCTGAAGACGAGTGGTCGGACACGAGGACAGGGACAATTTCATGATAGGCGCGGTATAGCGATGGGCGCAGCAAGTCGTTCATTGCCGCATCCACGACCAGAAATGTTTTTATCCCGTTCTTTTTTTTGTATAGCACGCGCGTCAGCAGGGCTCCAGCCGGTCCCACAATGCAACGGCCGGGCTCCAGCAGAAGATGAACGTGCAGTCCTCGCAGCGGCCGTATCAATGCCTCCGCGTATGAAGCAGTCTGTTCCGCAAAGCTTGGTCCACCCGGCTTTTCGTAAGGGATGCCAAGGCCGCCGCCTGCGTCCACATATTTGATTACGTGGCCGTCCGTCTGCAAGGCGCGGGTTAGTTCTGCCACTCGCTCCATGGTTGCCGCGAATGGCTTCACGTCGGTAATCTGCGAACCTATGTGTACGCTTACGCCGGCGATCTCCAAAGAACCTATTTTCGCCGCACGGGCATACAACCCGCGCGCCAGTTCAATCGGTATGCCAAATTTGTGCTGATGCAGCCCGGTGGAAATATACGGATGGGTTTCTGCGGGAACATCGGGATTCACCCGCAAAGCAATTCGTGCCTTTTTTTTTGTCCGGGCCGCGCATTCCGCGAGCGCACTTAATTCCGCCTCGCTCTCTACATTGAACAGTAGGACGCCAGCCTTCAGTGCACTGCGCATTTCATCTGCTGTTTTGCCCACGCCGGAGAAGACAACTTTTTTCGCGGCACTTTGGCTTACGCGCAGCACGCGCTCCAGTTCTCCGCCCGAGACGACATCAAAACCGCAACCCATTCGCGCCAGCAAGCGGAGGATGTTGAGATTTGAATTTGCTTTTACCGAATAACAAACAGTGTGCGGGACATTTCGAAACGCGTGGTCGAAGGCGCGCATGCGATCTCGGATATTCGATGCCGAGTAAACATAAAGCGGGGTACCGAAGCGCTCGGCTAAACTGGCGAGAGGCAGGTCATCACAATGAAGCGAGGTGGAAGAATCGCTGCGCTTTGCTTTGCGAAATGAAAAGGCAGGCGGACGCCCCTGATCCCGGTTTTCCTTGCGCATCACTTGCGCGTGCCTTTGACTCGAATCGCAACCACAGTCTGATCGTCGAAGGCTTCTTCGCCTGACACGTAGTCGGCCACTGCGTCAAAGATCGCCTTCACGACGTCTTCCGCTGAAGCGTCACGATTCGAAGCGATAATTTCTCCCACGCGCTCGCGGCCGAAAAGGTCTCCAGTTTTGTTGCTCGCATCCAGAATCCCATCGCTAAAGAACACGAACATGTCCCCCGGTTTTGCGCGAAAAGTGAATTCATCGTAGTCGGCGTCATCGAATAATCCCAGCGGCAAGCCAGTTGCCTCGATGACTTCGATTTTGCCATCGTGACAATAAATCGGCCGAGGCAAGCCCGAGTTGGCCACCGTCAGAGTGCGATTGCGGTCGTCCCAAACAGCGTAAATCAGGGATACAAACTGACCCTCGATGCGCCGCTCACCCAACGAGAAGTTCACCGCGGAAAGCATTTCCGCCGGACCCGGCTCGATGGGCGCATGGGAACGAAGAATTCCACTAACCAAAGCGGCATAAATTGCCGCCGGTGCGCCTTTGCCGCTGACGTCGCCAATTACAAGCGCGGTGCGCGTCATGGAATATCCGACAAAATCATAAAGATCGCCACCAATCGCGCGGGCCGGCACGAACTTGGCCGCTATGTCCAAATTGTCAAGTTTCGGCAACGTCGGCGGCAGCAGCCGGAACTGCAACTGGCGCGCCATCTCGAGGTCACGCTCGAGGCGTTTCTCCTGGCTGGCAATCTGCTCGTAAAGTCGCGCGTTCTCGATCGCAATCGCGACTTGTGCGGCCAGTGTGGTCACGGTGCGTTTATGATCATCGGTAAAGAAGCCGCGCCGCGTGTGTTCGAGGTCTAACACTCCGATCACTTTATCTTTGTAAATCAGCGGTACGGCCAGCTCCGCGCGGGTCTCAGGATTTCCTTGAATGTATCGAGAGTCTTTGCACACGTCCGGAACCAATACCGCTTGCTTGTGTTTCGCGGCATAGCCGACTATACCCTTTCCCAAAGCGATGTCGTTCTTAAGGTGGATATTCTCCTGAAAACGTTGCGAGAAGCGATGCTGTAATTTTTCCCCCGCCGCATCAACCAACAAAATGCTGAACATCTGGTAATCGATCAGCCGCTTGAGTAATTCGGCAATGCGTTTGAGCAACTCGTCAACGTTGAGAATGGATGTTAGCTCGCGCGCGATTTCATTCAGCAAAACAAGTGTGCGAGCCTGGCGTGTGGTGCGCGTGTACAGCCGTGCATTCTCAATGCCAACCGCCATACGCGAAGCAATCAGCGTCAGTAGCCGCTTATGCTCTTCAGTAAAATGGTATGGCTGTGGAGATTCAATATCAATTACGCCGATGAGCCGGTTCTTGATGATCAGCGGAACTGCCAGCTCGGAGCGCACATTGGGTGCCCCGGAAATGTAGCGGGGATCGTTGGCGACGTCATCGACCAGAATCGCCTCCCGCCGCTGTGCCGCTATTCCGGTGACGCCCTCACCTACCTTGATCCGCATGCGCTCGGCCACTTCCGGCGCGTATCCTACTTGAAATCGGAAGCGTAAATCCTGGGTTTTTTCGTTCAGCAGCAGAATGGCAAAGATTTCGTAATCGATGACCTTGCGCACCAGTTCGGCGACGCGCCGAAGCGTGGTATCCAAGTCGAGCGTGGTGTTGACCACGTCCGCCACTTCCAGCAGCAGAGGATCGACTTTGGATTGAAAGTCCGTCTTGGTAGCAGCCATTTCCACTTTCTTTATGATATCAGCCGCGTTTTGCCGGTCTTGCTATCGCCCTGGCAGCATTTCAAATTTCTCTTGGAATTACGCAAATATCCGGCAAGTTGCGGTATTTTTCCGCGTAGTCCAAGCCATATCCAACCACGAATTTGTCGGGAATGCTGAACCCGACGTAATCCGCCTTGATGGGCTGTTTTCGTCGCGATGGTTTGTCAAGCAAGGCGGCGATACGAAGCGCTTTTGGCTGGTGACCTTGGATGATTCTATGCAAATAATTGAGAGTGAGGCCAGTATCCAGAATATCTTCAACCAGAATCACGTTTCGATCCTTCATGGACTGGTCGACATCCTTGGTAAGTTGCACTTCGCCAGTGGAGTCCCATCCGAACTTCAGTTCATGCGCTGGACTAGGACGAGTACCGTAGCTCGAAACCCCAATGAAGTCGAAGGTTGCGTCGAGATCGATATGCCTTGCCAGATCGCTGAGAAAAATGGTTGCGCCCTTGAGCACACCAACCAGTAGCACTGCTTGCCCGGCAAAGTCGCGCGTAATCTCTTCGCCCATAGCGGCCACGCGCTGCGCGATCTGCTCGCGTGAGATAAGAACCTTAAGTTCGGTCACGGCGAACTATATTAAACTAGCACTTGATATTTGGCACTCGGCATTTACGCGACGAGAGCTTTTGCTGATTTCGCGACGGCTTGCGGGGACCAAATGCTAAACGCCAGCATCTAATCCAAACACTATGAACCTCAATGGCATAAAAATCACTTGGCTGGGCCACGCTACCTTTCGCGTGGAAACTCCCGGCGGCAAGATAATCTTGATCGATCCCTGGGTCATGGGCAATCCCGCCTGTCCGACGACAGAAAGGAACGTCAAGAAAGTTGACGTTATGTTGTGTACTCACGGCCACTTCGACCACATCGGAGACGCGGTCGAAATCGCCAAAAAACATAATCCTAAAGTGGTCGGCATTCCGGAATTGTGCGGATGGCTGGGCAAAAAAGGCGTGAAACAGACGGCGGAGATGAATAAGGGCGGCACGCAAACCGTCGAGGACATTAAAGTGACCATGGTTCACGCCGACCACTCCTGCGGTATTAAGGACGGAGATGAACTTGTCTACGGCGGTGAGGCGTGCGGATACGTTGTTGAGTTCGCCAATGGTGTGAAGATTTATCACGCAGGTGATACGAATGTGTTTGGCGATATGAAGATCATTCGCGAGCTCTACGCACCTGAGATCGCGATGATTCCAATTGGCGATCACTACACCATGGGGCCGCGGGAAGCCGCATACGCGTGCAATCTGCTGAAACCGAAAACAGTCATCCCCATGCACTTCGGAACCTTCCCGCCGCTAGTTGGAAGACCGAGCGATTTAAAGAAGCTCGTGCCTGATGTGGAAATCAGAGAGATGAAACCCGGCGAAACCATTACATAGTTTTTGTAGAGGACGGGCGTCCTTGCCCGTCCGGCTGTGCGGAAAGGAAACGAATTGCCCAAGGCAAAGACAGAAACAAAAGCTAAAAAGCCCGATTGGCAGATGCCCGGAATTTTGGCCGAACCCGTCGAAGAATATCTCTATTCCATACTTCCAGCCCGCGATGAAGTTCTCGCGGAGATGGAAGCCGAAGCTGCCAAGCGAAAAATTCCGATCGTCGGCCCAGCAGTCGGCCGTATTTTGCATCAGCTCGCATTAATGATTGGCGCGAAAACAATTTTCGAAATGGGCTCGGCCATTGGTTATTCCACGATCTGGTGGGCGCGGGCCGTGGGCGAAGGCGGCCTGGTGTTCTACACCGACGGAGATCGCAAGAACGCCGATCAGGCGCGGGGATATTTCGAACGGGCGGGAGTCGCGTCGCGAATCAACATCGCAACAGGCGACGCCCTGGAACTTCTCTCCGAACACAAACAGGAATTCGACATTATCTTCAACGACGTCGATAAGGAAGATTACCCGCGTGTGTTCCGGTTGGCGGTGCAGCGGCTGCGCAAAGGCGGCTTGTTCGTTACCGACAATGTTTTATGGAGCGGCAAGGTCGCGCAGAAAAATTCCGATCATACGACCAAGGCGATTGTTGAATTCAACCGGCTGCTCTACCATTCGCCGGACCTGTTTACCACCATCCTGCCGATCCGCGATGGGGTTGCGGTCGCGATAAAGAAGTAGAGAGCGGACGGGCAAAACGGATAACGATAAGGAAGCTGCGGCGCTCCCTGTTAAAGATGTTTGGGATGCGATTGCCAGAGCTGAGCGCATTCTGCCGGGGCAGCCTGCGGCTGAAGAAACCTATGATCCGAGGTGGCAGGCGATCATTGCTGAGTGCCGAAACGCGAGGCCGCAGAAATAGTTATTCGAGAGCAAAGTCAGATGGATTTGACCGGAATCAAAGTCAAATCCTCCACCAACCCGACTTCCTTCTGCAGGAATGGCTCAGCGTAGGTGACGCCTCCCAGCAGGCCGTAGAAACGTGCCATGGCTTCGATGCGCGCACGAATCTCGGTTTGTGCAGGGAACAGGTCTTTGCCGGCCTCCTGATCGCTGAACTGCGATTTGTAAGCCATTAGGGCTTGGAATCGCATCTCGAACAGCTCAGTAATATCCACGACGAAGCTAGGTCGCACGTCGTAATAGAGCGTCGCGTAGATAATTTTGAAAGGCCGATGCGGCGGCAGTTTTGTAGCGCCGGCATCCTGAGGGCGTTCCGCCCTCAGCGATGCGGACACTTCCGTGAAATTCGTGGGCGAGGGCGCCCGCGCCACACCTGGAGCACTAAAATCCAGTTTGGCTAATCCAGCCAGGAAACAGGCTTCGTATCCCAGCGTTGACGCTGTGTAGTGGTCGGGGTGGCGTCCCTTCCAATAGGGCAAAATTACTACCCGCGGCTGCTGCTCGCGGATTACGCGGGCGACTTTCAGCCGGTTCTCAAAAGTGTTTTCAACACGCCCGTCGGGAATATCGAGAGCTTCTCGCCATGACACACGGAGTATTTTCGCGGCTTCTTCGGCCTCGCGGGCGCGGTCTTCCGCGGTGCCGCGCGTTCCCATTTCTCCCTGAGTAAGATCGAGGATGCCGGTGCGGCGTCCTCGCTGAGCCATCTTCAGCAACGTGCCGCCGCAAGTCTGTTCCACGTCGTCACGGTGGGCCGCGATGGCCAGAACATCTAACGTCGCGTCGAAAGCGGAAATAGTGGACATATCAGTCGAGGCTGCCTTGTTCCAGAAACACGTTTTCGCGCACGATCAATCGGTGGGCTGCCATCTCCTTCAACGTGGGTAAGACGCGGCTCACGTGCTCGTCAGTGTCTACGAAAATGATGATCACAGGAAGCTTACCTCCCGCGTCGACCAGATGGCTGGTCTGCACCCGATGCCGCCCGAGAAAGCCTGCTACCGCATGGATTGCGGTTGCGGCATAAACATTTTCGCGCCGCAGGTAGTTGAGAATTTCCATGTGCAACGGCCGGTGATGCCACTGGTCGGCTTCGTTGAGATAGATTGTGACTTGCACAGCCATCGCGTCTGGCATTTTACAGCACCCGTGCCAGTGCCATCCCGGCTAAAGCTCCGCCGAGGCACAATAAGTTGTTGCTGAGCACGTTGGTGAGCATGAGAAGCCACTGGCCTTGTTCGAAGTAAGCCATGGTTTCAAAAGCGTAACTGGAGAAGGTAGTGAACGAACCGCAGAAGCCGACGACCACGAGCAGGCGCCAGCGGGGATCTACGAATACTCTTTCTGTGGTCCAAACGACGAAGAAACCGACGATCAGGCTGCCTGTAATGTTGATGAACAGCGTCCCATAAGGAAAAACAGGGCCCAATTCTTTAGCCGCGAACCGGCTTAGAAAATAACGGGCATTGGCGCCTACGATTGCACCCAGGGATATGACGAGCAGATCGATCACGATGGAGTCTCCCTACAAAGTTTGTTTGTAGGAGTCATCAGCCGACATTCGATCCCGGCGGTTATGGCGAACTCCATCGCCATGGTGATCATATCAAAAAAGTGGCACCCTCATGACACTAGCACGGCACCTTACACTTCCGTGGATGATCCTAATGGACTCGGCGTAACCCTGGTCAACGGCGTCAACGACAAAGGCCTCGCGGGCTTCATCATGCCGACCTCGACGACGGCGTCCGGGTTCGTTGCCACACCGCAAAAGTAAGACTTATGACGTTCGATGCAACGTTCTTCCGTTAAACACTGCGCTCTGGACATGCAAACCAGCAGGCTTACAGAGCGCGGTTTTTCTGTTCAATAGTCCCCTGGCGGGCCGGCTTGCTCCCGTATTTCGAGCGTGTTTTAATTGTCACGATTCGTGTCTTTTTTGTTGATTCGGGGCAACGGCAGTTTGTGTGACAGTATCAAAAGCTCCAGAGGGCGTGATGAAGCGTAGTAAATCTAAGAAGCAACCAACCCGGCACGAATATGCATTAGCTTTAAAAACAATCCGTGCTCAGTACCAAACAATAGAATCGCAGTCCGATACTATCCGGCGTCAGAATCAATTCATGGTCGCGATTTGGATGGACGACGAAGGCCCCGCCAATCGTACCAAGGCTCAAGACAAGGCGGGGCAAGGTTCTGCAAAAGCTTGGGTTAACTGAGACTTTAACTCCCTCCGCTTCAAACTGTTCGCAGCAATGGGACAATAATTGTTATTCGGGCCCACGCGAAGTTCTGCAGTCACCGATCATGACTACGGGATTTGCTGTATTGTAAGGGTCGATTGCGTGCATTAGGGTAGCTCTATCACAGTGAGCTTGACGGTCATGGGTTAGCGTCGGTAGGGACCCGACATTCAGACTCTCACGACCGTAAAAAATAAGTCGAACCGCACGTTTCAAGCCGGACATTAAAGTGTCGGGCCTTTTCTTCTTTGCCCGTCGCCTGCATCAGTTTTTCATGCTACGATTTTGAGTCGACAGGTCAGGATCTAATGCGATAGATTACCTGTCGCCGCCATCTTGCCGCAAACAATTACATAATGGCATCGCTTACAAGATGGTGTAGACTCGTACCCGCTTGGACTCGTAGCTTTCACGGGGGAGCGTTATGCGGACAGCCACTCGGATTTTAGTTTTGGGATTTTTCGTCGTGTTGACGATGATTGCTGGCGCGGTTCAGGCCCAGACGATTGTGCCGCCCACAAATCGGACCGCGCAGAATCACGCCGTCGCTGAAAAGAACGGTGCTTGCCAAAAAATCCTCGGCGAATGCAAAAGATTGGGATTCATTCAGGGGCAATGGGAAAAAGACAATGGTCTGTGGAGAGATTGCTTTGACCCTGTCGTCAAGGGCGGCGGCACTCCCACGCGGGACGGAAAGCCGATCAACGTTCCGGTCAGCCCCGCCGTGGTTCAGGCTTGCCGCGCAGCCGAAAGCCGTCACAGATAGTGACCATAAAGTCAGAGGTCGTCGAGCGATTGATCGGGAAGCCGGGAAATGGGCGTAGCACATAATGCATGCAGTATCCGCCCGGTCCGTTAAAATAACTTCAGAACACAGGAAAATGCCGGGATGGCGGAATTGGCAGACGCGCTGGACTTAGGATCCAGTGCCGCAAGGCGTGCAGGTTCGACCCCTGTTCCCGGCACCAAGAAGCTCAGGCGGAGTCTTACCTTAGACGCCCACCCGAAACGGAAGCGATCAGGTTCGGGCTCTGTCACAAGCCCGATGGCTGCATCGTCAGATCGATTTCTCTCACTGCACCTGTTGCAAGCCTTGATAAACCGCCATGCCGGCGATTACTAAAAGTAGCAGCCCTGAGGCAGCCCCCATCCACTTTACCAAGGGAGTGATCTTGTTCACTTTGGCCATGATCTCGATCTGTTCCTTTTCCATGTGCGATTCAGACTCGCCGAGGAACAATTGATCGTCTTCTTGCATGGTGAGAGTACTGCGATAGATGAGGAGGATAATCAGGATAGCAGTGAGAACTCCCCAGGCAACTAGCGGCCACATCAACGTTTCCATCATAAGCCACCTCGGTGCTGATCTCGTCTGACCCCGCTTTGGCCTGTTAAGTTGGGCCACAACCAACAGAGACGGGGCCCCACGCGCCGATTATATGCCTAGAAATCAATTCCCGTGCAGGATTTGTTTTAGGGTGGCGACTTCACAGGCTCACGTCATCTAATAACTAAAGGGCCACATCAGGCCGACGAGCCGGGATTTTGGCCTCGACCTTGACCGTGGCTTTGTTATAATAGCGATAGAATTTCAAGGAGAAGCCAATGGCCACGACCACCGTTCCGACTTCCGCTCCCGAAACGACACCCAAAAAGCCGCCGGTTAGCTTGACCCCCAACGCGATTGCCAAAGTGAAGGAAATTATGGGGCAACAGAACCCAGCGCCTGCCGGGCTGCGCGTGGGCGTGGTGGGCGGGGGTTGCTCTGGTTTTTCCTACTCCATGTCTTTTGAGAATGCCTCAGGGATGATGGACAAGGTGTTCGACATGGATGGTCTCAAAGTCTATGTAGACGCGACCTCGCTGATGTATCTCAACAACTGTATTGTCGATTACGTCGAAACCCTCGAGGGCGCCGGCTTCAAGTTCGAGAACCCGAATGTGAAGAGCACCTGCGGCTGCGGATCTTCCTTCAGCGTTTAAGCTTGATTCATCCCTGGAATTGCAAAAACCTCATCGCGAGCGATGAGGCTTTTGCTTTTGAGCTTGCTCTTGTTTGTGTGGTAACCGTCTTTGACCCGGTCACGTCGGGCGCAGCCTTGGAATCTGTCTGCCGCGCAGCCACGGTCCGTCCGGGTCAGAGATCCGGACCCACACGGAGGCTGACCCAACCTAACCGTCTAAATTACGCTTAAGGGTGCCCGTTCAAGCTTCGCTTGGGCGGGGCCTGCCTGCAACATCTGCGCTAGGTAGCCTCGCTCCGGTTCTTTGAGCGGCAAATGTACATGTTCAGGCATTGCGACGCACGCGCGACCCGCAAGACTGGCGCACGCGTTCCAGTGACCATTCGAAACATGCGCGCAAAACGGAGTAGTGACGTTGGGCGGCGTCGATAGCAGCTGAAGGTCAAGAAATGCAACTACCCGGATTGTTGAAAGGGTTTTGGTCCCCAAGGCATGGGCCGAACTTAGTTATCAATTGGCGAAAGTTTCTATGACAACACCCCCGCCCAAGCGAAGCTTGAGCGGGGCACCCCGAAGAGTTTAGAGTCTTTGGTCGGGCCAGCCCCCTTGTGCCGCTCAGAATTCCGTTCAGTACGGTACAGATGTCGGTGCTGCTGTTTCCAAACACGCTGGCGTCGATGAAGGCGACTGACTCTTGGCGGCATGTGGTGGCGTTCTTGTACACGGCGTTGTTTCCCTGCTGCGCCATAACGAGAGCGGGGGCAAAGGAAGCAACTAACAACAGGGCACCAAGAATTCTCAGGCGGGTCCAAATTGCCGTCGATCCCGTCGCGCTTTTCATGGTTTTCTCCTTAGCACAGCTTGATTTCGTTTCCGTAACCGTGGTTCGTCGGGCTTTGCTTTCACGGTTCAACTTCAAACACGGTTCCGCAGCCGCCTTCACAAGGCTGCCCGGTGCCACCCCATTCTGTAGTGCTGTAAAGATTGCCTCTGCCATCGAAGGTCAGGCTTGCCGTCGGGTGGTCGCCATCGGGAGACCCTGTGAGGTTGTATAGAACGGTAAGCGGCCATAAGTTACCCGTCTTTGGAGGCTTTAGCCTAAAAACGATGCCGCGGTGAGTGCTCCCGCCGAGAGCCGTACCACACACGTTGCCGCTCGAATCGAAAGTGAGGTTAGACATCGGATTTACGCCGTCAGGCCCGTCGCTGAAGCGATGGAGTATCGTCTCTGTCCAAGTTTGGGATTTCCCCGACGGCTTCTCTAGCGCAAAAATTAGACCAAACCCATTTTGTGGTCCAAAAACTGTTGTCCCATAGAGATTTCCGTTTTGGTCGAAAACAACGCCTGCGGCGGGGTTCGCCCCGTCCGCCACGTCAAATCGACAAAGCGGCGTCTCTGCCCACGCACCGCCCTTCTTGAACGGCGGCTGCAGCGCGAACACCGTTCCGCAACCGACGGATGCATCTGCTTTGCAGTTCTGGTCTCCCCCTGCGTACGTCGTCCCGTAGATTGCGCCCTTGGTGTCGAAGACCAAACCGCCGTTCGGGTTGGCTCCATCCGTTCCGCTCTTGAAGCTGTACAGCACTTTTTCTTTCCACTTGCCGCCCTTCGCCTTCGGCGGACTCAGCTCGAAAACCGTGCCGCAATTTTGGTAATAGGGCGAGTTACAGCTTCCGTAGCCGCCGCCGTACAGCGTTACCCCATAAAGATTGCCCGCGCTATCGAAGGTCAAATTGCCCTGCGGCACATAACCGTCCTTGCCGCCCTGGAAGCTGTATAGCACAGTCTCAGTCCAGTCGCCGCCTTTGGTTTGTGGTGGCGACATTTGAAATACGACCCCACAGCCCACCGTTGTGCCCAGCAGGACGCAGCCACCACTGCCGCCGTACGCCGTCGTGCCGTACAGATTGCCTGCCTGATCGAAGATCACGCCGCCAGCGGGAGTTTCTCCGTCGTTGGAGTTCTTGCCTTTGAAAATGTAGAGCTGGTTCTCCGTCCAAGGGTCGCCGTGCTTCGCCGGCGGTTGTAGTTGGAAAACCGTGCCGCATTGCGCGATGCCAGGACAGTTATTCGATCCCCCATCCGTGGTTGCGCCGTAGAGGTTGCCTGCCTTGTCAAACACCACTCCACCTGCCGGTGTGGAACCGTCCGTGCCGCCCTGGAAGCTGTAAAGGACTTTCTCGTGCCATTCGGCAGCGGCGCTCGCGGCCAACAACACAGTAAGCACGACCAACGTAGAGAGGCGAGTTGCCAAGCGGAAATGGTTTTCGTTATTCATCGCCAACCCTCTGCTAAGCCTTTGCCGCGGCAGTTCGACCGCTCCGGGTCCCAGACCCGGACCGCGCAATATCGAACCATTCACAAGCTCGGCTTAGTACGTTGCCACGAAACCTCCCTCGTAGTTGTTATTGGGTTCGCAGAAACCGACGATGCGATTTTCGTCATTGAGTCCGTTCGCGGCGGTACCCATGCTGTTGCTGCAATCAAACGTGTAGTACTTGCCTTTGTGGAACAGCGCTCCATGCCCACTGAAGTCGTTGGAGAACCACTGATAAGCAATGTCGCCGGCTTTATTAATGTCGTGGGCAAACGATTGAACCGCGTTGGGAACATTAATCGTCTTGTAAGTTTTACCGTTATACAGAGAAGATTCAATGTTGCCCGCTGAATCTAACCAATCCAGCACGATATCTGCCTGATTGTTGATGCCCTCCGCGACTGTAGCCATTGCCCCGGGCACATTCAGAGTCGTGTATGTCTTGCCCTTAAGCAGAAATCCTTGCGAGTATCCGGTTGAAGTGGTGTAGCCACCCACAATCGCCCCGCCGTCGTTGATCCCATTGGCCTGCGAATACATTGCGCCACGAGGGCCAGGGATGGTCGTAAATTTTCCGCTCTGATACAAGAATCCTTTGCCTTTGCCACCCGAGTTGGTGTAACTGCCCACGATCACGCCGCTGGAATTAATTTGCGAACACACAGTCTGGCTGCCATGCGGATAATCGATGCGGGTAAATGTTTTGCCATCCAACAAAAAACCGCGCTGGTAACCGGGCTTGTGTATATAGACTCCGACCATCACACCCGCATTGTTAATTCCGCCGACTGCCGTGGTGAGTGCTCCTGGCACTCGGATGGTCTTAAACTTGAAAGTCAGCGTCGGCGCATTGGCTGCAGTCGCCGTAATCATGAATGCCAGCATGAACGTCAGTACCAGCAGCAACGCCTTGCAGGTTCTCATCTCCGTTTTTCCCCTTGGTAGATTTGCATGGGCTCCGCTTAAACCTGCGGAAACTCGACGCGGCAGGAATTGTACACCGGCTTTACCGCTCGCAGTGAGGGTTTGTGCAGCGATTTGAGCGAACCGGAACTTGAGGAAAGCGGCTAAGGTTGCTCGGGCGGCATTTGCGGCGTTTGCGGGCCAGATTGATTGGGCTGGTTTGGCTGATTGCCGAAGCCGCCAGGCTGTCCTGAAATTCCGGTAGAGGCCCCTGGAGTGCCGGTTGTGCCTGAGGTGCCCTGAACTGATGTTGCTGCTTGCAATGAGGGCTGGTTGGGCGTGGTCAGAAGTCCGCCGCGATCCGTAGTTGGATCGTAAATGAATTGCCACTCGTTGTAGTGGTTTTTCTTATTGAAAATGCGAATGGTTTTGTCTTTGCTGGTGCTGGCTACGCCAACGATAGGGCCGCCGCCAAAGACTTGCCCATTCGGAGACGAACCGCCGGGACTGACCGCGCCGAAAGCGCCAGGCGTGCCAGGGCCTGCCGCCGCGAAACTTGTGCCTTGACCGGACGTGATAGTCTGCCCGTTGCCTTCAGTATTTTCTTCTGAAGTTTGTCCTGGGACTGCGGTTACTGCAGTATTGGGCGAGGTACCTTGGGCAAAGTTGCCAGCATTTGCTCCAACCGCTGCGGCAAGGCCGCCCGCCGCCGCAAATGTATTCAAAGCGCCATTGGCGAGTGCGGCTTGCCCGCCGGGGCCGCCGCCGTTTATTCCCGCAGCGCCATTGAGGCCGGCGGCCGGGGTGGCTCCCGCTATTCCCGCTCCAAATGACATTTGTACTTCGCCCAGGTGGAGCAGTTTAAAGTCTTTTCCAGTGATGGGGTCTTTGTAGCGCTTACGCAGGAAGCGCACCTGATTGGTGTTCTCCAGATCTTCCAGCCGGGTTGGATAACGTCCGAATTTCTTCACGTAATGCTTCATCGCCCGCGAATATTGCACGCCGCGATGAATCAACTCCTCCTCACGATCCCGCTTCACCTGGAACGCGACAACTGGCAACATAATTGTCGCAGCGATGGCGAGGAGAGACACAAAGAGGATAAGCGTGATCAGAATGTATCCGCGCTCGGAGCGGCGGTGGGGAACGAGTTTTGGCGATCGAACCATTGTGCAATTTTGCAGTCGATTAATTTGTAATCGGTAATTTAAGAAGCTGCAGGACGTCCGCAATTACTGAATTTTGCAACTACTCAATTGTACTCACCCCAAAGTCAGCGGAATGTTCTGGCGATTGTTGTTTAGCACGTCTTCTATTTCCACCGAGGTGGGCGAGATGCGCAAAACTTTGTAGTGGCGATTGACCACTTCTCCTTCGGCTGCGATAAAAACATCCTCGCCTTCAGAGAGAAAAATCTTTTTGGCTTCGCCCGGTTTGCTGGCGAATCCGAAAAATTTCAGGTTGATGGGCGGCGGAGGCGGCGGTGGTGGAGGGCCTTGTGTCCGCCGTATCTCGTCGGGCGTCTCGGCCGGGGCCACTGGTTTCGGAATCTCCGCTTGCGCCTGGAAGATATTTCGTCCTGTGCCTTCGTACTTGGTATCTTCGCTGGCCTTCAGCCAGTCATACCGCAGAGTGGGGTCAAGCGAGCGCGGCGTGGCGTTTTTCTTGCCGCGGCCCTTGGTGTGTGTGGCCGGTCGAGCAGGCGTCGCTGGTTGATAGCCAGCAGCCGGGCCTGTGGACACTGGCGCCGATGCCGAAGGAGAAGAGCTTCCATAATTGAGAAAAAACACGATTACGGCGAGCGCCATCAGCGCGAGAGCGACGATTAGCTTAGTTCGATTTTCCGCTCCGAGTTTCACTTAGCACCCGTCTTCATTTTTGAACCGGTCTCATTTCGCCCTGGAAAAGTTCCTCAGGCGCTAAAGCCCAAATCTCTCTTGGCTATTAGCGGCACGGCTGAAGCCGTGCCCTTTCAAAGAAACGCCAAAATATATTTCAATGCCGTTCAGTACAAAACTCCACTCAAGAGGTGCCTCAAGCAGCGCCGGTCTTCAAGTAAGTTTCCAGCTTCAACTGCAGCTTGACCATGCCGTTTTGTTCTCCGCCGAGGCCTACGCTGTCCACCAGAAAAAACATCTGATTGCGTTCGAGCGCGTTAATGAACCGTACCAGTTGCAGATAATCGCCGGCAAGATCAGCCTCGATTTCCATTCGCCGCACACCCAACCCGGTCATCTCCTCATCTTTCATCGAATATTTGATGCTTTCGATTTTGACACCGTTCTGTGACGCCACCTTGCCCAGATCCGCGGAAATCGAGGAGTCCTGCGAGGGCAGCCGTTGTGCATAAAACTGCTCGATTTCCCTGTGAGCTAGAGGAATCTTCTTGTCTAGGCCGCGCAAGGGTTCGACTTCTCGCGTCTTCTGCTGCAATTCTCTCCACGCCTGATTGAGTTGCTGATGCCGCGATGCTTCCGAACCAATTAAAGGAGAAAAGAACACGCCGATCAAAATCACATCCACCACCGCCAAGACAGCCATGGCGATCTGAACTTTTCGCCGCTTATCTCTAAGGTCGGGCATTACTGCGCGCCTCCCGCGGTGCTGCTTCCAATTTCCGGTACGTAAACAGCGGTAATGTGAAACTGCACCGTGTCTCCCGCCGACTGATTGCCGGTGTTGGAATTTTCCTCTTCAATGTAGGTGTCGTGAAAGTGTTTTGAAGCTTCCATCTTGCTTACCAGGTCGAGAGCATGTTCGCGCGTATCTCCATCCACGATCAGCTTGATCTCCAGCTCATTATCCGGACTGAGTTCGGGATGAATCGAAGTCACATGCAGCCGGGGCGGCATGACCCGCTCCAGGTCTTCGAAGGCCTTAGTCCAGGAAAAAGCTTTGCGCTGGAAAAGATCATTAAGGAATTGTGATCGATCCCGGGTACTGCTGTTCTGCGGCGAATTCATTAAAGCTTGCGCATCGGCTTTTTCTTTGTCGCGGGCTGCGCTCTGCTGCTCGTATTGGCGGATGATCTGCCGGTCTTTACGCGCGCCGATCCAGCCATTGACCGTCATAAGCAGCAGCAACAAAGTGAGAATGCCAAGGGCAAGCACGCCTCCGCCCCAACGCAGCCAGAAGCGCCGCGCATCTTCATAAGGCTGGGTAGCGAGATTGATATCAACGCGCATTTACGACAAGAGGGCCCCCACAACCCCGGCCATTCTCCACTTCGGTATTGATCCTACGCTTGCCCCCAATTGTGAGTTGGCGACCAGTTCCGTGACCTCGGCTCCGGTTTGGGCGCGCAGCGCAGGAATGGCTCGCTCGGCATCTGCCAGGCCAGCGACGAAAATCTGTTCAATGTTCAAGTGGTAAGTATCCTGAAAAAACACCACTGAGGGATAAACCTCTTCCGCCAGTTGTTCCCCGGTAATGGTCACGCCGCGCGGGTTTTCTAAAGTACGGAACAGCAACAACTGATTCTTATCGAGAATCGCAATGCTGGTAGTGCGCGAGTCCACTTTCACCACCAGAGTGGGACGTGCCGCTTCAGCCGCGCCCAGCGCAGCTAGCATGGAAGGCAGAACAATACCGGGGTTATAGCCGGCTTCTCTAAATACCGACTCGTAATCCTCAATCACGCTGCTCAGTGCGACCGCTGCCACTACTTTCAACCCATTTGCGGATTGCTGCGCGTGGTATGAAATCTTGGCTTTGTCGAGATCGAACGGGAGCGATTTCTTCAACCGAAAACGCACCACGCTTTCTGCTTCCGCGCGGTTCGCCGGCAGAGTTTCAAAATCAAGCAACATGACGCGCACAGCGGCGTCGGGCAAAACCGCAATGACATCGCGTGATCGGCTATTTAAAGCGCCCAGCGTTTCCCTAACTGTGTCGCAGACGCGCTGCCGCTCGCGCAGATTGGCCTCCAAAAGGTCGGGAACCACGCTGCCTGGCGCTAATTCGTTGGCAGTGCAAGCGTCAACCGTGTTCCCACGCTCGGAAACGTGTCCTGCTACGACGCGATCAGCCGCGATCTCACATGCTAGCCGTGGCTTGGAACTCGAATTGAAATTAGCACGCATTTATTTTGGTAGCTGATTTATTTCGGTAGCGCCGGCATCCTGCCGGCTGTCGCGAGGGCATCTTGCCCTCGCTGGGTGCGCGCGGGACGCCCCCATGACAGCCGCCGAGACGGCGGCGCTACGAAAGTCCTATGTACAAGTAAACCGCTGATCCGCCGGCAAATGCAATAGCTGAAAGAGCACCGTAGTCATTGAACGAAAGGGTCATCGCATACTGACGAATACCCTCGTCATTCCTTCCGCAAATTGCTTGTCATCCCGAGCGAAGCGAGGGATCTGCAGTTGCCGTCCGCAAAAATGCACATTCCTCCCTTCGCTCGGAATGACAAGGTGTGGAAATGGCCTTAGCGCATACTCTCGATGAAGGTGACTTTGTTAATCTCTTTTAATGTGGTCAGCCCGGTTCTGACTTTATCGAGTGCCGATTCACGCAGGAAGCGCATGCCTTCATCGCGCGCGGCTCGCCGGATCTCAGAAGTTGGCTTCTTCAGCAGAATCATCTCGCGAATGCGATCGCTCAAATCGAGCAGTTCGTGGATGGCAGTTCGTCCGCGGAATCCCGTGCCGGCGCATTCAATACAGCCTTGTCCTTCGTAGAAGGTGACTTCTGACCAAGCTTTCGGATCCAGTCCACTAGCCTCCAAAACTTCGGGGGTATAGTGCGTCGCAGTGCGGCACGATTCGCAAATCAACCGCACCAACCGTTGCGCCAAAATGCAGTTCAACGCGGAAACGAAGTTGTAAGGCTCAACGCCCATGTTAAGAAAGCGGCCAATCACGTCGACTACGTTGTTGGCGTGGACGGTGGTGAAAACCAGGTGGCCAGTGAGCGCGGACTGAATCGCGATCTGCGCCGTCTCGGTGTCGCGAATTTCGCCGACCATGATTTTGTCCGGATCGTGGCGCAGAATGGAGCGCAGTCCACGCGCGAAGGTCAGTCCTTTTTTCTCATTGACCGGAATCTGGGTGATGCCGCGAATCTGATATTCAACCGGGTCTTCAATAGTGATGATTTTGTCTTCGTCGGTCTTGATCTCGCTGACCGCAGCGTACAAAGTCGTGGTTTTGCCGCTTCCCGTTGGTCCTGTGACCAGCACCATGCCATATGGTTCCTTTATATAGCGGCGGAACTTCCGCAGATCGTCTTCGTCAAAACCGACAACGTCCAGCGTGAGTTTGTGAAACTTCTCGCTCATCGATTCTTTATCGAGCACGCGGAGCACAGCGTCCTCGCCGTGAATCGACGGCATAATGGAAACGCGGAAATCGATCGGCCTCTCGGGGCTGCCATAGCGCACGCGGAAACGTCCGTCCTGCGGAACCCGGCGTTCGGAAATATCCAGCTCGCTCATCACCTTGATACGCGAAATGATCGTGGAGTGATGCTCCTTGGCGATGGGCGGCATGGCTTGGGTTAGCACGCCGTCAATACGGAACTTGATGCTCACCGAATCATCCCGAGTTTCGATGTGAATATCACTGGCACGCCGCTGCAGCGCGGTAAAAATCGTGGTATCGACCAACCGAATAATCGGGCTGATGTCGCCCTGTTGCGTGGCCAGTCGGTCGATCGAAATACTTTCGTCGCTGCCGCCCTCATCTTCGCGAATTACATCGAGAGCGAATCCTTCGCTGGCATCTTCGAGAACACGTTTCGACTGTTCCGTCTTCTTAAGAATTTCGGTAATCTGCGCCAGAGTCGAAACTTTGGTGACGATGCGCTTGCCCAGCAGCAAGCTGATCTCGTCGATCATCATTAACTGGCTGGGATCGGCGATGGCAATGGCCAGCCGCCCGTCTTCCGTTTCCTCAAGCGGGACGAAGTTGTAGCGGAACATCAGGTGAACCGGGATGGTCTTGAACAGATCGTGGTGAAGCTGGAAGTTATGCAGGTCGACGAACTGGCAGCGATAGCGGCGCGCGATGTCTTGCGCTTTTTCCAGTTCTTCGCTGTGAGTGCCGGGCACTGCGTTCCCGTTGCCACCGACGAATACTGCTTTGTTTTCGGTTGTGCTTGCCATTTCTCGACCACCTACACCCAGGCCAGAGCCATATTTCTCGTCTTAATGAATCGTAGATCCCAAAGTGAAAATGGGTAAATACAGCGAGATGAGTATTCCGCCCACAATCACTGCCATGAAAATCAGGATGACCGGTTCGATGAGAGCCATGGCCGCTCCCAGCGCGTTCTGTACATCCTCCTCATAAAATTCCGCGACCGAGTTCAACATTGCCGGCAAGGCTCCCGTGGATTCGCCCACTTCGATCATTTCCACCGACAACTCGGGAAACATTTTTTGCTCTTCCAAACTCTTGGCTAACGGTTGCCCTTCGCGCACCCGGATGGCTGCATCGGAAACGCCATTGAGAATGCGCCGGCTGCTCATCGAAGCACCCGCGGTTTGCAGCGACGGCACCAGCGGCATGCCGCCTGCCAGCAGAGTCGAGAGCATGCGGGAAAAATTCGCCACCTGGTACTTCAACCATATTTGGCCAAGCAGAGGAAGCGCTAAAATGGCGCGGTCGACGCGTTCCGCCCCGCGATCCGTTTTCTTCCACTGCCAGAAGGCCAGTACGGCAACGACCACCGCGACCCCGAAAATTGGAAAGTATCTTTGCGCGTGGTTCCCGATATTCAGCATGATCAGCGTGATCACCGGCAGTTGCGCGCCCATATCCTGATAAAGCTTGGCAAACTGCGGCACCACATACGTGACCAGGAACACCAGCATTAACGACACGACCGTGACCAGCAATGTTGGGTACACCAGCGAGACCGCCAGCTTTTTCTTGAAGGTCAGCGCCATCTTCTGAAACGCGATGTAGCGGGAAAGCACTTCTTCCATGTTGCCGCTCTTCTCGCCCGCCAGCAGCGTGCTGGTATAGATTTTCGGAAAAGCCCCCTGGCCGGAAAATGCGTCGGATAACAACTCCCCGGCCTTGACCCGGTCGCGCACATTCTGCAACAGGCTTTGCAGATACGGATCGCGCTGCCGCTTGATGAGCAAATCCAAAGAATTCAAAATCGGCAGGCCGGCTTTGATCAGCGTAAGAAACTGCGAATTGAAGATAAGAAATTGGCCTTGCTTGACCTTGCCGCGCCGCCGCAGTCCGCCCGACAAAACCCCTCGGGGCTTGACCCAGTACACCAAGAAGCCCTGCTGCACAAAGCGGTCGCGAACCTCGGCCTCCGAGTACCCGTTTTCGACTTGCTCCAACAGGTGCCCACGCTCGTCCGCGATTTTGACTACGAATTCGGCCATGCCCTCGTCCGCTTACCGTTGTCCACCCCAGTCTAGCATTCCCTCATGTTTGCTATTTGTTAAATGCCCGTCAGATCCTATCGTGGGTAACGAGTCGATCCGCTCGCCGGCCGGACGGTAACCCATTGATAATAATATAAAACGACTCTCATCCCGAGCGAAGCGAGGGATCTAGGTCTGTTTTCGTGACTGGCAAACCCGGTAGCTTTTGAGCGCACTGTCGGACCAACGCCGCTACTGTCCCCATTCGCCGTCAACCACCTCAACGCCATCTGGCACGGCAAACTGAAACCGCTGATCGGGCACGGCCACATTCTCCCGCTGATTGGTAAAGCGATATTCCGTGACCGATCCATCCACTTCTTCGATTAAGATGCGCCTAATCCAGTGCTCCGGCGTGATCTCCAGCAAAACCTGGCTAACCCGGTCCCCCAAACTCTTCGGAACCCCCCGCAAGACCACATCCCCAGCAGACAACGGCGCCACATCGGGAGCCAAAGACAATCCCTGCAATTCCTTCTCCAACTTGGTCTTACCCAGGAGAAAAGCCAGCGGAGACCGCAAATCGTCCAGCTTCTTAACCGCCGTCCGCCGCACCTGGCGCTCGCCGGGGACGTAAAACCACGCATCCTTGCCGTCGCTCAAAAACAACTTCTCCCTCGGAGAACGGTACTCCCACCGCATCTTGCCAGGTTTTTTTAACCAAAGTGTTCCCGATTCAGTACGTTCCGTTCCCGCCCCCTGGTAGATTTCAGTGAAGTCGGTTTGCAGGGAGCGCAGATGGTTGTAACGCTCATCGACAGCCTGCGCGATGGCATGAACGTCAGGCGCTGGGTTGGCGGCCGCAGTCCCAGTGACCAGTCCAAAGACAAGAAAGACAATAAAGTTGCGCAGTATGGAATTTAGGTCCACAGAATAGTTTCTCACGAAGTCCGGGGTGCGGAGGACGGGCGTCCTCGGCGGCCTGACGGCAGGTAGTTTTTGACCTGAGCCGCGGAACGTCTTACGAAGGGTTGGAGGAAACCGAGGCCAGCCATGGACATGATCCCGCTCAAGCCGGAGCGTAAGGCGCAGTTGGAAGAGTGCGCCAAATGGCGTGGCCAGGACCCCGCCACCGCTCTTGACGATGCGTTAGCCACCTGCCTCGAATGGGAGCGGCAGGACTTCGCGGAAGCTGGCGAGGGAGTCCACCAAGGCTCCGAAGATGTAAAAGGCGGGCATGCCAGGGCCGCCGCCGACTTTCTCGCGGACCTGCGCCGCTCTTAGACCTCGATGTTTTATCGGGTGCCCCATTTCTCGCGCGCCCTTTGCGCGAGAAGTGGGAATATTGGCATAGCGACACCCACATCTCGAAAACCGCGAGATATGGGGCACCCAGTGCGAATTAGCTAGGCTCCCTCGCGAGACCCGATGATTCCAAAAGATCAGCGGGAGGAGCTTTACCTTTAAAACCCAGCGTCATTTCGGGAAAAAATTGAATACTCACGCGCACCGGCGATTCTTGTGAGTACCCCATTTCGCGTCACCACATGCTCCAAAAGCGGATTGTGATAGATCACAAATACCGGCCACGGATACTCCCGCAACGATTGCTCGAGATTCGTGATCACCCGGACCAATCCAGACTCGGGCAAGGGGTTGAACAAATAAAGCACGGTCGGCTCCGCCGGAAAAGTAAACTCGCCACCGTCGGCCAGCACACAGTCGATAGCGAAGCACCGCTGCGAATCGCTTTTGTACTTGCTGATATTCTCTTTCGCCACGCGGTGCAGTTCCGGTAGCAATTCGATTCCAAGAATTCGCCGGAAGGGGTATTGCGAAGCCAACAGCAAAGCGCGTCCCTTGCCCGAACCGATATCGATGAAGGTGAACTCCCGCAAATTGATTGTCGGAGCCACCTGCATCAGGCTCTCGATCATTTCACGAAACAGCGTCGGTTCAGTGGGTTGATAAGGCGAGTGAAAATGTCCGAGCAATCGATCGCGCCAGCCAACCGTCGCGCTGGTTGTGTCAACGCGAAAGTCCCAGTCGTATTCGACGTCTCCGTAGCGTTGCCGCCGTCGCGATGGAGTCGATTCACGAGCGAATTCCCACAGGGTCAAGATGAATTGCTTCACCGCGGGAAAAAATCCGTCGCGCGCAGCTTCGTCCTGCCACCAACTCAGGATGGAGGCTATTAGGCTTGTTTTCGGCATTGCTCTATAGTCACTCAGACTATAGTGCCATCATCTGTCCGCTTGCTTCGTTGTTGCTGTAAGCAAGCGGACAAGAGTGTCCGCTCTGCACGGGCTAAAGGATAGCCTTCGACATCTTTACCAGATGACAAGGCTGGTTCGTGTGTTGGTCGCGCGGGAAAGGAAGCGTTCCGTTTTCGCTATAGCCCAGGCGCTGATAAAACGCGGGCAATTCGGCGCGCAGGTTCACGATGGTGAGATCCATGAAGCGACAGCCTGCGGCACGGCAGTAGTCCTCGGCGTCTGCAATCATTCGAGATCCAAGGCCGAGACGTTGCAATGCCGGTTCGACCGCTAGCAAGCCAAAATATCCACGGTCGCCACGCAGTTCTACGTAGACGCAGCTGGCTAGTGCGCCAGCTGCTTCGGTCAGCAGAAACTTCCCCTTTTGCAGTAGTTCGCGGACTTTTTCCGGGTTGGTGCGGTCGCCGTCGGTGAAGAACCTCTCTGGGCGGAATGCGGCATTCACCAACCGCGCGATGTTTTCGGCATCGTCGAGTTGCGCCCTGCGTAGGTTCATGGATTGGACCTGCACGGGCGAGGACGCCCGCGCCTACATATTAGTTTACGGTGGGGAGTTTCGGCTTTCGGGGTGGAATGTAGCCGATTGGGATTCCTTTTTCAATGAAAGGCAGGTCATCTGGAACTCGTACTTCAACGTGGCCGTCCGGCATCAGCTTATAGGTGTGGCCTAGCGGATCCACGGGAATACCATGCAGCAAATTCGCCGCCGTCAGATCGGAGCAGCTCTGGGGTAGATGTCCGGTTTTATCGCGGTAACGAGATACCAGTTCTTCCAGCCGGGTTACGTCTTCATCCACTTGCAAGGCGTTCAGGTGGGCGATGGCGTTGGCCTTCACCATTGGGTCGTGGGTGGTTTGGAAAGTGGTCTGCCACATCAGACGGGCGGTTTGCAGGTTGCCTGCGTGCTCAGCCATCTTGGCCGCCATGATGCTCATGACCTGATGCGAATTGGGCACCTTGGCGCCATCGGCGAATGCTTTTTCGGCGTTGGCGTAATCTCCGAGCTCCATGTAATAAATGAAACCTAGATCGTAGTAGAGATGCCACTGGTTAGGATTGTTGCGGATGCCAAACTCCGCTAATTTGATGGCGCGCTCGGGTTGTCCTGCGCCACCGGGGATTTTCGGGGCCAGGAAGTTCGCGCCATATTCGTAGGCTACGAGCAGGTGCGGATCGAGCGTGGTGGTGATTTCAAGCAGCGGAGCCAGCAAGTCAAAATGTTCTGAGCCGCGCGTAAGCTTGTCTCCGAAATATTGCACTGCGCGCGTCCAGTAAATGTCGGCGAGCAAGCCGTCGTATCCCAGGCTCATGCGTTTTAGCAGTGTGGGCGAGGAAATGTAAAGGACCTCCTCGAGCGTCGCCGAGTTGCGTTCGCGATCCAGGCGTCGGAGCAGCAACACCGATCCCGTCAGACAACTGATCAGCAGAATGCTGGCCGTAATTGTGGTCCGGCGCGAAGGCCTCATTTCAGATTCCGGCGCTCGAAAATCAGCACCGCTCCGCACAGAGCCATACTGGCGTAGACCAGCGCATAGAGTGTGTTCGACAAAATCAGCTGAGTGGAGACTGGTTGTTCGTGCGCCACCGAACTGATCACATTCAACGCGGAAAAGTTTGGCACGAGGTAGGCCGCGCCGGTAGCCAGCCAGCGCACGAGGCCTTTGGTCAAGCCTGCGAATCCGCGCAGATCTTCCGCGAATGTGCCGATGATGAATAGAGCAAAAGCAAATACCGCCGACAACAACGGCGAAGAAAACGACGAAAACAGAAGCGCCAGCGAAGTGATAATCAAGAATTGCAAGATGATGAAATACAAGGCGACCAGCACCCAACCGTCCGAAGTTTGGAAGTGGCGGGAAACGTAATACAGCGCAGCAAATACGCCCAACGCCATGAACGATGCGTTCACCACCAGCGTGCCTGCCAGGCCGAAGAACTTACCGACAATAAATTCCCAACGCTGTACGGGGCGCGAGAGCACCGTATAAAGAGTTCGCTTGTCGATTTCTTTTGAGACCAGGCCGATACCGATAAAAATTGCGATCACCACGCCAAACAACGAAACTGCGGTAAGGCCGAGATTGATCACAACCAGGCGCTCGATGCCGATGGAAATCTGTCCAACCAGGATTGCCGCCCCCGACATCAACAGAGCGAATGCGATCAGGTTATAGAGGACGCGATCGCGCACGGCTTCGCGGAAGGTATTCGCAGCGATGTAACCGATCTGATCGCTCATTTCGTCACCGTCATTTCGTCACCCCGGCCACCGCTATGGAGGGTTGCAGCTTGCGCACAAAATACTCTTCGAGTGAAGTCCGAACCGGAATCAAGGAGATAATCCGCGATTGTTCGCGGCGCAGTGCTTCCAGTGCGGCATCCTGATTACCTTCAAGCAGCACGGCACGGACGGTGTCACCAGTCACGTGACAATCCGCTCCCAATGCCTTCATGGTGGCGGGTATCTTGTTTCCATGCCAGACCAGTTCAATTTTTCCTTCAATGTTCGCGGTGAGATCGGCCACTGCTCCTACGCTTCGCAGTTCGCCCAAATGGATGATGGCCACGCGATCGCACAGTGCCTCGGCGTCGGAAAGAATATGCGTAGAGAAGAAAACGGTTTTACCTTCCTGCTTCAATTCTTCCATCAGATCGCGAACTTCGCGCCGTCCCATAGGATCAAGGCCCGACATCGGTTCATCGAGAAAAACTACTACTGGATTATGCAAAATTGCCTGCGCAATGCCGACGCGCTGTAACATGCCTTTGGAAAATTTCCGCAACTGAACTCGCATCACATCCGGCAAGCCCACCCGGGTAAGAACCTCGCGGACCTTGCGCTCTCGCTCTCCCGCGGGAACTCCCGAAAGTTGGCCGTAATAATTTAGCAACTCACCCGCTGTCAGGTAATCGTAAAAATACGGTTGCTCGGGAAGAAATCCGATTCGTGCCTTCATGCGCGGATCATTAATTTCCATACCCAGGATCTTCGCCGATCCGGCAGTGGGATAAACCAGGCCCATTAGCATCTTGAGCGTGGTTGTCTTTCCCGCTCCGTTGGGGCCAAGGAAGCCGAAAATTTCTCCTTCTTCCACGCGGAGGTGCAGGGGTTTCAGCGCACACTTCGGCTTCTTGCGCCAGAAGCCGACGCTGTAGGTTTTTTCCAGACCAACGATGTCGATTGCGGTCATTGCGATGAAACCGGGTTACCCTCCTCTATAAGAAAATTATATGCAAAATCTGCACGGCAGCGAGAGTTGCGTCGGCTTGTTAGATTACGAAAGTAAAAACGCCAAGGTTGTCTTTTGGTGAAGTTCCCAGTGCTGAGCCAGGTGGGCAACAAATTAACCGTGTGCCCCAAATGCTAGCGGCGGTGGAGGATCTGCATCGCGGGTCGAAGCAACCGTCAATTCCGACGACCGGGTTCTGATCATCCAAATCGTAACCCCAGTTGCGGCTACGAGCGCCCAGGGCAAGAGGGGTGAAATCAGCATCCACTTGGCTCCAAATCGCACGAGTAGTAGCCACGCCAGCGTCAACCCCAGGCCTGACGCCGCAACAGTTGCTTGAACACGAAGTTTCGGCTTATCGCCAGGCCAAACCACAGCCTGTACGAACAGCGCGAAAGGAAGACCCGCCACCAGATCAACAAAGTAGTGTTCGCCGGTCCCGAGCGTGGATATTACGGTTAGGGCCAGATAAACCGCCATGAAGACGCGCAGCGCTCGTGAAAGACCCTTGGTATTCCAGAACAGTAGCACCACCCACGCCATGTGCAGCGACGGAATCGCGTTGCGAGGCACATCGGCGGCCACCGGAATGCGATCCAGAGCGAGCCTGCGGAGCATCGAGTAGGGCAGGGAATTCCAGGGAAAATTTCGCCCGAAGACGTACGCTGGGCCGCTCGCCGGAAGCAGGTTGTAAAGTGCCCAACCCCCGATTCCCGCCAGCATAAACAAAGTGACGATATCCCATGTGGGCTTCTCGCTCCCTTTGGGTATCCGCAAGGCGTAGACCAAAGCCATGACGAAGGGCAGAGAGGTGTAAGCGAGCAGAGCCGGGAGTCTCAACATGGCTGATTCGGCCATCGCTCTGCCCATAAGAAAGCTGGGTTGAAAACCGAAAGAACCGTCGAACACGTATAAGGTGAGATCAAAGGTCTTCGGGTAGAGAAGATTCGCCAGGTTTAATGCCCGCTGCGCGAACAGAACGAAAAACACCAGTGAAGCCGCGGGAGCAAGCATGGCATAAGTTTTCCGCCGCTCCAGCTTTCCTGACCACAGCCAGCGCAATCCGAGCAACAGGGACGCTCCCAATCCGAACAAAGCAAGCATGCCGGAACCGGCGTTAATCCAATTGTGTCCGGACGGAAAATGGACGATCGCCGCAAAGCCTGTAGACAGCAAAACCCAGGCGACTTGTTCCGCAACTGTGGGCGAGCTGCGAAGATAAAAGATGAACCCTCCGGCAATCGCCAGAGGCAAATAAGGCACGGTCAGATCGAGCGAATGCGCAGCCAGAAGAAACAACCCGATCCACAGCCCGCTGCAGGTCGCCAGGAGCAATTTGCGCTCCGGGCTCGCGAGCTTCCATGTTTCCCATGCCATCCTGATAAATACCTCCAGAGCAGTTCGTCGGGCTGTCCAATGATTATGCACCGGTTGCCACAAACGCTACGCTATGGATTCTCGCCAGGAGTGCCTAAAGTAACCAATGCAGCGGGAAATGTCGGAAGGCGGTGACCGCGTGAGAAGTGAATGAAACGTGCGGAAATTTGCTTATCGGCGAGCCGAAAAAAAAGCCGGAAGCAATTTCTTGACAGGCGGTGGATTCGCTGATAACGTTTGTCTCCGCTGTCGGGCCCCTGATCTACAATCTCTCGCGCTGGAGGCCTCTACGATTTTTCCCTTCGTCATTTGCGGGTGGTTGGCCTTTGCCTGTTTGCCGCGGACGGCCCACCGTGCGAATCAATCAGTGGGGTGAGGCGAAGATGAAAAGCCCGACGCAGGCTGCATGGGTCCCCACCTTTACAAATGAAGAGGCTGTTACGAAACTCGACGTTTTTTGTTACAGGTTGTGGTCAAGGCTGGAACGAAGTACAACCTCTTGCGGTTGAAGCAGCACGATTTTGAGTTTCGTAACAGCCTCAAGAACGTAAAGGTGGGCCAGCCACCTACAATCTTCAAAGGGCAGATCTACATGGGAACGAAAGCCGAAGTTGACGTCTTCGGGCTATGCTCTACCAATGGTCAGTCCGGCTGTCTGCAGTAGCAGGCGAAAAAGAGATGACGATGAAAACCACTTATCGGTTGTTGTTGGCCTTGGTTGTTATTTTGTTGGCATGGTTTCTAGTTGGATACGGCGAGGCGAAGGCGCAGAGTGCGGCAAAGAGCGCAAAGTTCTACTGCTCGCCCGCCCCCTGCGTGCTTCCGCCTACTCTGGCCTCGGAAGGTAGCGGCTTCGTAACCGATTCCCACATCGTGACCAATCCGACGAATCAGAAGGAACTGCTGCTATCGAGTTTTGATGGCAATTGCACTCAGCCCCTAGGCTTTCATCTTTCTCGCGACCGCGGTTCTACCTGGCAGCGCGTCCTCTGCATGTCCTCTATCATCAGCAAGCAGCGCGTATATCAGCCCAGCAGCGAACCCTCGGTGGGCTACGATCGAAATGGGACAGCCTATGTCACTGGATTATATTTTGGCAACTCCGGTGGAACTTATGGCCTTCTCGCCTTGCAAAAATCGCTTGATGGTAGTCACTGGAACAATCCAGTTGTCGCCCTGCGTGTGCCGGGCCAGGCCTACCCGTTCGAGACTTCGATGGCAGTGGATGTGAGCCCGGGCAGTCCCCGAGTTAATAGCCTCTATGTCTCGGGGGTCATGTGGTCGGAACAAGGTCACAAGAACCAGGTCCTCGTTTCCCATTCCACTGATGGTGGTGCAACCTGGACGCAAGCGGCAGTCGATGCGGTGCAACAGTCCCCAGAAGAAGACCGATTTACGCGCATGGCCATCGGTAAAGACGGCACGGTTTACCTGACCTGGATGCACTGCCGGGGTAAGGACCGAGAAGGCGGCGGTCTTTGTCCGACAGTTCATATGATGTTTTCTGAATCAGAGGACGGGGGGGATACATGGTCTTCGCCTCAGGAGATAGCGACCGTAGGGATGCCGACTGAGTGGGCGCTGCCCAATACTAATCAAAATGTGCGGGTGTACAACTATCCGGTAATCGCGGTCGACAACAGTGACGGGTCGCACGCTGGAAATCTCTACGTCGCGATGTATACCTGGACAGGGAGCTATCTGAGGGCGCAGGTGATTCGCTCCACCGATGGCGGCACCACTTGGTCGCAACCTGTTCCGCTGGCCCCGAAGAGCGACAGCCACGATCAATTCTTTCCTACGATCTCCGTCAATAATGCCGGGCTGGTCGGAGTAAGTTGGCTCGACCGCCGCAACGATCCAAACAATATCGACTATCAGGCATTCGCGGCTGTTTCAACTGACGGTGGGCAGACTTTCCCCAATACCCAACTGACCACAGCGTTCTCCAACCCCAACGTCAATGGTGGCAACAATTGGATAGGCGATTACACCGGCAACACCTGGTCCGGGCAAGAATTCATCGCCGCTTGGATGGACAGCAGCAACGGCACTGACATGCAAGAAGTAGTCGGCGGCGTTCGCCTGAAATGAGAGTCACACCGCTGAGTTGACCTTAATACCTTAGCCACGAATTCCGCACTCCTACCACACAGCCCTGTCCGGAAAGTGAACTGCAAAAAAGTTAAGGAGCAACGGATTTCTCCGTTGCTCCCTCGGCTTGTACCCTCCCCCAGGTACTTCGCCAAATTCAAACTACTGCAGTTGTGGCCACGCGGCGCTGACGCAGGTCGCCCAAGTGGTTTCCGGGGCTGCGTTCCAGGACGCGTTGTAGTGGATGACGCCATCTTCGTTCGAGCAGAAGCCGCGCACACCAGTCTGGTTGAACGCAGCCGCTGAGCCGCCAGCGGTGTAGCTCAGGTACGGCACGCCAGCAGAGGTGCTGCCCAGTCCGAAGTAGAAACCGCTCTTAGCATTGGCTACGGTAGCGGCGTTGGACAGGTTCCAGTCAATCAAGCAAGCTGCGGTGACCAGAGGACCACCAGCGGGGCAACCAGTGACGGCTCCCGGCCCAAGTGCCAGCAAGCCAGCCGCGCCAGGCGTCGAATAGCCCTGCGCCGGGTAGGTGGAATAGAAGCTAACTTCAGACGTGTTGATGGTACGAATCGAGCTGGCGGCAGACGACTCGTTGGCCGAGATACGTGCGCGCAGCAAGTTCGGAATGGCGATAGCAGCGATGATCAAAATAATCGCCACTACGATAAGCAACTCAATCAGTGAAAAACCCTTTTGTTTCCGCATGTGTGTCCCTTCTCTCCGTTTATCAGATGTGGTCTTCAGTAGACCCAATTGCCGATTATGTTCGCATTTTAGCGGCCAGAGGCAAAAGTTACTATAGGGTAGAGTGAAATGGCCGCGGGGGGTTTGTTTTCAAAGGTTAGGCCATCTTCCGTAACTACTGTGCTGGATGTAAACGGGCTGTATTTGGCAGATTTTGTCGGCTGGCTGACAAGTTGTGTCATTTCGGTGCCCGACCTCAAAACCGTATGGCGCCGGGGTCCGCCCTGGTTATTAACGCCAAAAAGTGAAAAGGAGCAACGGATTTCTCCGTTGCTCCTTAGGCTTGTACCCTCCCCCAGGTACTTCGCCAAATCTAAACTATTGCAACGCTGGCCATGCGGCGCTGGTGCAAGTTGCCCAAGTGGTCTCCGGGGCGGCGTTCCAGTCCGCGTTGTAGTGGACGACGCCATCTTCATTCGAGCAAAAGCCGCGCACGCCACTCTGGTTGAAAGATGCTGGTGCCGCTCCGGCAGTGTAACTCGTGTAGGGCACGCCAGCGGAGGTACTGCCCAGACCGAAGTAGTAGCCGCTCTTAGCATTGGCTACAGTGGCCGCGTTCGACAGGTTCCAGTCAATCAAGCAGGCTGCGGTCACCAGCGGGCCACCGGCCGGACAACCGGTCACGGCTCCCGGCCCCAGTGCAAGCAAACCAGCTGCGCCGGGCGTTGAATAGCCCTGCGCCGGGTAAGCGGAAATAAAGCTTACTTCTGCCGTGCTGACAGTGCGGACTGCACTCGCCGCAGACGACTCATTGGCCGAGATGCGCGCGCGCAGCAGATTCGGAATGGCGATCGCCGCGATGATCAGAATAATCGCTACCACGATGAGCAATTCAATCAGTGAAAAGCCCTTCTGTTTTCCCATTGTCATAATCCTCTCCATAAACGGGCGCGGCCTTTTTGTACCCGACGCAAGATTAAGGGCAATTCAGTAGCCAAGCTTGTCCCAAACGGGGACTGAAGGTCACTTGGATTAAGTCCTGCCCTTGCAATGCGCATGGAATGAGAGATTGGCGGCCAATTCCGGTCCAGAACAGTGGGACCGCAAAACCTGACAAATTTCGTCAACCTAAATCCCCTTTTCTGAGAGCCGAGTTCCGGGCGACATCTGCGGAACCGCAGTGGTGCTCATGGCTATCAGAATAGGTTCATCTGCCCGGTCTCGGCCGCGACCTGAGGATGCGTGTTCTGGCTATAGCGGTCATAATCGGTTGAAATCCCATGCTTCTCGCGCAGCCGCTTCATTAATTGGGAAAGGCGCTTGCGGTACGACGCTGGAAGAAAAGCCCGATCTTTATAACGTTGCTGGTAGCTTTCCACCAACTGAGGGAACTCCTTTTGCAGAAACGGCATGAATACGGCCGATGAGCAAGGCTTGAGAAAAAGGGGATTGGCGTAGATGTATTTCCCCCCTGCCCGGGCTGTGGCCCGCACCAGTGCCTCCAAGTCGTGTGGGGAATCGGTGATGCCGGGAAGCACGGGCGCGCAGATCACGCCGGCGGCGAGACCAGCTTGGTTTAATTTTTGCATCGCATCCAGACGCAGATCCGGCCGGGGTGCGCGTGGTTCCAGAATGCGCGCCAAATCGACATTCAAAGTGGTTATGGTTATGTTCACGAACAAACGGTTCGGCTTTGCGACCCGTTGAAGTAGATCGATATCCCGCAGAATAAGATTGGACTTAGTGACAATACCGATTTCGAGCCCGCTATGCCGGGTCAATTCCTCGAGGATTGTCCGCGTCACTTCGAAGCGGCGCTCCGCCGGTTGATACGGATCGGTGGCGGTGCCTATCGCGATGTCTTCCCCGGGCTTGACGTTGCGAAGCTCCTGTCGCAGCAAGTCCGCAGCGTGTTGCTTGACGAAGATTTTCTGTTCAAAGTCGATGCCATCCCTCAGTTCCATAAATTCATGGGTGTAGCGGGCATAGCAGTACTTGCAGGCAAACTCGCAGCCGCGGTAAGGATTGATGGTCCAGGTGAAAGGCATGCGCGAACCAGTGCAGCGATTGAGTAGGGAACGGACGGGAAGGGTGAAGTATTCGACGTCGTGTCCTAGGCGGAGGGTTTCGCCCTGTGAAGCCAGGCGAGCGATGCCAACCAGCTTTGGTTGCGGATCTGGAAAGATGGGAAGGGAAGTCATATATTGTTCGCTTTTTGTTCGCTATTAGACTAACCTCCCAGATTGGGCTGGTCAACAATTATTTCCCGCTGCTCGGAAGTTGCTGGGCAATCAGCAGATTAGGATTTCAAAAGACAAGCCGCGTGTGGAAGGTGTTGCCAGCGGGTACTGGACGCAGCCTGTCAAGCTGTCGAGTGGCCTCATCAGCCACTGGGGTTCGAATTCCCCGCCTTCCGTTCGGCCCCTCGACACGCAGCAGATTTGGAACGTCCGCCGCGGGTGTATATTTTCTGTGCCTGACAGGCTGCATTTTCAGTAATCACTCGCGCAAAAAGCCCCGCTGGATGAGCGGGGCCTTTGCTTGTGCAGCACAGTATCCGATCTAGTTGTCTTTAAGAAGCATCACTTTGCCTCTCCTTGCGGATTCGACGCCGAAGGCTTGCTTGGACTCTCACCCGGTGGTGGCGGGATGCTGATATCCACCTGCGTTACCGGACCGAGAGAAGACAGAGGCTTATCGAAGTCGGCCGTGTTGCCTGTTACCAGCACTGCGAGTTTGTCTTTGTGCAGGTATTTCGTGGCCGTGCGAGCTACGTCTTCTTTCCCCACTTTTTCGATTCCAGCCTGATAGCGCTCCAGAAAGTCTGGCGGATAGCCGTAAAACTCATATGCCATTCGTTCGCGCAGTACCTTCTCCGGCGAATCGAAATTGAACACGAATGAATTTAAGATGGCATCCTTGGCGCGCTTGATCTCTTCATCTGAAATTGGATTTGTCTGCAGACCGTCGATCTCCTTATACAGAGCCTGAATGGATTCCACAGTCGTCGCGCTTTTTGTGCTCATGGAAACGCGCACGATTCCAGAATGGTCGAAGGCTGATCCGATTCCGGCGCCGACGCCATACGCCAGCCCTTGCGCAGTACGGATACTCTTGAACAGCCTTGAAGAGAATCCGCCGCCAAATGCCTCGTTGAAAACCTGAGCCGCGTAATAATCAGGATTGTCGCGCCTGATGCCGAGTTCGGTCATGCGAATAGAACTCTGGTTCACATCTTCTTTCGGAATCAGATAGTAACCAGGTTTGGCAGGGTGAAACTCGATCTCCGGCTCTTTAACCGGAGGTCCCTTGGGCCAATCGCCGAACGCCTGGCGAAGCTTGGCTTCCATAGCGGCGGAATCAAAATCACCGACGATCCCCAAAATAATGTTATTGGGATGTACATGGCTGTGATGCCAATCGATCAGGTCTTGCCGGGTAACGGCGGCTACAGTCGCGTATTCGGGCTCGCGAGCGTAAGGATTATCCGCGCCGTATGCTAATTTCGTGGATTCGCGTGCGGCAATCTCACTGACCTCGTCATTGCGGCGCGCGATGGAATCGTACATTTCTTTCTGTGCTAGATCGAGTTTGTCGGCGCGGAAGACGGGCTCGCGCAAAACATCGTTGAATGCCTTGAAGACATCGTCGAAATCGCCCTTCAGGCAAGACCAGGAGATCGTGGTCGAATCGATGCCGCCGTTGGTTTCAACTTTCGCGGCGCGAATTTCGAGGTAGTCATCGAGTTGATCGCCCGTTTGGTTTTTGGTTCCCCCAGTACGCCAGACTTCGCCGTAAATATCCACTAGCCCGACCTTGTTCGCCGGTTCAGACCGAGAACCGCCGCGCACCCGCGCGGTGGCATCGATGAGCGGCAGTTCATGATCTTCTTGGAGGAAGACGACCATGCCATTCGGCAGTTCAATGCGCTTCGGCTCCCCGGGATGAAATGCGGGCAAAGGCGGAATCGGAATCTGTCGCCACTCAGCCGCCTGGCCTGCGGAATGCGGAACCAGCGCCGCGACAATGACCATTAGCAAGAGGACGCATGAGCGACGGATCTTCATTGCGCCCCTCCCTGTTGGGATGCCGGATTTTTAGTTTCGATAATTCCGACAGTGCGGTTCGTAGGAACGAACGTTTGACTGGCCACGCGGCGAATGTCCGCTTTGCTGACTTTATCGATGCGGTCGACCGAGCGGAAGAGCTCGCGCCAATCGTCATAACGGGTCTGATATAACGCTAGGCTCGAGGCCAATCCTTCGTTGCTGCCCAGGCTGCGGATGAGATTTGCCTTGGCCCGCGTTTTAATCATCTTCAATTCCTCGTCACTGATGTCTTCTTTTTTGAGCTTTTCGATTTCGACATGAATTGCCTCGGCCATTTCTTCTGGCTTGTGGCCCGGCAGGGGGAATGCGTAGAAGGCAAAAAGATGCGGATACTTATTTCCCGGCAGCCCGGAAAAGCCTTCCGAATCGGCGGCAATTTTTTTGTCGCGGACCAACGCGCGATAGAGGCGCGAAGTCCGTCCCTCGGACATCAGGTCAGCAATGGCGTCATATACGGCATCGTCAGGGCTTAGATAACTGGGCCGGTGGTACCCTTCGAGATAGAGCGGCTGCGACGCTTCTTCGAGCACCACGCGCCGCTCAGCATTCTGCGGCGGTTCCACGGTGGCGTACTCGTCTGGCTTAGGGCGCGAAGGGATGCGGCCGAAATATTTTTCGATGATCGGCATCGCTTCAGATGCTTTTACGTCGCCCACCACGGCCACGACCATATTGGACGGAATGTAGTATCTGTCAAAAAAATTCTTGGCGTCGGTGGCGGAGAAGGTATTCAAGTCTGAGATCCACCCAATAGTAGGACGATGGTACGGATGCGCCTGAAAAGCGGCAGTGGTGAACTGTTCCAGCAGACGGCCGATCGGGTTACTGTCGACTCGCATGCGGCGTTCTTCAATCACCACATTTCGCTCCTTGTAAAACTCGCGCATGACGGGATGTAGGAAACGTTCCGACTCAAGATATGCCCAAAGTTCCAGCCGATTTTCCGGGAATGAGTAGAAATAGTTGGTTTCGTCATCGCTGGTATTGGCGTTCAAGTCCTCGCCGCCGTTAATCTCCACGATCTGGGGAAACTCGTTGGGCCTCACATATTTATTTGCTTCGGTAGTCGCATCTTGCCATGCTTTTTGCAGTTCCTTTACCTTCTGCTCGTCACGCCCTACAGGCTTGTCGCGTTCGCGAATATAGGCGGCGTAAGCTTGTTCTACCTTTTCCAGCGCCACTTTTTCGGCGGCATAATTCGTGGTGCCAATCTTGTCGGTGCCTTTGAAAGCCATGTGCTCAAACATGTGCGCCAGCCCGGTTTCGCCATGGGGGTCCTGGACCGAACCGGCATCGACATGGGTAAAGAACGAAAATACCGGCGCCTCGGGCCGCTCGCAGATCACGACGGTCAGACCATTGTCCAGTTTCTTGACGGTGGTGCGCTTCTCGAACGAAGCGATATCTTGAGCCGCGGCCACGGTTGCGAGCGCCAGGATAATGACAAAGGACTTGAACGAGCGGTATTTCATCGGACCTCCACGAGGTTGGACGTAATTGAAGGGCAGAAGTTTGAAATTACTTGGCGGGAGGGGAAGTTGTCAAACCTCGAAGCCGCCCCAGAGATTACAATTCGGCATCAAAGCACGGTACGTTGCTTAGGAGCGAAAGATTAAGCATGGCTAGCAAAGCATCCGTAGTTGAGATCGAAGGCAAGCACCTGAGTTTGACCAACCTCGACAAAGTCCTGTATCCCGCGACCGGGTTCACCAAAGGACAAGTGATCGATTATTACGCGCGCATCGCGCCTGTTTTGTTGCCGCAGCTCAAAAATCACCCACTGACTCTGAAGCGCTATCCCGGAGGCGTGAACGAGGAATTCTTCTTTGAAAAAAATGCTACTAAGCATCGGCCTGATTGGGTGAAGACGGCGCCTATTTGGAGTGAAGGCAACCAGCGCGACGTAAATTACATTCTGGCAAACGACCTGGCAACGCTCGTGTGGATTGCGAATCTCGCCGCCATCGAGCTTCATCCGTCGCTTTCGCTGGCGAAAGATATTAC
>Ga0182015_10000259_pt1 | contig 76200 bp, 74 predicted proteins | sample 712P3MmetaG_FD_120478 | JGI IMG/M metagenome (GOLD analysis project Ga0182015, IMG submission 120478) | Permafrost microbial communities from Stordalen Mire, Sweden - 712P3M metaG | ecosystem: Environmental > Terrestrial > Soil > Wetlands > Permafrost | place: Sweden: Stordalen | collected...
AATCTGTCGCAGCATCGTCACAATTTGCTCTGGCTTGTACCTCTGGATGGGCATGACCTGCTTTTCCTCCAAGTGGATTCTCTCTCATTCCCCTTGGTACAAATTTTGCCGGTCACGTCAATGCAGAAGGGCGTCCAGGCGCTGGAATTGCGTCCCCCAGAACTGGCGATAGTTTTCAAGCCATCGCGTGGCGTCGCGGAGCGGACGCGCTTCCAATCGCCGCGGACGCCGTTGCGCATCTCGTCCGCGCGAAATCAGCCCCGCCCGTTCCAGTACTTTAAGGTGCTTGGAAATCGCGGGCTGACTCATCGCGAACGGTTCGGCCAGGTCCGTTACCGAGGCCTCGCCCTTGGCCAGTCGAGCCAGAATAGCTCGGCGCGTAGGATCAGCCAGCGCCGCGAAGGTAGTGTCAAGCCGGATCGAAGATTTTATATAACTGTTCGGTTCCATAACCAAATGGGAATGTACAATAAACGGTATTTCTTGTCAACAGTGTGAGATGCTCTCCACATCCGCTAAAATCAAATAGGAACGCCCCCGTCAACGACGAACGACCGCAATGAAGATTGGTGTCCTGGCCCTGCAGGGTGATTTTGACGCCCACCGCCGCCGGCTCGAAGAGTTGGGCGCCGAAGTTGTGCTCGTCAAAAAGCCCGAGCAACTCGACGAAATCGATGGCCTGGTCATCCCCGGCGGCGAGTCCGGCACGTTTCTGAAATTGTTGGGAGAAGAAGGTTTCGAAAAACTCAAACAGTTCGTCCGCGTGAAGCCAACCTTCGGCACCTGCGCCGGCGCAATCCTATTAGCCACCGAAGTGGAAAATCCAAAGCAGGCAGGCCTGGGCGCAATCGACATCCGTATCCGCCGCAACGCCTACGGACGCCAACTCGATAGCTCCATCCGCGAAGGCCGGCTCCTGCAGAGCTCGGTCTACGATAAGCCGGTCTCGCCGCTCGAAATGGTCTTCATCCGGGCTCCCAAGATCGAACACGTCGGCGCTGCTGTAGAAGTCATTGCCACTGAAGGCGAAGATACGGTCGCAGTCCGGCAGGGAAGAGCGATGGCCGCAACCTTCCACCCGGAACTGTCGGAGGACACCCGGGTGCATCAGGCCTTTCTCGATTTGATCGGCACGTGTGGGACGGACACTCCCTTCGGCAAGCTCAGGGCAGGCTCTGTCCGTCGCCTTTGAACTTGATTGTGAAGTTGGTGATTTTGCTCTTGATTTTGACTCGCGCAGCCTAAATCACTTCGCTGGCAAAAACTCGATCGTCCCATCTTTGTGCGCAGCTTTGAAATCAAAATCTGCAGTCACCAGCACACGGTTCAACCCCCGGCCGACAAGTTCTACTCCGAACGCGTCCACGTAAGGAAGACCCGTATCTGCCTTGATCAGCGCTGCACGCACCGCACTGTCTCCATCCACAGCGACCACCCGCAGTCCGAAGGCACCCAATCGCAAAAGCACCTGCTCCATCCCGCGTTTGCCGTAAAGCTTGTAAGTGATCCCGGCAATCTCGCCCCAATGCGCCGCAGGCGTCACCGCCTCGCAATCCCCCGCAACGTGCCCTTTGAGGATCTCGGCCACCCGGTCCGATCCGGCCTGATTATGCAGATAGCGCAAGACCGCGCTGGAATCCAGTACGTACGTTACCATCGATCTTCTCGCCGCCACTTGCGCCTGAGCTTTTCCCCAAGATGAGCCTTTCCCTTCAACATGCCGCGGGTTTTATCGACAAGATCGGCCGTAACCGGCTGCAGAGTTATTTTCGCTCCGTCATGGGTTACGGCAATCCGCGTCCCCGGCTTAATTCCGAGTGCAGAACGCATCTCGGAAGGGATTACAAACTGCCCTTTTGTGCTTACTGTCGTGATCTGACGATTCATGCTTACATTATACAGCAATGTAAGACTGCTTCCATGCTAAAACTTCCTCTTGACATTTCCATTGCGTAACTGTAAGGTTACGCATTATGCGGAACCGTTCGGTTACATATTCACCCGAGGCCACCTTCCAGGCGCTCGCCGACCCCACCCGCCGCGCCGTCCTCGACCTCTTGCGGCGCGGCAGCCAGCCCGCCGGAGAAATCGCCGGAGCTTTTCCCATCTCGCGTCCCGCCATCTCCAAGCACCTGCGCCTGCTCCGCCGCGCCCACTTGGTGCGGGAGCACCGCGAAGGCCGCAACCGCGTTTACCACCTCAATCCAGAACCCCTGCGGGCGGTGGACACATGGCTCGATCAATACCGCAACTTCTGGAAGATGAACCTCACCAACCTGAAAACATTTGTCGAAGCCGAGCACGCCAGGGAAACCAATCAGCGCCACGCCGCAAAACCCAAAAAGTTCCAAAGGAGATCTCTAACATGAAATCACTTTGCCGGGTGCCCCATTTCTCGCGTCCTTTGCGAGAAGTGGGGATTTTCTGATCCATAAAATCGAGCCATCCATGACAAAAACTGAATCCGTAATCACGCCCAACAACGACGCCATCGTTACCGAGATCCACATCGCCGCGCCTCCAGAGAGAGTCTTCCAGGCGCTGACCGATGAACGCGAACTCATACGCTGGTTCACCGATCCCAGTTGCCCGGTGAAGTTCTGGGAAATGGACCCGCGCCCCGGCGGCCGCTATCGCTACGCCACTGAGAAGGGAACAGTCGTCGTCAACGGCATCAGCGAGTTCAAGTGCCACGGCGAGATTCTCGAACTTGATCCGCCGCATCTTCTCGTTTATAGCTGGATTGCGAACTGGCACGACGACAAATTGCTCCCGACCGTAGTCCGCTGGGAATTAACTCCGGATGCCAACGGCACTCAAGTCAAAGTTACGCATAGCGGTCTCGCGCAAGAGCACGCCGCTCGCAAGGATTACACCGGCGGATGGCCCGGTGTACTGGAAATGCTCAAGAAGTTTGTCGAGAAGTAACGCTAAGGAGAACGAAGGGCAACCGTCGCAATCAAATTGACGCGTTACCACACTTCAGACGACAATGCAGGCATGAAGCCGTGTTCTTGCGCCGCACATGCCCGGATCATCGCGACCATCGTTGCCACCACAGTCCTCGCAACACTAACAACATTGCTGGTAGCAACATCGATCACGACGGTCGCGGTCATCTGCCTGGGCTCGCCTGCTTCCGTATACGCGCAAACCGCTCCAGTTCAGAAGGGAACTCCCGTGCCAATTCATGCCAGCGGACCATTCGAAGTCAAACTCGCCCCTCAGGCGGACGACAAAATCGGCGATCCCACCGTCGGCCGGATGTCCATCGACAAGCAGTTTCATGGAGATCTGGAAGCCACCAGCAAGGGCCAAATGCTGACTGCCATGACCGAGACCAAGGGCTCCGCCGGTTATGTCGCGATCGAGCGCGTCACCGGAACGCTGCGCACTCTGAGCGGCGTCCGCACCGGCAGCTTTGCCCTGCAGCATACCGGAACACTCAATCGCGGTGTTCCGGAACTAAGCGTCACCGTGGTGCCGGATTCCGGGACCGGTCAACTAGCTGGCCTCACTGGAAAGATGAAGATCAACATTGCCGACGGAAAACATTCCTACGACTTCGAATACACGCTCCCCGAAGCCCCGTAAACCCGCTGGGCGAGCGTTTGTTCGGATTTCGTAACAAAATCTGGCAGGCGACTTCAGCTCAAGCGCCGCAGGGTAGAGTTCCGACCGAGAATAAGATTCCTGGGTTACCAGGTCACAGGTCGCTCAAACTGTGGGGTGCCTGGCGATCTGGCGCGATTCTTTCTAACTCGACTCGCGACTCAACGCAATTCGGGGGACTTATGGCGAAAAACGGCTCAAATGAGTCAGCGGACAAGCCTAAGGACAATAACTCATGGAAGGACGCGGCGAATTGGCTAGGCCCGTTATATGGGTTCTGCATCGCCATCGTCACGGGAGCGATCGTATACGCTCTTCACTCCTGGCCGTTGAAAGATGCCGGCTCCGCGCTTGGCGTCGCTTTCCTGGTGGCCTGCGGGGTGTTTCTGGTTGGCGCTCTACTGGCAGCCGCGCACCGCAGCCGAGGATCAACTTCGGCCCAATCTGACCAGGCAGCGGAGGCCATAAAAGATACCCCCTACTGGCTGGATCGCTTATATGCGCTATTGCTGGCCGGAGCGGTGGCAATCTTCTTCTACGCCATCCATTTCGGCTCCTTCACGCTATTTGTGTCGGCGTTCAGCGTGGGCCTTCTGGGCGCTTGCGGCGCCCTGCTTGCCGGCGTTCTGCTGGGCGTGCTCTACGGCATGCCGGTGGATAAACCGAACGGAGGCTCCGCCAAGGATTCCGCCTCCGATCAGAACGACGATGAAAATGATAAGGACAATAGTAAGGACGCCAAGAAAAAGAATAGTAAAGCCCAAACCTCAGACGACGGGCCGGCGCCCAGTTCACCCTTCCGCCCCAGCACGCGATTGCAAGAGATCGCCGATTGGCTCACCAAAATCATCATCGGCCTGGGATTGGCCGAGATCGGCAAGATTCCCGGGAAGCTGTGGCAATTGGCGCATTTCCTCGGCCACGCACTGGGCGATTCGCCGACTGGCGATGCCGTCGCTCTCACCCTTCTGGTCGCCTACTTCACTGCCGGCTTTCTGATCGGGTTTATCTGGGCCGACGTCTATTTCCCCGGCATTCTCGCTCAGACTTACTACAAGCTGAACATCCTGAAACAAAGAGTAAAGAAATTAGAAAACTACGTCGAAAATTTTGATTTGAACGCCTTGCGGTTAAGCGAACAATGGCTCAGCCGCTATCCCGGCGACGAATCCGCGGAAGACAAATCGGCGGAGAAAAAGGTCGAGGGTGAAATCAGTAACGCTATTGAGCATGCGTCTCCTACCGCCCGTTACCAGGCTTTCTACCAAGCCTACGAACATGACCGGCCAGACTGGACCCGCGCTCAGCGCATGGATCGCCGGGTTGCCATCTACCAGGCTCTGGTTGATCAGGACAAACAAAAGGTGTTCCATCGCAACCGCGGGCAGCTTGGCATCGCGCTCGCCACGCGCACGGACTCGACCAAGGATCCTTCCCCCGCCGCCCTCGATCAGGCGATTCAACAGCTCCACGACGCCATCAGCATCCGCGATAAAACTGGAGATACAGGGTGGGGAAATTATGAGTTTTACGTGGCATATTCCTTGATTCGGCATCCTCAAAAAAGTAAAGATGTCGCCTCAATCCTGAAATATCTTCAAGCCGCCCGCCAGGCCAACAGCCTTCTGAAGATGAGACTGCAAGAGATCCGAAAAAAAACGGCTGACGTTCGCCAAACCACCGAGCTTCTGGAGAAAGAGCTCTTGAAACCCGAGGGCGCCAAAAGTGCGACCGCACCCAAAGGCGCTGCCAAAGACTTCCCCAAAGATCCTCACGATGAGTACACCATAGAAGACTTTGTGCTAGTCCACCACTGGTTCGTCGAGAAGGCAAGGCTCCATCCGGAACACTCCGAAACGCTCAAGGCGGAAGCGCCCTATTGGGATCCGGAAAAACCTTAGATGAGGCGATGGGACTTTTATAATCCCGCGATATAGCTCGGCAATGTAAGGTGCCAGAAATCTTGTCAATACCTTCGCGATGCCGTTTTTAGACTAAGCCTTTGATTCGCCGCGACTCCAGACGGTTGTCATCCGGAGGCAGCGGAGTTTCCCGCCGCCCTTAGGCGGGGAACTCCCAACGAAGGACCCTCTGCACTCTGCCGGCATCGCCGGTGCTGCCGACAAGGTCCATAGGTCCTTCGGCCCGCAAAGAACGCGGTCCTCTGGACGACAGAGGAGAGAAGCGCCATCTCATCTATGCACCAAAATGGTGTATACTGGTGCTACCCATGGCACTGGCGAAACGATCCCGCGCAAAATCAGCCCGCGCAAAGCATGTCCGGCGAAGCGTGACTTTGCCTCCCAAGATCGCCAAACAGGTTGAAACTCTGGCAAAGGAACGCGACCTCAGCGATAACCGGGTTCTGGTGGAGCTGATCGAGCAGGGAATCGAGGCTCGTCAGCAAAAGGAAAAAGCATTCTTCCAGTTAGCCGAACGCTTCCGCGCCGCCCATGATCCGGAGCAGGTTAAGCAGCTGGGTGACCAGTTAGGCCGCTTTGTTTTCGGTGAGTAATGCCGCAGATCGAGAAGTGGTCAGGACTTCCCACCGCCGTTCGTGCCCACCTGGTCGAGCGCATGCACGACCGCAACATCAGTATCCATGATCTGAACCAACTCCGGCTTTGGATGGAATCGAAGCCGGAAGTCCCCGAAGGTTTATGGTACAGGGACTTCGGCTCGTTCAAACTCTGCGGCGAAGGCCGGTATCCAAAGACCTTCCTTCTGCCCAATCAACTTGCACGAGGACAAGAGCTTTAGCTCATCCCGCTCGCCTCCCGCGTTATACTAACTTCATCTATGTCCACCGCCCCACAAAAGACCTTCTACCTCGAAACTTTCGGCTGCCAGATGAACGTCCATGACTCGGAAAAGGTCATTGGCACGCTCATAAACGAGGGCTACCGGCAGGTGGAAACGGTGGAAGAGGCCGGACTGGTGCTCTACAACACCTGCTCCATCCGCGACAAAGCGGAGCAGAAGGTCTTCAATCGCCTCAACGACTACAAGAAATACCAGAAGCAGGGCAAGAAGTTCGGCGTGCTGGGCTGCGTGGCGCAGCAGGAAGGCGAAAAGATTTTCGCGCGCGCGCCGCACGTCTCGCTAGTCTGCGGATCAGCCTCCTACCGCAACTTGCCGCAAATGCTGGTGCAACTGGAGAACGCCCAGCCGGGAACAGGGAAGTCCCGAAGCCTGCTTCGCGTCACCGGACTCGACGATCGTGAGACCGACGAGTGCTTTGAGACGGAGTTCACCGCGCGAACGAATCCGCATCGCGGATACATCACCATCATCGAAGGCTGCGACAAGTTCTGCGCCTACTGCGTGGTTCCGTTTACGCGAGGAAAAGAACGCAGCCGCACTTCGGACTCGGTGCTTGCCGAAGCCCGCCAGATGGCCGATCTCGGCTACACGGAAATCCAACTCCTGGGCCAGAACGTGAATTCCTATAAAGATCCGGCAGGGAAGCCGGGTGGGAAGAAAACCTTCGCGGAATTACTGGCCGCGGTGGGCGAAGTTCCCGGGATTCGGCGAGTGCGGTTTACGACGTCGCACCCCCGCGACTTCGGACGCGATATCATCGACGCCATCGACGCCGTGCCTGCGCTCTGTGACCACGTACACCTGCCAGTGCAGAGCGGATCAAACCGCGTACTCAACGCCATGCAGCGCCTCTACACCCGCGAACAATATCTCGAACGCATCGCCTGGATGAAAGCCGCGAAGCGCGACATCAGCATCACCAGCGATATGATCGTCGGATTTCCCGGAGAGACGGAAGAAGACTTTGCCGACACACTGAGCCTGTTGGACAAAGTCGGCTACGACTCCGTCTTTACGTTCAAATATTCTCCGCGACCGAACACGCCGTCGCTCGCACTCGAGGACGCAATTCCGGATGAGGAGAAAGCGCGCCGGCTTGAGGTATTGATGACAAGGCAGAAAGAAATACAGATCATCCGCTACAAGAAATACATAGGAGCGATTTCAGAAGTCATGGTTGAAGGAAAAAACGAAGCCCGCGGACAATGGATAGGCCGCACCTCGCAGAACAAGACGCTGAACTTTACCGCTCCGAACTCATCCGCTCCCAAGGTGGGAACGTATGTTTCGGTGAGAGCCACAGTCAGCTTTCCCAACAGTCTTCTAGGCGAAATGGTGGTATAAGAAGCGAAGCACGGCGGCACAGGGAGCACCGTTGAAGGAGTTTTATATGGAAGTAGAAATGACCATCCGTGGCCTTTTAATGGATCCGGTGACGAATACGCCGATTGTGATTCTTAAGGATGTTGCGGGGGAATCGGTGCTGCCGATCTGGGTGGGGGTTTACGAGGCGAATGCGATTGCGCTGGAGATGGAGAAGGTAAACACGCCGCGGCCGATGACGCATGACCTGATCAAGAACGTGCTGACCGGGTTAGAGGCGCAGGTGCATAAGGTTGTGGTGACGGAGCTGCGTGAGGATACGTTCTATGCGGTGATCTGGCTGGAGCGGAGCGGCGAGGTGGTCAGCATTGACTCGCGGCCGTCGGATGCGCTGGCGCTGGCGTTGCGGGTGGATTGTCCGATATTTGTGGACGAAGTGGTGCTGAAGAATTCGAAGCAGGCGGCGAACATGTCGGATCGGGTGACCGCCGAAGAGCTAAGGAAATATCTGGAAGGGCTGAACGACGAGGATCTGGGCAAGTACAAGATGTAACCATCCGGTTACGCATATGCGAAAAATGGGAATTGCCATCAATTCTCGCTGTGATGATTCCATCTCTATGTTGACATCAAATCACAGTTCATGACATCATAGTGTCATCATGCGCACCACATTAAACCTGGATGATGACGCCCTGAAAATCCTTCGCGAATACTCCGAAATGCGGGCGCTGGCAATGGGCAAGGCTGCGTCAGAGTTGGTACGTAAAGGCGCAAACGCGCCAGTGCAGATGCAAATGGTGAATGGTTTTTATACGGTGGTGCTGCCCAAAGGCGGCAAGAAGATCACCAGCGAACATGTCAAAGGATTGCTGGAGGATGAGATTTAGTGCCGGGCTACCTGCTGGATGCAAACGTGCTGATTGCGCTGGCGTGGCCGGAGCACTCTGCGCATGAGCGGGCCAGCCTATGGTTTGCGAGCCATGCGCGCCAGGGCTGGGCGACTTGTCCGATGACGCAGGCGGCGCTGGTCAGAGTCTTGTCGAACCCCGCGTTTTCGGCGCGGGCGTTGACGCCTTCCGGAGCATTGCTCGTGCTCAACCGTAATGTGGAACTTCCGGGCCATCGGTCCTGGAGCGATTCGATTCAGCTGGGTGAGGCCCTAAAGCGGATGACGGGGACTCTGACCGGCCACCAACAGATTACAGACGCCTACCTGGTCGCGCTGGCGATCCAGAACCGGGGCAAGCTGGCCACGCTGGACCGGGGGATTCTACAATTTGCCCCAGCGGGGGCGCTCGAACTGATCACATGACGCGGCCTCGTAGCACTTTACATAATACCTGTTATCGGACATTGCTTCGCCGCCTGAACCTGACCCACCGCGCAATGTCACTCTAATTCGGCACAAGGATTATCTCCATTATGACGTCGTTGTTGTCGTCGTCGTAAAGGTACGACAAGGCGTCATCGAGCCAGAGCACCCAGGTGGTGGAACTGGTCTGTTGGGTAATGCTGTGGTTCAGACCGAGCGTGTTGCCGAGATCGGCGAAAGAAATCAGAGAGGGCTGATTGCTGCTGACTTGGTTGGAAAAGGACCAGCCGTTGAGATCGCCATATACCGTGTACATACCGACGTTTACGATGGTGCCGGCGTCAAACGATCCAACCAGGACCTGGCCAGTCGGATTGGGGTTGTTCGGCAAGCCGCTATAGTACTCGACAAAGTTCGTGGGCCAAGTTCCAGCGCCGAATTCGGTGGTGGCAGCGGCGGAGCCTTCCTCCTGCTGAAGATACATGGTGGCGTTGTAAGGCATCACGAAGGTTTGCGTCGTCCAGGCTGAGGCGGGTGGATTATTCGCGTCTCCGCTGTAGGCTGCGGTGACTGTATTTGAGCCGACGGCCAAGGTTGCGACGGTGAGCGTGGCGGCGCCGCTGGCGTTGAGATCCGACGTTCCCAGCACGGTGTTGCCTACGGTGAAAGTCACAGATCCGGTAGGAATGCCTTTTGGCCCCGTGACCGTCGCGGTGAAAGTCTCGTTTTGCGGCGGGTCGGCCACCCAGTTGACCGTTTCTGCAGTTGTGGTCGTTTGGATGACCTGGCTCAAAGGCGCTGATGTGCTGCCGAGAAAGTTGGAGTCACCCGGATAGCTGGCCGTAATCGAAGACGATCCGCCGGACAACAAGGACGTAGTCATCGTGGCGGCGCCGCCGTTGAGCACGCCGGGGCCGATAACCGACGAGCCATTGTAGAAGGTTACGATCTCGCCATTGGGAGGGGTGCCTACGCTTGATTTGACTTGCGCGGTAAAGGTGACCTGGTTCCCGAATGATGCGGGGTTGAGCGAAGAAGTCAAAGTGGTTGCGGTGGAATTCCCCGTGCCTGCCGTGACCGTTTGGACTACCGAGGCTGAACTCTCGGCGATGTTGGAGTCTCCGTAATAGGTTGCGGTGACCGTGGTTGCGCCGACGGCCAGCGTGGAGGTGGTGAAGATTGCTTTGCGGCCACTGAGTTGACCCGTTCCCAGCACCGTCTTCCCCGCCGTGAAGGTCACAGGGCCGGTGGGTGAGGTCGTCGGCGAATTGATTATGGCTGCGAAGGTCACGGACTGACCTTGGGTTGATGGGTTTGGTGAAGAAGTGAGTGTGGCTGTGCTGGTGGTTTGTTTTATTACCTGGTTCAGGATGGCGGAGGTGCTGGGCAGGTTGTTCGCGTCGCCCTCGTATACGGCGGTCAGCGGATAGGTGTCCGCATTTTCCGTCGACCTGGTCAGCGTGGCGACTCCGCTGGCGTTGAGTGGGGCGCCGCCGATGGAGTTGCCGCTCCAAGTGAAGTTTACGGTTCCTGCGGGCGGGATGGAGCCTGAGGTTGTCACCGTTGCGGTCCAGGCTACGGACTGGCCGTAGATGGAGGGGTTGAGGCTGGAAACCAAGGTGGTGGACGTCGCGTAGCCGTTGACCACCTGGGTGACGTACGCGGAACTTGACGCAAACGTAGCATTCCCCGCGTAGGTTGCCTTGATGGTATGCAATGTAGCCGTAAGCTGCGACGTGGTGAACGTCGCGACACCATTTGCAGTCGTGCCTGTGCCGATTACGGTGTCTCCATCACGGTCATAGAAGGTGACCAGTTGGCCATTGGGAATTGTTCCATAGTTCCACGTCACTGTTGCAGTGAACGTCACCGGTTGCCCGATCAACGAAGGCGATCCCGACGTGGCAACCATAGTCGTCGAGGTAGTGGGAAGAACGGCTATGCCCTCGGTCAGAGGGGTTGATGTGCTGAACCCGTTGTTGGCATCGCCTGAGTATGCGGCGGTGATGGTGTGAGGGCCGGTCGATTTGTAAGATACACTGTACGCCGCCTGATTACTCGATAGCGGTACCACGCCCAGTGTGTTCGTCCCGTCGGTGAATGTGACCGTTCCCGTCGCTGTTCCGCCATATTGGCTCGTGACGGTTGCAGTGTAGATGACCTCTTGGTTTGGAGCTGCTGGATTCGCGCTTGGGACCAGCTTGGTCATAGTGGGATTGAAGGGGCGAGCGGTATTGTTGAGAAGCACGCCGATGGTGCCGTCGCAACTGACATTGCCACATCCGTTCAGTGCGATAACGTCAGGTTTACTGTTGCCGGTGAGATCCGCGACCGTTACGCTCGAGATGCCCCCACCCGTCCCAAAGGTTTGCACCGGCTGCAGGGTCGTGTTCCCGGTGCCCAGGAGCACACCGACGGTCGAGAGGCAAAAACTCGAACACGAGTTGTTGGTCACGAGAATGTCGGGATTCCCATCGCCGTTGATATCAGCAGCCGCGAGGTAGGAATACTCCAGTCCGATACCCCCTGTGCTGTAGCTGCCACCGGAATAGAAGGTTCCGTCGCCATTGCCCAGCAGTACGCCGAGAGTTTGGGATCCATAGTTGGCGGTTACGAGATCAGGTATGCCCCGACTGCTCAAATCTACAACCACCAAGGCGGACGGCCACAGCCCGCCGGATCCATAGACGGCTGGCGTCTTGAAAGTTCCATCCCCATTGTTGAGAAGCACACCTACATAGCCAGAATCCTGCCCTTCAAAGGTGATGCTGGCCGTCACGAGGTCAGGCTTGCCGTCGCGGTTCAGATCGGCAACGACTAGTGAGTTCGTCAAACCTCCGCCCGAGTCGTAGGTAACAGTCGCCTTGAAGGTTCCGTCGCCATTGCCGAGCAGCACGCCCACGGAGCCGTCTCCATTGAACACGGGTCCCAGGTTCCCTGTCACCAAATCGGCTATGCCGTCGCCGTTCACATCTGCGACGACCACCGAAAATGGATCTAGGCCGCCAGAGTCGTAGAGCTGGGCTGCCTGGAAGGTGCCGTTCCCGTTGCCGAGCAGTACAGCTACCCCACCGTCGCCTCCGTTCGAGCAATCACCGCTGAGGCAACCGGTGTCCACTATCAGGTCCAGCTTGCCGTCGCCATTTAAATCGGCGACCGCCAGAGCAGATCCCATGCTGGGAACGGTAGCGTAGGTCTGTGCGGTCTGGAAAGTTCCGTTTCCGTTTCCAAGCAGCACAGCTACGCTGCCGTATGAGTATTTAGCCAAGGAGTTAGCGTTTGCGACCAGCAGGTCAGGCTTGCCGTCGCCGTTTACGTCAGCGACCAACACCGCAACCGGATAGTACCCAGCCGTGGAATAAGTGACTACCGGCTGGAAGGTGCCGTCCCCATTGCCCAGGAGCACCCCGACCGAGCCCTCAAGCTCCCCGCCAGTCACGACGAGGTCGAGCTTTCCGTCGCCATTCACATCCGCGACCGCAGCTTCAATCAGCCCGGAGCCTACGGCGCCGTAGGTCACTACCGGCAAGAGAAGAGGATTGGTCACATCCGACGCGGCGGAGGTAGCGTTGACGCTATCCGCTCTCTGCGCGGAAGTGCCCCGAGCGTTAGTAGCATCCGGCGGACGCGGGATAAGCAGAGCCTGCACGGGGGTGCTGGCTTCCAGTGTTATGGACATTGGGAAAGGCTTCGCATACGGCTGGCCTTTGTCCGCTTGCTGGGCTGACGCGGCAGAGGCGATCAGGATGGTGAGAGCTGCGACGGTTAGAGTGACGGCGGTGAGAATGATGGGATTTATTCTTTGAGTACGCTTGCTGGTCATGGAAGACCTCCTTGGGTGTTGCGTGATGCTAGGGGCCTGACTTGCGTACAGATCGTGCGCTTACTGGATCTTTCTGGCGAACAGCATCTGGTGAATCTCGTCTGGCGAATGCCATCCTGAGAGCCCAACTGGCGGGGCGGGGAGGATTGCAGCGGGCAAGTGAATACGCGCGAAAACTTAGCACTGGGAGGAAGCTAAGTCAAATGCCGAGTTGTGGCGCGCATCTCCTACAATCCGGGCGACCGGGGAGGCGAAGCTGGGAAGCTTCGCTCCTGGGATCGCCGGAAAACCGCTTAGAGCGAAACAACACGGAGACTTGGATTAAGTTGCGCGGAGGAGGATTTTGTTAGGCGAGGTCAGTTGGAGCAGTTCTTGTTGATGTGTAGAAGTGCGTACCTCAGCGGCTAAAGCCGGAATCCGGTGGGGCTTTTGCGGCACGGCTAAAGCCGTGCCCTTCCCGATCTTGGTTTCCCCACACAGGCTATCCACTGGGCTATTCCGAGGGGAAGACGATTTTGGGGTGGAAGAGGGTGCCGGCGACGCGGGTGGCGATGGCGATGAGATCTCTTTGTCCGTGGAAGACTTTGACCTGGCGGGCGCGGGAAAGCTCGGGAAGGTTGACGGGGCGGCCGCTGCGGATGCGAGCGGCGGTGGCATCGTCGGCGGTGACGGAGGGAAGCTGGGGCAGGAGCTGGCGAGGGTGGACGAAGAGGGATTCCATCTCTTGATGGTTGGAGACAGCAGGTTCCTCCACTGCGCTTCCCTTTCCCTGCGGGAAGGCGAAGCTCCGGTCGGAATGACAAGCTCTTACCTGAGCTTCGATCTGCCGATTATTCTCGATTTCTTCGAAGGTGTGGGCCTGGGTGATGTCGAACTCGGCCACGGCGGTGCGGCGGAGAGATTCAAGATGGGCTCCGGAGCCGAGGCGCTGGCCCATTTCGTGGGCGATGGAACGCATGTAGGTTCCGGAGGCGACGCGGGCGCGGAAGTGGGCGCGGTCGCCTTCAACTGAAAGGATGAGGAATTCTTTGATCTCGACTTGAACCGGCTTCAGGATTACCTCTTGCTGTTTTCTTGCGAGTTTGTAGGCCGGGACGCCGTGGATTTTTTTGGCAGAGAATGGCGGCGGGACTTGCTCGATGAGGCCTTGAAATGCAGAGGCGAGTTTCTGGAGCGGCTCGATGGTGAGAGCGACTGGGCAAGGCTCGCTGATGGGGTCGCCGTCGGCATCGTAGGTGTTGGTGGCGAAGCCGAAGCGGATCACGCCTTCGTAGGTTTTTTCGGAAGCGATGTAGAACTGGGCGAGGCGGGTGAGGCTTCCGGTAACGAGCGGAAGCACGCCGGTGGCGAGCGGGTCGAGTGTGCCGAGATGGCCGACGGAGCGCTGCTGCAGAAGGCGGCGCATGCGGTTGACCACGTCGTGGGAGGTCCATCCGGCGGGTTTATCGATGATGATGACGCCATTCATGGAAAATCGGGTGATTGTGCGATTGGGTGATTGGAAATCGAATCGAGTAAGATTACCCGTTACTAAGTTAGCAGACTTCTCATGCTCCCGATTCGCGACGACCAGCCTCGGTATAGCACTCCCTGGGTGAATTACTTCCTGATCGGGTTGAACCTGGTGATTTTTTTCTTTGAGTTTGCGCTGGATCCGCGAAGCCTGGAGATATTGATTCGTCAGTTTGGCGTGGTGCCAGCGCATCTGGCGGCGTTTCTCGCTGGGTCGCCGAAGTATTCGCTGGTGGCGATCGTGCTTCCACTTTTCACGTCGTTGTTTTTGCACGGCTCATGGATGCATGTGATCGGCAACATGTGGTTTCTTTACATTTTCGGCGACAACGTGGAGGACTGGCTGGGACACTTTAAGTATCTGGTGTTTTATTTGCTTACCGGCCTGCTGGCCATGGGCACGCATATGGCGATGAATCTGCATTCGACGGCGCCCGCAGTCGGAGCAAGCGGAGCGATCGCGGGGGTGCTGGGAGCTTATTTCGTCTTGTATCCAAGGGCGCGCGTGTTGACCTGGTTTTTCGTGTTTGTGCTGTGGGTGCCGGCGTGGGTCATCCTGGGATATTGGTTTGTACTGAACTTTTTGAGCGGTACCGCGACGGCGCTCGCGGTGCGGGGTCAGAACATGGGAGGGGTAGCGTTTTGGGCGCACGTGGGGGGATTTGTCTCCGGGGCGCTGCTGGTGAAGGTCTTTGGTGAGCGGGGACGCAGGTATCCGTATGCGGTGGGGTAACGCGCTCTCGGGGCACGGGTTCAGAGTTATCCATCAGCAGCGTTGGCACGGGCAGTTGCACGGGTCCTTCGGCCCGCAAAGAACGCGGGCCTCAGGAGGACAGAGCAATTCTGGAAGCAGGCTATTTCTTGGGACGCGACTCCGGGGGGACGAGGCCTGATAGCCGGTAGTAGACAACCAGTTGGCCGTAGTGTTCGCCGGAGTGCTCGATGAAACCGTAGGCGAAATCAGAGATGCGGACCTGCTGGTGTTCGAAGGGGTCGACTACCACATCGGACATTCCTTTGTCGCCTTTAGCCTTGATGGCGGCGGCGCCGTCGGCAAAGGCTTTTTTTACGAAGGCAACGATTTCGGCTTTGGTTTTGTACTGATCGCGTTTGGGGTCACCGGTGGGCGGCTTCTGCCCCATGACGGCATTGGTGAAAAAATAATTTGCGCCGGCGGCATGGAGCAACTGTTCAGCGAAGCTGCGCTGGGCGGGCGTTGGCTTGAAGTCATACTTGTCTTCGGGGAAGTCTTCGGCCATGGCGGTGAGTTTGCGGCCAATGTCGTTCCAGGAATCGAGGAGAACTTTCGAGGGGCTATCGGCGGGCTTTACGGCTACTTCTTTTTTTGCATCCTGGGCGTGGGCGGGAAAAGTAAGAATCACCGCGGCCAACATTGCCGCGGTGAGAAATGGTGTTCTGCTCATGGCTGGTTTCCTCCGAATTTTTCGGCCGGTCGTAATCTTAGCTGGAAATGGGGCGCGAGTAAAACGAAGCGGGACGAACTGCCGGGTTGCGCAGATCCTTTCGCACTTGCTGGCGTGTTTCGATCTTCATTTCCCTTGCTGGACTGGCGAAGCATCTGGTTGGGTGCTACGACGCTTCCGGTAAGCAATTACGCATAATACTGCTCCGCCTAGAAATGCCGAGCCGTAGGACGCGCTATGTGCCCACCAATCGGCCATAAAGTTGGGGAAGCGCTGCAGCGGAAGTTGCGATCGCACCCACAATGGTGGATGGATCATCCCCTTGTTCGCGAGTACGAATCCCGCGATGCCGAACAGCACGGCAGCTGCCGCCATCACCGGAAGCAAACGGGCAATAAGTGGAAGCACATCCCTGGCTGAGAGCTTTGTGCGCGAACCGCCTCGCGCCGCAATGGCAAGCGCAAGTCCCAGAATAGCGCCAGCCCACCAAGTCGCCACAAGTCCCCAGGCTAGGCCCAGGAGTGTAGGCGAGTCAGTCGCAATAAGCGGCGGATGAAACACCGTGAAATATTCAATGCAAATGCGAGCCGTAATTTGATCGTGCGCAATACCGTAGAGGACTCCTGCGACGATCGAGAACAGGACGATCTTTACTGATTCCATTGCACGGGCATTGGACAGCATTATGTGTTGTCAACGCAAGCGAAAAGGATCAAATCCCGTTCGGGCGCTGGCGGATCAGCGATAGGAATTCTGAGCGGGTTTCGTTTTCGTTGCGGAAGCAGCCTAGCATTGAGGATGTGACGGCGGCGGAGTGCTGCTTCTCGACGCCGCGCATCATCATGCACAAGTGGCGGGCTTCGATGACCACGCCGACGCCTTGCGGTTCGATCACTTTCTGGATGGTTTCGGCGATCTGAGTGGTGAGGCGCTCCTGAATCTGCAGGCGGCGGGAGAATAGCTCGATTAAGCGCGGAACTTTGCTGAGGCCGATCACCTTGCCGTTGGGAATGTAGGCTACGTGCACTTTGCCGAAGAAGGGCAGCATGTGGTGCTCGCAGAGGCTGAACATTTCTATGTCTTTGACGATCACCATCTCGTCGTAGGTGACGGTGAAGAGCGCGCCTTTGAGCAGGGCCTCGGGATCTTCGGTGTAGCCGCGGGTGAGGGTCTGCAGCGATTTGCGAACGCGCTCGGGAGTGCGCTGAAGACCTTCGCGCTGGGGATCTTCGCCGAGGCGGATGAGCATTTCCTGAACGAGGTCTTCGAAGCTGGCGCTGGTGAGAGTGGAGGGTTCGGTGGTTGGTTTCATGGTCATCGGTTGATTGCGTGATCGGGTGATTTTGCGATTCGAAATCAGACAGCTTTGCCGGCGTATTCGAACGAATTCATCATGGTTTCTTCTAAACGTACTCTTTCAAGATGCGCGTAGGGGAAGCCGCGCTGCACTATTTCGTAGATTTGCATGCAGAGATTCTCGGTGGTGGGTACTTCCTGGGCGAATTCCTGCAGTGTGTTCAGGTTCTCGTGGCCGTAGCGGGCGATCACTTCCCTTTCGATAAAACCATCCAGATCGACCAAGTTGCAAACCATACCGGTTTTGTCATTGACCGGGCCGCTGACCGTTACTTCGACGGTGTAGTTATGGCCGTGGCCGAAAGGATTGTTGCATTTGCCGTAGGTGGACTGGTTCTCTTCTTCGGACATGGCTTCGCTGTGCAGGCGGTGCGAAGCGGAGAAGAGGTAGCGGCGGGAGAGGTGAGCTTTCATTTTTTGGACCTCGTAGTTTCCCGCTTCATGGTTCTCCGTAGAAATCGACGAATAGATCCGGGGTTTCGTAGACCCGGACACGGTGCAGCCTGGCGTTTTCGAGCTTAGTCGCGAGACGCTGCCAGATGGCGATGGTTATATTTTCCGTGGTCGGAATCTGGTGCAGGAATTCCGGAACCTCTTTGTTGAGGAAGCGGTGGTCCATGGCGTCGAGGACTTCGCGGTGCATGACCTCTTTGAGTTGCTTGAGATCGACAACGAAACCGGAGCGCGGGTCGACTTCTCCTTTTACCGTGACTTCCAGCGTGTAGTTGTGGCCGTGGCCGTTCGGGTTATTGCATTTGCCGAAGACACGGCGGTTCTCTTCCGGAGTGAAGTCCGGGTTGTGGTAGTAGTGCGAGGCGGAGAATTCGGCTTTGCGCGTTAGGTAGACCATAAAAAACAGCTGCCAGTTGTCAGTGGCCGGTTGCCAGTAAACAAACTTCGTCCGAGTACGTGCGGCCTTTCCATGAGACATTACCGTTCGCGTGGGCTCTGGCCGAGCGCAGCAATAGATAGGAAAACAGCGGCAGGCCCAGCAGGGCGAGGATATTTGCGTCCCAGGAAAAATGGGCGCGGCGGATGCGTGTGAGAAACAATGTATACAAGATCACGCAGAGAATTCCTGTTACTACGGCGGGCCGCGGATGTCCGCGCAGACCGCTTGCGATGCTGATGGCGAAGCTGGCAACGATCAGCACGAATTCAAGTGTGCGCAGCGCGGCCAGCCGAACGGGCGAGGGGAACAAAAGTGCGAGGTTCTTGGTCCAGCCTTCGCGGAGTTGGGCGAAGCTGCGATACATGCGGGTGCGGACGGCATTACCGCCGTAGCGGAAGAATATTTTTCTGCCGGAGCGTTTGACGGCCCGAGCCAGAGCCACATCTTCGAGCAGGCTTGCGGCAATTGCGACATGGCCACCGACTGCGTCGTAGGCATCGCGCGAGATCAGAATGTACTGGCCGTTGGCGGCCGCGGCGGGAGATTTGGGATTGCTCACTTCCGAAGGGCGAAAGCTTGACGCCAGTTCGGCGAAAATCACGGGCATTACGGATTTTTCCCAGAAGCTATCGACTACCTGCTCCGGCGAATAGGAGAGCATGGCTGCGCCACGGCGCTGGGCTTCTTGCAGGCTGCGGGCCAGAGATCCCGGCAGATGGAGGGTGTCGGCATCGGTGAAGAGCAGCCATTCGCCGCGGGCGACTTTTGCTCCGGCGGTGACGGCGTTGTTCTTGCCAGTCCAGCCTGCGGGGAGCGGACCGGCTTCAATCACCTGCACTTTGACTTGGGGATGGACCTGGGTTTGCGAGTTCGAAAATGAAAGCGCGATCTCGCGGGTGCGGTCGGTGGAATGATCGTCGACCACAATGATTTCGAAAGCGACTCCCACTTGCGCGGCCAGCGATTCCAGACAGCTTCCTAAGGACACTTCTTCGTTGCGAGCCGGTATGATCACCGACAGCGCGAGCCGACCGGGAACTGTGTCTATCGCAGGCATACGCCGAATCTATTATTATAGCGGGGTGCGACGTATCCTTCGTTTCTCCGGTTCTATTGTCATTGTTTTAGTTCTGTCTGCGCTGTCCGGCTGTAACAGAGGGACGCGGCCGGCGCGGATCGGTTCGGCCGCTCCGGATTTCACGGTGCGCGATTCCGCTCGCACGGTCACCCTGAGCCAGTTTAGGGGCCAAGTGGTAGTGCTGAATTTCTGGGCGACGTGGTGCCCGCCTTGCATCGAGGAAATGCCGTCTCTGGTGGAGATGCAGCAGGAGATGAAGTCGAAGGGCGTGACCGTGCTGGCGGTGAGCGTCGACGCGGACGGCAGTAGCTACCGGCGTTTTTTGAAAGACCACAACGTGAATCTGCTCTCGGTACGGGACGCGGACCAGAAGAGCAATAACCTGTACGGGACCTTCAAGTTTCCTGAGACCTACATTATCGACCGCAATGGAATTATGCGCCGCAAGTTCATTGGGGCGGTCGATTGGACCGAGCCGGATGTCATCGAGTATTTGGGGAAACTGTGATGGGTTATCAGGCGCCGTTCGGGCCCTCCATTCGCCAGGCCATTCCTGCTGGCACGTCAAGGCACACTGGGGTGCCCGACTCCTCCCGCACTGGCTGAGGCAGTGCGCTCCACGGCGATTTTTGCGCATAGATCCAGAGATGCCAGCCCCAGCGGGCGGCCAGCTTATCTTCGATAGATCGGGGAATCAGTTTGCCGACGCCGGGCAGCCAGTTCGGATTCCAGAACATGACCTCGGTCCGCACCGTCCGGAACTGCGAGAACATCCGCTTCCCCGATTTTTTCGAGAAGACCTGGGAAAGAGGATTATCGGGTCCGTCCGTATTGCGGTTGAGCATGTTCTGCATTTCGAGGTAAGCGCCTGGATCCTGCTCGATCAGTTCCGCGTGCCTTCGCAGTTGTTCGACGGACTCGCCCCAAATCCTTCGAGCCAGATTGAGTCCCATCGCGCTTCTGAGCAGTCCCGCACGGAGACGGCGAACCACACGCAGGTTGATTTCGTAGTTGAAAGAATTGCGGTGGTAAAGCATGATCACGGCGCGGCCGGACGGCGAGAGCACTCGGTAGACTTCCTGTATGGTGCGGGCCGTGTCGGGCGTGTGATGAAGCACGCCATGGGAGTATACGAGGTCGAAGGAACCATCCGCGAAAGGCAGGTTTTCGGCATCTCCCTGAGTGAAATTCCCTTGCAATCCTGCTAACTGAAAGCGCCTCTGGGTGATGGACACAGCTGCATTCGTAAGGTCTACCGCGGTGTAGTCCGCTCCTGCACGCGCGAAGCGTTCGGCCTCGCTCCCACAGCCGCAGCCGATTTCGAGCACACGAAGACCTCGGGTGTTTTCGAAGCCCACCGAAGAGAGCAGTTTCGGATGCACTCGATACCTGTGCTCGTCGAGAGTTCGGTAAAAGTCTGATGTTCCAGGTTGAGCGTCCGAGAACCATGAGTCGCAAGGGGTTTGCTGCCAGAAAGTTTGAACCTGTTTCTTCAAGTTCATGGAGCGGGAGGCGGGATGCTCCTGAGTACCCGCCGGCCGTTTCCCGAACACTTCGGAACCAAAAGGTATAGCCGCCAGAACATGCCCCATAAATTCTCCTTTTCGGCAATCTTAGTTTTGAGCCTTACAGGCTGGCGCATTGTACATCTGGTTGCTATAGCTCGTGGCAATTAGTCTGAGCCCATGGGGACTGGCTTGGGTCTCCTGTGCAGTTTTTACCTTGCGGCGAGGTGGATCAAATTAGTGACACCCATCGACTGGGTCCAGTCGCATGCCCGCCTGTAGCTACAATTTCACATTGCGCAAGCGGAGGGCGTTCGTGATTACCGAGACTGAACTGAAGCTCATGGCGGCGGCGGCGAAGATGGGGCTGAGCAGCAGGCCGAAGAAGGGATAGAGAATTCCGGCGGCGATGGGCACGCCGATTGCGTTGTAGACGAAGGCGAAGAACAGGTTTTGGCGGATGTTGCGCATGGTGGCCTGGCTTAGATTGCGGGCGCGCAGAATGCCGGTGAGGTCGCCTTTTACCAGGGTGATGCCCCCGCTCTCCATGGCGACGTCGGTGCCGGTGCCCATGGCGATGCCGACATCGGCTTGCGCCAAGGCGGGGGCGTCGTTGATGCCGTCGCCGGCCATGGCGACCACTCTTCCCTGCCCTTGCAGTTTGCGGATGATGGCCAACTTGCCCTCGGGTAAAACTTCCGCTTCGAATTCTTCGATGCCCAACGCGCCGGCGATCGAGGAGGCGGTGGACTTGTTGTCGCCGGTGAGCATTACGATGTGAAGGCCGTGAGACTTGAGGGCACGGATCGCGTCGGGCGTGGAAGGCTTCATCGGATCCACGACCGAGAAGGTTCCGATGTACTTGCCGTCAACGGCGACGTGGAGACTCGATCCGGCGCTGGAGTTGCCCTCACCAACCGCCACGTTTGCGGGGACCAAGGCCCCCAGTTCCTTCATCAAGGCAGCGTTTCCGACGGCGACTCGCTTGCCATCGACCACGCCTGTAATTCCCTTTCCTGCGACACTCTCGAACTCACCCGGCTGCGAGAGTGGCAATCCTTGTCTCTCGGCTGCTTGAACGATTGCCCTTGCCAGAGGATGCTCGCTGGCTCGCTCCAAACTGGCGGCGAGCCGAAGGGACTCGCCATTGTCATCGTGTGGAATAGTGATTCCCAACAATTGCGGCTTGCCTTCGGTAAGCGTTCCGGTTTTGTCCACTACGAGGGTGTCGACCTTTTCCAGTATCTCCAGCGCTTCGGCATTCTTGATGAGCACGCCGGCGCGGGCGCCGCGGCCAACGCCGACCATGATTGCCATGGGCGTGGCAAGGCCCAAAGCGCAAGGGCACGCGATGATGAGCACGGCGACGGCGTTGACTAGCGCGTGCGCGAGGCGCGGCTGCGGACCGAGGAAGAGCCACGCGAAGAAAGTGATGATCGCGGCCGCGACCACGATGGGGACGAACCACTTGGCCACGCGGTCGGCGAGGCGCTGGATGGGAGCACGGCTGCGCTGCGCCTGGCCGACGAGTTGCACGATGCGTGCCAGCAACGTCTCGCTGCCCACGCGCTCGGCGCGCATCACGAACGAACCGGTGCCGTTGATGGTTGCGCCGATGGCTTTGCTGTCCGGGGATTTCTCGACCGGCATGGACTCGCCGGTGATCATGGATTCGTCGATCGAGCTGCGGCCTTCGAGCAGGACGCCATCGACCGGAACTTTTTCTCCCGGCCGCACGCGCAGATGATCGCCAGGTTTTACTTGCTCGAGCGGAACATCTTTCTCTGTGCCGTCGGGATTGAGCAGGCGCGCGGTTCGGGGGCTGAGATCGAGCAGAGCACGAATGGCGGCGCTGGTGCGGCTGCGGGCGCGCAATTCCATGACTTGGCCGAGTAAGACCAGCGTGGTGATGGCGGCGGCGGCTTCGAAATAAACGTCGGGGTAGCCGGCCATATTGCCAGATCCACTTCGCAGCGCTTCAGGAAAAATCCGCGGCGCGACTGTGGCGACAACGCTGTATCCGTAGGCCACACCCGTGCCCATGCCGATCAGCGTGAACATGTTGGGACTGCGATTTATGAGCGAAGTCCAGAAGCGCTGGAAGAATGGCCATCCGCCCCAGAGCACGACCGGCGTGGCCAGCGCGAACTCGAGCCAGGGCAGAGCCGCGCCGGGCAGAAGCCGGTGCAAAAGCATCCCCCAAAACATGGCGGACATGGAGATGACCATCAGCGGCGCGGTGAGCGCGAGGCTTACCCAGAAGCGGCTGGTCATGTCGAGCAGTTCGGGATTCTCTTCCGCAGATGCGGCGACGGTGCGAGGCTCGAGCGCCATGCCGCAGATGGGGCACGAACCCGGGCCGGGGCGCACGATCTCCGGGTGCATGGGACAGGTGTACTCGGTGCGCGTCGAGGCGGCGGGGACTTCCGGTTCGAGGGCCATTCCGCACGAAGGGCAAGCGCCCGGTTTGCTGGCGCGGACCTCGGGGCACATGGGGCAAACGTAGGCGACGCCTGCGGCTGGTGTGCGCGAAGGAGCCTGAGCCTGCGGCTGGCTCTGTGTGAGTTTCGGGTCCTTGGCCGATGTTGGAGCACCCAGCATCACCAAACCTGATGGGGACATAGGTATGCCACCGGCCAGATATTTCGCCGGGTCGGCTTTGAATTTTTCCACGCACGGCGCGCAGCAAAAGTAGTAATTCTTTCCGCCGTGAACGTGGATATGTTTGGTGGTTGCGGGATTCACATTCATTCCGCAGACGGGATCACGTTCGAGCGTGGGAGCCGGGTTTGACGGGTTCGTGGACATGAAGTTCGAGTCGCCAAGATACAACCGTTTCTAGATGAGTTGCTTGGAAAGTTAAGATTCCTCAGGGGCTAAAGCCCGCACTGATTTGGAATCTTCACGCGGCGCTGAAGCGCCGCTCTTCCACGTTGTCGCACACATCAATCCACACATTAGGTAAACACCTTGATTAATCCTTAGTCCTTGCGTCGCCGATTGAGGAAAGCGACAGTCGGCTATGTTGTTCGATGGACAATGCTTTATATTGGATTCAGCCCGGAAGACTGCCCGGCGACTGCATTCATAACCAGCAAAGGATTATCCCATGACTTATCTGGACGTTGTTTTTCGTTACGGCGCCGTGCCCGGCGAAAAGGAATTGCGGGCCATCGACGGCATGCGTGAGGTCTACGGAGTGCGGCGGGTGCAGTTCGACGAGCGCGAGCGTACGGTGCGGGTGGAGTTTGACGCTTCGCGCCTCAAGGCCGAGGCCGTGGCTCGACTGTTGCGTCAGGCTGGAGTGGATGTGCGGGAACCTTTGGCGCTGGCGTAAAGACGCCAACGAAGACGGGGAGTTGGGGGAGGGTCTGCGTTGGGGGTGAACTTAATGCAAGGGGCGCCCAAGAAAACCTCTGGCCGAAGTCATTCTTGGAACGCCCCGTTGCGCGCCACTTCGTCTGTTCTTGCTAGAGCACATAGCGTGCCGTTAGTAAGCCATTCAAAATACACACTTCCTGTCCTGCCGACTTTGTAGGAATTGCTCTGCGCCGGGAAAGTTTTACTCCGAATGGAAGGACATTGCGCAACGAACTAAGGGGAAGGCCTTAATCTTAAGATAGGGATGCGGACGTCTTGTTAATACCCGCCGCAGAGGCGATACCGTGATCATGGGCACCGTTCCCAGCAAGCAGCGACTTCCGCTATAATTCCTGAGCGAGTCTACCTGCCAATCTGAAACCTGCGCCCTTAGCTCAGCTGGATAGAGCGTCTGGCTACGAACCAGAAGGTCGGGAGTTCGAATCTCTCAGGGCGCACCATTTTACAAGGGTTTTAGCGAATCTACGTCAGCGGCGTATCAAGAACATATGTCGAATCCCTTGACCTTAAACCCGATAAAAACCATTATCGCGTTTAAATATCGACAATTTTGAAGAACTTAGGCTTACTCTTGATTGCTGGCGTTCTTGAGGTCAAGAAGGAGATTCGAATGAAACCGTTTCGTTACCGCTTACTGATTGCTGCCATCGCCGTTGTGCTGGGCAGCACCATCGCCAAGTCGCAGACCGCCGCTGAGGCTCCTCCGTCGCCACCCGTGCAGGGCGTGGAAGACAACCGCGAAGGAATGTTGCGATTTTTTGCCAAGACTCTGAACCTCACTGACGATCAAAAGGCACAGATGACGGCCCTCATGCAAAAAGAGCATCCGGCTATGAAGCCTCTCTTCCAGCAGCAGCACCAGTTGGAGAAGGAACTCCGCCAGTACGTGGAAGGTACCTACGATGAAGCCAAGGTTCGCGCTCTGGCGGTACAGAAGGCGCAGGTCGAGACCGAGCTGACCGTGGCCCAGACGCGCATCCACAATGGGTTATATCAGCTGCTGACCGCGGACCAGCGAGCCCAGCTCAAAGAGCTGGAAGCTCAGCACGACGCTCGCATCGAGCAGGAGATGAACAGGCATCACGGCCCGCCCGCTCCTCCGCAATAATTTCGAGACCAGTTGCCGGGTGGGATTTTTACCACTGAAGAGTGCTGTCTTTGCACCGGTCATGGTGGCGGAATCTTGTGAGGCGGCTTCAGGAACTTGTTTGGCGAGGAGCTTGTAGAAATTCCTTCTCTTTAAACAGTAGGATCACCACTCTCTTGACCCGGATGAGCGCCCAGTTGCTTATTTTGCGGCGTGATCCGCAGTCTCTTTCATGGCACCATAAAACCGCTGCAAAACATAGAACGCTTGTTTACGCTCTCCTTGGTCGGAGATGAGGCCCTTTCGGTTGCGGTAGTCTTGCACGCCGGGTAACAGGCGGCGAGGGGAGTGGAAATCCATAAGCACCCAGGGTGAAAGTCCAGCCAGCGACGGGATGCGCTTCACCATATTTAATTGGTGCTCGTAAAGATTGGCCTGATATTCCTCAGTCCAGCGAGTAGCGGTGTCGCCGTGGTTGCCGAAGGGCGCGCCTCCACCAAATTCGCTGACGATGAGCGGCTTCTCGTTCGGGAGAGCCCACTGGATATGGTCGCAATCCTCGGGATGTTCCTTGCCATACCAACCCAGATATTCATTCAGGCCAACGACGTCCAGAGACGGAGCCAGCGGGTCCGTCAATGCGATGGTGTTTGGCGCAGTGTGCTCAAAGTGGTTCAAGGCAGCGGTAATCAGCCGGGTAGTGTCAAACGTCCTGGCCTGCTCGATTAGAGATTTCAGGAATACCAGTCGCGCTGGCTCGACGGGAGTTTCGTTCGCAACGGACCACAGAATCACGGCGGCGCGGTTGTGGTCGCGGGCAATCACATCGCGCAATTGCTCCTGGGCATTCTGAAGGGTGGAGGGATTCTCCCACGCGGTTTCCCAGTAAACCGGAATCTCGGACCAGACCAGCAGGCCAAGCTGGTCGGCCAATCGAATCATGGTCTCGTTGTGAGGATAGTGAGCGAGGCGCACAAAATTGCAGCCGAGTTCCCTGGCCCACTCCAGTAGGGTGCGATCGTCTTCTTCGGAGAATGCTCGGCCTCCGCGGAACGGAGCTTCCTCGTGCAAGGAAACGCCGCGGAGCAGGATAGGTTTGCCATTCAAGAGGATCTGGGAGCCGCGAGTTTCGACGCTGCGGAAACCGATTTGATCACTGAGGGAATCGCCGGCCGCTGAGAGCGTGACCTGGTAGAGTTTGGGATTTTCCGGCGACCAAAGCTTGAGGTTCACGGGGAAACGGAAATGCGCGTAGCCGTTAGTGTCTGTAGTGATCTGCTGTTTGATTCCGGCTTCTGGAATTTCCAGCGTGACCTGCTGGGGGGCCGAGGTGCCGTTCAGTCTAACCCAGCCCTCGATTTCGTTGAGTGAGCCCTTTTCCAGTTGAACCCAGTAGTCCTGGATGAAAGTTTCCGGGAGTTCGATGAGGGAAACGTTGCGGGTGAGGCCGCCATAGTTCCAGAAGTCGGTCACCATCCCCGGGACGTTCTCCGGTTTGCGCTGGTTGTTGACCTCGACTATTAGAAAATTGTCTCCGTCACGAAGCTGATCGGTGACCTCGAAATTGAAGGGAGTGAAGCCGCCCTCGTGATCTCCAAGTTTCTGGGCATTCAAATAAACTGACGCTCTGTAGTTGGCGGCTCCGAAGTAGACGAACACGCGCGAGTGAGCGCGCTTGTGGTAGGAGAATGATTTCCGGTACCAAACCGAACCTTCATAGAAGAACAGCTCGGGGCGCTGCGAATTCCAGTCTCCGGGAACATTCAATGTTCCGGAGGTATCGAAGTCATATTCGACGAGATCGCGCGGAGTTTTGGGCTTCGCATTTTCATAGAAGCGCGCGCCCGTTCCGGTTTCATAGGGATCGACGATGACACGCCAGGTTCCATCGAGGCTGATGGTGGTCCGGCCTGGAATGTTTGCGATGAGAGGCATTGGTGCTGCCGCTGCGCTGGCGGCAAGCAAGCAAATAGCGATCAGAAAATATTTCCTTGATGCGCTCATTCAATCCTCGCGTGTATGCGATTGCATTGTTCCCATTAGTTGCTGCCGCCTTAACTACCTCCAGGCCAAAGTGGTTAGCGAATTCGCTTTCAATGGAACCGAGGCTGCCATATTCGCGAGCCGGAGTTCGATCGTCCTAGCCGCTCCGGTGTTGGTCACAACCAGCACCTGTTGGCCGTCCGGATTTTCCAGCGCAACATGCTGCAGGTTAACAGTCGCGCTCTGCGAATCAAAGCGGCGAGCCCCGCGGCGGATGGCGCGTGAGTAGTGAGCGAAAGCCCAGTACTGTCCGCTGCGGGTGATCTCTTTCGTCTGCGAATTGATCGTCACCACGCCACCGCAGGGAAACGGTCCGATGTTCGGGTGGCCATGCTCATCGAGAGCCAGGTTCCACGCCGTGATGGAGCGGCACCAGTTGTGAAGCACGTCGCTGAAGGTTCCGCCCCACTTGCACCAATCCGTCAGATAGCCGGGATCGGTGTAGTCCGGGCCGCCTTCGGTCCAATGCATCTCTACTTCCGGATAGGCATCCTGAACTTTGCTCATCATGTCGGGAGTGCCATAGTAGCCGTGCCAGGCAACCGCATTGACGTATCGGCGAAGCTTCTCGTCCTCCAGCGTGCACAGGACGCGCCCCCATAAATTGTAGTTGTGATCCAAAATCCAGATCCTGGTCGGTTGTCCACTGCTTTCCAGGAGCGGGCCCAGGTGGTCGCGGATAAACTGAATCTCATACTCCTGCGGCCAGATGCAGGCTGGCATTTTGCCATCCTGATCGGTATCCAATTCGTTCTGCGACGTCAGTGCCTGCACGGGCACACCTTCGGCCGCATACGCCTGCAGAAATTTCAGATAGTACTGCGCGTACGCGGGAAAGTAGTGATTGCGCATGGAGCCGCCCAGCATCGAGTTGTTGAACTTCATCCAGCCGGGCGGGCTCCAGGGAGCTGAAAAAAGGAACAGGCCGGGATTCGCTTGGCGCGCCTGACGGAGCATGGGAAGAATGTATTCGCGGTCGTGTTCGATGGAGAATCTTGTCAGATCGGGATCGGGGTCGCCATCGTCGTAACTGTAGAGTTTAGTCGAGTAGTCGCTCGATCCGACGCAGATGCGGCCCGTGCTCAGCCCCATTTCCGAAGGATGGAAGAGTTCATGGAAGAGTTGCTCGCGCGCGGCTGGCGCGAGGCGGTTGAACGTGTAACAGGTAGCGTCAGTAAATGCGCCGCCGAATCCTAATATCTGCTGAAACTTCGTGTTGGGATTCAGCCGGATCTGGTCGGTATTGGGCGTCGCCGAAGCTGGACTCCAGGCGGCTTTGGGAGCGGAGGCAAAACGTTCGTCGCCGGAGGTCACCCAAACAGAAATCTCCGGGCTGACATTCGAGGTTTCGTTTCCGGGCTCGCTTGCAGCGGCCGCGGGCAGGACCAGTTCGCCGGGAGCAACGACTGCTGCCAGTCCCAGGGCTGAAAGACCGAGAAAACCCCGTCGCGAAGTTTGTCGTGTCATAGCTGTCTCCTCAGAAGAAAATCAGTAATCTTTCAGTGTTCTTTATAACGGGTTTCAACGGCGTACAAGGAACCACGCGCAAGAACGAACAAAGTACTGCGGTCTCTACCCCCGAACAACAGTTGCGAGGGCCGCTCTGGAATGTCGATGGTGTCGATCAACTCACCGGCTGGGTTGTACACGAATACCTGCCCTGCGGCGATATAGACATTACCTTTCGTATCCACCGTGACGCCTTCCCCGCCCTGCTCGGCGAAGAGCTTCAGGTTCGAGATGGTCCCATCATCGCCGACGCTGGCGGCGTAGGTCTTCTCGCCGGATTCATCGGAAACGTAGAAGGGCTGGCCGGCAACCGCCGGGGCGAAGCCGAAAGCGCGCAGCGTGTTATTCAACTTGAAGCCATAGTAAAGTTCCCCGCTTACAAAGTCCTCTCCGGCAGAGAGGAAAGTAGTTCCATCCGGAGAGACGAACTGATAGGGCTGCTTTACCGGAATCGTTTCGAGAAAATCGTTTTCGTTTCTCCAGTAGTCGACGGGGAGAACTGGCGTCATTCCCGGACGCGGCACGGCCGGCATAGCTTGCAGCAGCGTAATATCATCGTCCGTCGCGCCGGGCCTGAAGCTGTACACAGTTCCGTTTCCCGCGTACGAAACTACGATCAAATCGCCGGCCTTGTCGAAAAACAGTTGAACCGGGTCCAGCGGATTATCACGAACCTTCGACAGTTGATGAGTCGTGGCGGACCAGCGGTAGATGGTTTGCCATTTCGAGTCGACGAAATAAACGTCTCCGGAGCTGTCCACGGCTCCGCCGGAAATATTGAAGAACCCGCTCGCGACTTTCTCCACCTTCGCGCCCTCGGCGAGAATCGGGGAAGGTTCCTTCGGGCGGATTGGAGGCGCATCGCCGGAAATCGTCAACCAGGCAAATTCGCGCTGGCGTATTTCAATGTTGTGAGTCTGATCGTAAACCGCATTGTCGAAGGACACTTTGCTATCGCTGTAGCAATGCAGGTTGCGAAAACGTATATTGCTGGAGTTTGTAACTGTGATCGCATGCGGGAAGGGCTGATAGCTGCTTACTACTCGATACATATGCAGGTTCGCGAAGGTGATGTTACTCGAATCGCGGATGTCGAGCGGCAAAGCGAATCCACCCTCGCCCCGCTCCTCTTCCGTTTGCAGCGCGTAGATTTGCCAGTTGGAGGCATGGTCTAGAACTACCTCGTTGCGAACGTGATGCTCGCTCGACAGTTCGTAGATTCGTCCCGCGGTTGAAGTGTTCGAGATGTACAGACCGGCTTGCGCGAACGTGCTGGGCGTCCAGATGCCGACGAAAGTGCCGCCGCCGGTGACCCATAGACTGGGATACTGTCCGTCCCAGCGGCGGTTTGGATTGGAATCGCCGCTATGGGTGTTGTTGTAAATTTCTTTCCATGCTTTAGGGGCCTCTTCGGCGCTGGCGTTGGGATCAATCGTGCCGTGACCGCCGAGAAAACGAACATCGTTCATCATCGAATCCGTGCTGGCCATCCACTTCGCCGCCACCACTCGCGGATTGATGCCATTGGTGTACAAGCCGATGCCAGTCACAATGTTCGTCCCGTCTTTGGGAGTTTCAAGCAGCGGCTTGGGACTGCCAACGCCTTGAAAGGCTGGGGTTGAATCGGCGAGCAATATGCGCGTGACGCTTGGGTGCAGACCGATGAGAACCGTATCGGGCTTCAGGGTTAATGTGTCCGTCACTCGATATTGCCCGGAGGGCAAATAAATCGTGCGATGCTCAGCAATCGCTTTTCTTAGCGCGTCGGTATCGTCGGTCGTGCCGTCACCGCGGGCGCCAAGAGAACGGATATTGACCCAGGTGTCGATGGGCGGCAGATCGAGAATGTCAGACTTCACCGGTGTGGGTAATGCACTCAATGCCGCTGTCTCATAGACTTCCTGAATCGCGGGTACGGCGCCCAGTTCCTGATACTGAAGTCCGTGAGAAAACGTCTTCACCTCGTACATTTCTGCCGTGCCGGCGGTGTGCTTTCCGCTCTCGCGGTAAAGCGCAAAAACAGGAACGTTCCGGCAGACGATGTTTTCCATGTTGATCTCGGTGCGGGCGCTGTTTTCGTTGCTAATAATTACTGCCGGGCCAGTAACATTTTCCATGCGTCCATCTTTTATCCAAAGTTCGTCGGAGTATTGAGGATCGATGGAAATCGCGGTAGGGACATTTTTGAATTGCGGACGGATCAGGGTCAGCCCGGCTTCGCGCTCCCGGATCGCCGCTTCGCGCTGGCCCTCAAACGTGGCGTCGATCAGCGTAAATTGCCACCCGGGGGATGGTTTGCGGGTCCAGATGCCGTATTGACCTCCATAAAAGTGCACGTCTTGAGCGACGTTGCCACCATCGTGAATCCCCGCCAGTCCCGAGCCGGTGTGAAAATCCATGTGAGCCAGAAAGCAATGTTGCGCGTAATGGGCGCGAATGCCGACAGCGCCCGGATTTCCGTCTTGAATTTCAATATCGATATTGCTGATGGCGGAATAGAACGTGCCTGGGTTTGCATCCGGAGGGCTTACATTTGTGTGCGGCCGCGCGCTGGCGAAAAACACCATATAGGAGGGACCTTGCTGAAATCCCGGCGTGTTTGCGGCGAGCACAAATGTGGGCCGTGTTGCTCCAAAGCCGATCAGCCGAATTCCAGGCCAGACATAGATCGTCTTGGTCAGACGGTAGCGGCCAACCGGAACGAACAGAATGCCTTGGTTGGTCTTCTCCTGAACCGTATTGATCGCTTGTTGCAAGACGGCGGAATCATCCGCGACTCCATCGCCTTTCACGGGGAAATTATCTCGCGTCAGATAAATTGCTCTGGGATCGTCCAGGCGGGCGGGGTAGTAAGAGCTAGCGAAGAGTGGAATGGCTAATGACAACATCGCGACTGCAAGACATGTCTTCCTCATCGGACACTCTCTGACTCAAAACCAATACTGGAGATTCGTTGCGCGAACGTTCCCTAACTATCTTTTAGGATTCGTCTCGTCGTTTTCGTCCGTGGCTTGCTCCTGATGCAAGTCGTGGTAAATCGCTTTGAGTTTCTCCTTCATCTGGTTGTACTTTTGATATTCCTCCAGTTCGTGTTTAGCTTCCACGGTGCGTCCCGTCTGCCGATACACCGTACTCAGGCGGAAGTGGGCCAGAGCGCTGGTGGGGTCCAACTGGAGGGCATGCTGCAGCAGCGGCTCGGCTTTTTGCGGTTGATCCATGGTCATAAAGACCTTTGCCAGGCCAATGCTGGCTTCGGGATCGTCCGGCCGCAACTGCAGGGCGCGGGTATAACGCTCGTTCGCTTCCTTTAGATCGTCTCTCTGAAGAGCGATATCGCCGAGCCTGCATTCAGATTGTTCATCCAGCGGATTGGCCTCCAGGGCTGCCTTGTACTCGCTTTCGGCCTCTTTCCGGCCCTCCACAGTCGATAGAGTGCCGAGCATATCGGCGAGCTCGAAATGGAGTCCGGGAAGCTGCGGGTCGAGCTTAAGTGCGGCCCGGTAGTGCTCGATTGCTTCCGCGGTACTCCCACGCTTGGCCAGTTCGTGCGCCATCGCTTGATTCATTCGAGCGGAATTCGGGTCCACCACGGACAAGCTGAGCAGCGACTCGTTGGCAAGATCGGAATAGATTCGGTACGCGGTGTAGAGAAGAGCTTCGTCAGTAGGCTCCAGCTTTCGAAGCTCACTCACGATGGCCGCGGCTTTATCCAGATCGCCCGTCCCGGAGTAGATTTCGATCAACTCCATTCCTGCCTCAATCCGAATCTTTTCTTCCTGCACTTTTGGAAATGCTTTTTCCAGATCGTCGCGACCGGTACTGGCGTCGCCCGTCCGCTTTTCGCTGATGCCCAGAAGAGACTGAATCTTCCACAGATTGGGCCGCAGTTTGAGCGCGGCACGGAACTGTGGAATCGCATTCGTATAGTCGCCCTGGAAGAAGAGCGTTACTCCGAGATTGCCGCGGGCGTCTACGTTGTTCGGATCGAGGGCGACAATGGCTCTAAATTCAGGCACCGCTAGATCGGATCTGTTCTCCTTCAGGTATTCAACGGCCTTACGGTTGTGTGACTCAATTTGCTGCTGCCGGCTAGGGTTCGATTGGGCGAAGCCGGACAGCAACTCCAGACAGAGAACCACCCACAACAAGACCCACGACAAGACAATGACTGCTTTTGTCCTCATGTGACGATTGTATGGTCGAGCGAGAGAAAGGAAGGAGGACGGCAGAATCGCCGTCCTCCCCCTGATTGGCTGCCGAGATCAGAACGATACGCGCACGCTGAGTTGACCGCTGCGAGGCGCAACCGCCACTCCATTACCTAGGGTTGCGTTGTTTATCTCGCCGAAATTCGGCGCTCCAAGGGTCTGGCCTGGAATGCCGAGGCTCGGATGGTTAAGGACGTTAACCCAGTCTGACCGGAATTCCATGTGAACGCGCTCTCCTACGTTGAAGTCCTTAGCCAGGGACATGTTGACGACTGTCAGGCGCGGGCCTCGCAAGGAGTTTCGAACTTCATCGCCGAACGCGAACTGGCCAGCCGGCGCCGCGTTGACAAAGGCTGCCGTGTTAAACCATTCGCTGGGACCCCGATGGCTGACGCTGGTGCTGCCCGCAATACTGGGAAACCAATTGCAGCCGTTGTTGACGTCGCCGCCGGTGGCGGTGCCGCCCACGCTGCAGCCGGTGATTGTCGCGTTTTCGTTGTCACTGTTGACTACGGTGAATGGACCTCCGCTCTGGGCGAGCAGCGTTCCTGATAGCCGCCATCCGCCAACCACTTCGTTCTCCACCCCGTTGCGGTTCAGATAGTTCCTTCCCTTGCCAAAGGGCAAATCGTAGGAAGCGTATCCCTTGAACGCATTCGGGATGTCGAAGTTCGAGTTACCGTAATTAGCGGCGGGGTCGTTCGCAATTTGCCAATACTGCGTTCCGCCGCGGCTGCCCCATCCACCAGAATCCTGGTCGTCCAGGAAATGAGACCAGACGTAGTTGAAGCTGAAGACTAAGCCGTTGGAGTAATGCTTGTTGATGGTGGCTTGCAGCGCATTGTAATTGGTAATGGCGTTGTAATTATTTCCGCCAAGCGTTCCCCAAGCCGGGAACGGACGGTCCGCTTGAACGGCCGCGCCAGCGGCCACGCTTGCGGCCAAGCCGGCTGCGCTGGTTATCTGATTTAGGTCCGTAGGGAATTGCAGATTCGAGCCGTGGCTACCCACATAGGCAATCGACGCCATATAGCTGCGTGCGAACTCATGCTCCACGCTCAACTGCCATTCATTGATTCGCCCCACTGGAACGTTGTACGGGACGTAAGTCTGACCTGAGGGGGATGTAACGTTGAGGTACTGCGAGACCTCCTTTGCATTCGGCGAACCGACGACATAATTCAGCACGGGAGCAGCCAAGGCGGCGGATTCAGAGAGAGTGACCAGTGGAGTAGGACCGGTTGCCTGGTTCACGTCTGCAGCAGTGCCCGTACTGGTCGAAACGGCTCCAAAGCCTATTCCATTGCCGTAATCGTCCTGGCTATAGTTATACGAGTACATTCCAAACCCGCCTCTGATGACTGTGTCGTTCGTGATAGACCAGGCAAAGCCGACGCGAGGCAGGAAGATGTCGTAAATTGGCTTCTGCAGGCTAGTTCGGTTGTCCTGGGGAGCAAACCACAGGGAACCTAATGTACCGTTCAGTGGGACGGCGCCCGGAGAGCCGTAGGGGACGCCGCCAGCCGTGCAAGGAGTGCCGTTGGGGTTGGCTGGCGTGGCTGGGCCAATGTAGGCGGGACAGTTGAGCGGGACGTTCGGATCGAACCCGCCCAGGCTATTGTGGAGTTCGCTCATTCCAGTGGTCGCGACATAGCGCAGGCCGAGGTTCAAAGTTAGATTCGGGCGAACCTTGAAGTCATCTTGAACGAAGAGCTGCGGGCTCTTCAATCGCATATAGGAGGTCGACTGATTGGTCGCGGTCCACTTTTGGACGTCGCCAAGCAGGAAATCAGCGAGGCCGGCTCCTGTCTTCCCTGCGGTGGCGCCATTTTGCGCCGTGTAGAGCCCGTTGAAGGTGAAATTGCCCGCAGTGACGTTTCCCCACGGTGTTGTGTCGCCGTCGCCCATGAGCACCTCTACCCCGAAGTGCAGGATGTGCTTGCCACGGATCAGCGTCAAAACGTCTGACGGGTCGTAGAGGCCCTCAATATAGATGGCGTTCGTACCGGGTTGCAATGTCGAACAACAAAGACCGGCGCCGCCGAAGTTTATCTGCGGGAAAACGTTCGCCTTGGCGTACTGCAAACCTAATGTACTTACCGGATTAAACCCAATCGTATCAGGGACGAACCAGTTGCCTTGCTTGGTATAACCCATCCGAAGTTCATTGACCATCGTCGGGCTGAGTTCCCAGGTGTCGGTAATCTGCGCGTTGTAACCGTCTATGTCGCCGGAAAAGCAGTTTTGTGGGCATGCAAATGGCCCGCCCTTGTTAACCCCGGGGTTATCCTTCTGGCTGATTGAGAAACTTATGCGGTTCTTCTGGGAGAGATCATAGTCAAGGCGGCCAAAATATCTGAGATTCGGGTTTGGAGTCGGCAGAATGGTGGTGAAATTGTCGTCAAGGGCTCCGGGGGCACCTGTGTTAGGCAGAGGAAAGTAGCTCAGTATATTCGCTGCCACAGGATCTATGCGGCCGGCCGGAATCGCGTTAACGCCTGCAAGGGCTCCCGTGTTCTCGGCCGCGAATAAGGTTCGAGTGCACCCCGGGGTTGCGCAACTGGCGGGGTCGTAGAGAGCTGGAAGACCAGCTGCGCTGAAATCATATGCGCCCGGGTAGAGAGTGCCCATGCCTCTTTCGGCCAGTGTCGGAGTATTGCCTTCCGTCGGAGGGTTCGCGCCGTTGTTATAGATCCTGTCCCGGACGAAGTAGAAGAATAACTTGTTCTTGATGATCGGGCCGCCGATGGAGCCGCCCCACTGGTCATATCGAATGTAGGTCGCTTTTGCTGGAACTCCATTTACCTGGAAATAGGGAGCGGCGTTCAGAATATTGTTCTGCCAATATTCATAAGCGGACCCGTGAAAGCCGTTGGTTCCGCTCTTGGTGATCTGATTGAATACGGCGCCGCCGATGCCGTACTCCGCCGAGAAGGAAGATGTCGTGATCTGAACTTCCTGCACGGCCTCAAAGAGCGTGTTGTCCACGTTGTTGCTCACCGGCAATTGAACTACACCTCCATCCTGGAGGTAATTCGCGTAATTAGGCAGGTTGCCGTTTATAGACACAGCGTCTCCAGCGTTATAAGAGCCACTGCCCTCCGAAGCGGGCTGCGTGGCGGAGCTGCCCGCGCCCGGGAGCAGGATATTGAAGTTGGCCCAGTCGTTGCCGGTGATGCCCGCGCCTATTTGGGGCAGGTCACTCATGGTTTTCGCTTCCAGAATTGTCCCTATATGCGAGGTTTCGGTCTCCAGGAGCGGCGCGCCCTCGGCGGTTACCGTCACCGTTTCCGTGATCGCTCCAACTTCCAGGCTGGCGTCCTCGGTGATCACATCCACCTGCAGAGTGAAGGGGCCGCGCACCAGCTTCTTGAAGCCCTTTGCCGTGAAGCTGATGTTGTAGTTTCCGGCGGGCGTCGAAACGGTATCGTAAATACCGTCGTGGTTGGTGAGGAAATCCTTGGTTTCTCCAGTATCGATATTGGTGAGGGTGACGGTTGCCCCATCCACCACGGCTCCCGCCGCTGTTACGGTGCCGCGAATCTCACCGGTGTTCCTGCTCTGTGAAAATGCGGGCCCAACCATGCTCAGCAGAAAACCAACAGCAAGTGCCCAGCGACTGAATCTCGTCATGGAGTTCCTCCCACGCTGAAGTCGATCCCATCTTCAGAGATGGTTTCGAGTTGGACAGATCAGATTCCGAAAACCGTACGCATCCAGGTTCCTGGCAAAGCCGTTCCGAATCCGGATGTTGCAGGAATATCGTTGTTCTAGTGGCCTCTAAGCTAGTACTTTCACACTATTCCGTGCTGCCGAAGGTTTTAGCTCCAAACGCCTTTCCTTGTCAAGATAAAAATATCGATATTCTAAAAGGCCAATCGCCACTGTGGATTTTCTTGTGTTTGTCGCGGCTTGCCCCTTAAGATACAATCCGGTTCCGGACCGGGCGGGAGCAAGCGCCGTAGAGGCCCAGGGCACGGCCCAGCGAGGAAATCCGCCCCATGAAGTCGCTTAAGAAAAAAACGGATCGGAGTGAGAAGCCATCGGTGACGCTGCGGTCGGTGGCGGAACGCGTCGGGCTTACTGCCAGCACCGTTTCAGCCGTCCTGAACAATTCTTCAGCTTCGCGTTCCGTCCCGGAGCGTACAAAAAAAAGAATTTTGGCAGCGGCCCGCGACCTCAACTATCGGCCCAATTTCTTCGCCCGTTCCCTTCGGGTTAAGCGCACCTACACGATTGGAGCAATTCTGGCGGAAATCGGCGATGCTTACGGTTCTGTCGTGATTAGCGGCATGGAACGTTATCTTCGAGAGCAGAATTTTTTCTTTCTTACAGTCGCTCACCGCCACGACAAGAAACTGCTGGCAACGTACTCGGCTATGCTTCTGGAACGCGGGGTCGAAGGGTTCATCACCGTAGATACTTCCTTGACTGAACCACCCCCTCTACCGACCGTAGCTGTTGCTGGCCATCGCCGGATCAAAGGAGTAACTAATATTGTTTTGGATCACCGCCGTGCCGCATGGCTAGCGCTGACGCATCTGGTCGATCTGGGCCACAAGAAAATCGCCTTCATGAAAGGTTCAACGGTAAGCGCAGATTCCGACGACCGCTGGAACGCGATCTGCGAAGTGGCTGCAGAGCTGGGCATTGGCATGCGGCCAGAATTGATTGTGCAGCTCGAAGGAGATGATCCCACACCGAATCTGGGCTACCCCTTTGCCAAGCAATTGCTGGCGCGTAAACAGCCTTTTACCGCCCTGTTTGCCTACAATGATATTTCCGCGATTGGTTCCATCCGCGCATTCGTGGAAGCAGGCCTGCGTGTGCCGGACGACTTGTCGGTGGTGGGCTTCGACGACATTCAGAACTCTGCCTACATCAGTCCGCCGCTCACGACTGTGAGACAGCCGATGCGAAAAATGGGGGAGATCGCGGCGCGCACGCTGCTTGACCAAATTGAGGGACGGATGAAGTTCGTCGCAGAAATTGCGATCGAGCCTGAGTTGGTGGTGCGCAGATCCACCGCCCGTCCGCGCAATTGACACGAGGGCGCGCGCGGTAGGCTCCCCCACATTGCTGTCTGGCGGTAAGTCGGAAAAGCCGCATCGTTGCCCACGTTGCCTCCGGGCCGACTGTCGCGGTGCTGTGGGGTAACTTCGGTGTCTAGGAACGGAGCCGGCAGCAGTCCCATCCTTCACGTTTTCTGCTAGTCTGATCGTACCCTGTTGTTTCTGTCATCGACCGGAATGTCTCCGGAAATCGGGTCGCGCGCGTGTCCATGCCCAAGCTTATCGAACAGGAAGTGTCTTTACTATCTTCGTCGAAACACGGTTTGGTTTATCTCACACCCAATGATTGGACCTTGGTTGCGGACAAGGCTTGCCGGGTCAGTTTTCGCAAGGGCCAGGTTCTTGTCCACAGGGGCAAGAGAACCAATGGTGTCTTTCTCTTGCTGAAAGGGACGGCTCGAGTACAAATCCCTTCCCAGGCCGGATCTCCCGAGATCGGACCGGGTGAGATTTGCGGCGAAATGTCATTCCTTGAGGACGCACCCGCCAGCGCCAATGTGGTCGCTCATCAAGATGTGGAGGCCTATCATCTGGATCGGCCGACCCTGGAGAGCCTGTTTGAGCTTTTCCCGCATCTCGCTTCGCGTTTTTACAGGTCCCTGGCCACGAATTTGTCCCGCCGTCTTAGAGATTTGATCGAACCCAACGTCGGCCAGTGATCAATGTTCGAGCAGCATGCCTGATTTCCGATTGCAAACCCTGCACCAGCGGATGGTCCGCAAAACGAAAATTTAAGAAGCGGCCCGAAACTCTTGGAGTCTGGGGTCGCCCGAACAGTCGTCCCCAGAACTGCTCAGTAGTAACTCACCAGTAACTCGGGAGCAAACCTGCTTGCATCTTGACACCAAAGTGCATTACACTTCGGTGCCGTAGGGTGGCGTGAGCTACTCGACGTTTTTTGTGGCGTTCCTGAGTCTTTTGGCGTTGGGATCGCCTAGCCTGGAGGATTACTGGCAAGTTCAGGCGAACGCAAAAAGGACAGCATTAGTGTGCAGAGGTTTGCGGCTTCACTTTGGTAAACTCGGACCGAGTTAAGGCTAACCAATTATTAATCAATAGGTTAAGAATTTTCCCGGTTTGGCATTATGGATGCATCAAAGCAGTGGACGGCGGAGCGGGTTTAGTGCCCCGGTGATTAGAAAATCAGGTTTCAGCCCAGGTTCAGGAGGAAAGACAGTTATGAAGCGCATGGTTTTGATGGCTCTACTTGCTATGGCTCTGCCATTAGCTGCTTTTGCTGATAATTCAGTGGATTTCACAAACAGCGGTGGCACTCTTTCAGGGAGCTCCGCGGGGTTGAGCCTAACCGGTTCTGAACTCATCGCGGTCAACGGTCTCGGCGGCGGGGGTCTGATCACAGGTGGCCTCGGGAGCGTGAGCTTCTCGACGGGTTCACTTGCCTCTGGAAGTCTGCAGATGGGTGGCAGCTTCAATGGCGGTGGAAGCTTCACCATCACCGGTAACGGCACCAACGGCGTTCCTACCGGCTCGATATTCAGCGGGTCTTTTACGGGGCCAGTTAGCTGGACGCTGATTACGCTGGCCAACGGCACGCACAATTACACGCTGACGGGGTCCATCACAGGTACTTGGTATACGGGACAGACTGTGGATGGCGCCACGGTCCAGTTGACGATCAACACGGGCAAGGGCTTCTTTAACGGAAGCACTACGATCTCCAGCGGCGACACCAACATCAACAGCACCGTTCCCGAGCCCGGCACACTCGGATTGCTCGGAACTGGGTTGGTTGGTCTGGCCGGAGCTCTCCGCCGCAAGCTGAAAGCCTAATTTATTCGCGTCCGCCTCTCTCAAAAGCCCCGCCATGCGCGGGGCTTTTGTTTTGCTTCCTGGTCACTTTCCAATATTACTTTCCAATTCGAACTCTCCCAGACCCATCCACGATTACCGCAGTAACCCACAAGCCGGGATTACCGTTGACCGCCCCTCCCCTGCATCCGTACATTCGCCACAGGGGGTCGTATGAAAGATATTCATGAAGTGTTGCGGCAGAAGCAGACCAAGTACGCGGCACTGGGAAAGCAAATCGAAATGCTCCAGCAGGCGGCAGAGAAGCTGCGTGAAGTGGCTCCCTTGCTCGCCGAAAATGATGACGAAGACAACGCCGTCTTGATGGAAGTCGACGAAGCTTCGCCCCTTTCTGATGCCATGGCCGCGAAAGCGGGCGCGGCTAGTTCGGGCGCAACCGCGTCCAAGGGAGCTCGGCCGACAGCGCCTCGCTGGCCGTAGTCTCGCCGCTCTTAGGCGGGGAATCTAGTTATGACCCTACTAGCATTGCTGATTTCCACTGACGACTCCGCTTCGGACATTCTGGGTCGGGTTCTGCCCGCCTCCGGAATTGCGGTGGAGCGTTTCAGCGATCTCAACACCGCTATCGATCGCCTTCAGCAGCAAAGGTTCGACGCGCTCATTATTGATTTCGGAGACGCGAAGGCTGCCAATGAAGTGTTCGAAGAGGCCCGCAGGCTGAATTCCGGAGATGCGCCCGTCACCGTGGCTTTGGTGGCGGAACGTGCCACGGCGCGTGACATTTTGAGTGGTGGCGCGCATTTCGTGCTGTACACACCACTCTCAGAAGAAAAGGCCAGAGCCGGTCTGCGTGCGGTGACCGCTCTATTGAACCGCGAACGTCGCCGCGCCTATCGCGTCCCGGTGCAGGCTCCGGTGGAACTGACTCTGCCTGATACTCGCAAGGCGGAGGGAATTCTTCTTGACCTGAGCGAGACGGGCATGGATGTTCTGACCGCTGAACCTCAGATTCCAGGAGCGCTGCTGAATTTCCGCTTCCAGTTGCCCGACGGGAGCCTTGAAATCCACGCTCACGGGCAGGTGGCTTGGGCGAATCCCAACGGCCAAACGGGAGTCCACTTTCTGGACTTGGAAGAGTCCATCAAGGCCCATCTCCAGGTCTGGCTACAGGCGGCGGCATCCGCCCATCGCCCGGGGCTGGAGGATACCGTTCCCCACTGCAAGCTTACCGATTTGAGTCTGGGGGGATGCTACGTGGAAACTGATTCACCATTCCCCGAGCACGCCCTGGTCGACCTTTGCCTGAGAACCGAAGAGATAGCGGTCCATACTGAGGGCATGGTGCGGGTCGCTCACCCGGGTCATGGTATGGGAGTGGAATTCCCTTCCCGCACACCGGAGCAGCGGGCGCAAGTAGGCAATCTGATCGGCTTACTCCGCAGTTGTCCCGAATCCATGCCAGAACTGAGTATTTCTCCGCGCGCTCTGATTGCGGACCTGAGCCAATTTGAATCCGCGCCGGAAGCGGTGAGCGGCTCCGAGGAACACGAAGATCTGGAAGATCCTCTGCTCGAACTGCTGCGGCGTGCACCTGCAATACAAGAGGACGATTTCCTCGAGGAACTTCGCCGCCAGCGATCGGGTGAGAGTGTCGCGACATAGTTGACATTAGCCTTTCTTCTGCCAATAGCTTTCCTGCCGGATCCTCAATCACCCTGCCTTTACCTCAGCCATCACTTTAAAGACAAGCCTCTCGCGGCAGGAGTCTGAAGGGCTTTTACGGCTGGCGGAAGGGCAAGAGAAAACAGGAGGCGAGAATAGCGGAGGGGTGCGAGAGGCCTGCGGTGGGCTGTTTCCGGAGGCCGAAGAACCTATGCCCCGTCTCTGGCACAAGTTCTTCAACTCTCCGTGGTCTGTTCCACCCCAGTGAGAGTTACGGTAGCTCATCCCTGTTGCGCAGCCGTTTCAGGAGTATTAAATCTAGGTTAAATCGAGGGAGTTGACTGCAGGCCGGTCAAACACAGCGAGCTTCGCGGCTCTTGCTGAAGAGCTTGAGCGCGCGGGCGGCATTCGTGCACCGTTCTCGTGCTTGTGCGAATATGTACACGCATCTAAGACCGCGCCTCCGCTCGGAGGCTGGTTGGGAGCGAAGCTGGCGGCAATTACAAAATCCGGGCAGCACCATGCACCGCGCAGCAGTCTGGCCTGGATACCTTTTATTTCTATTGCGGCAGCGGCATTTGCGGTTGAAATTCCTTTCTTCTTTCTCGGCATGCCCTCCGGCCATGATTTCGAATTCCATTTGTACGGCTGGCTCGACGTTCTCGCGCAGTGGAAGCAAGGCATCGTCTATCCGCGATGGGCAGCCCTGGCTCAATTTGCGTATGGCGAACCGCGTTTCATCTTCTATCCTCCGGCGTCGTGGACTTTAGGAGCGGCCTTAAGCGCAATCTTTCCCTGGATCCTTGTTTCTAACATTTACATTTGGCTCGTTCTGGTGGCAGCCGGGACGACAATGTTTCTGCTGGCGCGGCAATGGCTTGACCGGCGTGATGCAACCTTCGCCGCCGTGTTGTATGCCGTCAATCCTTATCACCTCATGATTGTCTATTGGCGGAGTGCGTTCGCCGAACTGCTGGCCAGTTCGTTGCTGCCTCTGCTGTTGTTGTTGGTGCTGCGGGCGGACGAAAAGGGCCGCCGTATAACGGTTTTTCTGGCGCTCGTGCTGGCTTCCGCCTGGCTGGCGAATGCGCCTTCGGCGGTAATGATTCACTATTCCCTGGCTTTGCTGATCGTGGTGGTCGCCTGGCAGCGTCGGTCGCCGCGCGTTCTGTTGACGGGAGCGATTGCGGTTCTTCTCGGCGCAGCGCTGGCCGCTTTCTATTTGCTGCCAGCAATCTACGAACAGCGGTGGGTCAATATTGCCGAGGCTGTGGGTACTGGCTTACGCCCGCGAGACAACTTTCTATTTGCCCGCACCGCTGACCCGGATCACAATGCCTTCAACCGCGTCGCCTCCTCGATTGCGGCGGCGGAGATCCTTCTGACCATTGCGGCGGTATGGGCTGCTCGGAGCTGGCGCAACCGCAATCGCGTGCTTTGGTATGCGCTCGTGGTTTGGGGCGCGGCGTGCGCTCTGCTCATGCTGTCGATCACCAACCCGCTATGGACCATCCTTCCTAAGCTGCGGTTCGTCCAGTTCCCTTGGCGGTGGTTGCTGTGTCTGGGCATTCCATTTTCTTTGTTCATCGTGATGGGAGTGCGGAGGTGGACGGCGCGGGTGGCAATCTACCTGGCTATGCTGTGCGTGCTCGGTTTTGTATGGCAACACTTCCAGGTGCCCTGGTGGGATAACCCCGACGATCTGCGCGAGATGCAGGACAACATGGCGACCGGCGCGGGATACGATGGCACTGAAGAATACGTGCCCGTGGGAGCCGATCCTTTCAATGTCGACAAGACCGCCCGGCGCGTGACCGTGGACGGACCTGCTCGCGCGGCGATCCGGGTTTCGCAGTGGAACCCGGAACGCAAGCTCTTCACGGCCGACATGTCAGCGCCGGACAATCTTGCTCTGCGTTTGTTCAATTATCCGGCGTGGCGCGTGGAAGTAAATGGACGGCTGGTGGAGGCCGGAACGCGCGAAGGTACGGGACAAATGCTGGTTCCGGTGGAAGCGGGCGCGAATCGCGTGCAGATTATTTTTACTCGCACCTGGGACCGTAAGGCGGGAGGGTGGATCTCGTTCGTCGCGCTGATTTTGGCGCTAATGTTCTTGTGGAAGCCGCAATCGCCTTTGCGCGCCGCCCTAGAACCGTCAGTGAAATTCGTGAGATGAAAGCGTGACGCGAAAAATCCTCATTGCAACATCAAATGCGGGCAAGCTGCGCGACTTCGCCGGCGCCGCTCTGCGGCACGCAGTGGAAATCGCCAGCATCCCCGACTTCTCTTCCCTGCCCGCCGTCGTCGAAGACGGCCTCACGTTCGAGGCTAACGCGCGGAAGAAGGCTGAAGCATACAGCAGGTATGTTTCTGGAGAAACTGTCGTTGCCGACGACTCCGGCCTGGAGATCGACGCGCTGAACGGCGATCCCGGCGTGCACTCTGCCCGCTACGCCGCACCCGATCTGCAGAATAAACAGCCGCACGAGGCCGAGGCGAACACCGATGACGAGGCCAACAACGCACGTGTTCTGCGCGAACTGAAGGATGTCCCACTCGCGCAACGCACTGGACGATTCGTCTGCGTGCTGGCCGCCGCCCGCGACGGCAAGACGTTGGCGACATTTCGCGGCACGGCAGAAGGAATCATTCTTGACGCTCCGCGCGGCACGAATGGCTTCGGCTACGATCCTCTGTTTTATTTTCCGCAGATTGAAAAAACCTTCGCCGAGCTGACCGCCGAAGAAAAGTCTAAGTACAGCCACCGCGGCGCGGCGTTCCGTCAATTTCTAGAATGGTGTAACGCTTCTTAACTCGCAACTGACGGCTGGCTACTGGCAACTGCTTTCTTGACTTCGCTTCTCTCGCCGCCGGATAATAAAAAGTTCTTTTGTGGTTGTTGAACCGATAAGCAGGACGAATAAGAACTCATAAGGAGCGATACGTGGCGTCAGTAGCCAGTTCTAATGCTCCCGGGACAACCAAAGGCGTTGCGAAAGGCGCAGTGAAGGGGGTTGCGCCCTTGCGCTCTGGACAGGGTGTGTCCTTTTTTTTACGCCGCCTGCATTCACTTTCGGGCATCGTTCCCGTGGGCGTGTTTTTGTTCGAGCATATTCTGATTTCCAATTCAACCGCGATCACCGGCCCCGATGCCTACGCCCGCCAGGTAAGCTTTCTGGCCAATCTTCCGCTGGTTTTCTTTCTTGAGCTATTCGGGATCTGGCTGCCCATCGCATTCCATGCGCTCTACGGTTTCTATATCTGGTATCGCGGCGACGGGAACACCATCGAGTATCCGTGGAGCGGCAATTGGATGTACACCGCGCAGCGCTGGACCGGAGGGATCGCCTTTGCCTACATCATCTGGCATACGTGGACGATGCGCTTTACCGGCATTGATCTGCACGCCTATCCCAACGCATCCTTCGGCAAGGTGCAGGCCGAGGTATTTCAGACTCCGCTGTTCCTGTTTTATGTTGTGGGCTTGATCGCAGCTTCGTGGCACTTCGCCTATGGCATCTGGCTGTTCGCGGCGAAGTGGGGCATTGTTTCCGGGGAGAAAGCGCGGAAGCGATTTCTGGTCGTCTGCCTGGCATTCTTCTTTATCCTGACCGGCGCGGGACTGGCCAGCCTCACTTCGTTCCGGTCTCGCCCGCAGCAGCCCACTGAACCGGGAACGGCCGTGATGAACAACAAGCAAGTTACAGAAAGACGATAAGAAACGATGGCAGCTCCGAAAATTATCGTTATAGGCGGCGGCCTCGCGGGACTCTCCGCCGTCATCAAGATTGCCGAGATGGGCGCGAATGTTGATTTGTTTTCCATTGTTCCGGTGAAGCGTTCGCATTCGGTTTGCGCGCAAGGCGGCATCAATGCGGCGAAGAACCTGAAGGGCGAAGGCGATTCGACGTGGCAGCACTTTGACGACACGGTTTTCGGTGGAGATTTTCTGGCGAACCAGCCGCCGGTCAAGGATATGTGCGAGGCCGCACCTGGCATCATCGATCTGCTCGATCGCATGGGCGTTCCCTTCAATCGCACGCCCGAGGGCCTGCTCGACTTTCGCCGCTTCGGCGGGACTTTATATAATCGGACGGCATTCGCCGGCGCCACCACCGGCCAGCAACTTCTCTATGCGCTCGACGAACAGGTGCGCCGCTATGAATCCGAAGGCAAGGTGAAGAAGTACGAGCACTGGGAGTTCCTCTCGGCCGTACTCGACGGAAACCGCGTCTGCCGCGGCATCTGCGCCATGGACCTGCGCAGCATGGAAGTCCGCACCTTCCCGGCCGATGCGATCATCATCGCCACCGGTGGCAACGGCGCGGTCTTCGGCAAGTCGACCAACTCCGTGGTTTGCACTGGCTCGGCGCAATCGGCTCTTTACCAGCAGGGCTGCTACTACGCCAATGGCGAATTCATTCAGGTGCACCCCACTTGCATCCCCGGTGAAGACAAGCTGCGGCTCATGTCGGAATCGGCGCGTGGCGAAGGCGGACGCGTATGGGTTCCGAGAACGGCCGGGGACAAGCGCGATCCGAAGTCGATCCCGGAAAAAGAACGCTGGTACTTTCTCGAAGAGTGGTATCCCAAATACGGCAACCTGGTTCCGCGCGACATTGCTACGCGGGCCATCTTCAAAGTGGTGTTCGAGCACAACCTCGGCATCGACGGCAAGCCGATGGTTTATCTCGACCTGACGCACATTGATCGCAAGATTCTCGACCGCAAGCTCGAAGGCATTCTCGAAATCTACGAGAAGTTTGTGGGCGACGATCCCCGTGACACGCCCATGAAGATTTTTCCCGGCATGCATTACACCATGGGCGGGCTGTGGGTGGACTTCAAGCAGGCGACAAACATTCCTGGCATCTTCGCCGCTGGCGAGTGCGAATATCAGTATCACGGTGCGAATCGCCTGGGCGCGAACTCGCTGGTGTCTTGCATTTATGGCGGCGGCGTTGCCGGACCGAACGCCGTGAAGTATGCGCGCGGCTTGCAGGCGCTACCCGACGGCAACGGAGTTTTTGAGGCGGAAAAGAAGAAGCAGGAAGAGAGCAATGCCCTGCTCATGAACAACCAGGGCACGGAGAATCCGTTCCGGCTGTGGCGCGAGCTGGGCGAACTGATGACCAAAGATTGCACCGTCATCCGTTACAACAAGAATTTGCAGCAGACGGATGCGAAACTGGTGGAGATGCTCGAGCGCTTCCGCAAGGTCAACCTAAGTGACCGTACGCAGTGGGCGAACACCAGCGTGGTCTTCACCCGGCAGCTTTACAACATGCTGCAGTTGTCGCGCGTGATTGCCCAGGGCGCACGTTTGCGCGACGAATCGCGCGGCGCGCACTACAAGCCAGACTTCCCCGAGCGCGACGACAAAAATTTTCTGAAGACGACGAAGGCGTATTTTGCGCCGGATGCGGACGAGCCGAAGTTTGAGTTCGAGCCAGTGGATACGTCGCTGATTCCGCCGCGACCGAGGAAGTATGACGCGGCGAAGTAGTGCGGTTGCTCTCTGGATCGGTTTATCGATGAGCGCTTTTGCCCAAGGTCGTCCCTGCAGCGAAGTTAAGGCTCGGCATGCTGATGCGGCAGTTGATACGTTGACCTCCTGGGATCGGCTTTACCAGTGGTATAAGACATACGGTGAATGCGATGACGGCGTTATGGCGGAGGGTTACAGCGAAGCCGTGGCCCGCAATCTAGTGGATCGCTGGAAAACTCTGCCGAGACTTGCCGAACTTGCTAGAAAGGACGATGGCTTCCAACCCTTTGTTCTTAAGCACCTGAATCAGACGCTGAACGATGACGATCTCAAGAAAATCCGAGCAAACGCGGAAAGCCGCTGCCCCGCTGGTCTGCATCGCCTCTGTGGTGACGTAAAGAAACAAGCAGAAGCACCGTGATGGAACTTGGCGGCGGAGTACATGGGTCCTTCGCTTCGCTCAGGATGACAATGTGTTGAAAGCTAAGTGCTAAAGGCTAAGAGCTAATGGCTAATAAATCCGTCCTCATCAAAATCAAGCGCCAGAACACTCCGACTTCCAAGTCGTACTGGGAAGAGTTTGAACTCGCCTGGCATCCAGGCATGAACGTGATCTCCTCGCTGATGGAGATTGCCGCCAACCCCGTCACCCGTGTGGGCAAGCCGACCACGCCCATCACCTACGATTCGAATTGCCTGGAAGAAGTCTGCGGCTCCTGCGCCATGCTCATCAACGGACGCGCCCGCATGGCTTGCTCCGCACTCATCGACAATCTCGAGCAGCCAGTCAAGCTTGAGCCGTTTTCCAAGTTCCCCGTCGTCCGAGATCTGGCCACCGATCGCAGCGTGATCTTCGAGAACCTCAAAGCCGTCAAAGCCTGGGTTCCCATCGATGGCACTTACGACCTTGGCCCCGGGCCGCGGATGACCGCGGAAGAGCAGGAAGCGGCCTATCCCATCTCGCGCTGCATCTCCTGTTGTTGTTGCATGGAAGCCTGCCCGCAGTTCAATGAAGACACGGGCTTTGTGGGCGCGGCGACTATTGCTCAGGTACGCCTGTTCAACACCCATCCCACGGGCAAAGCGCTCGAGCGCGAACGTCTCACGGCGCTGATGGGCGATGGCGGTATCCAGGAATGCGGCTACGCGCAGAACTGCGTGGAGGTCTGCCCCAAAGATATTCCCCTGACGAAGGCCATTTCCGAGGTCGGCGGCGCGGTCATGAAGCAAGCCATTGGTGACCTTTTCCGGCGCTGATTTTTGTCACTCCTGCCACAATATGCGCCCCTTTCTCTGTCGCGTGAGCGCTAACTAGTTGCTCCCGCAGCACATGAGTTGGCCGTAATCCCGTGCCTGGTATGGCGTATGGCGTGCTCCCATCCATACCAGGGCGCGTCGCAAAAACGAAGGAAGTAACCAGTGGTAACCAAAGCCGGGACTCCTCCAAAGACACGCCCGTAACCACCCGGCACGCAATCAATGGTTGGACCACTTGACAGCATGGATTAGAATGGCCGGACGGTTGCGGCTGAGCCGTTCAGGAAGACAACGGAACTCATTGAGAATAAAACTACAGCGCCGGATGATTCTGGTTTTCTTGCTGGCTTTTCTGTGCAGCCCACTTTTCGCGGCGACTACGACCAGATTGCATAAAGCAGTCCACCACAGCCGATTCCACCGTCTGCACTGGACGCTGTGGAATCCAATGTTCCGTCCGTCCCACGAATCGCTTTTGTTGCAGAACGCGGAAGTCGACCGGTTGGAACTGCCTCGCATTCAGGACGACGATGAACTGGAAGCACTGAAGGCCAGTGGAGCGCTGCAGCCCATCATCGCGGGTGAAACGTTGCGCTTCGATCCTCGCCTCGATCCTTCGCGCCGGTATTGCCGTCCCTGGACGCGCGACTTTGTGCAGGATGTCGCGCAGGCTTACTACCATCGCTTTCACGAACAGATTCAGGTGAATTCCGCGGTGCGTACGGTGAAGGTGCAGAAAAAGCTTCGCCGGCACAATCGCAATGCGGCTCCGTCTGAGGGCGATACCGCGTCGTCCCATCTCGCCGGCCTCACCGTCGATTTGCAACGCCGCGGCATGACTCAGGAGCAGATTCACTGGATGGAGCATTACCTCTTTTACATGAAGGCGCTCGGCCTGGTTGAGCCGGAAGAAGAGCGTCACCAGTGGGTATTCCACATCATGGTCTCCGGCCGCTATGCGGATTGGCGCGAAACTCAGGATATCGTTCCCATGGAGCATCCCGAACCTGCGACCGTCACCGCCGACAGTCGCGCCGAATAGTCAGTCCACGGTATATTGCGCTTCGCCGTTGCCAAACGACCAGTTCTCCCACGCGACTTCCACCAGGCTAACCATCAGGTCCTGCGGCCGTTGTCCCGGTTTCTCCGCCAAAATCTCAGCCATGCGCTTGATCAGCTTGCGTTTTTGCGCCAGCTTGCGCCCGGTTGAGAGCGTGATCTGCACCGTGACGATGTCGTCCGTCCGCTGTATACCGAGGTAAGTCGGGTCGTAGATCAGACCGCCCGCCGGGTGCTCGGTAATAATTTGGAATCGGTCCTGCACGGGTGCGCCGGCGCCTTCCACCAGTGCCTGATGCACTCCGTCGGCCAGAGCCTTTTTATATTCTTCGCTTTTGCCTGCGCGTAAGGAAATTCGAACTAGCGGCATCCCTGCCTCCTCTAGAGTTGAAACGCTTGTCTCAATCGAATGGATGAATCTGATCCGCAGCACGACTCACGAGCCGACGCATCCTAACGTGCTCTGGGACTGTGCTCTAACAAATCGTGCTTTAATAAATCGATGATTGTGCTCATGGCTGGCCTTCCCGGCACTGGCAAAACCACACTCGCCCGCGAACTGGCCGCCCGAACCTCCGGCCGAGTGCTCAGCAAAGACGAGATCCGCCACGCGCTCTTTTCTGACGACGAACTCGAATACTCTTCGCGCCAGGATGACTTCTGCTTGCAAGTCATGCTTGAAACCGTTGGCTATCTCCTGCAGAAAGATCGCTCACGCTTCCTCTTTCTCGACGGCCGCCCATTTTCCCACCGCTATCAGATCGACAACGTAGTGAATGCTGCGGCTTCCCTGCACCAGAACTGGCACATCCTCGAGTGCGTTTGCTCTGAAGAAATCGCAAGGCAGCGTCTCGAAGAGCAGTCTGCGTTGGGAGCGCATCCCGCCGGCAATCGAAACTTCCAACTCTATCTGGAAGTCAGATCCCGCTTCGAATCTATCACCCGGCCCAAGACCGCGATCGACACCGGCCAGCCGCTGCAAGCCTGCGTTGAGCAAGCTCTGGCTGCCCTTCGCTGATTCTCATCAAGCTGAGCGTGTTGAGCGATTATGCGCCGCAGCTCAGCTCCGTGCATCGCCCTTTCCTTTATCGCACTTCGGCCTATACAATCGTTGACTTGCTCCAATACTGCGACAAATAAATCTATGACTCGTTCCCCGATTCTATTGCTCTCCTGCCTGGTTCTTGCCGCTGCTGCGGTTGCCGCCCAATCCACGAATCCATCGGATACACCCGTCAGCGCTAAGGCTCGCGCCATTCAAGAATCCGCCATCGTCGTCGACACCCATGCCGACACACCCCAGCGCTTTCTCGACGAAGGCTTCGACATCGGCTCAAGCGATCCCAACGATGTTGGCCATCTCAGCCTCGATAAAGCCCGCCGGGGCAACCTGGGCGCGGAGTTTTTCTCCATCTGGGTCGATCCCGAGACGAATCAAGGCCACTTCGCGCAGCACACTTTCGATCTGATCGACTCCGTCTACGAGCAGGCCGCGCACCATCCTGACCGCATGATGATGGCCTTTTCGGTGGCCGACATCGAACGCGCACACAAAGAGCACAAACTGGCTGCGCTCATGGGCATCGAGGGCGGCCACTCGATCGAAAATGACATGCACCTGCTGCGCGATTATTACCGTCTCGGCGTGCGCTATATGACGCTCTCCTGGTCAAACACCAACGAATGGGCCGACTCCTCCGGCGACATCGACGACTCCAAGATTCAGCATCACAACGGCCTCACCGACTTCGGCAAGCAGGTCGTGCTGGAGATGAACCGCCTGGGCATGATGGTCGATATCTCGCACGTCGCCGACAAAACCTTCTGGGACGCAATCGCCACCACGAAAGCTCCGGTGATCGCTTCGCACTCCTCGGCTCGCGCTCTCGTCAACGCACCGCGCAACATGACGGACGACATGCTGCGCGCGGTATCCAAGAATGGCGGCGTGGTGCAAGTAAACTTTTTTTCTGGATTTGTGGACGAAGACTATCGTAAAACTGAGCAAGCCCAGTCCAAGGATCAGGCCGCTGCGATCCAGAAGTATCTCGACTCGCTGAAAGCCCAGGGCAAGCCGGTCAACTATATTGAAGTCGACCGCATTGAACGCGAGTGGATGGCGAAGATTCCGCGTCCGCCTTTCAAGTCTCTAATCGACCACATCGATCACATCGCCAAAGTCGCCGGCGTGGAGCACGTTGGCCTGGGCTCCGACTTCGATGGCGTCAGCGGCGCCACACCTCAAGGTATGGATTCCGCCGCCGACCTGCCCAAGATCACCCAAGCGCTGCTTGATCGCGGATATAGCGCCGACGATATCAAGAAGATTCTTGGCGGCAACCTTCTGCGTGTTTTCCGCCAAGTCGAAGCCGTCAGCCGCGAAATGCAAGCGCAGTCCCATTGATGCTGACTCTATCGTACAATGCAACGTTGCGGAAACCACAAAGTCCTAAGTGCATATGCAAGGAGCAATTATGCGTAATGCCTTCTTAGTCTCCGTTATCCTTTCAACGGCTGCGCTCGCCGTTTGGGCACAATCGGGCACCCCTGCTGCACCCGCGTCCAAACCGGCGACTACGGCCAAGCCGCCCGTCCACCACGTGGCAACCGGTCAACCTACTGCGGTGATTGAGACCACGGTGGGCAAAATGACCTGCACTCTGTTCCCTGACAAAGCTCCCATCGGAGTCGCTAACTTCATCGGCCTTGCCACCGGGACCAAAGACTGGAAGAACCCGGGCAGCGGAGCCACCAAACACGGTGTGCCACTCTACAACGGCACCATCTTCCATCGTGTGATTCCGGACTTCATGATCCAGGGCGGCGACCCCGCCGGCAACGGAAGCGGCGATCCGGGATACAAATTCAAGAACGAAGTGTCTTCCGATCTCTTGTTCGACAAGCCCGGACGCTTGGCTTATGCCAACTCCGGACCCGACACCAACGGGTCGCAGTTCTTCATCACCGAAGTAGCTACGCCGCACCTCAACGGGAACTACACCATCTTCGGCCAGTGTGACGACGCCACGGTGGCGCTGGTCAAACACATTTCGCACGACATGGCCACCGACCCCAGCAATGACCGTCCATTTCGTCCGGTGAAGATCATTAAGGTCACGATTGTTCGCGGCGCGGTTGCAGCGGCTAAACCTGCGACTCCGGCAAAGAAGCCCGCAAGCGCGGCGCCTTCGAGTCCGAATTAATTTTGGCGATCCGTTCGTTGATGCGCCGCTGGAGCAAGATCTAGAATCTAATGAAGGTCTCGAGACGCGGGACTTCTTCATAGAATACCTTCGACCACAATAAGCTTAGAAGAGACAGGCTCGGAAAGAATATACCGCGCCGCGATCATCTCCGCGGCCAGGTTTTCGCAGCCAGTTTTATTTCGCTCCTGTTAGAATCAGAGGCTATCAACTTAAGGAGAAAAATACATCTATGAGCCGTGCAGCGGGAACCTACGCCATTTTTGACACATCCGAAGGAACCATCGTTTGCCGTTTGTTCGAGAAAGATGCGCCCAAAACCGTAGCCAACTTTGTGGAATTAGCCGAAGGCAAACGTGAATGGAAGCATCCCAGCACCGGCAAGAAATCCAAAGATCCCCTTTATGACAGCACGATCTTCCATCGCGTGATCCCCGACTTCATGATCCAGGGTGGCGATCCTCAAGGCACCGGTATGGGAGGCCCCGGTTACCAATTCGAAGACGAGACCAAAGGCTCGCCTCACAAGCTCGACAAGGCGGGAAAACTCGCGATGGCCAACGCCGGCCCCAACACCAACGGCTCGCAATTTTTCATCACCGTCGCGCCGACGACCTGGCTGACCGGCAAGCACACAATTTTCGGCGAAGTGGTCGAAGGGCAGGATGTTGTCACCAAGATTTCCGCAGTCCCGCGCGGGCGGCAAGATAAGCCGAATAAAGATGTGGTGGTGAAGAAGGTGACCATCGAGCGGATATGAGCGGGCCAGCCCGCCCCGTTCGTTGACTTGCCCAACACGCCCACGTAGGATTCTTCTCCAGTGATCGGGCAAACTATTTCACACTACCGAACCGTCGAAAAGCTTGGCGGCGGCGGCATGGGAGTGGTCTATAAGGCGGAAGACCTCAAGCTGCGCCGCTTTGTGGCCCTGAAATTCCTACCCGATGAAGTCGCCAAAGATCCGCAGGCGCTGGCCCGTTTCCAACGTGAGGCCCAGGCTGCCTCCGCCTTGAACCATCCCAATATCTGCACCATCTACGAGATTAACGAGCAGGGCGGCCAGGCCTTCATCGCCATGGAGTTCCCGGACGGACTCACGCTCAAGCACGCCATCGGTTCCCACCCGATGGACAATGACACGTTGGTGAACCTGGCGATTGAAATCGCCGACGCCCTCGACGCCGCCCACGCGGAAGGCATCGTGCACCGCGACATCAAGCCCGCGAACATCTTCGTGACCAAACGCGGCCACGCCAAAATCCTCGACTTTGGCCTGGCGAAAGTGGGCGCGGGCAGAGGCGCACAAAAACCATCTGCCGATAATTTGCAAACGATGGACGATGCCCACCTTACCAGCCCCGGCACAATGTTGGGCACGGTGGCCTACATGTCGCCGGAACAGGTGCGAGGCCGCGACCTGGATGCCCGCAGCGATCTGTTCTCGTTTGGCGCGGTGCTATACGAAATGGCAACCGGCGACGTCCCTTTCCACGGAGAGAGCTCAGCGGTCATTTGCGAGGCCATTATGAACCGTGCGCCCGTGCCAATCGTGCGGCTGAATCACGATGTCCCCGCCAAGCTGGAAGACATCATCAATAAAGCGCTGGAGAAAGACAGCAACCTGCGTTACCAGCACGCCTCGGAGATGCGCAGCGACCTGCAGCGGTTGAAGCGGGATACGGACTCGGGGCGTAGCCAGTTATTGGTGGATTCGGGAAGCGCAGCGGGTTCGGCGGTGCCGGCAAGTTCCGGCCAGCGCAGCGCGGTCGCCGAAAGTAATGTTGCGGCGGTCGTTGCGCCGAAACGTTCTTACGGGAAGATCGCTGTGGCTGTTGCCTCGATTGCGGTCGTCGTGGTGGGCCTTCTTTTCTGGCAGACGCGGCGTCAGACCGCACCTGCCGTGGGCACCGCCCAGCCAAAAACTCTCGCTGTCCTCCCGCTGCAAAACCTGGGAGCGGACAAGGATCTGGATTTTCTCCGTCTTGCCTTGGCCGACGAGATCGCCACCTCGCTCAGCTACGTTCCGTCGCTGTCCATCCGTCCATTTGCGACCACCAGTAAGTACGACTCTCCCACAATCGACTTGCAGGAGGCCGGTCACGCCATGCACGTGACGGACGTGGTCACCGGACATTTTCTAAAGGAAGGCTCCCAGCTTCAAATCACGCTGGAAGCGATTGACGTGGAGAACAATCGCACCATTTGGCGCGACACCATGACCGTCGCCGCGCCAGATATGATCGCCATGCGGGGGCAGATCACGGCGAAGGTTCGTCAAGGCCTCGTTCCAGCCCTGGGCGCGGGAACAGATTCGGCGGAAGGCGCCACGCGTCCAAAGAACGAAGAGGCCTACGATTTATACCTGCGCAGCATCGCGCTGCCGCACGATCCTCTTCCCAACAAAGACGCCATCGCCATGCTGGAGCGAGCGGTCGGGCTGGACCCCAACTACGCCCCCGCGTGGGGCGCGCTGGCGCTTCGCTACCATTACGATGCGGCTTACTCGAACGGAGGCGACGCGGCGTTCCAGCGTTCCAACAGCGCATTCGAACGGGCACTGGGTCTCGATCCGAACCTCGTCAGCGCGGCGGGCCAACTAATCACGAATCGCGTCGAAAGAGGGGAGATCGTCAAGGCCTACCAAGCCGCGAAGGCGCTGGTGACGGCGCATCCGGAGAATGCGAATGCGCACTTCGCGCTGGCGTATGTGCTGCGTTACGGCGGCGCGACCGAGGAATCGGCGCACGAGTGCGATACGGCGCTCGCGCTCGATCCGGGAAATTACACCTTCCGCTCCTGCCTATTTACCTTCGACCAATTGGGCAACTATGCAAGGAGCGCAGAATTTATTCAGTTGGATGCGGGATCGCAATACGCAGAGGACAACATGATGCGGCATTACCTGCGCGAGGGAAATGTGGCGCAGGCAAAGGAACTCGCAGTGAAGCTAAAGAACGCGCCGATCGTGGGGTGTCTCAGCGGTTCGTCGGCGCCGAACCAACCCGCCCTCGATCGGCAAGCCGAAGCCGCGATTTTGGCTGATCCTGACCCTGAACCGCATTACGTGATTGCGCAAGACTTCCTCTTCTGCGGCCGCAAAGAGATGGCTCTGGAGATGATCAAGAGCGCCATTGACAATCACTTCTGCGCCTACTCAGGGTTGCAGAACGATTCCGCCTGGGCAAAGCTGCGAGGCACGCCGGAGTTTGCCGAGTTGGTTTCAGCTGCGAAGAAGTGCCGGGACGATTTTATGGCGGAGAGGGATAAGTAGGGCGGGACGCGGAAGATTTCGGAGCCCCTCGGGAAGGGCACGACTTCAGTCGTGCCGTTAGGCCGGTGAAACGTGCCCGCGCTTCACCGCTCGAGGGAAGCCTTTGATTTGCGCGGCACGTTTTTCCGCGACTTAATGTGCGCTGCCCCAGCCATACTTCCCAGCACCCTCGCGGTACCCATCGCTGGTGACAGCGGTACGATTTCAGCCAGAGGCTTGCCCAAGTGGGTCACGCGAATCGGTTGGCGAGTCTTGCGCACCTGCTCGAGAATCGCCGAGCACTTAATCCTAAATTCAGAAAAGCCGATTTCTTTCATTCAGACTATATTCTTACCATGAAGGAAAAGCTGTGCAATGTTACAAAAGAACAGTCGCGGCGCGAGGATAACTATGAGGTTGCCCTGCGCGGAGCCGCATACGCGCACACAGTTTCCGAAGACCGAGAGGGACGGGCGTGTCTGGCACGACTCAGCTAGACTTTCGAGCACGCGGTTTTAAAGAACGATTGCGATACTGGGACGTCGTAATCCACATGGGCGGAGATCTTTCCGCCAATAATCCTGATGTGGGCGATGTTCCGCCAATCCACAAGCGCACAGACCTGTCCGATCAGTTGTGGATCGGACATCTCGATGCGGACATGGCCAAGATCATCATGGAAACCTGCGAGCCCAAGGCCCTCGGGCTGACCCCGCCAGCCCGCCAACGAGCGCACTTGTATGCTTTCGTCCGGGAGTTGCCCAGCGAAAGCGAGATTCTTTGGTGGGACACAGACCACCAGCTAACGGCAGCCGTAGCCGTTTCGAGGCTCGTTCGTCGGACCTCGATTGGCTTCGCCTACGCGGCTCGGGTAGGGATCGAATCCGGAGTGGTGAAGGAAGTTCTTCCCGCCGAGATTCACGGCATCAGCAGGGACGCTTTCCTGTCTCCGAACCGAACCCGCGACTGGCTGACGCGAGCGGACGCGGAGACGTTGCGCCAGTTAGTGCCGTTGCTTTGGTCACAGTTGCCGAGGCGCGTCCATAATGCGCTCTGGCACCACGAATATGCAGCCCGTACTTACTACCTGGACCACAGGTGGACGCTCGTAGTCACGGGGCTCGAAGCACTTGTGCATACCGATAGGAGGAGGAGCACGGCGCAGTTTACCGGCAGAGTTACCAAGCTCGCGTCCGAGCTCGCTATCAATCTTTCGAAGGCAGACGCATCAGAAGCCTATGATCTTCGTTCGCAGCTTGCTCACGGTGCGGCTTTCCTGTCCACTGGAACCACTCAGCGTCTATCACCATCACAGGTCGGATTGTATGACAGGCTGGAAGACATCCTCAGACTCGCGGTTCTCCGGGGCATGAAGGACAAGGCTTTTGCGGATATCCTGGATTCAGACGACAAAATCCGCAGTCGCTGGTCGATTTGACGCTATACTCCGATCACGCCCACCAACTCCTTCACCGCCGCCGCGCTCTTATCCAGCCCAGCCTTCTCTTCCGCCGTCAGTTTGATCTCGATGATCTGCTCGATTCCCTTCGCGCCCAGCTTCACCGGCACGCCGACGTAGAGACCGCTGATTCCATACTCACCCTGCAAGTACGCGGCGCAAGGCAAAATCTTCTTCTTGTCTTTCAGGATCGCCTCGACCATCTCCGTCGCTGCCGCTGACGGTGCATAGTAGGCCGAGCCGGTCTTGAGATACTTCACGATCTCCGCCCCGCCGTCGCGGGTACGCTGCACCAAAGCTTCGAGCCTGGATTTCTCGATCAACTCCGTGATCGGAATGCCCGCGACCGTGGAATAGCGCGGCAGTGGAACCATGGTGTCCCCATGGCCGCCGAGCACAAATGCCGTCACGTTCTCCACGCTCACCTTAAGCTCATCGGCAATGAAGGCACGGAAGCGCGCTGAATCGAGCACGCCCGCCATCCCGATCACGCGCTCGCGCGGAAATCCGCTGAGCTTGTAGGCGGCCTGGGCCATGGCATCCAGCGGGTTCGACACAATAATCAGAATGCAGCCCGGCGAGTACTTCACCACCTCGCCCACCACCGCCTTCATGATGCCGTAATTAGTGTTGAGCAGATCGTCGCGGCTCATGCCCGGCTTGCGCGGAATGCCCGCGGTGATGACGACAATGTCGGAGTTCGCCGTATCTTTGTAGTCGTTCGTGCCGGTGATGTAAGAATCCCGTTTCTCGATGGGCATGGCCTCGAGCAGGTCCAACCCCTTGCCCTGCGGCACGCCTTCGATGATGTCGATGAGGACGACGTCAGCCAGTTCCTTGGAAGCAATCCAGTGAGCTGCCGTCGCGCCTACATTTCCCGAACCCACGATTGTCACTTTCTTACGCATGAATGAGTCCTTTCGGAAAAATTGTTGATCGGACGATCTGGTGATGTGCGATTGAAAATAAGAGTGGCGCCGTTTCGCCGGCGCCGCGACAATCGCCCGATGACCCGATCACTAAATCACAAAATGGCCCTACACCAGCACCGCCGCGCCCATATTCTCGATGATGCAGTCCGCGAACTGGCTGGTCTTTACTTTGGTTGCGCCTTCCATCAGTCGCTCAAAATCATACGTGACCTTCTTCTGCAGAATGGTCCGCTCCAATCCGCCCTCGATCAGATCGGCGGCCTCATTCCATCCCAAAAAGCGGAACATCATTACGCCCGAGAGCACCACCGAGCCAGGATTGATCACGTCCTTATCTGCATACTTCGGCGCTGTGCCGTGTGTCGCTTCGAAGATGGCATAGCCATCGCCAATGTTCGCTCCCGGAGCGATGCCTAGCCCGCCCACCTGCGCCGCGCAAGCATCCGAAATGTAATCGCCGTTCAGGTTCGGCGTGGCTAGCACGGAATACTCATCCGCCCGCGTGACCACCTGCTGGAAGATAGAATCGGCAATGCGGTCGTTAATCATTATTTTTTTCTTCCACTGGCCCTTGCCGTGCGTGGCATAGATGCGGTCGAGCACTTCTTTCACTTCTTGTTCCACAGCGTGGCGAAACGCGGGCGGAGCGAATTCCATCCCCGGTTCCACCAACTCAGCATTCTGCGCCACCGTCAGATTCGGATTCTTGTCTTTGTTGTCGACGATCCAGCTCTCGCGCTCGGTGATCACCTTGTCGCGAAATTCCTCGGTGGCAAGTTCGTATCCCCATTTGCGAAACGCGCCCTCGGTAAACTTTTGGATGTTGCCCTTGTGCACCAGCGTCACGCTCTTGCGGCCAGTATTGATCGCATGAAGAATCGCCATGCGCACCAAACGCTTGGTTCCGGTCACCGAGATCGGCTTGATGCCGACGCCGGAATCCAGCCGGATCTGTTTCTTGCCGCCCTTTAGCATGTCCTTATTAATAAATTCAATCAATTTCGCGCACTCGGCAGTTCCCTCTTCCCACTCGATTCCTATGTACACATCCTCCGTGTTCTCGCGGAAGATGACAATGTCCATGCGTTCGGGATGCTTCACCGGCGACGGCACGCCCTTGTAATACTTCACAGGACGCACGCAGCCATAGAGATCCAGAATCTGCCGCAGCGCCACATTGAGCGAACGAATGCCGCCGCCCACCGGCGTGGTCAGCGGGCCCTTGATGGCAACGCGGAATTCGCGAATGGCGGCAACGGTGTCGTCGGGCAGCCAGGTATCCAATTTTGCCTTCGCTTTCTCCCCGGCGAACACCTCATACCACGCCACGCGGCGCTTGCCCTTGTAAGCTTTTTCCACCGCCGCGTCGAACACGCGCAGCGACGCCTTCCAGATGTCGCGCCCGGTTCCGTCTCCTTCGATAAATGGAACGATTGGATTATCCGGTACTTCGTACTTTCCTCCTGCATAGCCGATCTTCTTCCCGCCAGACGGTACCGCAACGCCGTTATAAGTGCCCGCCATTCCCACCCTCCCTACCAAGTTTCAAATAGCATTTGGAAAACCTCTCATTATAGAGAATCCTCCGGAACCGCACACTAACTTAAGCTTATTGTCCCGTGTTTGTGCCATAATTCCGTTACATAGCCAGACTCCACCGGAGATCCTCATGGCATTCCGTAGCTGTCCTTCTCGATTGCTCGGCGCACTCACCCTCTTCTGCCTCACGCTTTCGACCGCTGCATTCGCCAAGGACAACCCCAGCTACACGCAGTTCGGCCACAACATCAGCATTGGCCCAAACGATAAAGTCGGCGATCTCACCTGCTTCGGGTGTAGCATCCACGTGCGCGGTCAAGTGGCGGGTGATGTGACCGCCTTCGCCGGCAGCATCGTGCTGGAAGACCAGGGACAAGTCGCCGGCGACGTCACCGCGTTTGGTGGCAATATTCGGCTTGACCCGGCGGTGAAGGTCGCGGGCGACGTGACTTTATTCGGCGGCGAAATTCGGCGCGACCCGCAAGCCACCATCTCCGGAGACGTAACTGCCATGGGCGGACGCGCCTGGATCGTGCCCATCCTCCTGGCCCCGTTCGTGATCCTGGGGCTACTTGTCGCCCTCGTGATCTGGCTCATTCAGCGGATGCGCCGGCCTTCACTCCCTGCCGTGCCAGCGTAGAGATAGAGACAGTCGATCACCACCGCCTCGTCCCAAAATACTTGCGCACGCCCACCGTCATGTAGCGCCCCCACGGTCCGTTATTGCCCAGATCGGCCACTCCCAGATTAGTGTCGCGCGCCCCGAGGCGATCGAACAGGAAGTGCTGCGTCACGCGAAACTCAAATCCCCTGGAGATATAAACGGCACCTCCCCACGAGTGCTCGACGCCAATCGCATCCGGCGACCAGGTGTAGAGCGTTTGCGGTACGTTCTTGCCAAACAGAAACGAAGGCGCTCCAAACACCATGAACCTCCGCAACACTCCCCGGCCAAAGGGACGCACTTCGAGCATACCGGAGAGCATATAGCGCGCAAACATGCTGCAGGGTGCGTTCACGCCGCCGTACTGTCCGGCGTTGCCGGCGCAGAGGTTGGGGTCAATTTCGTTGTGCGGAGGCGCCAGATCCAGTTGCCCCCATCCCCAAAACATGTCGCGCGGAAAGAACATTCGTTGCTCGGCTCCGCTCTCCGGCGGAGCACTCGCAGGCGGCGCGCTCTGCGCTCTGCCCAAGACCGAAATTAATACAGGAAATGCAAGAATCCACGCCAACGTTTTCATCCAGCCTCCAAAAAGTATGCCTGCCTGGGAATCTACGGTCGTGTAACACACCCAACAATCCCGTCTTCCATGTCTTACATGGGGATCATCCGCCAACGGGCCATGGGAGCGGAATATTGTAACCTGTTCGCGGAGTACTTTCGGGGACTCCTGTTGACCAGGGCGCCAACTGTCTCCAACCCTCGAGCGAACGGCGGCGGTTCACGGCACGCCGTACTTCCAGAATCCATATCCAGAATTCTGATTTATCCCATCCGTAGAATTGCTATACAGGCCGAAAAGCTGCAAAGACTTGCAACATAAGCACCTACGGTTTGGCTGACGGATTGCTAACCCTTCTATACTAGAAGCCCGGAGCCCACATGCCCCAGGAAGTCTCAGTTTCGTATCAGGCCATTAAGAGCAAGGTCTACCGGCTGATTGACGCCTTGGTTGTGGGCGAAAAGTCGGAAGCGGACGTCCAGGAATCGATCCGCCGTTGGTGGGATCTCATTCATCCCGCCGACCGCCCCATCGCCCAGAAGTATCTCCTCGCCGTGCTGGAGCACTCCTACCTGGCCGTCGATGCCATCGAGGAAGGTCTGATGGAAGCGACTGACCACGAGTCACTCCGGCCATCCGAATCACCCAGAACCATGAGGCTTGTCGGCAGAATGCTGAAGCAGACCGCCCGGCAGGGGCTCAGCACCAGCGCCTGAGCCAGCGAAACGTAAAACATCGAGCCTGAAACGCAGAATCCAGCGCCTGATCGCCACCTAATCATCCGTATTCGTTCTTCTCGTCGGCACCTAAGAGACACAGATTTTACAATTGTGCGATTGCGCCTTCTCGTCACTCCCGCTATTCTCAATTCCAGTGGTTCCGGGTGAGCGTACCGCTCGATGGGGCGCTGACAGCCGTGTGGAAACCCATCAGGAGTGACAAATGAAATTTTCTTACCTGCAATTGCTGATTAAAGTTCGTGGCTATCTTTTGTTCGGAGCCTTGCTGATTATGGCTGGATCACTCTTTGCCGCCTCGGGAATCTATAGCTTCACGCTCAACTCCATCGATGGCAAACCCGCGCCGCTGGCCGATTACAAAGGCAAGGTGGTTCTCGTCGTCAACGTGGCCAGCCAGTGCGGCTACACTCCTCAATACAGCGCGCTGGAAGCGACTTACGAGAAGTATAAAGACCAGGGATTCGTCATCCTCGGCTTCCCTGCCAACAATTTCGGCGCGCAGGAGCCGGGAACGAATGAAGAGATTAAGACCTTCTGCACTCGCAAGTACAGCGTGACCTTCCCCATGTACGCGAAGATTTCCGTCAAAGGCCCCGACCAGTCCCCGCTCTACGCCTACCTGACCAAAGACACCGGCCCCGGCATCACCGGCGATATCAAGTGGAACTTCACCAAATTTCTGATTGACCGCAACGGAAAGGTTGTTCAACGTTTCGAATCGGCGGTCACTCCGGATTCGAAAGAAGTGATCTCGGCCATTGAAAAGCAGTTGAAGCCGTAGACCTCAGTCATCGTGCCTTGCAGGGATGACTCCGCTGCATCTCTGCCTCCGCGTGCAAGAGCGCAGCTATAGCGCCCTGCTGCAATCGGTCCGAATCGCACCACCACCGGCTCTTGTTTGAGCGGGTGGTTCGTCCGTTTTGTTCGCCTTCATCATGCCGTAATTCTCGCCGATCCGTCCGACTAGCACAATAGCATTAAAGTGTTGTGCACACCTGTGCCCATAACTCAGTGTTTAACTTGGGTACGAGGACGGCTTGGCCCGGTTTTCATGGGTATCTGGAGGTGCACCTAGAATTAATTGTGAGCAAAACTGAGCATCGAAGCCCCACCATCTTCAAGCATACTTGTTTTGTGCAGATGATCTCCCCGCAGGAGGGACTATGTTAGGTATGGGTGTGGTGGGAACAATTATTGTGATTCTGGTGGTTGTTTGGCTCGTGCGCAGGGTATGACGAATCGTTAAGGTGATTCAATACCCATCGTGGTCGTTGTTTATTCAGCGCGTGAACTTGCGTTCTGTACTCTACGCCCTGCGTTGCTGTCCTTTCTCCGACTGATCGTAAAAAAATATTCCCAGCGAAGCCCTTCTCGGATTGATCGTACTTCCGTCGCGATTCTCGCCTTTTAGATGTTGCCGCGTACTTTTGCGGCTTGGGTCTTTCTCTCCTCAGGAAAGGTTATAGCGACGGTTGGGTAGCCCGCCGCTCACAACTGCCGTAACATAAGTCCAGCAAGACATGGATCACGCACGGCAGATGACGACATTTTTCCGAACACCTCTCACGCGCCTCCCGCTTACTTTTCTCGGCTGGACTGGTGTCTGCCTCAGTCTGCTCTGTCCGATCGCCGTCACTCAAACCCAGCCCAGCGGCACAACCACTCGACCCATGCCAGCCTCCGCCTACAAGCTCATCGAGGTGAAGGTCACCGGCAGCAAACGCTTTACCCAGGGCGAAGTCGCCGCCGCCAGCGGACTGCCGGTTGGCACCACTGCCAGCGATGAAGACTTCCGCAAAGCTGCCCGCAACCTCGGTGAAAGTGGGGCCTTCGGCAACATTGCCTTCACCTATACCTACGCATCGGCTGGCGCCAAGCTTACGTTTCAGGTTACCGACGCCGATAAATTTGTTCCTGCCCGCTTTACCGACTTCGTCTGGTTCACCGACCAAGACCTACTGCAGAAGGTGCATGAACGCGTTCCTCTTTTCAACGGAGAATTGCCCACCACCGGGCGCTTGCCCGACCAGGTGTCCGATGTTCTCCAGGCCTTGCTGGTGGAGAACGGCATTCCCGGCCATGTCGACTACCTGCGAACCGCTGACAAAAATGACCGGCTAGAGTCGATCAACTATAGCGTCTCCAACGTCACGATCCGAGTCCACAACCTTGAGTTCATTGGCGCCGTAGCCCCCGAGTTGGCCCTGCTCCAGACCGCCGCTGAAAAGCTTTCCACTCGCGAATACTCCCACGCGCTTTTGAATTCTTTCGTCGAGCACGCACTGCTCCCCGTCTACCATGAGCACGGCTACCTTAAGGCTGCGTGCGCTTCGCCGCAAGTCAAGGTCGTCAAACCGGCTGCCTCGGAAGCAAACGACAATAGACGCGAGGAAACTCTTGTGGATGTTACCTTCCCCATTGCTCCGGGCATCGCGTACAAGCTCACCCGCTGGGAGTGGTCAGGCAACAAAGAGATTCCAACCGATGTGCTGCAGCCGCTCCTCCATGTCAAAACCGGCCAAACCGCGAACACTGTTCTACTGGAGGACGATTTGCGAGCCGTCCAGACTCTCTATAGTTCACGCGGATATATCCTTGCCACCATCAAGGCGAACGCCGAATTCGATGACGTCAACGGAACCGTCGATTACCACCTTGTGGTCAACGAAGGTTCTGTCTACCACATGGGCGAGCTCGCATTTCGCGGCATCGACAATAGTCTGGAGGCCCGGCTACGCGCCGTGTGGAAACTTCGGCCCGGCGACGTGTACGACGCCACCTACCTCCAGCAGTTTCTGCCTCAAGCCAGAAAGCTGCTCCCCGTCACCGTTGATTGGGATGTTTCCTCTCACGTGACCGCCATCGCGCGCGAAAAAACCGTAGACGTCGACCTGCAATACACGGCCAAGGCTACACACTGAACCGTGAGCTTCGTCACTTTCCCGGTTCGCGCGCATCTATCGGCGATAGACTAAATTTGTAGCGCCGCCGTCCCGGCGGCTATCATGGAGGCGGCCCGCCTCCACCCGCGACAGCCCGCAAGACGCCAGCTGCTACAAGGAGCCGATCCTGGCCCAAAGGAGAACACGGAATGAATCGTAGTTCGTGGCGCTTCGCAGTGATGGCAACATTTATGTTCTCAACCACGGCATTTCTCAATCTTCCCGCCCTGGCTGCCGCCAAGCAGACCTTCACCGGCGAGGTCGGGGACTCCATGTGCGGCCGAAAGCACATGGAAGACGAACCGGCAGCGGAGTGTACCCGCGCCTGCGTGGCGCACGGCTCCAAGTTCGCCCTCATCGTGGGCGACAAAATCTACACTCTGGATACCAGCGACAAAACGGCCCTGGCCACGCTCGACCAGCAGGCCGGCAAACAAGCTACGGTGACCGGTTCTTTGGACGGAGATACCATCGAGGTCAGTTCGGTCGCCGCCAAGTGAACCGGCCACCCACTATGAAGCTGACGCCTGCCGGATGTTCGCAAAAACGAAAACTCTCACGCCTCTTGCGCAGAGCGCCCGGCATTGTGATAGAGTAGTCCCGTTTTGCCCGGAAGCCCTCCCCAAGAAGTGGACCGGGCATTAGCGGCGGGAACCGCGCCAGCGGCTTCCCGCCTTTTTTTCGTTCTCCCGTGAAATTCATATTTCCTTTACAAATCATTGTGTTAAATTGTGCATTCTCCATCTCATAAATTCTCGTGCCGGAGGCTACAGCGTTGGGCAAAGATATGGTTCCCAAGCGGATGTTCTTCACCAAGGGAGTCGGGAAGCACCGCGAGCGGTTGACATCCTTCGAGTTGGCCTTGCGCGACGCCGGCATAGCCGCTCAGAATCTGGTACGCGTCTCCTCCATCTTTCCTCCGAATTGCAAAATGCTGGCTCGCAAAGAGGGTGTGAAGTATCTCAGCCCCGGCGAGGTCGTATTCGCCGTCGTGGCCGAAAACTCCACCCACGAGGCCCACCGCCTGCTCGCTTCCTCTATCGGTGTGGCCATCCCCGCCGACAAAAACACCTACGGATACCTCAGCGAGCACCACTCCTTCGGCGAGACCGAAGACGCCGCCGGCGAATATGCCGAAGAGCTAGCCGCCGAAATGCTGGCCACTACTCTGAACGTGGAGTTCGATCCCGACCGCTCCTGGGACGAGAAAAAGCAGATCTACCGCCTCTCCAACAAAATCGTCCGCACCGCCAACGTCACCCAATCAGCCGTCGGCGACAAGCGTGGCCTGTGGACGACAGTGATTGCCTCGGCCGTGCTGATTTTCGACTAACGCTGGCGCGGCTTTATGGGGTTGTTGAACAACGCATGGACGCGCGTGCAACACTGTGGAAGAGCGGCGCTTCAGCGCCGCGCAAGCGTGCAGAATAGATGCGGGCTTCAGCCCCTGCGGTGCTAGGATGGGGCGTGATTCCCCGCCCTTGCGAAGCGTGGTAGTGGCTCAGTTCAAACTGAGCCACTACCCGAAGCGTGCGTCCAACCGCTCATTTCGCCTAGTCATGCTATACTTATACTTTAGTAACCCTCAGCCCTCCCCAATGTAACCTTCCGTTAACAGTCTTCCCGTAGAATAGAACTGTTAGGAAACACCTTTTTAGACCCAAGGAGTAGTTGTGGACAGCGATACCCGTAGACAAAAACAGCAAGCACTCATGACCGAGTTGCTCGAAAGGAAGATCCGGCTGCACGCGCAGCATCTTTACGACCAGCGCGGCCAGGCCGAAGGCCTCGCCCTGCAGGACTGGGTGGAAGCAGAGTCGCAAGTGCTGGAAAATAGCATCCTCGCGCCCCTCTACCGCAAGAGCCGCGACACCTCGTCCTCGGAAACCGAAGCCTAGCCGGCTGGACGAACGCAAAGCAGAGATCGTCTCAGTTTGAAGGGTCATGGACCCTGATACAAGTAGCTTCCAACGAAGAGAAGAGCACCGAGATAATACATTACGACTACCCACCAAAACGTGCGTGGTTCTTCAGCGCGATAGATCGTACGACCAATGCGTGCCGTGTTTTTCCTAAACAAGTCGAAACCACGCCGCCGGAAAAAAAGAATATCCCGATTATCAAGAACTTGTAGTGCGCGTACCAATCAGGCATAAATGCCGTCCGATCCCGCGCATGAGTCGTTACAATAGCGCGCCTACACCACGTTACTTTTTCGCCGTCGCAGCCTTCCCCTTATTCGTCCTGCTTCCCTTCTTATCCAGCCGCTCAAATACCGCGGCCACAATCAACGGCAGCCCAACCGTGGCATCCACGAACACTTCCCCAAACCTGCCACCCTCCGCCGGAGGCACGAACTTTCCCCACGACACCGCCTCGCTATAAGGACTGCCCGACAATCCGCCCCAATAAACCGGCTCCGGACAAATCCGCAGCCCATAGTGATAACGCTTCAGCGGAACATTCTCCCCCAGTCTCCGGTGCCGCAATTCGCAGAACGGACCAAACTGCTGCGACCAGTTCCGCGGCACCCCACCGCCGATCGTCAGAATCCCAAGTTTTTTCTGCCGCAGCAGCGTCGCCGCAAAGTGCTCCAGATCCTCGAACGGATCGAAGCGAATCTTGTGTCGTCCCGTCGACTCCCGCAGACGATTGTTCAGCGCCGTATCCAGCCCCATCTCCGAATCGCTAAACGCAGGCACAAACACCGGAACACCTTTTTCATGCGCCGACTTCAAAATTCCCCGCTGCTCTCCAGCGTGCTTCGCCAGATACGCCCCGATGGCATGATTCAACTTATACGAGCACATGGTATCGCTGTGATCCCAGCCCTCCAGCACCGCCGACATCACTTCTTCCACATCATCCAGGTTCTGCTCCGGCTCCAGCGTGTCGTACACCCGGTTGTAGCCTTGCTCGTAAAGTTCCTCGTCCGTTACCTCCGGGTTGTACCGGAAGTGCGCCCGCCCGGTCGCTTCCACCAGTCCATGCGCCATCAGCGCGCCGGTTGAAACCACCGCATTTACAATGCCGCGATCGATCAACTCCGTCACGATCAGCCCCTGCTTGGCCACGGTCATCGCGCCCGAAAGCGTCATCACCACAAAACATTCTTCGTCGCGCGCCATCGCCTCAAGCACGTCAGCAGCCTCACCCAGTTGCCGCCCGGTAAAAGCCGTCTTCGACATCGCCCGCACCAGATCGTCGATCGACTTCACCTTGCTCAGATCCAGCGGCTCCAGAGGGACCAACCGGTCTGCAATCGGATCGTGTAGATGACGGTCCACGCCCTCACCGCCGTGCCCTGCAGCACCGTGAATCTTTCCCGCAGGATGCCCCTTGCTATGATTGCCCTGTTTCAAGATGACGCCTCCAAGCTCGAATCCAAATCTCCCGACCAATTACTTTACAGGAACAATGGGAAAGGATGCCACGCGTCGTAGTGAGTCGGCCTGCCAAAGCCACCGGTTTAGTAGAAGGGTTTTACTGACGGTTGATACGGGCTGCGGAAAAACGCGGAAACGCAGGGTTGTAACGTGGAAGAGCGGCGCTTCAGCGCCGCGTAGAGCGCCTACAATCAATGCGGGCTTCAGCCCCGGTGGACACACATTTTATCCACCGCGAATTTTCCGCAAGCTGGGACAGCTATACTCCGGATGCTATATTGTTCGGCAGAGGAACGAACGCGTGCCCCCCGATAAATTTCGCGTGGCCCTAGTGCAAATGTCCTGCGGTCCAGAGCCGGAACAGAATCTCGCAAAAGCTCTCGAACGCGTCGCCGACGCCGCCGGACGCGGCGCGCAAGTCGTCTGCCTGCCCGAACTATTCCAGACTCAATACTTCTGCCAGCGTGAAGATTACTCCCTGTTCGATCTGGCCGAACCCATTCCCGGACCAAGCAGTGAGAAGCTCGCCGCAGCCGCTCGCCAGCACGGAGTCGTCCTGATCGCGTCGTTGTTCGAGAAGCGCGCCCCCGGCGTCTATCACAACACCGCCGCCATTTTCGATTCCAACGGCGAGCTCAGCGGCCTTTACCGCAAGATGCACATTCCCGACGATCCGCTCTACTACGAAAAGTTTTACTTCACTCCCGGCGATCTCGGCTTTCGCGCCCTCGATACCAGCGTCGGCCGCCTGGGAACTCTCGTCTGCTGGGATCAGTGGTTCCCGGAAGGCGCGCGCCTCACCGCGCTGCAAGGAGCAACGGTGCTCTTCTATCCCACCGCAATCGGCTGGCATCCCGCGGAGAAAGCCGAATTCGGCGTGGCGCAGCACGATGCCTGGCGCACCATCCAGCGCGCCCACGCCATCGCCAACGGAGTTTATGTGGCCGTGGTCAACCGAGTAGGCTTCGAGACCGGCAACATCCGCGGAAAGTCTGCCCCCGGCCACGGACTCGAATTCTGGGGCGCATCGTTCTTCTGCGATCCCTTCGGCCGCGTCCTAGCCGAAGCCTCGCACGACCGCGAAGAAATCCTGATGGGCGACGTCGACCTGAAAGCTCTAGAAGACATCCGCCGCAACTGGCCCTTCCTCCGCGACCGCAGAATCGACGCCTATGCACCGATCTCCAATCGTTTATTGGACTGATCTAAATGCACTTCACCGCTAAGCAGGCTCGAATCGAACAGCGACGCGAGACCTTGTGGCCGCACAGTTTCGCGCAGAACGCGAAGGAGCGAATGAATTGACCTACTTCGCAGATCTGAGCCCGTACGGGTATCGGTTCGTTCAACCGAATTTTAATGAAAAGTTACTGAATGTCGGGTGGCTCGATCCGAGTGTTCCATTCAGCAAAGGGATCGTTGAGCATGAGGTGATTGCGAGGTTGTTTCGACTTTGTGAAAAACCAATGAACCGCTGTCGCGGATATCACTTTTGCCCTTACGGATCCTTAGAGTCACCGGCATCCCCATGTTCCTGCCCAGTTCGTGCGACATTGGGCCCCTGGACTTTGATTGTAGGAGACGGTGAGATAAGGGTTCCCGGTAAGAACGGAGTCGTATATGCAGCGCCCACGCTGATCTGTCATTACGTTCAGAGGCATAGCTACTGTCCACCAGCAGAGTTCCTGGAGGCATTGCGACGTGAGTAAAGTAGAGAACAAGTCTTCAGAAGTGTGCTCGGCGCACAGTTACCGCATGCCCGCCGAATGGGAGCCGCACGCCGCAACATGGCTCGCCTGGCCGCACTACCACGGCGATTGGCCCGGCAAGTTCGAACCCATCCCATGGGTCTACACCGAGATCATCCGCAATCTCGCGCGCCACGAGCGAGTCGAGCTGATCGTCAACAACGCAACAGCGGAGCGCCAAGTCCGCAAGCTGCTCAGCCGCACCGCAGCACCCTTGTCGAACGTACGCTTCCACCGCTGGCCCACCAACCGCGTCTGGCTGCGCGACTCCGGCTGCATCTTCGTTGTGCCAGTAGAGCCCGGCTTCGCCCGGCCGCACAGCCGAGAGCGGCTGTCCCTACACAATGATCGGGAAGGGCACGACTTTAGTTGTGCCGACAAGAACTTAAAAAAGACATGGGCTTTAGCCCCTGAGCGCAGCCTGCTCGCCACAAAATTCCGCTTTAACGCCTGGGCGAAATACTCGAACTACCGTCACGATGAAAAAATCGGCAGCCTAATGTCCGAGGCCGCCCACGCTGAAGAAATCCGCCCCCTCCACAAGAACACCCGCGTCGTCCTCGAAGGCGGCTCCATCGACGTCAACGGGCACGGCACCCTCCTCACCACCGAAGAATGCCTGCTCAGCAAAGTTCAGCAGCGCAACCCAGGAATGTCACGCAAAGACTACGAAAGACTTTTCGCCAATTACCTCGGCGCGCCGCACGTAATCTGGCTCGGCAAAGGCATCTTCGGCGACGACACGCACGGCCACGTCGATGACCTAACCCGCTTCGTCGCTCCCGACACCGTCGTCACCATGGTCGAGAGCAATCCCAAAGACGTAAATCACAAGCCCCTGCGCGACAATCTTCACCGTCTGCATTCCGCGCGCGATCAGTCCGGCAAACCGCTGACCATCGTCGAACTTCCCATGCCCGGCCCGGTCATCTTCGAGCAGCGACGCCTGCCCGCCAGCTATGCCAATTTCTACATCGCGAACGGCGTCGTGCTCGCGCCGGTCTTCAATGATCCCAACGACCGCATCGCCCTGAACACGCTCGCATCCCTGTTCCCCTCGCGAGAGGTTGTCCCCATTTATTCCGGCGACCTCGTCTGGGGACTCGGCACCATGCATTGCATGACGCAACAACAGCCAGCCTCTTAACGAGAACAAGAGCGACTTACCGCGGAGGTCCGTGGTAGATTTGGGTCGGTGCCATGCCACAGATGGACACAACTCGCATGGAGGCCTTCAGCGATGGCGTCATCGCCATTATCGTCACCATCATGGTGATCGACTTGCGTCCTCCTGCTCAGCCTACGTTTCCCGCGCTGCTCGAAGTTGGCCCTGATGCTCTGAGTTACGCACTCAGCTTTCTGGTGGTTGCCATCGTGTGGATTAATCACCACCACATGATTCACGCGGTCCGCAACGTCGATGCCAGGCTGCTGTGGTCCAACTTGAATCTGCTGTTCTGGATGTCGCTTATCCCTTTCGCCACGGACTTCATGGGAAGAAACTATCGCGTACCGCTGGCTGTCGCCTGCTACGCCGTGAGTCTGGGTTTGTGCACCAGCTCTTTTGCGTTTGTCCGCGCGGAGGTCGCTCGCCAGGACCGGGGAGATTCCGCTCTCGCCAAATACCATGCATCGCTCTTGCGGAAAAACCTGGTCGCCGCAGGCCTTTACCTGGCTTCGGCTCCGCTGGCCTACGTTTCTGTCTACGCTTCGCTCTTCATCTTCGTCCTGATTCCCGCAATGTATTTCCTGCCGGAAAAGAACCTCGCGCGCAGGTAGCGCGAGAGCCGTTTGTTCGGGCGGAAATATTCCGAATCTTCATCGTTCATTTTGCAATCAACCCTTTGCCGGAAAGTTGAATCGTACTTACTCGCAGGATACTGCTCATACGACGGCAAGGAGAAACTGAATGAATGGATTTAAGATTTTCGCGTTAGCGGCGGTCGCTGCAATTTGTTTTGCGGTAACCACTCCCAAAACCCAGGCGCAGGTAGCGGTCGACATCGGAGTTGCGCCTGAATGTCCCTACGGCTACTATGACGTCGCGCCATACGACTGCGCTCCCTACGGCTACTACGGCCCGGAGTGGTTTACCGGTGGCATCTTCATTGGTGCGGGCCCGTGGTTTCACGGTCCTGAGGGCTTCCACGGCCACGTAAATAACCACTTCCATCCTGAGCACGGCTATAACGGCCCCAGGCCAGCCCGTGGCGAGAAACCCGATCCGAATAAGCATCTCGACAAAATCCAGCACTTCAAAGGCAACGAAGTGCGCGACGGACGCGGTCACGTTGGCAAGAAGTAGCCATCTTTCGAAGACGGAAGGCTGACCGTTTTAATCGTTCCCGGCGAGCGAGGGGTTCACTCTCGCTCGCCGTTTGAATCAAGCCTCACGCCCTCGCAGCGGGCAAACCGCGCATCGCACTTTCAGTTCCTCGCTCCTGCACCGAACTGGGATGTCCTTCCGTCCCCGCCCCTTCCATGGACCATCCAACAGGCACCACGCCTCCCGGTATCTTTCGAACCTCGCCCGTGTGGACCGCGGATTGAACCACAGCGCGCTCAGCCCCTCTGCGATCTCGATGGGGACGATGTACCACAAATCCTCAGGCACAATATGGACGACCACAAAATCCATGTCTTCCTTCGTGAATGGCCTGCCCTTGCCTCCCGCTCCAACTTGATATTTCGACCGCTCATAATACGACCCGCCCTTCACCTGCACCCGCCAAAGCCCTTTGCCCCAATCCACCACAAAATCGTAGCGTTCGCTGTCTCCCCAGGGCTTACATACCGGGATTCTGAGCTGGCAAACCTTGGCCAGAAACGCGGCTTCTACCGCCTCCCCGATCCTCTTGGTGTTATCGTCCGCGACCGCTTGCAGGTCGATTCCTTCTTTCTCCCGCTCCTCACCCGAATTGTCGTTTTTCTCTTCCATAAACAGAAAAGGCGCAGCCCGTGGGCTGCGCCTGATGGACGCTCCTTTGTAATATTCCGATGGTCCTCTAATGTTCCGATGTCATCCCGAGCGAAGCGAGGGACCTTGGTTTCCTCGCCGCAAACACAAACGGCGCAGACCCAAAGGGCTGCGCCGCTGTTTCGACTCTATAGTACTATTATATCATGCTGCAAAGGGCAAAAGCGCCACATTAGCCACATTTATTTCTCCCGCCGAATCAACAACATAATCCAAAAATCGCTGCCGCAGGGGCTTGATAAGATTTTGCTGGAATCGCGGAAACGACGTTTCTCTGAGGTTCGGCCAGAGGGTGCCCCGTCCAAGCTTCGCTTGGGCGGGATTCTGATGTTCCCACCTTCGATGAGTTGAGGATCTCGCACTGGCTAAAGGCGCTTCCCCATGGCGACTCGTCACCGCGCGGTTTCCACCGTAAGCTTTAAGCCCACCGCCTTGGTTACGGCCACCAGCGTAGAGAGCCGAGGGTTTCCCCGCGCCGACAAGGCGCGATAGAGGCTCTCGCGCTCAATGCCGGCGGCCTTGGCCACCTTGGCAATGCCGCCTCTGGCTTCCGCGATGCGGCGCAGGGCGATCAGCAGCACGGCGGGTTCCTCGGTGTCTTCCAATGCGGCTTTTAGGTACTCGGCGGCAAACTTGGGTCTCTCGCGCAACTCACGAATCATGTATTCGTCGTGCGATACGCTCGTTATGTCTTTCTTTTTGTGTTTCATTGTGTGCGTGTCCTCTGCAGGTAGTCCTTAAAGTACTCCCGTGCGCGCTGAATATCGGAGGCCTGCCTGCGCTTATCTCCTCCGCAGAGCAGCACGACGCAAGTTTGACCGATCATCGCGTAGTAAACCCGATAGCCCGGTCCCCAGTCGATGCGCAGCTCGCCGAGTCCTCCACCCAACGACTTGCGATCTCCGAAATTCCCCATCGAAAGCCGGTCAATCCGGTGGGCAACTCTTGCTCTTGCGTGATCGTCCGCCAGTTTTGCCAGCCACTCGGCGAGCACATCGATTCCGCTCCGAGTGACGTAATGGCGAACCTCCACCGTAAGTTGATCGTAACTTATAAGTTACGAAGAAACAAGCAAAAGCAGGTTCCTCACCCGGCTTTCAGCCCGATTCGGAATGACAAACTTTGAGTAGGGCGCGCTGAAGACTACTCCTTATACTGCGTGAGCTGCGGACGCTTTTCCAGCGTCTCGCGATCCGAGATCCAGCCTTCGCGGGCGTAGCTCGCGAGTTCGGAGTCCTGAGTGAGTCCGCTAGTAGCCAAGGGCGGTGCGCAGAAAAAAAGCGGACCCGAGAATCGGGTCCGCAATTGGGGGAGTTAGGAAACCCGTTTTAACTGCGACCTGGGCCAGAAGGCGAACTGCTGCCGCCAGGATTCGAGGAACCGGGATTTGACGAGCCTGGATTCGACGAGCCACCATTGGGCGAAGCGCCCGGATTTGAAGGCGAGGTTGGCTTAGTCGGAACTCCGCTGGGGTTCGAACCGGGGTTTGGGTTGTTCGGGTTCGCATTCGGATTATTTGGGTTCGAGTTCGGATTATTCGAGTTATCCGGATTCGTAGAAGGCTGCGTGGTGCTGCCGGGCGTGTTCGGGTTGGTCGGGTTCGATCCGGGCGCGGCATTGCCCGTCGGCGGCGGGGTTGTATTGCCGGTCGGAGGTTGACCCGTGTTGCCGGTTGGCGGCTGGCCTGTGTTCCCTGTGGGCGGCGTCGACGGTGACGCTTGTCCCGGAGTCGCGGAACCCGGCGGCGGTGCGCCTCCGGCCGGCGCATGTTGTGCTACCACCCAGGTCGCGCAAAACAGAATCACGGACAATAACGTAAGTTTCCTTGCTGACATCATTAGGCCTCCAGCACTGAATTTTCTGGTGATCCCTTTGCCCGCCTGCGGAACGCGCTGGTTCAAGGAATCCACAACTGAGTTTGCGCGCAGAAGCGAGGCCGCGCACATCCGGCGGATGCCTTAGGCAGTGGCAGGTGATCCGGTAGTAGAGAACCGCGTTGCTCCCACCAACGCAAAGATCTATGTAGTGGCGGCAGAGCCACTGACTGCCCAAATGCAGAGGTCCCTTCGGCCCGCAAAGAACATGGGCTTCAGGATGACAACAGAAATCTTCACGACGAGGAGTCTGCAGTGTCAGTGTGCAGGAAACGAGCCAGAAACTAGAAGTGAAAGTTACTTCTTATACTGCGTGGGCTGCGGACCTTTTTCCAGGGTCTCGCGATCCCAGATCCAGCCCTCGCGGGTGTAGCTGGCGAGTTCGAAGTCCTGGGTGAGTTCGAGAGCGTCGACGGGACAGGCATCCTCGCACAGACCGCAGAACATACAGCGGCTCAGGTCGTAGGTAAAGTTGGTGAGTTCCTTGCGGCGGGTGTGCTCGTTGCGCGCGCTGGAGACCACGATCAGATTCTCCGGGCAGGCGAGGGCGCACAGGTCGCAGGCAATGCACATGGTCTCGTCGGTGTCCGGATTGACGTTCAGCCGCGGCGCGCCCCGGTAACGCTCGGCCACTTGCGGGCGCTCCATGGGATATTGCTCGGTATAGATTTCTTTGGGATCCTGATAGCGGAAGGTGACCTTCAATCCCTGCAGAAGGTCGATGAGAAAAACTTTGCGGAAGAGGCTTTGCATCCCCATGACGGGGTAAGCATACCACTTGGCAGTTGTCAGTTGCCAGTGTTTGGCTCGAACGTTGCGGGGAACTTTTGCGATCCTGGTTTCGTACCTACAACCAGAGGTTGCCATGCGAGCCTATCTCGCCAATCTAACGCCGAAAACACGGGCGCTGCTGACCATACCGCTGATCGTGATCGCATACCCCATAGTAACGATCCTGATCCCGGCGCTGATTCGAGCCGCGGTGCCTGATGTGGTGCGGTCCGTGCTAAGCCTGATCTGATCGCGATTCCCGACTGCATCGCCTCAGTGATACCCTGCCTCGTAGAGTCATCCTTGATAACAATCCCTTGACGACAAACAACGACGAACTGTGGATGGAGGAAGCGCTGCGAGCGGCGCTGCGAGCGCTGGAAGCCGGCGAAGTCCCGGTCGGGGCTGTGGTCGTGTGCGCCGGAAGAATCGTCGGCCGCGGCTGGAACCGCAATATCGTCGACTCCGATCCCACGGCCCACGCCGAGATCGTGGCGCTGCGCGAGGCCGGTGCAGCCGTTGGTAACTATCGTCTGGCGGAGTGCGACCTGTTTGCTACAATTGAACCGTGCGCGATGTGCGCCGGAGCCTTGGTGCATGCCCGCATCAGGCGCCTGATCTACGGCGCGGACGATACCAGGGCGGGCGCCGTGCAATCCGTGATGCAAGTGCTGAATCATCCGCAACTGAATCACAAAGTGGAAGTCCGCGGCGGCGTCCTGGCAGGCCGTTGCGCAGAGCTGCTGCAAACGTTCTTTAAAAACCGTCGTTAATCGTCAGTCGTTAGCCAAACCTGGATGTCATTCCGAGCAAAGCGAGGAATTCTTGGTTTTAACTGGCAACTGACTACTGGCAACCGGCAACTGCCTTCCGGAGAGGTGCGTGAGTGGTTGAAACGATCCGCCTCGAAAGCGGACATACCTTAACGGGTATCGTGGGTTCAAATCCCACCCTCTC